>LFIK01000443.1_pt1 | contig 31082 bp, 24 predicted proteins | sample 643401 | NCBI WGS metagenome assembly LFIK01 (sample SAMN03777447, study PRJNA286221) | soda lake metagenome | biome: soda lake; feature: Kulunda steppe; material: water; isolation source: sample T5-Br brine of Lake Tanatar-5 | place: Russia: Kulunda steppe | collected 2010-07
ATAGGTAATGCCTTCAATGACCATGATGCCTTCGAACTCGAGTTCGATTTCATCACCATCTTCGTCTTCATCGATCTCAAGCGAGGTTTCGTTATAGTGGAGGAGATATTCTACAGGTTGCCCGTTGATGTCAACCACTTGAATGACCATCGTATACGCATAATCTTCGAGTGAAGATTCTGTGACGTTCACATCAAAGACGTTCTCGCCACCCATAAAGCTTGAGACTAAATCTAAAAATGGTGCTAACCCATCGATTTCTTCTAAAATAGAGAAAACAGGATCATTGTTCGTGTTCATAAGGTCCTCAGAGACGCTGGCCTCTAATGGGGTAAACATTGAGACTGACTGCGTATCTACAAGCGCCCCATTGTGTAAGGCTAGAATACCAGAAAGTGCTGAGAATCCGAGTGTCGTGTTAGCGTCTTCAAAAACGCCATTGGGGTCGTTGTTGCTTGATGTCGAACAAGCGACCAGTAACAATGCCATGGTTCCTAATACAATAAAGCTTAAGATTTTTTTCATGTGTGTGCCTCCTAGTTTATTTTGATTCATAGAGGATACGCTGAAACGGTGGTTTTTGTTGGGATTATATTGAGAAATATTTTTTGGTAACATTTTATTCTTTCAAAGCCATGTGTGTTATGATGGATTTGTCATACAACTTTATTGAGGAGGTTTTTTTATGGCACAAACATTAATCATATATGGTTCTACGATGGGCAACACCGAACAAGTGGCGCAGCTCATCGCACAAACACTCGATCAAGAGGTTGAAGTTGTCAATGTGACCGACGTCACAATGGATGCGATTAAAGCAGCCGATCGGGTTTTATTAGGTTCATCCACTTGGGGCGATGGCGAACTCCAAGATGATTTTGAAGCGTTCATTGACCAAATCAAGGCACCCTTACTTGAAGGTAAAGAAGTCGCCGTCTTTGGTTGTGGGGATTCTCTCAGTTATCCGGATGAATTTTGTTCCGCGACAGACATCCTAAGAGATAAAGCACAAGAAGCAGGTGCGACCATCATCTCTGACAATTTACGTGTTGACGGGGAACCTGATGACCATGAAGATGAGATTGTGGCTTGGGCTGAAGCGCTCTAGTCTCAATGAAACCAAAAAAGACTAAGATTCGTTCTTAGTCTTTTTTAGTGGCTTAGGCTCATTTGCATTATTTCAAACCCTTCAAAAGCCGAACGCCGTTTTCGGCTCTTTTTAGACGTTTGTTTTTAAAAGTGGTTGATAACTATAGCGGATGGCGATAGCCCCTAAGGGTGCTGTGACTAAAATGGCAATGACCGAAATGGCTAAGATGAGTTCACCATGTGGTAATCCCAAACTTAAAGGCAATGACCCAAGGGCTGCTTGAACGGTTGCTTTAGGCATAAATGCGAGGGTTAAAAAGGTCTTTTGTCGCACCGTATAAGACGTTCTTAGTGTTGCCACAAAGACGCCCGCGGCGCGCGCGATGAGACCTAAGCCAATCAATAAAACGCCTATAAGTCCTACACTTAGCGCAAGACTGATATTGACCGTAGCGCCAACCAATACAAACAAGAAGAGCTCCGCGAGTAACCAGATTTTTTCATATTTTAGGGCTAAACGCTCCGCCACATGCGTGCGCTTGTCAACGATGACGATGCTGATCATCATGACCCCGATAAGCGCGGCTACGGGCAAGATATCGGTCATGACTTGTTCAAACAACACTAAGAAAATCGCTGCGCTTAAAATAATTAAGACTTTTTTACTGTCACGGATGTGGAAACGTTCGAAGAGCTTTACGAGAACATACCCGATAAGAAGCCCTAACAATACACCAAAGAAAAGCCCGAAAGGGAGTCTTAAAAGCTGACCTAGAAAGGAGCTTTGTTGAGCAAGGGCAGTGTTGATAAAAATCGAAAAAATCGTGATTGCGACCACATCATCCACACTCGACGCAAGCAACACTAAAGAAGGAATTTTATGAGGCTCATCGTAACCCATGTGAATCAGTGATAACATCGCAGGCACAATGACCGCAGGGGATACCGCCGCTAAGACAAATCCTAACATCCCAGCACTTAAGAGATCGAGTTCAAACAACCACCAAGAAAACAAGATTAAAGCCACACCCTCAAAGATGACTGGAATAAAACTCATCCTTGTGGCGACGCCACCCACCGCTTTTAGCGCTTTGCGATTTAAGCCAAAACCCGCACGCAATAAAATGATGATCAACGCCATCACCCGAATGTCTGAAGAAATCGCCATCAGCTCATCACTAAGCAAATTTAAGGCATAAGGACCTAACATCATACCTACGAGTAAAAGACCTAGCAAGCCAGGGAGTTTAAGCTTTTCAAACCCTGTATAAGCCAAGAAACCACAAAAGATGATCAGTCCAACGTCCATTAACATGGTGTCACTCCTAACGACGCTCATTATATGAGAGTATGGTTATATTGTCTAGAAAGATTTGCTTTAAAAACCACGCAAGCGTTTCACTCAATCTTTTAGACGTGCATACAAGTGGATATCGCTTGCGGGCATTCTAGAATCAAAAGGCGTGACCCAAGCACGGTCCACATACCAACCTTCGATGGGCTGTCTTATCAAGGAAGACTCTGGGAGTAAGAAAACCTCATCAAATAAAACGTCTTTTTGTTCTAGCAAAAGATAGTGCCAATCTCGCACGGGGTAAGGAACAATCTGATCAACGGTCAGACCGTTGCCGATTTGACCCCGACGATTGGCGCCCCATAAAAAGACTCTTCCTGAACTGCTTACAAACGCCGTGTGATCGAGTCCAACGCTAATGGTACGTACTGTCTCTAAATTGTTTAAGCGATCACCAAACGGTAAGACGATGGGGGTGGTTTGATCACTCAAGCTTGTTTGACCCAACTTTCCTTGCGTACGATCCCCCCATATCATTAAGCGACCTTCTGAGGTTAGGGCCACAGAATGTTGACCCCCAAGTTTTAAGCTTTGTAGGGTTTCTTCTGAACTAAGGCCCAATTGTGGTGTGATGTCTTGAGGCCTTGTGCGTGATGTGAGTGTGCCGTCACCTAACTGTCCATGCCCGTTCCAACCCCACATAAACACACGCCCTAAAGAGGTCACGGCGCCTGTATGGGAACCTCCTAAGGTCAGGGTCACAACCCGTTCACTGGGCGATAGGCTGAACTGCGAGGTGATGTTGATGGGTGCATTGAGATTACGGTCTACGTCGACGCCGTCACCTAAGCGCCCTTGATCGCCTGAGCCCCACATAAACACACGGCCCTGCTGGCTCAAGGCCCCAGCATGCGCACTGCCCATCGCGAGCATTACAATCACATCGTTAGACCCTAAGTTAAACTGCGGCGTGATGTCTGTGGGACGTTCTTTAGAGGTGAACGTTTGATCGCCCAGTTGTCCAGAGCGGTTATCGCCCCAGGTAAAGACACGGCCCGAACTGCTTAACGCCGTTGAAAACTGTCCGCCCATCACAACGTTTGTGATGCGTTCGCTTGATGATAGTAAAAACTGCGCAGTGATGTCTGTGGGCAGCGGTCTTTGTAAGGTGGTGTTATCGCCAATTTGGCCATGCCCATTCCACCCCCACACGAAGACACGGCCCTCTGTGGTTAAGGCAGCGCTGTGGGCGCCGCCTAAGGACACTTGAGCGATGCGCTCACCCTCACGTAAAGGAAAGCGTTCGGTGATTTCAACCGGGCTTAAACGATTGGTTGTCGTTCCGTCACCTAACTGACCGTTGCTGTTCCACCCCCACATAAAAAGTCGGCCGTGTGAGGTCAGTAGCGCCGAATGAGAACCACCTAAAAGGATCTCTTCAATCGTTTCAAAGGGCTCTAATGTCACAGACCCCAAAGGACCAAGCTCTGTGGTAGGCACCCAAAAGTTTAATCGATAGCTGTTTCTCTCCCACAAGGCTGTGACGTCTAAATCACGTGCGGGCATGGTTTCAGGCAATGGGTTTTGCCAACCAATGAACGTGTGCCCTTCTTTTTGGGGGACGAAGATCGGTAGGGTTTCATTAAAGGTAAATGGTTGGGTTTCTAAAAATGAGCCGCCTGCCGAGTCAAAGGTAATTAGATAAGCATTCACAGCCCACCGTGCAAAGAGGGTGAGGTCATCGTTAAGTAGCCGATCGAACTGCCAAGGGTCGGCGTCTTCTAAACGTAAGGTGTCTTCCGTAAACCAGCCGATAAACGTATGCCCTTCTTTGATGGGGGTCGGCAAGGTGAGGGCCTCATCATTTAAAATGGTGATGGGCTCAACCGACGTACCGCCCTGGCTGTCAAACTGCAAGGTTAGGGTGGGGGTGTCTGAGGCGGGTGTACACGCAACAAAAAGACCTAAGGTGAAGCCTAGTAAAAACAAACTGACCGTCCGACGTACCATCAAATCCCTCCTTAACGTTGATATCCATTATCATAGCACGAAGCCTAAAACAAAGTCGGCAGGGATACCACAATTTTTGAGGCTTTAAAGCGGAGACAGTGATGCGTATTTTATCAAAACGCGTTATACTAGAGTTAGTTTATGGCCAAGGAGGCTCACGATGTTTGAATTCAACCAAATGGTGTATCAAAACATTCTATCCATCGAATCCCTTAAAATCGAACGTAAACACGTGACGTGCGTCGTTGGACAAAGTGGCGGAGGGAAAACGACCTTCTTACGTTTATTAGCTAAGCTTATTTCACCTACCTCCGGTGAAATTTTATATGACGGAATCAATTTAGAAGTCTTAAATAGCCTTAAATATCGTCAGTCCGTGGTGATGATGAGTCAAAAATCCCCTCTCTTTGAAGGGACGATTCGCGATAATTTTATGAGAACACTTTCCTTTCATCAAAAGCCCTATTGGGAAGATCAGCTCCTTAATGTGTTAAACATTGTGCATTTAGATAAACCTCTAGAAAACCCTGTAAGTACCCTTTCAGGCGGTGAAACACAACGCGTCGCGCTTGCTAGAGTGTTATTGCTTGACCCAGACGTCATCTTACTCGATGAACCTTCAAGTGGCTTAGATGATGCGACCGAAGCGCAGCTAATCAAGACGGTGGTTGAGTATGTTAAGGAAGGTCAAAAGACTTTGATCATGGTGACGCATTCGAATGCGATGGCGCGCCGTTATGGGGACCAAATCGTGACGATTCATCAAGGGCATGTGAAAGAAGGTCTGTCTCATGAATGAGTCGATTTTACAAATCACCATCTTACAAGTGGCCTTAGGGTATGTGTTTGTCTTGGTCGTGGTCGCGCTCTTGAAGACGCGTGGGATTGCTCGTGAAAAAGAGCTTTTGTGGGCCTCATTAAGAATGACGCTGCAACTCACACTGGTTGGCTTTTTGTTGGTCTGGGTCTTTGATATAGCGAATTTATGGCTTAGTGCTTTGATTGTCTTTTTAATGTTGACCTTTGCGACGTATACGATCATTCGTAAGTTTTATCACCGTTTGTCGCCTGCGATGATGCGCCGTATTGCTTTAAGTGTGCCCTTAGGTACCCTACCTGTTTTAGGGTATTTCATGGCAGTCGTGGTGCCTATTCGTCCGATGTATGATCCCCAATACCTGATTCCCATTACGGGCATGATCATTGGTAATTCGATGACAGGGATTAGTCTTGGCTTACAGACCATGCTCAATCATTATGAACGTGAAGGGGCTTTGATTGAAGAAGCCCTAATGTTAGGGGCGACGCCTAAAGAAGCTTCTAGAACACTCATCAACCAAAGTTTTGATGCGGCGTTACTGCCGACCATCAACAGTATGTTGGGCATGGGGATCATTTTTTTACCAGGGATGATGACGGGTCAAATACTTTCTGGGGTGGTACCAACGACGGCCATCTTATATCAACTTGCTATCATGATGGGTATTTTGGGTGGGGTGAGTTTAACCACGTATACGTTTATTATGTTAGGCTATCGGACCTTTTTTAACGCTCAAGCACAACTGATTGATTCACCCACTAAAGTAAGGAGCCAACACCATGATCAAAACCATTCAAAGAAATGACAAAGACGCACACACAGCGTGCGCTAAATTATTAGAGGACGCGTTTCCTTGGTGTTATAAACCCTATGACATCGCGTTAGAAGAACTAAAAACAATCACCCAAGAAGGCATCGTTCTTGGCTATCACAAAGAGGGTCAATGGTTGGGGGTTATTGGGGGCATCCCACAATACGGGCACACGGGTTGGGAGCTTCATCCCTTAGTCGTAGATAAAGCGTATCGTCATCAAGGCATCGGCCAGGCACTTGTCAAAGCACTTGAAGACAACATTGTTAAAAGCGGTGGCATTACCCTTTATTTAGGGACAGACGATGAGCACTTTAGAACCTCACTCTCACAAGGCGATCTTTATGAGAATCTATTTAAAGCGATTCAAACCATCGAAAACTTAGGTCAACATCCGTATGCTTTTTATCAAAAGTTAGGCTACCATATTGTGGGGGTCATTCCGGATGCGAACGGGTTTAACAAACCCGACATTTTGATGGCTAAACGCTTAAGACCATTGCCAAAAAATCCCTCTTGAAGCTTAGGCTTCAAGAGGGATTTTTAATCGTCATCGTTTGGCGCAAAATAATCGGTCATGAGAATGTTTTGATTGAGACTCTGTAAGAAAATCATTTCGTTAAAGAATAACATCACATCTTCGTCTGTGTACCGTTCAATATGATGGGTAATTCGGTATTGTTGCACGATGTCTAGTTCAAAATAACGATTACGTAACGAACCATTTTGAAAACGAACCGTATTCATGTCTGCGTTTAAAGCATCGGTGCCTACGGTCATGCCAGCTTCAAAAGGAAGGTTAAACAAGTTCGCAAGCGTAGGGGTGACGTCGACGGAAGAAAATAAATGACTAAATTGTGTTTTCGTAAGCTCTGGATGGTAGATTAAGAAAGGCACGCGGTGAAGATTCATGAGCGTATCTTCAAGGTCTTTTTCAGGATGCATCAAGATGAGCTCCGCAAGGTCTACCCCATAAGGGTAATGATCACTCATCAAGACAATCACTGTGTCATCTAAGCGCTGATGTTCTTCTAAAGCCTCTAAAAGCGTCGTAAGCATCGCTTCAAGTTCTAGTTGTGCAGCAAGATAACCGATGAGTTCAGGATGCTCAATGGGGAGTTCTAGCGTTTCGATAAGCTCTAAGACAAGGGGGAGATTTTTGGCGACTTGTGGATTGTCTTCGTTGTAAGGCATGTGACCACTGACGGTTAAATAATACGTATAAAAACGTGGTTCATCGATCCAATCGTCTAGGGTGACTTTAAGCATATCATCATCGCTCGGCCAAGGATGTGAACCCGCTTGGACATCCCCTGGTTCTAATAAGCCCATATCGATCGCATCTTGATAGATTGAAAAGCCAATCGTTTCCGTTAAAAACGTCCGTCTTGGATAGAAGTGATCAACATAGTTGTGATAGGCAAACGTTTCGTATCCAACGTGCTCAAACAACCTTGGGAGTGTCATTGGAAATGTATTAAGCTCGTACGCTTCCATCGATAGTTGCACTAAACGGTTTGGATAAAAGCCGGTGTGGACCATAAATTCTGTGTCGGCTGTGTTGCGGTAATAATGAGGCGCATGAAACTCTTTCATCTGCCAAGCGTCATGGTAGAGCTTATAAAGCGTGGGTGTAAGGTCTTCATGAATCGCAAAATAGTCTAACGATTCAGCCACAATAAAGATTAAATTCTTGTTTTCTAAGGCCCCCGTATAAACGTTTGGTTCATGCTTTTGGCCAGCTAAAAAGGCTGCGATATCGTCCTCGGATTCTTCTAAGTTCACCCGCCGCACTTCAAAGATAGATAGTATATCGCGTCGGACATAGGTGAAAACACCAAACTCATGAATAAACTGATACGCACTTGGCAGTTCTTGATAGACATCATAATCACTAAAATTAAAAGGACTGTCAGACTCGAAGGGTTGATCGCGATCAATCAACATTAAAGCACTGATAAAGGTGATCAACATCAACACCAGTATCCCCAGCGGCATCATTCTTTTTTGATAAGGTGGGATGGTGGTTTTCCGCCATACGAATAGCCAAACAAGAAGCGGCAAGAAATAAAGTCCATGGAACCACTGAAGATGAAGGCGAATCCGGTAAACAAACGTGATGCCCCGCCACGCATCGCCACTGAGGACAAAACTAAAAAAGTCACCCATGACGCGGTAATATAAATCTAAACTAAGCACCGCAGTGGTCACGCTGATCAAAACAAAGGAGAGTAATACTCGACTCCATCGCAAATTGAAAAAGGAGACAACGAATAACACCGCTAAGGCGTAGCTAAGATTAAAAAGCACGAGGCGCAAAGGCGCATTCGCTTGCCATGTTTGCATAATTGAATACCGTAAAACGATTTCTTGGAAAATCAAGGAAAGGGTGATAAATAATAATAAAAATATTCGACGTTGCATACGCTCACCACTCATCTTTAATGAATCTATATTATACAAGATTTAAGCAAAAAAAACAGCCTATAGATGATGATAAGGCTGTCTTTTTTTAATCGTCGTAGTGTCTAGGGTCGCCTTTCACCTGATCTAAAAGATGCATGTCGTGAGGGGCGATGGGGATGGTCATTTCATAAAAATCATCGACATGGGTTGGTGTGGTGGCTTTAGGAATGGGCGCATGTCCTTTTTGAAGGATGTAGTTTAAGGCTAAGGTCGCAGGTTTCACATCGTATCGCTTAGCAATCTCATTCAGCGTAGGATTCGTTAAAAGGTAGCCTTTCGCAAGGGGAGAAAACGCTTGGATCAGGATGTGATGCTTTTTTGCGAAGGTGACGAGTTCATCCCGTGTGTGCCCCACAAAATAAGAAATTTGATGAATGTGCGGGACAATGGCGCAGCGTTCAAGCAGGAGGTTGAGTAAACGAAGAGGAAACTGAGAGACACCAATGGCTTTGACACGGCCTTCGCGGTATAAAGTCTCGAGGGTTTGATAAACTTCAATGTTGCCTTCATCGTAATCCCCCTCTAAATCATCAAATGGGCCTGGCGCATTGATGATATAGGCATCCAAATAATCAAAACCAAGATTTTTAAGCGTGCGTTCAAACATACGAAGTGCCCCATCCTTATGTTTGATGTGTGGGGGGAGTTTGGAGGTGATGAAAAAGGCTTCTCGTGGAAGACCGCTGTCTCGAATGGCCTGGCCTAACGCTTTTTCATTACGATAAATAATGGCACTATCAAAATGACGAATCCCTTGATCCATCGCATAGCGCAGCACATCATACGCCACGTCATCAGGATTGAGTTTATACGTGCCAAACCCCATTTTGGGATGTTTTAGTTGGTGATGCAACATAAACGTGCTCGTCATAAAGAACCTCCGAATCATTGTATTTTCAGTGTATCACAGTCCATAAAAAACACGCATTAAGATGCGTGTTAGTCACGAATGTCAAGCGCTTCAAAGATGACAGGGACCTGCCACCAAGTACGTAATCCCGTCATGTTCACCGCGGCGTCTTCTAAAGGGATGGGATTTGGAATGGCCCATGAAAAGACAAAAACATCGTTTAACCAAACGCTCAAGGTTTTATTGCTACCATCCTCAAAGACGGTAAGTTTCATGGTGTGTGATTGTTCCCACCAAGGATCATCACGAACACCGGTATTACTGGTCGTCCCGCCTGGCGTAAAGTTGGCGATGCCGTTGACGATGGTTACGTTATAACGCAAGACAATGTTTTGTTCAGTCCCATTATTTCTTGGTCGAACGATGATTTGTCCTTCGTGACGATCAAGTTGAACAATGTAACCATCGTCACGATTTGGGTCGTTATTTCTGAAAGATGTTTCAAATAAAACCCCGAATCCTCCTCGGTTGTTCCCACCTAGTCGGGGTTGAATTTGTGACGTAACCTCAATGGTGTAAGCACTTCTTGGATTTGAAAAAAAGATGATGTCGTCTTGGTTTGAAGGTGGTGTTGCAACCAAGGCACCCTCACTAATTACAAAGGCGTCCTGTGAACGTTTCACTTGGAAATCACTTAAATTAAACGTGGGTTGGCTAAAATCAAACAAGCTGATAAAATTTGGACACTGTTGAAAGCACCAAACCACGACAGACGGGTCAAAGGAGTAAAAAGTCTCACTGTGTTGCATGCGAATCGGTTGGTTTAAGTAACCCGTGGTGTAAAGCGCATTCATTTTGGCTTCGCTGGTCTCCAAGTTCATGAAGCTTTCAAAGCCCGACTCATCATGCATCTTTAAAAGACGCGTAGCTTGATTGAGACTGATGACATTGGCTTGATCAGCTCGCAAACGTGTGTTGTCGATCAACGTCGAAAGACTCACCACAGCGACCGCTGAAATGATGGCTAAAATCACTAAAATAGCTAATAGTTCAACCGTCGTTAATCCATGATGCGTCAATTTTTTCATAAAAAAACAACCTCCGAGCCCATAAGTGTTTTTGGGGTATGAAGATTGTAACTGGCTACCCTTACACGAGGGCCCTATAGCTTTCCGAAGTCATTACTGACCGTGGCTTTGTAATCTAATTAACACATTACGCGATATTGTCATTTTTGTCAATAGTTATCCTATTTAAAGGTTCTTATAGGCTACGAAATGCATCGTTCTGATACCCATGCAAGGTCAAAACATAGACCTATATCGGTCAAGTTATTCGATAACTATTTGCTTAACACTTAAATAAGAATTACAATAATAGCAATTAAGGAGGTGTCACATGCGTAAATTATTCTTTTTATTATTGTTTTTATCACTGCCACCCGTTTTGGTTGTTTTTGCGTTTACAACCAACGACATACCCACCACACAGACCATCTATAGCGTTGAAGATCCAGACATCATCATTCAAAATGAACTCGATCGGATTTTACAAAAAGAAACCACAGGGATTGAAACGATTAAGTTATCAGAAGACGCGTTTAATAACGTAATTTTTAACAATTTAAGGACCACGTATAACGCACTCTACGCCCCCCCAGGCTGGCCGTGTGAAGACACCTCATGTCGATACATTCTCGCCTTTGATGAATCGACCGACAACGTCGATGTGGATGGGGGCATCGTCGCCATTTGGGCCACGTTTGAAGAAACATCGTTTACCCTTTATATACACGCCGAATCAACGACCGTGTTATCCCTTTCAACACTCTTAGAGATCACCTTTAATGTTGACGATACACAAGAAACTTTGACTGTGAGTTATGACTCAGCGCGTTTAGGGAAAGTACCGATTCCTAAACGACTCCTCACAACCATCATCACGAGTGCACTCTCAGCGACCGGTGAAGATGAACAATCCAATGTCGGCGAAGGGTTAACCGTAAATGCGAGTAATTTAGAGTTCGTTCTAGATAAAACAGAACTCACCAACAGCACCGACATTGACCCACGTATTGCGACACTTTTTTTAGATGATGACATTCCTTATACGATATGGGTGTTTCTCATCTGGTTAGCACTAGACTTATAAGCGTCCAAGGGAGAGGATAAGGGTGCCACAACTTTATGCAGGGGAGATCATCATACGCGACGCGCGTGTGTATGATGCTAAGCAACTCGTAAGCTGGTGGTCCGATGGGAAAGTGATGGCTCATGCAGGCTATCCCAAAGGCTTAGACACCAGTTTGACGTTAACACAAGAACGACTTGAAAAGCAAAAAGACCGGTTTCAAAAAGAAGCCTTATGGATCATCGAACTCAAACAGACGCCGATTGGTGAGATGCATCACAAGATCCATGGTGATGTGGCCAAGATTGGCATTAAAATCTGTGAAACATCGCATCGAGGCAAGGGCTATGGCCCTAAAGCCACCACCTTACTCATTGAGTATTTGTTTAGAAAACTTGGCGTCACTGTCATTGAACTCGACACCCACGTGAACAACATTCATGCGCAAAAAATGTATGAAAAATTAGGATTTACGGCCTTAGGTGTACGCCGTAAAGCTTTTGTTGACCAATTAGGTCAACTTCAAGACGCGATTGATTACCGTCTAACCAAAGACTCATGGGAAAACAACAGAGGGTAATCCTTCTGTTGTTTTTTCATCCGAGGAGGGTACGTTATGAAGATTTTAAGTGTTGAAGAAGGGCGGCTTTGTGATCAAGAAGCCATGAAAGCTTTGGACCACCCCGGGGCATTGATGGAAGAAGCGGCCCATCGCGCACTGCAACACTGTTTTGCTAAACAATGGATCACATCTAGTGATCACGTTTTAGTCTTCGCAGGACCCGGCGATAATGGGGGCGATGCTTATTTAATCGCTGAGGCCCTCATCCACCAAAAGATTCGTGTCACGTTGGTGGATTATGCGCCTACCTTAGAACGTTCCACGCTTAACCATACCCATCATCGGCGTCTGCGTGATAAGACGAAACTTTATCTCATCCGTGAGATGACCGATGAACTTTTAAAGCAAGTGACTGTGGTTGTGGATGGGGTCTTTGGGGTCGGACTCACGCGTCCTCTTGAAGCCGATCTGGTCGCGTTTATCTCAAACCTCAATCAACGGAATGTCTTAAAAATTGCGCTGGATTTACCTTCGGGGCTTCAGGGCGATTCTGGCCAGGCCCTACCGATCGCGTTCAAAGCACACCATACGCTCGTGCTGGGTCATTATAAACCAGGGCATTTTTTAAACGACGCGCTTGATTATGTGGGGGCATGTCATGTCATCCCTTTGAGTTTGCCTGATTATCAGCCCAAAAGAACACGCTGGTTTGTTGGGGAAAAACACCCCTTTATCAATCACCGACGCCATAACTCACATAAATATACGCATGGCCATGTGCTGGTCATTGGTGGCTCAAAGACCTATAAAGGAGCGCCCTTGCTGAGTGCGTATGCTGCCGCAAGAAGTGGGTGCGGGATGGTGAGCCTTTTAACAGAGGATGACTTAACCTTAAAGGTGTTAGAACAATGGCCTGATATGTTAACCTTTAATAAAACAACACTTATGGAGCACTTCCCTTGGCATAAACCCTTTGTGGTTGCCTACGGCATGGGCTTTGGTCAGCGTAAAGAACCTGACGTATTAAAAGAATGTTTAAAACATGCGGACGTGTGTGTCATTGACGCCGAAGGGATGGAGGATTACAAAGCCTTGGTGATGGAGGAACGTTCACAAACGCACATCGTCCTAACACCCCATCTTGCGGAAGCCGCAAGACTCGTTGATGTCACGTTAGAAGAACTCAAAAAAAACCCTTTAACGTTGCTTGAAGCGTATGCGCAAACACATCAATGCACCCTCCTATTAAAAGGCCCCACCACCTGTATCATCCGACCAAACGAAACACTGTTTACGACCTATGGCACACCGGCTTTAGCGGTCGCAGGCAGTGGGGATGTGTTGACTGGCCTTTGTGCGTCGTTGTTTGCCCAAGGCCACTATGAAGCGGATTTATTAGCGGTGGCGATGCACGGTTATGCGGCCAAGCAAGCGTCAAAGGTGTATCATGCCCATGGTGTGATGGCGAGTGATTTAATCGCCCAATTAAGCACGACATTGAAGACGTTTACCACGCCAAAAAAAGCTGATGAAATGCCTTGACAAAGACGCTTAGAAAAACTACCCTATATAAAAACAACGAGGTGCTTGATGAACATAGAACTTGAACTCAAACGCTTAGGAATGGTCACCCTAGGCACCCTCTTTTTCGTCATTGGAATCAGCGTCTTTATTGTCCCTGCAAACCTCATTCCTGGTGGCTTTACGGGCATTGCGACATTGATACAATATGGTTTAAGCACGCTTGGCTTGCCGATTAACTTAGGGGTTTTAGTCGTTTTAGTCAATATTCCAGTGATGATTTTAGGGATGGTGTCCATCTCTAAAACCTTTGTCTATTACTCTGTCTACTCCATCCTCTTACAAGGGTTTCTCATAGGCTTATTAGATTATCAAGCGCCCCTCTTTGAAGGCGATTATTTAGCCACCAGTGTGCTGGGAGGCTTAGCGGTTGGTTTGGGCGCTGCTGTGGCGTTAAAATCAGGGGCTTCCTTAGGTGGATTAGACATTTTAGCGCAAGTGTTTGCGCTTAAATTTCAAATCAGCATTGGCTACATTAGTTTAATGATAAATGCAGGTATTTTAGCCGTTTCCCTGCTTATTTTTGATCCGCAAATTGCGTTTTATACGTTGGTTATGTTTGCGATTGCGAACCAATTGATCGATCGTATCCACACCGCTTATAAACGCGTGCGTTTAGACATTATTACCATTCAAGCGGACGTCATTAAGGAAGCTTTGATTCAAAATTCTGTCCGCGGAATCACCATCATGGATGGTGTGGGGGCGTATACTGGGCAACACCGTAAAATCTTATGGATGGTCACGCAAGTACACGAAGTGTATGACATCAAACGCATCATTGTTGAGGTGGACCCTGAAGCGTTCATCACCATGACCCCCATTCGTCATTTGAACGGTAAATTTAATCGTGTCATTTTAAAATAATGCTCAATTTTTGAGCATTTTTCATAACAACCTATAAACAGAAAGGAAGCCTATATGGATACGATTGTTGTGTTAGATTTTGGCAGTCAATACAATCAACTCATTGTGCGGCGGCTGCGTGAACAAGCCTTTTACGCTTTGATGATGCCTCACGATGTTTCTTACGAGACTTTAAGTCAAGTGGAAGGGTTAAAAGGCATTGTTTTAAGTGGGGGTCCCAAAAGCGTTTATCACGAGGATGCTTACACCTTAGACGATAAAATTTTAGAAGGTCCATGGCCTGTGCTGGGCATTTGTTATGGCATGCAGTTGATGGTACACATGAGTGGTGGTGAGGTTCAAGCGGCGCCCCGTCAAGAGTTTGGTGAAGCTTTGATAGAGGTTAAGCCTGATCCCTTATTTGAAGGCACCCCAACCCCACAAAAAGTATGGATGTCCCACGGCGATGCGGTGGTGCGTTTAAGTCAAGATTATACCGCCTTAGCGGCGCATGAACACATGGCCACTTTGGCGATCAAACATCGGTCTAAACCGTTTTATGGCGTTCAGTTTCATCCCGAAGTCAAACACAGCGACTATGGCCGTCAAATCTTAGATAATTTTGCCCGTAACATCTGTCAAGCAACACCAAGTTGGACGACATCACACGCGATTGAAACCGCCATTGGACACGTTCAAGAGACCGTCAAAGACGGTCATGTGGTGTTAGGCTTGAGTGGTGGGGTAGATTCTTCGGTCGCAGCGATGTTACTCCATAGAGCCATCGGGAAACAATTGACCTGTTTGTTTGTGGATCATGGTTTGTTGCGTGAAGGCGAAGGCGATCAAGTGATGAAGACCTTCGAAGGGAAATATGGTCTTAACGTGAAACGCCTTGATGTAAAGGACCGTTTTTTAAAGGCCTTAAAAGGTGTAAAAGAACCCGAAGCTAAACGTAAAATCATTGGAGGTCTCTTTGTTGAGGTCTTTAAAGAAACGGCGTTAACATTGGGTGATGTGGACTTTTTAGCCCAAGGGACACTGTATACAGACATCATTGAATCAGGCACCAAAACGGCGCAGACCATTAAGTCGCATCACAACGTTGGGGGGTTGCCTGAAGCGTTACCCTTTAAACTCATCGAACCTTTAAACACGCTTTTTAAAGACGAAGTGCGCACACTGGGTGTGGCGCTTGGGTTACCTCATGAAATGGTCTACCGTCAGCCCTTTCCCGGTCCTGGGCTGGCCATTCGCTTGATGGGTGAAGTCACAGATTCAAGGTTAGAAACACTCAAAAAAGCCGATACGATTTTAAGAGACATCATTGCCCAAGAGGGGCTTAGTGACGATGTTTGGCAATACTTTACGGTGCTGTTAGATACGAAAAGTGTGGGTGTTCAAGGGGATCAGCGTGTGTACGACGAAGTGATGGCCATCAGAGCCGTTGAATCAAGCGATGGGATGACGGCCGATTTTGCCCGCCTTCCGTGGGAAGTGCTTGCGAAGATTTCAAGAACGATTACCAACGATGTCAGGGGCGTCTCAAGGGTGGTGTATGACATCACCTCAAAACCTCCAGGCACGATTGAATGGGAATAACGAAAGGAGTGGTTCGATGCAAAAAATAATGATGGAAGGCTTAACATTTGGGGATGTCTTGTTGGTACCAGGGCATTCGGAGGTGTTACCTTCAAACGTGTCAGTTGAAACACAATTGAGTTCAAAAATTAAACTCAACATCCCGATTTTAAGTAGCGCCATGGACACGGTGACTGAAAGCGAGTTAGCGATTGCCTTAGCACGTCAAGGAGGGTTAGGCATCATCCATAAAAATCTTTCCATTGAAGCTCAAGCCAATGAAGTGAGACGGGTGAAACGGTCTGAATCAGGGATGATTGTAGATCCCGTGACCTTATCCCCACAAGCGACGTTAAAAGAAGCCGATGAGTTGATGCGCTATTACAAAATTTCCGGGCTTCCTGTCGTTGAAAAAGGGACATTACTAGGCATCATCACAAACCGCGATTTAAAGTACCGTTTGGCTGACGATCAAGTCATCACGCATGTGATGACAAAGATGCCTTTAATTACAGCACCTGTAGGGACGACGCTTGAAGAAGCGAAGAAATTACTGATGGATCATCGCATTGAAAAACTGCCGATTGTCGAAGGGGATCAACTCAAAGGACTCATCACCATCAAAGACATTGATAAAGCGACGTCTTTTCCACAAGCGGCTAAAGACGTTAAAGGGCGTTTATTGGTGGGGGCCGCTTTAGGTGTCAGTCAAAACATTTTGGAACGCGCCCAAGCGCTTGTGGAGGCTGGGGTGGATGTGGTGACGATTGATTCGGCCCATGGGCACTCTGAAGGCGTCATTGAAGCGGTCAAACAAGTACGCAAGGCGTATGCTGACCTCCCCATCATTGCGGGGAATATTGTCACCTATGACGCTGGTGTGGCGTTGATTGAGGCTGGCGCGGATGTTTTAAAAGTGGGGGTGGGTCCTGGGTCCATCTGTACCACACGCATTGTCGCGGGCGTCGGTGTGCCGCAAATCACCGCACTCTTAGAAGTGGCTAAAGCCGTTGATGGTCGTGACATTGGCATCATTGCGGATGGTGGGATTCAGTATAGTGGTGACGTCGTGAAAGCTTTGGCCGCTGGCGCGGATGCGGTGATGTTAGGGGGCTTACTGGCAGGCACCCATGAATCGCCGGGTGAAGAGATTTTATTTCAAGGCAAACGTTATAAAGTCTATCAAGGCATGGGCTCGATTTCAGCGATGAAACGCGGGTCGTCTGATCGCTATTTCCAATCGCACAGTGAAACGAAGAAGTTGGTGGCTGAAGGCATTGAAGGTCGTGTGCCTTACAAAGGAGCCTTAGCCGATGTGGTCTATCAACTAGTTGGCGGTTTACGCTCAGGCATGGGGTACTGTGGAACCAAAGACATTGGCCGCCTAAAAACGGAAGGACGTTTTGTAAAAATCTCACCAGCAGGCGACGCTGAGTCACATCCACACCACATTGAAATGACACACGAATCGCCAAATTACAGCAAACGTTAGAAAAAGTTACATCATCCATAGGACAATAACCGTCCAATAATGCTATACTTATCTTAACTAAGGTCTCTTTGTGCGAGGTTAGGGATGAATAAGGTTTGGCAACTCAAATCATGGATTATGACAGTGCTTGTGGCCGTGATGGTCGGCGTTTTTTGGTTTTGGCCACAGCCCATAGACTTGTCCTTATCCGCAGGAGAGGTAACCTCACTCAATGATGGTTGGGTGACTGAGCAAGGCCAATCAATCACCTTGCCTATAAACTTAGAGCATAGCGCATACACACAACACAGTATTTCTAAAGTGTTGTCTCAACGGTTTAATCAAAATCAAATGATGTTAATTCGGGGTTCCTTACAGTCGGTTCAAGTGGCTTTAGACGATGAGCTGATCTATCAAGTGTCCTTTCGTGAAAGTCGCAGTTTGTATGCGAGTGCATGGCACTTAGTGGAACTGCCTGCGAACAGTGGGGGGCAAACGTTAACGATCACCTTTGAATCCCCTTATGAGGCGATGTCTGGTCGTCTTAACACGATTGTGTATGGGTCAAGTGCCAGCATCCATGGCCACCTTGTTGGGTTACATGGGCATCGTTTGGTGGTCGGTTTCTTTATTTTGTTTCTTAGCGTGTTCATCGTGATTTTAAGCTTTGTGACAACGTTGATTCGTGAAAAAGGGTATCTATACATTGGTGTTTTTTTAGCCGCGATGAGTTTTTGGATCTTAGGGGAATCACGCATGTTGCAATATGTGACAGGCTCACCGTTGGTGATTGGCTCGCTATCCTATCTTGCGTTAGCGTTCATTCCTATTCCGATGTCGCTTTACATTAACCATCATGTGCTGCGCAAACCGTTTTTGATTTTTTATCTATGGTTAGTGGTGTATGTCGCTAACGCCATCCTTGTTGTCACGTTGCAAGTGCTTGGCATTGCTGATTTCTTTGAAACGGTCCTCATGACACAAGCGTTTATCTTTATCGGTATGATCACCGCGTTTGCGGCAATCTTCTATGAACGTTTAATTTTAAAAATTGAAAGCAACAACGATTTCTTACATGCGCTCGCTTTAATCTTTATTTTTAGCATTTTAGAGTTTTCCGTTTTCTTACTTGGAGATTTCACGATCACCTCACGCTTTTTATTATTAGGCATCATCATATTAGCCGTGTTTGTTTCGATTAATCTGATTGAGTATTTAGCCGATCGGATTAAAAGTGGGTATCAACGCGATCTTTATCAAAAGCTCGCTTATACCGACATGTTAACCAACACAAAAACACGACTGGCTTTTCAAGAAGATTTAGCCTCACATCTTGAAAGTGAGACCGACACCCCCTTAAGACTGGTCTATTTTGATTTTAATGATTTAAAAACGATTAACGATACCTATGGCCATCTCACTGGCGATCAAGCGTTGATTTCAGGGGTTGAATGTATGAACGCCACCTTTGGCGCACACGGCACCCTTTACCGTCTGGGCGGCGATGAATTCGCGTGCATCATGCGCGAGCATATCCCTGCTTATGACCCTCTGTTAGAACAATTTCATCAACAATTAAAAATCTACAACCGAGGCAGTGCTTATAAAATTGCGGTGGCGGTGGGCTACACCGATTACATCCCAGGAAAAGACCGAACGCCTGAACATTTAATGAAACGTGCGGACGGGTTGATGTATGAAAATAAAAAACAACGAAAACAAGCGCTTTAAGCTTGTTTTTTTGTCTCTAAGTAGACTTGATTTTCATTCGGTGAGTTGTTATAATGCACTCGCGAAGAAGGTGTAAACATTGGTTATTGAGACCATTTTATTGTATTTAGCGATTATTTTAACGGTAGGGTTCACGTTTGGAAAACTGTTTGAACGATTCCATCTCCCTGCGGTCACTGGACATTTACTGGCAGGTTTGTTGATTGGGCCTTACATGCTCAACATCGTTGTCATTGACGCCTTGCCCTTTTTTAATGTCATCACGTCGATTGTGCTCGGCATCATCGCCTTTCAAATTGGCGCCGAACTGTTTTTACCGATATTAAAACAAAACATGGGCGTCATCGTCAGCATCACGCTCATTCACAGTCTTTTAACGGCGCTCTTAGTGTTTGTAGGCATCTATTTAATTCAAGGCGAGCTTTGGCTCGCGTTTGCGTTAGCCTCACTAGCGACCGCCTCGGCGCCCGCCCCCATCATGGCCGTCATTAAACGACTCAAGGCCAAAGGGCCCGTCAAACGGACGGTCATCCCTGTGGTAGGCATGCTTGACATCGTTGCGGTGATTGTCTTTGGCTTGTTATCAAGCGTCGCGATTTCGCTTGCGAACGATCAAGTCTTGAGTGTTCAAAACGCCGTGTTTGTACCGCTTTTTGAAGTGTTCACCTCAATCATTGTGGGTGCCACCTTTGGTTTAATCATGGGCTTAATGTCACACTTTGTCATTGAAAAGTTTCCTAAACAAGAGCGTTATGTCGCCTATTTAGTGTTTGTCTTATCGGTCATTTTAGTAAGTGTCTTTGTCGCTCAGCGTTATCATCTTTCACCCATCTTAGTGCCGCTTGCCTTTGGCATGGTGTTCACAAACTTCATCAATAAAGAAACCTACATGATTCAAAACGCCGCCCTCAATAACTTCGGGGGCCCGTTCGTTATTTTATTTTTTACCATTGCGGGACTGTCCTTGTCGTTTGGGATTTTAGTTGAAGCAGGTCTCTTAGCGCTGGCGTTTGTCGCCTTAAGAGGCTTTGGAAAAATCTTCGGCACACGTCTAGCAACCAGCATGACTGCGTGTCCCCCGACCGTAAAACGCTACACTGGCTGGTGTTTGTTGCCGCAAGCAGGGGTCACAATCGGGATGTTGATCGCTTTATCTGCGGCCTTACCAGACCGTGAACGACAGCTTGTACAAGCGATTACGCTGGCGAGTATTTTTATCTTCCAAGTGATTGGCCCAATGTTACAACAGTGGGCGTTAACCAAAGCTGGGGAAGTGCCCACCAAAGCCCCACTGAGTCCGTGATAATCCACCTTGCCAAAAACCCCCTTTAAGACATATAATAAACCTAAGTAAGGCCACATTAAAGGAGGACAGTATGCAAGAACAAAAGCCACCAAAACACGAACATGAAGACCCTTTAAACGAAGAAGAAGCCCACGAAAAAAAAGAACAAAGTCAACTTAAAGACGACCTCAAAAACGTCGCATCTGGGATGAGCGGTTTAGCCAAAACAGGCGCCAAAGAAGGTAGTAAACTCTTTAAAAAAGGTCTCGTTGGCGGAAAAAAACTGTTCAACAAAGCAAAAGAGTCCGCCAAAGAAGCCAAACTAAAGTACGACCTCAAAAAGGACGCTGAAGGCGCCTCAGTCGTGGTCGATGCGGACATTGAAGAAGAAAAGAAAGATTAATCTAAACCACCATCTGACACACAGTCAGATGGTGGTTTTTTTAGGTGCTTAAATGAGGCTAGGATTTAAGCACACTATCGTCTATAATGAGTGTGTTGAGGTGATTATATGGTTCATTATGACGAGATAACTAAAACGTTTCATTTAAAAACCAAGGATGCATCGTATGTTTTTTGTGTCGGCAAGGCAGGCCACTTACAACACTTATATTTTGGCGCGCGTATTGAAGGCACATTAAACGCTGATCAACTGGCCCCTTCATGGCCGATGGCGCCAGGCAATCAAACGATGTATAGTGAAGACCATTCGACCCTTTCGCTCAACTTGATTGGCTTAGAAATGGCCACTTATGGCAAAGGCGACTACCGTGAACCAACCATTCATATGGAAAGTGATGAAGGGTACCGCACGTTTGATTTTATCTATCAAAGCCATGACATCCTCCACAAGTATCATTTCGAGGGGATGCCTCAAAGCCACAAACAAGAAACCCTTCAAGTGACGCTTTTTGATGCGCACCATGAGGTCACTTGCAAACTTAATTATAGCCTCGACCACACGACAAACACGATCATCCGTAACCTTGAAGTCATCAATGGCCAAGCCACGAATTTAACCTTAGATAAATGCCTCAGTATGAATCTTGATTTTCCTGACGCTGACTTTGATGTGGTAACCTATCACGGCGCTTGGTTAAGAGAACGGCACGAGCACAGCCACAGACTCGGTCCAGGCGTATATAAAATTGACAGCAAAAAAGGCTCTTCCAGCAACGACCACAACCCCTTTATCGCTTTAAAGCGTCATGACGCGGGGGAAACCTTAGGCGAGGTCTACGGGGTGACGCTTGTTTATTCAGGTAATTTTGAAGCCAACATCGAATGTTCACCCCACCGTTTGACGCGTCTGAATATGGGCATCAACAGTTTTGATTTTAAATGGCGCTTGGCGCCCAAAGAACGTTTTGTGACGCCTGAAGTGTGGTTAACGTATAGCAACCAAGGTCTCAACGGACTCAGTCAACACGTGCATCGCTTTGCGTCAACACACTTGTTAGAACCACAAAAAGAGCGCCCGATCATGTTTAACAACTGGGAAGCAACCTATTTTGATTTTAAGGAAGCCACACTTTTAAAACTTGCCCGCCAAGCCAAACGTTTAGGCATGGAGGGTTTTTGTGTGGACGATGGTTGGTTTGGCCGGCGTGACGACGACCGGTCTTCACTAGGAGATTGGTGGAGCCATCCCAAAAAACACCCTAAAGGCATCGCGCATTTTGCGAAAAAGATTAAAAAAATGGGACTCTTATTTGGTCTTTGGGTCGAGCCTGAAATGATCAGTGAAGACAGTGACCTTTACAAAGCACACCCGGATTGGGTGATGCATTATCCTAAAGGATCGATCGCGTTAGGCAGACACCAGTGGGTGTTAGATTTAAGTAAAGATGAGGTTGTTGATTATTTATACAACACACTCAGTCACTTATTTAAAGAGGCAGACGTGGATTATGTTAAATGGGACATGAATCGTCATTTTTCAGACCTTTTTTCAAGGGGCGCCAAGCCCATCGATCAAGGCAAACTGGCGCACCGTTATGTGTTAGGCCTTTATCAACTCTTACATCGACTGAAAGAAACGTTTAAAGACGTGCTTTTTGAATCGTGTTCGAGCGGTGGAAACCGGTTTGATTATGGCATGCATGCGTTTATGCCTCAAGCGTGGACATCGGATAACACCGATGCGTTTGAACGCTTAAAAATACAACAAGGCACCTTGCGTGCCTACCCCCTCTCCACCCTTTCCAATCACGTCAGTGCGTCCCCATCGCATCAAGTCATTAGGCAAACCCCCATCGACACAAGATTTAACGTCGCGTGCTTTGGGGTGCTTGGGTATGAACTTGATTTAAGAAGACTCTCACCCTTTGATCGAAAACAGATTAAACGCCAAACAGCGTTTTATAAACGCCACCGAACGTTGCTTCAGTTTGGAACACTGTATCAATCTAAACGTGATCATGACTGGCTCTTTTGGATCGTCAATGACGCACAAACGGAAGCGTTATGGGGGCTTTTTAAAGGCTTAAACACACCTAATCCACCGATAGAGTATGTGTCCATTGATGGGCTCAAACCAAGTGCGAACTACCACGTAACCGCTCGTGAACAAGCCGAGAACTTAAGACGCTTTGGCGATTTAGTCAAACACGCACTGCCCATCCCGTTAAAAGCCCATGGAACACTCTTTAATCAACTTGCGAATCATGTGTTGTTTAAAACCGAAACCGAAGACATCATCCTTTCAGGCAGTCAAATCAAGCATCCCGGCATTCGTTTAAAAACGCCCTTTATGGGCAGTGGTTACCACGAGGCATTACGCGTGATGCCAGATTTTGCATCACGACTCTATAATATTCGCGAGGTAAACGATGGACAATCTTCAAACGATTCAACCTAAAACGCGCTGGATTTTTGCGTTTGCAGGCTTAGGCAAAGACGCCATGTTTGCGATGAGCACCATTATGTTGTTTTACTTTAATGCCCTCTTGGGCATATCGTCAGCGTTTTTAGGAACGATGATGATGCTTGCAAGAATTTGGGACGCCATCAACGACCCGATCATGGGTGGCATCGTCTCCAACACCAAAAGTCGTTTTGGCAAATTCAGACCCTGGATTTTGATTGGCTCTGTGCTTAATGGCGTCGTCTTAATCATTTTATTTTCTAATCCTTCCTTTGGCTCAAATTCGTTTCAAATGTTAGCGTTTGTGAGTGTCTTTTATGTCCTTTGGGGGATGACCTACACGTTGATGGACATTCCCTTTTGGTCGATGATTCCAGCGTTGAGTCAGTCGCAAAAAGAGCGTGAAAAGATCACGGTCTTAACGCGCCTTTTCACATCCATTGGCTATTTCATCATCGCCGCGGCGTTCTTAGATTTAGCGAGCCTTTTAGGTGGAGGCACCACGGAAGTGGCACGGATCCAAGGCTTCTTTGTCTTAAGCATTCTTGTGGCGGTCGTGTTCATCTTAAGTGAACTGTTCATGGTCATGAACGTCAAAGAAAACGTCGTCGTCAAAGAAGAAGAGATCATCACGTTGAAGAAAATGTTTCAATTGCTTAAACAAAACGATCAGCTGTTGGTGGTGATGGGCGTGGTGTTGATTGCGAACTTCACCCTTTATGTTACCAGTGGGATGGCGATTTATTTCATCACCTACGACATTGGCAACGAAGGACTTTACATCATCTTTATTGGCGCCGGTGGGATCTTACAAGTCATCGGCTCGTTGATGTTTCCGTTGCTTAAAATCAAGTTCAATCGTAAAGGCATTTTTAATGTCGCGATGGGCTTACAGTTGTTAGGTTTTGCTTTACTGTTAGTCAACGCCTTTGTTCTATCAAACGTCGTGTTTTTATTGTTTGCGTTTGGCGCCCTGATTTTTCTTGGTCAAGGGTTTCAAATGGTGCTTCAGACGGTCTTGTTATCGGATACGGTCGAGTATGGCGAATACTTAACGCATCAACGCAGTGAAGCACTCGCCTTTAGTGTCCAAACGTTCATTGTTAAACTGGCGATGGGTCTATCTTTAGGCGTCATCGGCATCGGCTTAGCGTTGTTTCAGTTTGCGACACCCATTGAAGTCAACGGCGAGATCATCACCCAACCTCAATCCACCGTCACCTTAGTAGGGATGCGCCTGTTGATGTTTTTAGTGCCGATGATTGGGCTGTCGATTTCCTTATGGCTCTTCAATAAAAAACACACGCTGAATGAAACCCGTTATGAAGACATAGTGAGACAACTCCGTGCGCGAGGTGAATACGATGAAACACCATCCGCAAAATGACGCTTGGACCTTCAAACAAGGGTTTAGCCTCAAAGATCTCAAAGGCTTTGACGGAACCCGCGTAGACATCCCTCACACGATGCAAAAGGTGCCGCTTAACTATTTCGATGACCAAATCACCGCCATTGAAGGCGTCTATCAAAAGACCATTGAGCTACCCCTCACACAAAACAAACGTTTTTTCATCCGTTTTGAAGGCGTCATGGCACGCTGTGATGTGTATCTCAATGAGACACACGTGTGTCATCATAAAGGGGGTTACACCCCTTTTGAAATCGAGGTAGTTCAAACGGCACACCCCTGTGTCTTAACGGTGCATGTCGATGCGAAAGAAACCGCCGACACGCCACCGTTTGGGGGCGTTATTGATTATCTAACCTACGGTGGCATCTACCGTGAAGTGACGCTCATTGAGCGGCCTAAGCGGTTTTTTAAACATGTCTTAATCCACGGTGATGCTCACACGCTCACCACCCGCCTCATCCCTGAAACGCGGGCGGATGAAAAGGCCACCGTCAAGGTCGAATGGTTCGATGGAAAGACGCGTGTAAAGCACACGACCCAAGAGATTTCCTTAAACGAAATCACCACCATTGAAGACAGCCACACCTTAACCTTATGGACCTTAGAAGCGCCGAAACTTTACGACGTTGTCATCACCCTTGAGGGTGAAATCGTGAAGACCTTTCGCACTGGCATAAGGTCTGTCAGTGTCGATCAAGATCACTTTTACTTAAATGGTGAGCCCCTCTTTTTACGCGGTTTAAACCGTCACCAATCGTTTCCATATGTGGGCTATGCGATGCCCAAAGCGGCGCAAGAAGAAGACGTGCAAATCTTAAAAGAACACTTGCAAGTCAACATCGTTAGAAGTGCGCATTACCCCCCAAGCAAACACTTTTTAAATCACTGCGATGCCCTCGGTCTTTTGGTCTTCACAGAACTCCCTGGGTGGCAACACCTCGGCGATGACGCTTGGAAAGAAGAAGCCCTGCGCCAACTCGAAGTGATGACGTATGAAGATTTTCACCACCCTTCCATCGTCATCTTAGGCACACGAATCAACGAATCGGCGGATGATGATGCGTTTTACACACGTACGCGTGATCTCGTGAAGGCCATCGACCCTTCAAGACCTACGGGAGGGGTGCGGTTTATCACAGGGTCGACGTTACTTGAAGACATCTACACCTTTAATGATTTCTCACATACCGGCCAAAACGCCGGCGTTCAACCTAAAAAGCAGGTGACTAAAACCCATCATCCTTATTTAATCACCGAACACAATGGGCATATGTTTCCAACCAAGAAAAATGACCCGGAAGAAAAACGCTTAGCGCACGCCCTCAGACACGCCAAAGTGATGAACGATGCGTACGGTCAAAAAGGCGTCATGGGGGTCATTGGCTGGGTGATGAACGATTACAACACCCACAAAGAATTTGGCTCCAACGATCGCATCTGTCATCACGGGGTGAACGACATGATGCGTCAGCCAAAATATGCGGCGGCGATCTATGCCTCACAAGGCGACACACCTTTTGTGGAAGTCTTATCGATGATGCATTTAGGCGACCGTGCCGGTGGCCAACTGGCATCGGTGTGGGTTGCGACCAACGCGGATCATATCGAACTTTATAAGAATGATGAGTATATTGGCACCTTTAAACCCAACAAAGAAACGTTCCCACACTTACCGCATCCACCCGTCTTGATCGATGATTTTATTGGTGAACGGATTGCGCAAAATGAGCCCCTTTCAAGGCGTGATGCGAACCTTGTGAAAGGCTTACTCAGACGACTTTTAAAACGCAACTTAAAGATGAGTGTGAAAGATAAACTCATCATGGGCTATGTGCTTTTAAAAAACAAACTCAGCTATCACGACGCGGTTCGTTTTTATACGGTCTATGTCGGTGGTTGGGGCGAAAAAGAAAATCGCTATACCTTTAAAGCCTATAAAAACGATCAGTGTTTTAACACGGTTGAAAAAGGGTTTAATGACGATTACCGCTTAAATGTGCAACTGAGTCGCACGGTCTTGATTCCCAAAGAAACCTATGATACCGTCAAGGTAAGCGTCAAGATGTTGAATCGCTATGGTGAACAAGCGTTTTATGATGATCGTGTGATCACGATAGAAACCGAAGGGTCAGTAGGGTTGATCGGCCCTAAGACACGCACCCTAACGGGTGGCACGACCGCCTTCTGGTTACGTAGTTTAAGCGACGGTGAAGGCACACTGACAGTGCATCATGACGGAGGAAAAGACACGTTTACACTACACGTTAAGACATAAATAAGTGAGGTTACGCCATGAAAAAAACGTTGTTTAGAGTATTAGTCCTCAGTTTCTTTTTAGTTTTTTTAACGAGCATCACCACCACCGTCTCTGCGAACGCAGGACCGCCAGCGAACATTCAATTAACGGTGCTGCACGATGGCGTCGAGTTTGAGTTTGATTTTTTAATTGAAATTCCGACACCGCTGTCCACCGCAGCGATCAATCAAGCGCGCCAGAAGATTGACGACGCTGGGGATGCGATGATCTATGATTTTTATTATCAAGAGACTTTTCCAGACGCGCTCATCACTTTCCAAGACAGTGAGCGATTTGTTTCCAATGCGCTTTATGGGTCAAGTCGCTATTTTTATCATAGTGATTTTCACGACGACCAAGACACCTTTTTTCTATACTTTACCACCCCGCTGATCTTTAAAGCGGCGATTGTGATCGACGATGTCATCATAACGTCACCCTTGATTGAAATGACCCAGTTTGATTTCCGCTTAGAATGGGACATTCGCGGTTTAGATCTCACCGAGTCACAAGAAGGCGTTGGTGAAGTGACGGGTTTTGTCGATCACCCACTCACCCAAGGCAGCACCTACCTGCATTACTTCGCACGCCTGATTTTCACTTTAATGGTCGAACTCAGCATTTTGTTTTTGTTTGGCTTCCGTAAAAAAATCACCTTTATTCAAGTGGGCATCTTAAACTTTGTGACCCAATCCGCTTTAACGATTGGGACATTGAGCTTGTTTTTCTTATCGCATCAAAGCGCTTTTTTTGGGGTGATGATCTTATTTATTGTGGGTGAGATGATTGTCTTTTTAGTCGAAACCATCTTCTTAGTGGGCTTTGTCAAAGAAAGAGGCCCGTTAAGACGTGCGCTCTTTGCGCTCTTTGCGAACAGTGTCTCACTCGCAGGTGGGATGGTCTTAATGTTATGGCTTTTTGAAACCATACATTAAATGTTTGACTTTTACAAAAGTGTGGTATAATGCTTTAGTATGAATTTTATAACACCACTGTTCATGATGAAACGCTGTGGCATACAGCGTTTTTTTATGCCCCATTAAGGAGAACCTATGACATTTAAAGAACTTTCGTTACACCCTTCACTACTTAAAGCGCTCAATGAAGATCGCTATGAACACCCTACCCCGATCCAAGCCGCCGCGATTCCGGTCCTTTTAAACGGTCACGACCTCGTTGCGACCGCCCAAACTGGGACAGGGAAAACGGCCGCGTTTGCGTTACCCATTCTTGATCGGTTGGTTAAAACGACCCCTTATCAAGGGAAAAAACGCCCCATTCAAACGTTGATCTTAGCGCCTACAAGAGAACTGGCCAATCAGATTAAAGATAGTATTGACCGATATAGTCGTAAAAACCACATCAAAGCCATTGCGGTTTTTGGTGGGGTTGCTAAACGCAATCAAATCATTAAGCTGAAACGCGGTGTGGATATTTTAATTGCGACCCCTGGACGCTTACTTGATTTGATGAACATGAATGTGGTTAAACTCCATAACGTCCATAGCCTCGTCTTAGATGAGGTCGATCAAATGCTCGATATGGGCTTCATTGATGACGTCAAAAAAATCACGGATGCCTTGCCTAAAACCCGTCAAACGATGTTGTTTTCAGCCACGTTACCCGCACCGATTGAAGCGTTGGCTAAACGTCTTTTAAACGAGCCTAAACGGTTGGAAATGGCGCCGCAAAATCAACCGTTAGAAACGATCACACAAGCGGTCTATTTCATGGCTCAACGAGATAAAATTGCCCTCCTTAAAACCATGCTTGAAGAGCCAAACATGCGTAGAGTGCTCATCTTTGTTAGGACCAAACGTTACGCTGAACAACTCTTTAATCAACTCGATGAGTTAGGTTACCATGTGGCTTCGCTCCATGGCGACAAATCACAAATGGCGCGTCAAGCGGCGTTAAAAGCGTTTAAAACAAACCAGATTAACGTGTTAATTGCGACCGATGTTGCCGCACGAGGGTTAGACATTGATACCCTCAGTCATGTCATTAACTTTGACATGCCGCAAACCCCCGAAACCTACATTCACCGGATTGGCCGCACGGCTCGTGCGGGCGCGCTAGGGGCCGCACTCAGTTTTTGCATAAAAGAAGAAACGCATCTTTTAAAAGCGATTCAAAAACATGTGGGGTTTACCTTACCCGTTGAAGCCAATCATCCTTACGCATTGAGTTTAGACAAACCGGCATCTAAACCACGCTTTGAACACAAGAAAAAACCAAGTAAAAACCAGAAGAAAAAAGGTGGCTTTTACGCACAAACGAAAGGCTACAATTTAAAGAAAAAACGTTACGCACATTAACGAAACTTCACTCGCTTGAGTGAAGTTTTTTTTTGACCGGCGGTCGTTAAAGTCGAAAAAACGTAACTTTTAGAAATTTTCTAAGGTGATAAAGCAGGTTGATAAACCAAAAATTATCATGAACTATCGCTTACTTAAGACGAAACGCAACTTCAAGGCTATTTTTTACGACCACACACACCTAAAGAGGCTAAAACATGACTTTAAACCTTGCGAATCTTTCGCTATACTATAATTAGTTAAATTGAACTGAAAGAGGTGAGTGTTATGCGTCGTCTATTTTTGATTGGGATGGTCTTAGGTGTGTTCAGTCTCATGGCCTGTCAGCCAAGAGACCCTGATCCCACACGAACAGGCATCGACTTTCAAGTGTCGGTTGCGTTTGGCAGCATCGTCATTCAGATTGAAGACATTGAAGACCATGAAGGCACGCCGTTAGACTTTGAAACGTTTTATGCCCTTTTAGATAAAGAGACTTCTGGGCTACGTTTTTCTGCGAGTGATAATCAGGTTGAACCTATTTTTCTAAGCTTTCAGTCGCTTGAAGATGACGCTTTAATTGTTTTTGATACAACCGCAGGGATCCTCACCCTGACAGGCGATATTGAACTTCACACTGGGGTCTATGCGAACGATCAAGCGATGGAAGATTTTGAAGTCTTTAAACATGACCGTGCGAGCATCCGTGCTGCGGCGCTTGACGGGTCGTTTGATGAAAGTAAATCTGTCGCCATCCCTTACTTAACGTTAGACGTGAACACACAAGCCGATACGCTCGTCTTTCGTGTGTCAGGCAATGACGCGTATGGGAACGACGCCTTAAGTTTTTTACCGGCCTTTACCTATCAAGCCCTCACAAACATACCCTTACATACCACCCGGGATGCGAACTATCAAGCCGCTCAAGAAAAAGCCACAGACATCGCGACGGGCTCACAAGGAAACTTACAAAGTTGGTTGGTCAGTGTGCCTGATTTCACGATGGGTGAAACCCATATACAAGAGCTCATCTTAACCCAAGAGGAAGACTTAACGTTCCGTTTAGAAGGCTCAAGACAAGCCAATCAACGGGTCGATGTGGCGTATACGTTGTACGTTCAAGACACGACCATTGGCACCATTCAATATTTGATTTTTAGAGTCATGGGCGAAGGCCCAGGGACGGATTTGACGATCATGGCTTTAGAGGGCATGGCGGATGTTTCGACCATTGTCTCGACATCCTTAGACGTGACGTCTCATGCGAGCGTGCTCGATCAAAGTCAAAACAGCGTGTCTTCAGACGTCTTTAAACTCACCACCGACACCATCGTCGGTCAGTTGCTAGAAACCCTTGAAAAAGAGCATCCTTTCCAGTCATGGAAAGTGGTGAGAGTAGACGATATCCCCCAAAGTGCGCAAACGTTTGGCCCAGCGCCTTACCGTGATTTCGAAACCGATACGTTAGCGGTCGGTGATGTGTTGATTGTGCTTTCAAGCAACTGGGAAAGCATTCGCGTGTATACGTTAGAGGTGATCGATGTAGAACTGATGAAACAAGCGATCAATCAAGCCACCGATGAAGCGAGTCTGATGAGCGCGCTATTAAGCGCAGAAGCCGTACTCGATGATTTGGATGATGCGTATTCCCGCGCTTATTTTGAAGCGTATCAAGCCGCCGGCTA
>LFIK01000444.1_pt1 | contig 31031 bp, 33 predicted proteins | sample 643401 | NCBI WGS metagenome assembly LFIK01 (sample SAMN03777447, study PRJNA286221) | soda lake metagenome | biome: soda lake; feature: Kulunda steppe; material: water; isolation source: sample T5-Br brine of Lake Tanatar-5 | place: Russia: Kulunda steppe | collected 2010-07
AGTGTTTTTTAAAAACAATTGGTATTTGTAAGTCTTCAAATCCATATAATTCATGTGTTGATCTTTAACTACAACCGACACTTATGTTGGCGAAAAAGTACTAATAGGAGAACGTAGTGATGGAAACATGCATTATAATAACTACAAGTTATTTGCTTATTTACTTTATACTTCCCTTATCTTCATTTAATTCTCATAGTGCTATTATCACTATTAGGAAGGAGATTTAAGATGCCTTTATTTGAGTTAATGTTTTTGCTTCTATTTATTGTATTCCCTTTACTCACAATTTTAAGTTCTATTATAGGTGGGATAAAATTTAAAAGAACGCATATAATGCCGTTGATTACATTTGGTACATTTTTTTTACTGTTAAGCATAGTAACTAGAAATATTACTGAAATAAAAGAAGGTCTAATGTGGGTACTGTTATATACAGTTATCTCTTTAGTTATCGTCATAGTTACCAAAATTATTATTAAAAAAACCGTTAATTGCTAACTTTGTGTCTAACGCTACGGAAGCAACACTTACTGATTACGATTACTTTTAGTAATCACCTGAAAGAGAAGTATTGGTTAATAAAATCTATGCTTTTTTAGACAAGAAACTATATTTTACCTAGTAACACTTATAGGAATTTAAGCTTCAATTGCAAAGAATATATTTAGTTTTTGGAAACTCATTATTGATAATGTTAATATTGTTGCATGTAGAAACATCATCGATTAGGGAATCACAATCAAGTAGCTTTTATGCAGTGTTGCGAATAATTAGTAATCCCTTTGTCATATTGGCATATTTTTCCCTTAAGGTATTTTTAAAGTCATTTGAAGCGATATGTTTGTGCTGGATTAAGTTTCATTAAACTATTTTTATTAAACAATGCGTTACTAACACCACTTATATAAACATCGCTTCAAGCACAAAATAAGTAAACTCGTACAACTAAAGACAATATGAATCGATGCATTGATCAATTCAACTTGATGAATGTTTTTTATTATTTTTTTCAGAGTATGAATGTTAATTTCGATGAATCCTTGTTAGAATATAATTTTGGAGGGATTATGATGAAAGAAATTGATAAAATGTTAAATGGTTTATTATATAAGTCTAATGATGACACTTTAGTGAAAATGCATGTCTATTCTAGAGAAATGCTAGATAAAATTAACGCTACAAAGTTTTCAGACTTTGAAAAAAGAAATACGCTGTTTAGAAATTTATTCGGATCATTAGGTGAAATGGCAAGAATCAATAAACCTTTTTTTTGTGATTATGGCGCAAACATCTATATTGGAGACAATTTTTATGCCAATTTAGATTGTCTAATGCTTGATGTGAATAAGATTATTATTGGAAATAATGTTATGTTTGGACCAAGGGTTAGTATATATACAGCGACGCATCCAATTGATGTTGGCGTGCGAAATGACGGTTTAGAATATGGACTTAGTGTAAAGGTAGACGATAATGTTTGGGTTGGCGGAAGTGCAACCATTAATCCAGGGGTTACAATCGGGAAAAACTCAATTATAGGCTCAGGTTCGGTTGTAACAAAAGATATCCCTGAGAATGTTATTGCAGCAGGGAATCCTTGTAAGGTTATTAGAACAATCAATGACAATGATAAAACATATTGGGAATCATTAAAGAATACATATTATAACCAACAATGAAGAGGTAAATTATCTCTTCATTTTTAATAAGTGACAAATAGTCATTACATATGATATTATATTATGATAGAAGAAATTATCTATGTATTGTGCAATGGGGAGTGTATCAATAGTGGATAACAAATTTTTAAAACACCATACACAAACTATTTTGGAATCAATGAATGCGATTACTTGGGAATTTGATATTAAAAACCAACAATTAATCTATGATTCTAGGTTTTTTGACATGCTTGGATATAGTGAAAAAGATTTTGTACCGTTCACTTTAGAAAAATGGGACAAACTCATTCACCCAGACGATTTATCAAAAGAAAAAGCAGTTTTTAAAAAGGTTTACAACAATGTAACCAAAATATATAAATCAGAAATACGCATTCGCCATAAAGAAGGAGATTATAAGTGGTTTTTAGATAGTGGGCAAATTGTTTCATGGTCTAAAGAAGGAGTTCCTTTGTATGCTGTAGGGACACTTATTGATATTACAAAGAGTAAACAAATCATTCAAAAAACTATCGATCAAGACAATCGTTTAAATCACATTATGAAATATTCTAAAGACATTATTTATCAATTAGATACAGAAGGTCGTATTCTCTTTTTATCAAACTCATGGCAAGATCTTTTAAAGTACAAAGTGAATGATTCTTTAGGAGAATTCATTACTAAATATATTCATCCTAATGATCTCAAATATGTTAAAAATGTAGTAAGAAAAATAAGAAATCAGGAAATCAAAGCATATAAAGTTAAATTTCAAATGGTTGATAAGTCAAACCATCCTAGATATTTTGAAACGACCCTTCAACCAACCTTAAAAAATCATAAGATTAGTGGATATGTAGGAATATTAAAAGATATTGATGCGTTGGTTCATAAACAAAAACACTTAGAAGCACACTCTTCAGAACTTGATCGCTTCTTTAGAGTAACAGTCGATTTATTTTCCATCGTAACAAAAGAAGGATACTTTAAAAAGTTAAATCAATCATGGTGTGATCTATTAGGGTTTAGTATAAATGAGTTAAAGTCTAAACCATTAACGCATTTCATTCATCCACAAGACTTAGAAAAAACGAAAGAAGCAATTGATAAAATAATTAATCAAAACACCCATGTCGCTTCTTTTGTCAATAGATATCGTACAAAACAAGGTTTTTATAAATATTTGGAGTGGAATGCAACGCTTTTTGATGATGTCATCTATGCTTCAGCAAGAGATATAACCACCAATAAAAGAATGCAAAAAGCGCTTTTTGAAGAAAAAGAGCATTTAAAGACAACCCTTCTTTCCGTTGGTGATGGGGTCATCACAACGGATGAACATGGCATTGTAGAAATGCTCAATCCAGTTGCTGAGAAGTTAACAGGCTATGGGTACGATTATGCTGTAGGAAGAAAATTTGATAAAATCTTCAACGTTATCGATAACAAAACCAGTCAACCAATCGGTAATATCGCAAATGAAGTCATGCACACAAAAAATTCTAAGGAACTACAAGATGTTTCTTTGATTAATAAACAAGGAGATATTATTCCTATCGATGATTCAGCCGCACCAATTATGGATGATAAAAAGAACGTGTTTGGCTCAGTCATTGTTTTTAAAGATAAAACAGAAGAAGTAAAAAAACAAAGACAAATTGAGTATTTAAGCTATCATGATCAGTTAACTGGCTATTTTAATAGGCATTATTTAAGCAAAATTGAACCAGAACTCAAAGCGAAACATAATTATCCCCTATGTTTTATATCGATTGACCTCAATGAATTAAAGCATATTAACGATAACTATGGCCATGTTGTTGGTGATGAAGCCATTAAAGTTTCAAGTCTTTTAATTAAAGAAAACATTCCTAATCACGATTACATTTTTAGAATGGGTGGGGATGAGTTTTTACTAATATTGCCAAACACAAAAGATGAAGACGCTTACCGTATAAGAGAAAACATTAAATTAGCCTTTGAGTCGTTTGATTCAATTGATTACCCACTATCTATCGCTTATGGTTATAACACCATCTATGAACCATTTAATGATTTGTTTGAAGCAATCAAAGTGGCTGACCATTTAATGTATAAAAATAAAATGAAAATTAAAAACCAATAATTTCATGGCTTCTTTTTTGTAATTTGATATGTACTAGAGTGAAAGAATATATGTTGTGATATAATACCTATATAAAACTAATGGGTGATAATATGAATGAGTCTATATATGAGTTTTTAGCAAATGCAACAGCATTTGTCCATTTATTATATGTTTTATTTGTTGTATTGGGTCAAATTTTTATAATAATTGGCGCGTTTTTCTTCTGGCCAATTGTTAGAAATGCATGGTTTAGAATTATTCACTTCATTATGATTGCGATTGTTGCGGTTCAAGAAATGCTTGGTGAACCTTGCCCCTTAACAACACTTGAATATTATTTTAGAAGACTTGCAGGCCAAAGATGGGATACCGACTTAACGTTTTTAATGAGAATTGTAAGAACAACAACGTTTATAGAAATTCCAGATTGGGGTTATACATTAATGTATATAGGCTTTGCGGTAATTGTACTTGGGACTTTAATCTTCATTCCCCCAAAATTCAAAAAACCCCCATTTGGTAAAAAAATATCTATGCCATAAATAAGCCTGTTTATGGCTTTTTTATTAGGTGGCGTAAATAAAATATATAAAGAGAGTGATAAATTTGATTGATTTTAGAAGTGATACAGTTACCAAACCGACTCAAAAAATGCGCCAAGCGATGTATGATGCTCCGGTTGGAGACGATGTCTATCAAGATGACCCTACGGTCAATGAACTAGAAAAAGAAATGGCAAGCATTATGGGTAAAGAAGCTGCCTTATTTGTGCCTTCTGGGACCATGGGGAATCAAATAGCGCTCATGACACATACAACCCCTTCAGATGAAATCATCTTAGGGAACCATTGTCACATTAAAAACTACGAAGTTGGAGCCGCTGCGCTTTTAGCCAGCGTCAATTTTCATCTGGTTGATGATGAAGCGGGGTATTTAAAGGTAGAAGAAGTTAAAAAAGGCATAAGAGGAGATAATATACATTTCCCGAAAACCTCTTTAATTTTAAGTGAAACGGCCCATAGTAATGGGGAAGTCGCCCCCCTTTCAAAATTAAAAGAAATAGCACAATTAGCGTCAAAAAATGATATCAAGCACCATATAGATGGGGCTAGAATATTTAATGCTGCCAGTGCTTTAAAGGTAGATGTTAAAGAAATTGCTCAATATGCTGATTCACTAATGTGTTGTTTGTCAAAAGGCTTAGGCGCCCCTATAGGGAGTATGCTTGTGGGGAATCATGCATTCATTCATCAAGCAAGAACGTATAGAAAACTTTTAGGGGGTGGCATGAGACAAGTTGGCGTTATTGCCTCAGCGGGTCTTATTGCCTTAAAAGAGATGAGAAAAAGGTTAAACCAAGATCATGATAATGCAACTTACTTAAGAGAATGTCTCATCAATAGTGGGCATTTTAGTGTTAAAGCAAGCGGAGATAAAATAAATATGGTCTTTGTAAAAAGCGATACCCTAGATTTAGAAGATTTAAGAGAGTTTTTAGAGACAAAAGATATTTTACTCGGTGGGTATAAAGCTGAATATATGCGTCTTATGACACATAATGATATATCAAAAGAAGATATAGAGACTTTAATGATGCATATAAAAGAATACTTGAATCATAACTAACATAGGATGCATTATATTTTATTTAAAAAGCATGCTATAATGACGTTAATGTGAAGAAATATAGGGGGATGGGTATGGCAGATATTTATTATGAATCTATTGTTTCAAAGTTACCAATAGGATATGCCTTATTAGAAGCCATTCAGGAAAATGAAGAAATTATTGATTTTAAATTCTTAGAGGTTAATGAACTATATAAAGATAATTTTAACCCTACAATGCGCCACGAACTTCATACAATGACAATTAATGACTTAATACAAAAATTGAATTTGAATACGTTAAAAATGATGGAAACATTGAAACAAACATTGAAACAAGGCGAAAAATTCATTGAAAACGTTTATTTTAAAACGCCCAATAAACATTACAATATAAAACTAAACAAAATAAACGAAACCACGATTATTGTATTCTTTATAGATATCACAGAGAAAAATCAGCTAAAAGAATACCAAAAAGAATTTAAAGCACAACATCAAATTTTAAGAACTGCATTGGACGCAACCCCTGATATGGTAGCGGTTAAAGATTTAAATGGACGCTACTTGATTGTTAATCAAGCAGTAAAAGATCACTTTAAACAAATCACTGATCAAGTAGAAGGGAAATTAATAGAAGATTTATACCCCGCGTGGGAAATCCCAAAAGTAATAGGGTTAGATCGAGAGGCCATAGAAAAAAAGGAGAGTTTCAGACGCAAAGTAACCATCCCTTCAAGTGAGACCGATTTTGTATTAAGCGATATTACGCGTGCCCCCATAAAAGATGAACACGGCCAAGTTAAAGGTGTCATCGCAATCGGCAGAGATGTAAGTGAAGAAGAAAAAGCAAGAAAAGCTTTAGAAACAAAGCATAAAGAAATAAAAGACCTCGCAGAGAAATACCGTAAACTATCTTATAAAGATGACTTAACAACTCTTTTTAACCGCCGTAAATTCTATGAAGACATAAAAGCAATCAACAATAGTGAATATCATCTATATATTTGTGATTTAAACAATTTCAAGTTAGTGAATGATACGTTAGGTCATCATGCAGGCGATCAAGTACTATATAAGTTTTCAACGTATTTAAGACGAGTCTTAAAACCATGTAATGGTTATGCTTACCGCATTGGTGGCGATGAGTTTGCGATCATTGTTCCTCAAAATACGATATTCAACTTTAAAGATAAAATACTAGAAATCAATGAAAAACTAAAATCATATCACAAAGATTTATCTTTAGCTTATGGTGAAATAGATTTATCCATTAAAGAAAGTTTGGACAATAAAGCACTTGATTCAATTTTACAACAGGCAGATAAAAATTTATATACCCACAAAAAGCTTAATAAGTCTAATAGAAACAATAAAGAATGACGCTTCGCTGAAGCGTCTTTTTTATGAAACGATTAAAAATTTATAAGGTTTAAATTCATAAACCATTATTTATGCTAAAATATAAATAGAATACTAAATAGGAGGTCATTCAATGGCTGGATTTTTAAAAAGACTTTTTTCTAAAAAAACCACCCCTCAACATGAGAATTCACATCAATCAACCCAAAAAGATGAAGGAGAAAATCGTAAATATCATGTCTCCTTAAACAAGGATCAATCAAGTGACCATTTTAATCTCTGGCGCGTTAGGAAAGCATCATCTAACAAAACGATTAAGTATTTTAAAACACAACAAGAAGCCATCGATTATGCGGAAAAATTAGCGACTGCGAACAATACTTCAATTGTTATTCATAAAAAAGACGGTTCGATTCGCAAACAAAATTATTAAAGGAAGTGAAGCTATGCGTGTTATTTTTGAAACATTAACCGTTAAAACAAAAGACCGAGAAGTCATGATAGACATTACGCAAACCATTAAAAAACTTTTGAAAAAGCATGAGGCTAATGATGGTCAAATCACTTTGTTTGTTCCACATACCACGGCGGCGGTTACTATCAATGAAAATGCTGACCCGGATGTTCAATCAGATATAATTTATGGTCTGGGCAAAGTGTTTCCTGATTTGGTCGAGTTCGAACATGGTGAAGGGAATTCTGATGCGCATTTAAAATCGTCTGCAATCGGTGTTGATCAAACCATATTAATCAAAAATGGTGAACCAACCTTTGGCACATGGCAAGGGATATATTTTTGTGAGTTTGATGGGCCAAGAACGAGAAAGTGTCACGTCCAAATTTTAACGGATTAACTGTAAGGAGAGAACTACATGGAAGCGTACCAAAACTTATCAGCGTTGGTTTATGATATTGATAAACCAATTGGAAAATCATTTGGAGATTTAGAATTTTATAAATCTGTTTTAAGTAAGGTCAATGGAAAAATACTTGAACCCGCGTGTGGAAATGGTCGTTTGTTGATTCCGCTTTTTAAAGCAGGGTATAAGATAGAAGGATTTGATCAAAGTGATTCTATGCTTAAACATTTAAAAAAACATTGTGAATATTATAATATTTCCCCGATTGTTTGGCGAGATTCAATGGAATCATTTCGGTATAAATCACTTTATGATGCGGTGATTTTACCTGCTGGTAGCTTTATGTTATTAAAAGAAGAATCAAGCGCTGAAAAAACAATAAATAGGTTTCACAGTGCGATGAATCGAGGCGCGAAACTTTTTATTGATTATTACTTAGACGATGTGATTGAGGTTGGTGATGAAGAAAGACGCACCTTTGCTTTTCAAGACGCTACCATTTATTTAACCATGCAAGTTAATGCATTTGATGCGTTAGAAAATACTTATACGTCGCATCATTTTTATGAATATGTTAAAGATGGCAAAACCTTATCGAAAGAAACCGAGATTTTTCCACTTAAATTTTACACCCACAAGGCCATTCAAACATTGCTTGAGTCCAATGGATTTAAAATTCAAACCATGTATTATGATTATCAAGAAATTCCTAACAAAAACGCTTCGATGTACACCATCGAAGCGATAAAATTGTAAAAGAGGGATAAAATGTTAAAAAATAGATTTAAAACCAAAATTGCGTTAATCATCATTGCTTTACTTATTAGTATTTATACAATTTTGGCCTTACAACCAAAAACGCATTATAACGAAGGACAAAATATTTTTATGGCGGAAGAAGATTCACCGCCTCATATCATTGCGCATAGAGGCGGACAATTTGAGTTTCCTGAAAGCACATTAGAAGCCATGTATAACGCTTATAGTGTTGATCCGAATGTCATTTTAGAATTTGATGTAGCGATGACTAAAGACAATGTCATTATATTAACGCATGATTTAACCCTTGATCGACAAACCCCTTTACAAAATGCGTATGTTCATGAGACCAACTATAGTGACTTGATTGAAGAGAAAGTTGACTTTGCTTATGATAACCCAATACCCTATGATAGTTTTAATGAAGACCATGAGTTAAGACAATTTACAAATGAAGAAGGTCAAACCGTAACACCGCTTGATGTTGATTATCCTGATGGCGTGGAACCTAGAAATGACGAAATCTTTTTAGTCACAACATTCGAAGAAGTTATTAAAGCCTTCCCAAATCAAAGAATGGTCGTTGAACTTAAACAATCAGGGGATTTAGGCATGGAAGCTTTGGATGTAATGATAGATATCATGAATCGTTTGGATGATGAATATCAAACGTTTGAAAGGATCGCTTTGGCAACATTTCATCGCGACATTTTTGATGCGTATATGGACCTAAGAGAAAATGACTACCCACAATTACTGTTTTCCCCACAAGAAGATAGTGTAAGAAAATTTTATATTATGCACCGCTTAAGAGTCACAGGGCTTTACCGAGACCCTGTTGCAGCCTTTCAAATCCCTATGGGCGAAGGGGGTATCGATTTAACAACAGAACGTTTTATTAAGGATGCTCAAAGTCATAATATTGCACTACATTATTGGACCATTAACGATGAAGACGATATGCGTACGTTAATTGAACTTGGCGTTGATGGGATTTTAACCGATCGTCCAAGCTTTTTAAGAACGCTAATTGAAGAATATTACCCAAATCATTATGACAATGAGTCATAAATTATGGTATAGTAGATAGTAACTAGAAAGTAGAAAGGATGTTTTGATGCCAAATCAAAAATTATTACAAAAATTCGCATCACTCGCTGTCAATATTGGAGCCAATGTCCAAAAAGACCAGATGGTCGTTGTTCGCGCTTCAACAGAAACAAAAGATTTTGCACGCATGGTTGCTTTAGAAGCGTATAAAGCCGGCGCTAAAAAAGTTCAAGTCCAATGGGGTGATGATTATGTATCGAAATATGGTTTAGAACACCAATCAGACGACACATTAAAAGAAGTCCCTCAGTGGCAAATTGATCAAACCCAATACTTCATAGATGAAGGGGCCTGTTTTATCAGCATTACTTCACCAATTCCTGGGCTTAATAAAGGGGTAGATCCTCATAAAATGCAAACCGCTTCAAAAGCGCGTATGCAAAAACTATCATTCTTCCAACAACATATGATGGGAAACCGTGCACAATGGACGATTGTGGGTGCGCCGAATAAAGAGTGGGCCAATAAAGTTTTTCCAGAAGAAAAAAATGATGATGTTGCGGTAGAAAAACTATGGGACGCAATATTTAAAGCCTCACGTGTCACTAAAGATAACGACCCTGTGGAAGCATGGAATAAACATAATGAAACCCTAACAAAACACAATAAGATATTAAATGATTATCAATTTGACTACCTGCATTTTAAAAACGAATTAGGGACTGATATAAAAATCAAACTCGTTGAGAATCATGTATGGGCAGGTGGAAACGAACACTCTACTAAAGGGGTAGAATTCAATCCAAATATTCCAACAGAAGAAACCTTCACAATGCCTTATAAATGGGGCGTCGATGGTAAAGTCGTCGCGACTAAACCGCTTAACTACCAAGGCAACCTTATAGAAGACTTTTGGATCGAGTTCAAGGATGGAAAAGTCATTAACTACGAAGCCAAAAAAGAACAAGAAACGCTCAAAAACCTTATTGAATACGATGAAGGTAGCGCCTATTTAGGAGAAATTGCGCTTATTAGTGATGATTCACCTATTTCAAATGCTGGGATATTATTTTTCAACACTTTATTTGATGAAAACGCCAGTTGCCATATGGCACTCGGTAGAGCCTATCCGATGAATGTAGAAGGTGGCACTGAGATGGATCAAGAGTCTTTAAATAAACTTGGATCTAATCATTCCATGGTCCATAGTGATTTTATGTTTGGAAGTCCTGATATGGAAATAGTTGGGGTTACAAAAGACGGTAAAAAAGTTCAAATCTTTGAAAAAGGCAATTTTGTTATATAATACAAAAAAGCATATCCGAGCGGATATGCTTTTTAAATGGTTAATTCAACACTTGAGTTTTTTTAATATTTTGTGTTTTTATTTTGTGGAGTGAGAATCCTAATTGATACGTAAATAAAAGAATCGCAACCATATTTGTGAACATATAGTCGATATATATAATTGCTCGTATAATGACAACGACACTTAAAGCTGCATTGAATAGATAAAGCCATTTCACATCTCTATCCTTAATAAGGATGATATATCCAACGATATATAAAGCATACAGACCACTTAGTAGTATATTGAGATTTGCCCAAAATAATTGTTGGTCCAATAAATAGGGTTCTGGAACATCAATTAAATGATAGGTTAACCTAAAATATACCGTATACATTATTAATCCAATAAGACTTAAACCGTGTGCATAAATACTTAGACGTTTAAAAATATTCATAATTCCCCACCTTATATCTATTTGTCAATTTATACAATAATTATAAACAATAATAAAAAAAAGAAAGTTTACTTTATAAACTGTTGGTTATATTCAAATATTAGGATGTATGCTACAATGGAATGCTAGGATGTGTATAAAATGAAAAGAATAATGATGATGCTTTTAATAAGTATTTTCATCGTACTAAATTTTGCTTGTGAAAGAGAAGTACCCCCTTCCAATGGAATTGAAAACCACCCCCAATATAGTGCGCCAAAGACTTATACACATGAAGGATTAAGTGTGACTGAAGGCGAATATTATTTTACGGCGCCAAAAGTATCGCTTTATTTGCATGCGTTTGAATCGTTGCCAAGCAATTACATGACAAAAGATGAAGCAGAAGACATAGGATGGGTATCTCATGAATTAAATTTAAGACAAGTCACTGATAAAGGCATGATTGGTGGCGATCGATTTTTCAATCGTGAAGGGCGTTTACCGAGTGAAGCTGAGAGAATCTACTTTGAAGCCGATGTTGACTATGATTTTGAGGATGGGTATGGCAATAGAGGGCCTAACCGGTTAGTTTATAGCAACGATGGATTAATTTATCATACCATCGATCATTATGATTCGTTTGAATTGCTGTTTGGTGAAGAGTAGTGAACGCAACATTTGATGCCAAAAATATTCATGATAAAACAACCTTCCACCGTCGGTTTAAACACGCGTTAAGGTTTCAAAATTATTATGGCCATAATTTAGACGCGTTATATGATTTATTCATGGAAATACAAAGTGATTTAACGCTTGTTATTGTGAATACGGAATCACTTTCAAACAACTTGGGAGCCTACGGAGAATCTATTGTAGACCTTTTAAAAACAGTAAACTTACAAAAAGCAAATATAACGATCAAATTTAATTAAGTATTTCATTGAAATACTTTTTTATTTTACGGCTTTTCAGCTATAATAAGAATGAATCATAATTGTGGGGGAAACCATGGATTACAAAGAAAAATCACTGACGAATATGAAAACAGTTTTACTTGGGAGTCATCTTTTATTTGCAGGGTTTATACTATATGCATTGCTTAGGTATTTAGGGGTTGAAAATTCCTTAGTATATGGTTTTTTTATTGTTGTGATGGCATTTGGTGGCCTTTTTTCATTGGGCGGAATGTCTTTTGATGTGCTGTTTAAACATACGATAATCGTTAAAATAGTGTATGCATTTTTTTTGAAAGCCTTCGCCTTATTTGTTTTTATAAACATTTATGCATTAAATATATTGGATGAATTATTTATAATTATGATTGTGTTTCTATGCGTTTTAGTGCTGGTGTTAGAATATAAAGCAAAATCGATCATCCGTTCTATGAAATCTACCACTTTATATAAACGCATCGATGAAAAAGCAAAGTATTTAAAAGAAGAATCGTTTTTGACTATTAGATTGACGTTAAGAAGTTTGTCGCGAATGTTATTTTTAGGGGTTTTGTATTTTTTTATCGTTGAGGGTCGCTCAATGGGGTATCATGGTGTATTTTTAGGCATTATTTTGGGGGTTTTCTTACTTGAGTATAAAAGACAATTGTCGTTTCATACGTTTAAACATATTTATATTTATATCCATGGAGGAATAGTGAGCATTTTATTTAGTACTCAATTTATACTAATTCACTTGATCGACGCCTATAATGCTTTAATACACTGGAGCATTATGGTGATTATTTTTACGCCTTTAATGGTGGGGCATATCGTGTATCATACACGGTTTAAAAATCATGTTTATAAAGCCAATTTACCATCCATTTTTTAAGGTAGAAGTTTTGACTTAAGCAACCGAAGGTGGTAATATGCAAATAAATCAAACGCTTTATAAAAGCGGTCGCAAAGGTTATGAGTAAATGCTGAAAGGAGCCTTTGTTGAAGCACACGCTGATGGTGCATAAAATATATGCATCATTGTTTTTCTTTTTTAAAAAGAAAAAAAGCTTTTATAAAGTGCTAGCGTGTGTCCTGTGAGGTGAACTCATGGGATTTTTAATTGAAGGAATGATTATATGGAACGTTTATTTGAAACGGTTAAAAAATACAGAAGAGATTTACATCAAATGCCTGAACTAAGTTATGATTTATTTAAGACGCATGATTATGTAAAACAGGTTTTAAATGGGTTTGGGTATGTGACAATGAGCATTGCGAAAACAGGTGTCATCGCGATTAAAGAAGGCGATCAAGATGAAGGCATTGCCTTTCGTGCCGATATGGATGGGTTAAATATTAAAGAAGATACCAATGTATCATATGCGTCTAAACATGATGGTTTAATGCATGGGTGTGGCCACGATGGGCATATGGCAATGCTTTTAGGATTTGCGGAGAGTTTAAAAGATGAGAAGACATCTAAACGTGTCATGTTTGTGTTTGAACCCGCTGAAGAAACGTTTGGTGGGGCCAAAGACATTGTTGAATCGGGTATTTTCGATCAATACAATATAAAAAATATATATGCCCTTCATTTATACCCAGAACTAGAAGAAGGAAAACTCGGCATTAAAAGTGGGATTTTAACCGCTCAAGATGGCGATTTTGATATGCATATCAAAGGCAGAAATGCCCACGGTACACAGCCCCATCTAGGCAGTGATGTCGCATTAGCCGCTAGTGCGCTTACAATGCAATATCATACGATCATTGGAAGGTCGATTAATCCATTAAAACCAAGCAGTATCAATGTGGGGACGATGAAACTTGGAGAGGGGCGAAATATTTTAGCGCATCAAGCGTATTTAAATGGCTCCATTAGAGCCTTTGATCATAGCAGTTATACCTTGCTTAAAAAAAGAATGCGTCAAATCGATAAAGGCATAGAAGAAGCGTATAACGTGGTGATTAATAATGATATTACCGACCTTCATCCCCCTGTATATAACGATTCTGAGTTAACCAATCATTTGATTGATAGCTTGCATCCTTTTGCTTATGAAATGTTAGAACCCCAAATGCTTGCTGAAGATTTCTCTTACTATCAACAAGTCATTCCTGGTGTATTTATCATGCTTGGAAGTAAAAATATTCCTAAAGGATTTACCTATCCTCTTCATTCTAATAAATTCAACTTTGATGAAATGGTTTTATTAAAAGGCATAGATACTTTTCATCATATTGCCAAACTCCATAAAGTATTATAGCGGGGGATTATTATTTTCTTAAAAATCATTGCATTTTTAATAGGACTTTTTATCATGCCACTTTTTTGGCTTGGCTTTCACATGATATTCGCAGGGGCTTTAGTGGGCGTATTTATTATGTATTTTGGTTTCTTTTTGGCCTTGTGTTATCTTATAGTTACGTTAATCATGACCTATAAATATAAAGAGACTAAAAGCTTTTATAAACGGTATTGGGTTGGCTTTTTATTCATGGCTTTTGGAATTTTACTTTCTTTAGGGCTTATTCAATTGTTTTAAATTCAAAACACTGTTTACGAAAAAATAGGTTTATTGTATGATTATAATATACGCTTAAATGATTATGGGGGCCGACATTATGCAATTCTTACCAATATATATCATCTTTACACCTGTACTCACTGCTTTAATTATATATTTGTTTAAAAATCCATGGGGCAATCGTTTAGTTTTTGTGGCTCAAACAATTATGAGTGTGCTAGCGGTTATCTATTTCACATATTACTATAATAATTTTGATGCGACGTATTTTGTCTTAGGCAATTGGGATGATCGCATTGGTATTTCGCTTTTTAATGATGAAATTAGTATGATCTTTATCTTTTTAACCCTTTTTGCATGGTGGGTTGTTTTACTTTATGTTTACGACAAAAAAGTTAATTATAATTTTTTGTTTTTTTTAATGTTTTTACAAGGGGTCTTCTTAGGATTACTTCAAACCAACGATTTATTTAACATGTTTGTGTTTGTTGAGTTAACAACGATTATTGTGACCATTTTGATTGCGTTTAAAAAAACGGGTTACACATTTCGCTCAGCGATATATTATCTAATGTTAAATACGAGTGGTGTGCTTTTATTCTTAATCGGGATTAGTTTAATTTATTTTACGTTTGGAACCATTAATATACAGCATGTGTCTTCAAATATGGCTTTATTTGAAGATTCTATAATTATCCGTTTAGCATTTGTGTTAATGATGGCAGGGATTTCCGTTAAGTCGGCGTTATTTCCTGTATTCACGTGGCTTCCTAAAGCCCATGGCGCTGCTAAAAGTGGCGTTAGTGCACTGTTAAGTGGATTGATTGTTAAGGGTGGGCTTTATCTATTCATCCGAATTACCGATATGTTTAGTGGGGCTTCTATCAATTATCAACCAATCTTCTTTATTTTAGGGGCCTTAACTGGATTTATAGGCATCACATTCGCAATTGCGCAAAAAGATATTAAACAAATGCTTGCTTATTCAACGGTATCTCAAATAGGACTTATCGTCATGGGACTATCATTTGGTGAAGGGCAGGTTTTTGCTGGGGGTATTTTACATATTGTCAATCACGCAATCTTTAAGATGATGCTCTTTATGATTGCGGGGATTATTATCAAAGTGTATCTGTCAAAAGAAGTCTCCCAGATTCGCGGAATGTTTAAAAGTATGCCTTTTATTTCGATTATGATGATTATTGCTATGTTAGCAATTACTGGATTCCCCTTTTTAAATGGATATGTTTCTAAGTCAGTAATTATGTATGGATTTGATGGCAGTTATCATTATTGGGTTGTGTTTTTCATGAATATCGGAACGGCAACCTTATTTGTGAAAATGAGTCAAATGTTGTTAGGGCCTAGTGTATTATCATTTCCAATTTCGCATTATCGACAATCGATTACTTTGTTTATATTAATGCTTGCATTAATCGGGGTTGGAAATTATTTTGTTTTCTTTGAAGGCCAATTTCTAGATGTAGATTTTTCTACTGTTAATCCAGCAAGCCTCTCAGCATTTGTTGATTTCTTTATGACCATTGGATTCGCGTTTATTCTTTATTATTATGTTATAAGAAAAGATTTCAAACCCATTCAATACATAAGAGGTTTTACATTGACGTTTGAACATGCGAATTATATATTTGTTGCGTACACCGTTGTGCTTATTACCGTGTTTTTAATCGTTGGGGTTATGATTTAAAAAAATGCAAAGGATGTTTTAGAATGGTCCAAACATCCTTTGCATTTTTTATAGTTTTTTGGCTCTAAAAGAAGAAACCATCAATAGTGATAAAAGCACCAAGATGCTAAATACAATCCATTGAGAAACTACCATAGTGCTTATATATATGAAGTTAACAACAATAATCAGCAGTATGCCGCTTAATGTTGTTGGTAGCCCTTGGATGGTATCATTTTGATCATCCACAGCAAATCGTGCCAATCTAAAGATACCAGCAATAATGTAAATGACAGTACCAAGCATACATACAACCAAAGATTGCATCATATTGAGCTGGTAAATCAATATTACCGGCGCAAGAATGAAACTTATTAAATCATTAAATCCATCCATTACTTTGCCAAATTCGTTCGCTATATTATACGTTCTCGCTAACTTTCCATCATAACGATCAATGATCGCACTCATAACTAACAAAAGCGATCCCACCACAAATAGTTCAAGTAGTATAAAAAGTGCGATGGCAATGAAGCCCAAAACAATCCCAATCATTGTAAAGGTATTTAATAATTTAGCATTTTTACTCAGTGGCATAAAAATTCCACCTTTTTACAATGTGCTTACTTAGTAAAAACAGTCCACTAAAAATAAGTTGAAACCAAAACGTTGCTGCTCGCAAGGTAAGGACAATGACCAAAGCCGCGCCACCAACAATCCCAAATTGTGGCAACATAGCCACAAACGTTGTTTCAAACGTTCCAAGGCCACCTGGTGTAATTGGCACCATACTGACTAAATACGCACAAAATGTTGTTAAAGTAGCGAAAAGATAAGATAATTCATAGCCTAAACTGTGAATGACATAGAAGGTTTTAAATCCGTATAAACTCCAAATGATCACCGCGATCAATAAATGAATAAAAAATGAAAATTTATAAGTCGTCGCGTGTTTAAGGCTCGTTGAAATACTGTAGGCAAAACGTTGCTTATTATGTTTGTGTTTCTTTACATAAATCGTTAAAATACTGAATGCAATGCTTAAAATTAAACCAAAAATTCCAATGGTGAACATAATAATTTGTAAATTATCAATGGTAAATCCATGCAAAAAACTGAACAGGATAACCGATAAAAATACGGCAATAAAAACGCTCATAGAGATAAATTTTTGAATCATTATTAGGGTTGCGCCATTTTTAATTGGGTGTCTTTTAGTCTTTAAATAATAGAGCTTTGCAACTTCCCCACCAGATTTTAAAGCAGGAGTAATGCTTTCGTAAAATTTCGATACCATGTTCATTTCAAAAATGGTGCCATATCTTAAGGGCATCCCTAAATGATACGATAAGACTTTCCATTGTAAAGAAAGCAGTGCAATGGTTAAAAACTGTAAACTAATGAGTCCGATAAGATGAATCGGTTTTAAATTTCTTAGGGTTTGCACAACATGATTAAAATCTGTTGTGAATAATAAACCCATAAGAAGTCCAATACCGAATAAGGTTAAAAGTATTGTGTATCTACGCATATAATCGTAACTCTTTTATGAACGCGTATTTGACTGGAACTTTTTTAACTGGGTAGCCTTGAGAGGTAGGTCGCTCACATCGAACAAGAAGGCGTGCACTTTCTTTCATGGTTTTTAATACGTGTTCGATCACTTCAGCTTTTTTAATAATTTGCTTCGCAAGGAAGATGACATCATACTCAGCTACATTAAATGTTAATCCATTACCATGATAAAAGGTTATACTATCTTTTTCTTTTGGTTTTAAATGTTTCGCTGCATGCATTAGTGCCGCTTTATCATAATCTAAAACATCTAGCTTTGCTTTTGTGAGTTTATGAATATACACCGCGCTATAAGGATAAGCACCACCCCCTATAAAAAGCACTTTTTCATGGGCCTTAACATCGCCTAAGGCGCATTCTTTTTTTATGATACGGTTATAGTATAATCCCGCAAAAAAGCGGTTAAAGGGCATTAAAGGAAATACCTTTTCACTGTGCATGGTTAGTGTGTTTAACATACAACACCTCAATATCTTAATATTTATTTTGAAAAAAGTCTCTAAGCGTGTATGATTATACCGTACCCTTTTTTTTAATACAAATTATTTTATAATATTTATAATTAATGTTCTAAACAGTGGTGATAAAATGATTAAAAAAATGATTCAATGGTATGAAAAGTATGCGTCTAAAAACAAATTATTGCTCAATTATTATATTAAGAAATATGACAAAATCATTGAAAATGAGATAAATTTAGTGGGAATCACTCAAGAAGATAATGTTTTATTTATTGGTTCAGGCGCAATTCCATTTACCCCCATTTTGATGGCTTTAAAAACCAAAGCCTCTGTAACAGCGATTGATAGCGATCATAAAGCAATAAAGACTGCCAAAAAGGTTGTAAAGAAGTATGGGCTATCCCATTTGATCACTATTAAACATCAAGATGGACAAACCCTTAAAAATCATGCATATAGTATTGTTGTTTTAGCTTTACAAGTAACGCCTCTAAGAATTATTGTGTCTAATATAATGCAACCGGATACAAAAATCGTTATTAGACAGCCCTTTGAACACTATAAGCATCTATATGATTGCATTGATGATTCGTTTAAGATTATCAAACAAGTCAATCAACCCATGAAGTATTTTGGGACATCTATGTGGGTTGAAAAGTTATAATACAGATGATTGATAATTGCTTGATTGTAGTCTAAATTATAAAAACTATGGATAACATTGACACTTTGATATAATGCGCGTTATACTATATCGTGTTTGAAGAGGTGAAATTTATGCAAAACATTCAAAAAAATATGCATTATCAGGCGTTTGATATGGCAATTGTTACGCTTAAAGATATGCGTAAAAATGAAGGCGGAACGGTTTATGATGTTCCTGATTTTAGATTGCTTGCCTCTTTAGGAATACGTATTGGAAAGTCAATCAAAGTTCTTTCAAAAAGTTTTGCTGGTGGACCAATGATTTTAGCGGTAAATGGAAGAAGTATTGTGATTGATAAAAAGGTTGCTGAAAAGATTATAGTAAGAAGGTAATTTTATGTCTCCTCACCCACATACAACCAAACATGAACATCAACCAAAACTCTTATTAATGGGGCTTCCGAATGTCGGTAAAAGCGCCATTTTTAATCGTTTTACGGGATTAGATGTGATGGTTTCTAACTATACTGGAACAACGGTAGAATTTACAGAAGGAAGCATGCAAGTTAATGAACAAACTTGCTTATTAAAAGATGTTCCGGGCGTTTATGATATTGAAAAAAGTGTTGATGAGGCTGAACAAGTTGCAATCAACATGTTAAATGATAATCCAGATGGGATTATTTTTGTTTTAGATACTTTAAATTTAGAATCTTCATTGCATTTATTAATGCAAGTATTGGAATATCAAATCCCTACCGTTGTTGCTTTAAATCGAAATGATTTATCAAAATCAAGAGGGATTAAAATTGACCATTTAGAGATTCAAAAGCGCTTAAAGGTTCCGGTTGTTCCAACCGTTGCACTTGGTGGGGAGAGTTTAGAAATCTTGCGCTATAAGGTAGCAAATATGCTTCAAAATCCCAAACCACCAAGTCTTTTATCCATTCAAAAGGACTCAAGGTGGAAGGCTGTTGAACATATTGTTAAGCGGTCTTTAACCAAACAAGCAACCAACTTTTCAGATGATAAGCATGCGTATTTAATTAGACCATGGCCTGGGTTATTGATTGCAGTCGTTGTTTTATTGACGATGTTTGGGTTTGTTATAGGCGCAGGCATGGGGCTTAGACAGTATGTCTTACTGCCAGTCTTTAACGGCTTTTTATTCCCTTTTATTGAATCAGGCGTTGTGAATATCTTCGATTCTCAATTAATTCAAAATATTCTCATCGGTGATTACGGTTTTTTAATTAAGGGAATTGAATGGCCCTTTGCATTAGTATTACCATACGTTATTAGTTTTTATATAATGATGAGTTTTTTAGAAGACAGTGGATATCTTCCAAGGCTTGCTGTATTGCTTGATGGCATCTTTAAAAAGATTGGGCTTACAGGGTCAAGCATTATTCCATTACTCCTTGGATACGGCTGCGGCATACCAGCAATTATGTCGACAAGGTCCTTGCCTTCTAAAAAAGCCCGTCTATCTGTAGCGGTGATGGTTTCTTTTGCGATTCCTTGTGTTTCCCAAACGGGGGCTTTCATTGCACTGCTTGGAGAGCGAAGTATTGTAGCACTAATTTTGGTATTTTTAACATCTTTAATCGCGATGGTTATCGTTGGATTTGTCTTAGATAAATTCAAAAAAGAAGCAATCCCTTTCACTTTGATGGAACTGCCGCAGCTGCTTGTTCCTAAACCAAGCATTCTTTCTAAAAAAATTTTAATACGTGTTAAACACTATATTAAAGATGGAGCGGTTCCAATAATCGTTGCAATCTTTTTCACAGCCTTTTTATACGAGTTTGGTGTATTAAATGTTTTAGGTAAAGCAATGGCACCGATTGTCTCAGGTTGGTTAAGGTTACCAGAAGAAGCTGCTGTCCCTTTAATCATTGGAGTCGTCCGAAGAGAACTTACTGTTTTGCCACTAATTGATATGAATTTAACGACTTTACAATTTTTCACTGGTGCGATTGTAGCATTATTTTATGTACCATGCATTGCCATGATTGCTACCCTTGCAAAAGAATTTAATATTAAAACTGCAGTCGGTGTGTTCTTATTTACAACGTTTAGTGCCATCTTTTTAGGAGGACTTCTCGCAAGATTTGGCGGTTTATTTATCAGTTAAAAGCATTCTTTACATAATTAGAATGCTTTTTTGTGTTTTTACGCCTTTCATTAGATATTTTTGGTAAAATAAAGCAAGAAAGAAGGGATACTATGAGTGCCATTGTTTGGTTAGGAAATGATTTAAGAACCCACGATCATGAACCCTTATATCATGCGCTTAAAAATCACGACCAAGTCTTTGCGGTATGTAATGTTGCTACACTTGATCAAGTCAGTGCGTTTGGGTATGAAAAAATGGCCCATCCAAGAAGAAAATTTTTATACGACACTTTATGTGATTTAAAAGATAGTTTAAAAACTTTAAATGTTCCTTTGATGGTTTCAAAGAAGCCACCTAAAGATTTAATAATTTATTTAATGGATACCTACGAAGTGGAAGCGATTTATTATTATAAAGAAGTCGGAAGCGAAGAAGCAAAGCGCTATGAACTATTAAGAAAATACGGCCCTAAAAACCAGTTTTCCTATTTTGGAAAAACGTTAATTCATCCCAGTGATTTGCCATTTAAAATTGAAGCACTTCCCCCTACCTTTACCCAATTTAGAAAAAACGTTGAAAGCCATTTAAGGATAAGAAAAACACTCCCTACGCTTTCGCCTTTAAAGGAAAAAGCTTTTTTGTTTAAAAACGATGAAAAATGGCCTTCCTTTCGAATCGATAATCAAAAAACACTCCCTTTTAAAGGAGGGGAAAAGGAGGGGCTTAAGCGTTTAAATGATTATTTACATAAAAGACATATTGATCACTATAAGATGACTAGAAATAACATGTTGGATAAAAATGCTTCTACAAAATTTTCGATGTATTTAGCAATAGGCGCTTTATCGGTACGTTATGTCTATGAAAACATCCAAGCTTATGAAACAAACGTTAACAAAAACGCATCAACCTATTTTGTGATTTTCGAGCTTTTATGGCGTGACTTTTTTACGTTTGTCCATTTAAAGTATGGAAATGCAATATTTAAACCAGGTGGTTTAATGCAAAGAAATATTCCTTGGAATGATAATAAAACCTATGAAAAAGCTTGGCAAGAAGGCAAAACAGGTTATCCGTTGATTGATGCGTCGATGAAAGAATTAACAACCACTGGTTTTACCTCTAATAGAGCAAGACAAAATGTCGCAAGTTTTTTCACAAAAAATTTAGGGTTGGATTGGCGAAAAGGCGCGCAGTGGTATGAATCGTGGTTAATTGACCATGATGTATCAAGTAACTACGGAAACTGGAATTATATTGCAGGGATTGGAAATGATCAAAGAGATTTTAGATATTTTAATGTAAATACACAGGGAAAACGCTATGATCCAAGTGCTGAATTTGCCAAGGTTTATTTAAAATCGCTTGAAAAGGTTGATGGAAGTATTGTTTACGATTTGCCTTTAATGAATCAAACATTTAGCCAAACCATTGCTCCAAATTATATTGAGCCTATCGTTGATTTTGATGAATCAATTAAAAATCGAAAAAAAATACTAGGTCACTAATGGCCTAGTATTTTATATCCAAGGGAAAAATTGATTGGTTTTATTTTGATAAGTAATGTATTCTTCGTTATTGTTTAAATGCCTTTCATTATTTTTTATACGCCTAGAAGTTAACGTGTATATTAGCATGACTAAAGGCGATAATATCGCAATGAATTGATAGGGTGAATTTGAATTGGTAAAAACAATAATGAATAAACCAACCCATATTAGTACTTCCCCAAAATAATTGGGGTGTCTTGTAAATTGCCATAGTCCAGTTTTTAAAATTCTTCCTTCCATTTCAAGCCGATATTTAAAGGTTCTAAGCTGTTGATCACTGAGTATTTCAACAATATATCCTAATAGAAAAACTACCGACCCAACAAAAAGTCCTAAATTTCTTAAAAAAGATGTTTCATTAGGGTAGGCTAAAATAACAATAACCATTAAAGCCAAAGCATAAGTTAACAAGACCTCTTTTAAGTAATATTTTAGTCGATTTTCAGGCATTTGATTATCTTTTTCATGCCGCGTAGAAAGTAAAAATCGCTTTTGGCGTTTAAATAAATACCGTGTTTGTCTTACTGCCCATAAGGTTAAAAAGATTACCACAAAATGTTGCGATGGATAGCTTTGCGATTCTACTAAATTATGATGAATTAATAAAACCCCTACCCCTACAAAATTCCAAGGCCATAAAATATCTAACCATCGTAAATCATTTTTTATTTTAGCAATAGAAAAATTGAATCCATTGATAATGGCAATAATCAAAATTGTGTATAACCAATATATATGCATATCATCACATCCTCAAATATTTCATGTATATTGTACGAGATATCTATGAATAACGCAATCATTCAACCAATTAAAATAAAACGTATATCGATTGAAATGTTTATGGTATTTCTTTAAAATACTTTCAGGAGCGTGATAGAATGAAAACTTTCTTAACAAGATCTGCGACGATTAAAGGTGGCAGAAGTGGTCAAGTAAAAACAGAAGATAATAGTATAGATTTAACCTTAACTCGCCCAACTGAAATGGGTGGAGAAGAAAATGGGGTAGACCCAGAGAACTTATTTGCGGCAGGGTATGCATCATGTTTATCATCTTCGATTGAATTTTTGTTGCAGCAACAACAAAAAGAAGCAAGTCATTTAGAAGTTACTGCAAAAGTATTATTGGTTGGGGATGAATCAGGTGGTTTCAAATTTAAATTAGATGTGAAAGCTTCTATTGAAGGATTCGACCGCGAAGAAGCACAAGAATTATTAAATCAAGGATTGGCATTTTGCCCATATTCTAAAGCAATTAAAGGGAATGTAGATATCAATGCAACATTAGCGTGAGTCAAAATTTATTGACTCACGTTTTATTTTTGGTATGATTTTAATGTAGCTTAATTCGAGGAGTTTAGACAATGACTTTACCTACTTTCTTAAAAAAACGCATGTTAATGCCAATTGTTTTTATCATACTTTTTGCAACAAGTTTTCTCAGTGGATCACTCCATGATTTGATTGAGGGATACGTCAATATATTAAGATCCCCATCTGTATTGATCAGTGATTATCTTCGCATTGGTGGCTTTAGTGCGACCATGTTTAATGTCTCTACGATTTTATTGATTAATATTATTATGCTCAATCGTTTAAAGATGAAGATGACTGGTCCTATGTTTGCTGGTATTTTAACGATTGCAGGCTTTTCATTTTTTGGTAAAAATATTTTTAATACCATCCCAATCTATTTAGGGATATATTTATACGCAAGACTTCAAAAACTTGATTTTAAATCGTTTATGATTGTTGTGTTATTTTCAACAGGGATTTCACCCATTGTTTCCTTTTTAATTTTTGGCGGACCCTGGGGCTTAATTATAGGGATACCTTTAGGAATCATTGTAGGGATTATCACAGGGTTCATTTTACCGGCATTAAGTGCGCATACAACGCGCTTTCACAAAGGGTATAATTTATATAACATAGGATTTGCGATGGGCATTATTTCAATGTTTTATTCAGCAATTCTTACGGCTTTTAGAATTGATTTTATGGTCGGTGGTCCAACGAGTGAAGCATACCACAATGAATTATTAATGCTTACGATTATTTTGTCTTTAACGTTTATAGTGGCCGCGTTTATTATTGACCGTAATGTATTGGATAAATACAAAGACTTAACAAAATCTACTGGACGTTTAGTCAGTGATTTCATAAGGGATTACGGTAGAGCCCCGACGATGTTAAATGTTGGGATTATGGGGTTAATTTCCTTGTTTGCGTTGGCCCTTTTAAACATTCAAATAAATGGTCCCGTGATGGGCGGAATATTAACAGTGATGGGCTTTGGGGCTTTTGGGAAACACCCAAGAAATGCAATTCCAGTAATGACAGGGGCATTTATCGCAACGTTAATCACGCCTGCTTATTCTTTAGATGAAGTGGGTATGGCAATCGCAATATTATTTGTTACTGCGTTGAGTCCTATCGCAGGAAGGTATGGGTTTTTCATAGGAATCATCGCAGGATTCTTGCATATTATTATTACCCCGCTCGCTTATTTGTTCCAAGGGGGATTTGACTTATACAACAATGGGTTTGCCGCAGGATTTGTTGCGGCCATGATGATTCCTTTCATCGAAGCACTCAGTAAAGATAAAATGAAGGAGACAAAAGATGAGTAAACAAGAAATTAAAATCATTACTAAAATCGTCAATGAGTTAACGTTATTTTTCATGATGCATGGGTATTATACAATTAAACAAGAAACACGGTATGAAGATAAAGCAACGATATTTATCATTACGGTTTCAACGATCAAACCATCATTGATAGAAAAAATTAGAAATAAAGTTGAAAGAGAACGAGAGTTAGAAATTGAAACATATGGTTGGGAGTTAATTGGAGATATAGATTCTCAAAGTGAGTTAGAGATTGTTGGACATTTAATCGATGAACTCCAAATCAACCATGGTGATGATTCAACAACGTTAACATTTATTCGTAAAAATCGATATAAAGATTAATAAAAAAAACGTATGATCCAAATGATTTGGAATCATACGTTTTTAATAGGTTGGATTATTACTATCGAGTTTTGCCTTGGCTTTTTCAGTCGTTTTAAAATGAACTTTTGCATAGTTTTTTAAAGCCGTCATTCCACTTTTTTTAATAAGAGTAGACGCTTGTTCATCAACTGATTTAGACGCGCCTTTTAATAACTTGATTCCTAATTTTTCACTGAGTTTGGCTAAATTAATTAAAAAGGCATACCGTGCAATAATACTTGCAGCCGCAACAGAAGCATAATGGCTTTCTGCTTTGGTTAAGAACAAGTCAGGTTTAATGGGCGACTTAAAGCGCTTTAAGTAATTCATGTAAGTAGATTCTTCACAAAATTGATCGACGATAATAAAAGGGGTTTGTTTGGCAGTAATTTTTTCTAAAAGTTTTTTATGGGTTTGCGCGTGTAAGTAAGCTTTCAATGTATTGGCATTATAGTGCTTAGCAATTAAATCATTGTATTTTTTATTATTGAGAACCAATAAGGAATAAGGAATTTTTTTCATGAGTTTTGGTGCAATTTTCAAAATAGATTTATCACTTAAAACCTTTGAATCATCGACGCCTAGCGTCGCAATGAAATCCATAGATTCTTTTGAAAGATAAACCGCACACACTGTGAGTGGACCAAAATAATCGCCTACCCCAGATTCATCCGATCCAATACTCGGTTTATAGAAATTATGGTTTTTATGAGATTTTTTCTCTCCTTCGATGGAAGGAAGGTTAAATTTATCATGCCAAAAGAAAAAGGCATCCTCAGCGTCTTTCCCTTGAAACATCACTTTATTGGATTCATATATAGTGACCGTCAAAAACTCATCTTTGATGGTTGCTACAATATGATTTTCGCCTCTCATATTCACATTATGTCTATAAAAGTCTAATAAGCTTTGAATTTGCTCTTTAGAGGGGGTCATGACAAAATTCATATTTTTCACTTCCTTTACTGTATTTTACCACGAAATTTGATAAAATAGTAGACGCTGGGAGTGATTTTATGGCTTTTGACCTATCTATACTAGAATATGACAAGATTTTAAGGCGTTTGGAAAAAAAAGCACAAACGTTTGATGGTAAAGCAATGATCCAATCGATTCACCCTATAAAGGATGAATTGATTTTAAATGGTATGCTTTTTGAAGTAAAAGAAGCGTATCGTTTTGTACAAAACAGTCTCACTCCTTCGTTTGGAGGCATTCATTCAATTAAAGAAGCTTTAAACCGTGCACGTATAGGTGCGATGTTAAGCAGTGATGATTTTATGAATGTATTATCGCATATACACGCTGCGAATACCTTTAAAAGACATATGCGTAGCGCACAAGAAGCATTAGAACAATCCTTTGATTTATTAAAATATAGCGATGAATTAATATATTTAAAATTGTTAAAAGATAATATAGAAGCGGTTTTTGATAGAAGAGGGCATATTAAAGATGATGCATCACCAACATTAAAAAGTATTAGAAGTAAGTTGAAAAGCATTGAAAAAAGCATTAAAGATAGCTTAGAAAATATCTTAAACCGTCAAAGCGATAAATTAACAGAAAAACTGACTACAATTCGTTATGAACGATACGTTGTCCCGGTTAAATTAAGTGAAAAAAATAATCTGAAAGGAACCATTTTAGATTATTCATCAAGTGGTGAGACGGTTTATATTGAACCTGAAAGCATTCGTCAGTTAACTGCTCAAAAACTAAAATTAGAAACCGATGAAAAAAAAGAAATCGATAAAATTTTATATATATTGAGTGAGTCAGTCGAAGACAACCGTCCCTTTTTAGCCCATAATGCTCGATTATTTACGCATTTAGATGTCGTGTTTGCCAAAGCGCGCTATGGGTTTGATATCGAAGGGTCTATCCCGCGCATCTCAAACCGCGTTAACTTGCTAAAAGCCAGACACCCTTTAATTGATCCAAAGGAAGTAATCGCTAATACGATTGCATTTGATGATGAAGTCAAAATGATGATTATTACAGGGTCAAATACGGGTGGTAAAACGGTGACATTAAAAACATTAGGCTTATTAAGTTTAATGGCGCAAAGCGGGTTAATGATTCCCGCACTAGAAAATAGTGAAATAAGGTTGTTCAATTCTGTCAGAGCAGATATCGGAGATGAACAATCCATTGAACAATCGTTATCCACATTTTCTTCTCATATGTCAAGAATTGTTGATATTATCAAGCATTATGATGATAATCAGTTGGTTTTACTCGATGAATTAGGCAGTGGAACCGATCCTAAAGAAGGGTCTTCTTTAGCAATGAGTATTTTAACGCATCTTTCAAATAAAGATTCTTTAGTGGTAGCGACGACGCATTATCCAGAATTAAAAGCCTTCGCATACAGCAGTAAACACATAATGAATGCTAGCGTAGAATTTAATGAAACAACGCTAAAACCTACCTATAAACTGCTTTTAAGAACACCAGGAGAATCACATGCATTTTTAATAAGCGAACGCTTAGGATTAAAACAAAGCATTATTGAAGGGGCTAAAAAACATAGCCACACCGACGATAATGAAATTAATGACTTAATTAATACCTTGAAAACCGAATCAAAACGACTTGAAAAATCTATTGATCAATATGAAACATTCAATAAAGATTTAGCGCGTGAAAAAGATCAAGTTTTAAAAACCAAACACGCCCTTCAAAAAGAAAAAGAATCACTCAAAGAAACCTTAACCCTAAAAGTCAACAAAGAAATTCAAGGCATGCGTAAAGAAGCCGAAAAACTTATAGAAGAATTAGAAACCATGAAAACACAGTCTATTAAAGCCCATGAACTTGCTGAGAAAAAACATGAAGTAAAAAACATTCAAACGTCTGAAGATAAAAAAGAAAGCACAACACAAGACCATGTATATGAACCAGGAGAAACGGTTTATATCATAAAATACAACCGTTACGGTGAATTGCTTAAAAAGCAAAAATCCAACCAATGGTTGGTTCAAATGGGCACCTTACAAAGTGTTTTTACTGAAGATGAGTTTGAATTTGCGAAAACCAAAAAGCGCCCTTCTAACGAACAAAAATCTCATCAACCAACGCTTAAAAAGACCACAAAGAGCACGCTCGATCTTAGAGGCATGCGCGTCCATGAAGCACAAGATGCCTTAGAAAAATATTTGGATGATTGTGCATTATCTAATCAACCGTTTGCGACCATTATTCATGGCTATGGAACGTTAGCTTTAAGAAAGATGGTCAAAGACGTCTTATCGCAAAGCAATGTTGTTGTTCAAGCAAGAGATGGGGGCTCCAACGAAGGCGGTAAAGGAGCCACAGTAGTGTATTTTGAATGAGTGGAATGTTAGTATACGAATAAATTACCTATCATACAAGCTTTTTAGTTGTCAAAACCCTAATCAGTATGTATAATGGAAGTAGTTATTAAAGGAGGATATTAAATATGTCAGTAATTTACGCAGATAGTACAAATTTAGATGAAAAAGTAAAAGATGGACTTGTTTTACTTGATTTTTATGCTGATTGGTGTGGACCATGTAAAATGATCGGACCAGTTTTAGATCAAGTCGCAAGTGAAAACGACGATATTAAAGTTGTTAAGGTGAATGTTGATGAAAACATAGGACTTGCACAACAATACGGTGTACAAGGAATCCCTTCACTTTTTGTATTAAAAGATGGAGAAGTTGTAAGCCAAAAAGCAGGATTCATGCCTAAAGACGCTTTAGTTGACTGGGTAAAAGAAGCATAAGTATTAAAAAAAGCCTTCTAAAAGGCTTTTTTTTATGGAAAACGTTCGTTATAATTAAATAATATAGTAGAATATTGGTGATAATGTGGATGGAATTATTGTTTTAAACAAACCTTTAAATATGAGCTCTCATGATTGTGTGAATTATTTAAGAAAAGCATTAGGAACTAAAAAAATAGGCCATGCTGGAACGCTCGATAAAGAAGCTTCAGGGGTGCTTGTTTTAGGGGTAAATAAAGGCACTAAAATTATGCCTTATATTAATCAAGATGACAAAGGGTATGAATTTAGTGTGGTGTTTAATCAAAAAACAGATACCCTCGATCATACTGGAACGCTTTTAAAAGAAATTGCATTCAATGATTTTTCGAAGATTGATGCGATTATACAAAGGTTTAAAGGCACCTACCTTCAAACCCCGCCAAGCTATAGTGCAGTCAAAGTAAAAGGCAAAAAATTGTATGAGTACGCTAGAAACAATGACCCCCTTCCAAACGTCCCACCAAGACGCCTAACAATTCACACATTAAAGCGTAAAAGTGATATTGAATACAGGAATGATGGCACTGCCCACGTTGATTTTTATGTGTTAGGCTCAAAGGGACTATATGTAAGAAAACTGGCATTGGACATAGCGAAATCATTAGGAACCGTTGCCCATACAAAACGTATTCATCGGGTTTTATCAGGAACGTTTAACATAGAAGAAGCCAATACGTTAGAGGCCATTAAAAATGGAACCTATACAATCCTTTCATTAAATGAAGCCATTCGTTCTTTAAAGACTTATAAGGTTCAATATGATGATCTGTCAAAAGAAACCATTCTTCATGGAAAGCATTTAAGAATTGATTCCAATGACGCTTATTTAAAAATCATCGATCAAGACAACACATTATTAGCGATTTATAAAAAGGTAGCCAACCATACGTTTAAACCAGACAAAGTATTTATTGAAGGAGTCTACTAATATGAATATTATAGAGTTAACCCCCCACACAATAAAACCGAACACAGCCGCTGCGGTTGGTTTTTTTGATGGCGTTCACAAAGCCCACGAAGTGTTGATTGATCGAATGATCGAAAGAGCGGATAAACGCAATCTAAGAAAAGCTGTTATTACATTTGATAAACATCCTAAACAAGTGCTTTTTAATTTGGATTATTACTTCATCACGCCGTTTGAACAAAAAATTGAAAAGCTTAAACAATTTGATATTGATGAAATTTATGTTATCCGTTTTACGAAAGCAATTGCGTCTATGAATCCTAAAGTGTTTATTGATCAATATCTCGCGAACTTGAAATTGCTTATTTGTGGGTTTGATTTTAAATTTGGTGAAAAAGCCAGTGGAGATATTGGACTTTTAAAAACCTACGCAGATTTTGAAACCGATGTGATTGAAAAACAGACCTACAGTGGGTATAAAATTGGATCAAGTCATATTAGAAACCTTATTTTAGGGGGGTTGGTTGATGAAATCCCGCCTTTATTAGGGTCGTTTTATAGAATTAAGGGAACCGTCATTTCAGGGATGCAAAAGGGAAGAACCATTAACTATCCAACCGCGAATATTGATGGGGGGTCATTTCTATATCCGAAACGTGGTGTCTATGCCACGATGAGCAAAGTAAAAGGAAC
>LFIK01000445.1_pt1 | contig 31003 bp, 22 predicted proteins | sample 643401 | NCBI WGS metagenome assembly LFIK01 (sample SAMN03777447, study PRJNA286221) | soda lake metagenome | biome: soda lake; feature: Kulunda steppe; material: water; isolation source: sample T5-Br brine of Lake Tanatar-5 | place: Russia: Kulunda steppe | collected 2010-07
CACAACGAGGCCAATGGCGAAAACAACCAAGACGGCACCTCCAACAATCACAGTTGGAATCACGGAGCCGAGGGGCCGACCGACGATCCGGACATACAGGCGCTTCGTCAAAGACAGATGAAGAATATGCTCGCGACCCTGATGCTGTCTCAAGGCGTGCCCATGTTGCTGGCCGGCGACGAATTCGGGCGCACGCAGCACGGCAACAACAACGCCTATTGCCAAGACAACGAGATAAGCTGGATCGACTGGTCGGCCATGGAAACCGAAAGCGGCCGGTCGATGCACGAGTTCGTGCGCGGTCTGATCGCCCTGCGCCACAACCACATCGTCTTCCACCGCGACCGGTTTTTCTTGGGCGGCACCATCCCTGGGACCGATGTGCAGGATGTCGTTTGGCTGCGGCCCGACGGCAATGCCATGACGGCCGAGGATTGGGGGGTTTCGCACGCGAAGGCGCTCGGTTTGTTGATGTCGGGCGAAGCTGGCCTGATGCATGTGACCGAACGCGGTGTCCCTTTGCCCGATGACACCTTCCTGATGCTGATGAATGCCGGCGATCAGGCCGTTACCTTTTCGCTGCCGGACACCAATGGCGCCCCAACCTGGTCGCGGGTGTTCGACACTGGCGAAGCCCAGCGGGAGGAACCCGTCTCATCCTCGACCTATGACGCCGCACCCCGGTCTTTCGTCCTGCTGCGGCGCGGAGGAACCAAATTATGACGTCCCCCACATTCACCAGCCCGCCTTTACCGAGTTACGATTTCGGTCCGGCCGTCGGACCCGACGGCGTGCAGTTCCGGCTTTGGGCGCCTGCCGAAACGGCTGTCGGCGTTGTCCTTCATCCGGGCGCTGCCGGCGAAACGGTCTACCCCATGCGGTCTCTGCCGGATGGCTGGTTCGAAACCACCCTCGCCGAGGCGGAGCCCGGCACCCGCTACCTGTTCGATCTGGGCGACATGCGTGTACCCGATCCGGCATCCCGATTTCAGCCCGACGATGCCATGGGCCCCAGCGAAGTGCCCGATCCGGGCGCCTATGCTTGGCGCAATCAAGCAGCACCCGGACGCCCCTTTCACGAGGCGGTGATCTATGAACTCCATGTCGGCGCCTTTTCACCCGAGGGCACCTTCGACGGCGTGCGCAAACGCTTGGGCCATCTGGCCGAGCTCGGGGTGACGGCGATCGAATTGATGCCGTTATCGGATTTCGCCGGCAGCCGGGGCTGGGGATATGACGGCGTCCTGCCCTTTGCCGTCGAAAGCCAATACGGCCGCCCCCAAGATCTGAAACGCTTGATCGACGAAATCCACGGCTATGGCATGCTGGCCTATCTGGATGTCGTCTATAACCATTTCGGGCCGGAAGGGAACTTTCTGCACCGATACGCGCCGGATTTCTTTACCGACAGTATTGATACGCCCTGGGGTCCGGCGATCGATTTCAGCCGTCCGCAAGTTCGCCGGTTCTTCATTGAAAACGCGCTGTATTATCTTGGCGAGTTCCGGTTCGACGGCCTGCGCATGGATGCGGTCCAGGCGATCCCCGATGATCGCAACCCGCATTTCCTGACCGAATTGGCCGGAATCGTCCGCGCCACGCTCGGCTGCGACCGGCACATCCATCTGGTCCTTGAAAACGACGACAATGCCGAGCGCTACCTCCGGCGCGGTCCCGGCGGGGCGCCGGCGCGGCACGACGCCCAATGGAACGACGACTATCACCATGTCGCCCATCACATCGCGACCGGCGAGCGTGGCGGATATTACGGCGACTATGTCGACCAGCCGATGCGACTTCTCGCCAAGTCTCTGACACAGGGCTTCATTTATCAGGGCGAACCCTCAGCCCATCGCGACGGCCAGCATCGCGGCGAACCCAGCGGTCATCTGCCGCCGACGGCTTTCGTCAATTTCATCCAGAACCACGATCAGATCGGCAACCGGGCGCTGGGCGAACGGCTGGGCACCCTGATCAATGACGGATGCCACCGGGCCATGCGCGATCTATTGCTGCTCGCCCCCAATCCGCCGCTGCTGTTCATGGGCGACGAATGGGCAAGCCGCCGGCCGTTCTTGTTCTTCTGCGACTTCCATGACGAGCTGGCCGACGCGGTCCGTGAAGGGCGGCGGCGGGAGTTCGCCCGTTTCCCCGAATTCTCTGATGCCTCAAAACGCGAAGCCATTCCCGACCCCAACGCCCAAGAAACCTTCGATGCCTCCTGCCTGGACTGGAACGAGGCCGAAGCCGAGTCACACGGCCAATGGCTGTTGGAATACAAGGGGCTTCTGTCCTTGCGCCATCACTGGATCATCCCGCTTGTGCCGTCCTTGCAGGCCGCCGATCACGAACTTCTGGGCAACCATGGCCTGCGGGTCTCCTGGATCAGCACCGATCGACGAGACGGCGATGGACACCCCGCCCGGCTTACCGTCGTCGCCAATCTCGGACCGGAACCGCTGAACATCCCGATGGAGGTCACCGGCGGACTGCTCTACAGCACCAATCCCCTGGACGACTCCCTGACCGCATTGCCCGGCTGGACCACCACTTGGTGGATCGATGACGGCCATGCGGCGTCGGAGGCTTGAAGCCAATGGCCGGGCATTCCGAACGCCGGTTGCGCGCCACCTATCGGCTGCAATTGAATGCGGACTTCGATTTTGAGGCCGCGCGCAAGGTGGTGCCCTATCTGGCGTCCTTGGGCGTCAGCCATCTGTATCTGTCACCGATCTGGAAGGCCCGCGAAGGCTCGACCCATGGCTATGACGTGGTCGATCATACCGCTATCAATCCGGCACTGGGCGGTCGCGACGGGTTCGACCGCCTGGTGGCGACGGCGCATGACCATGGGTTGGGCTTGATCCTGGACTGCGTGCCCAATCACATGGGCATCGGCTATGACAATCCGTGGTGGGTCGATGTGCTGACCTGGGGGCGGACGTCTCCCTATGCCAATTTTTTCGACATCGATTGGACACCGACCGAACCAACGCTAAGAGATACCGTTCTGCTGCCGATCCTGGGCGATCATTATGGCCGGGTATTGGAAAACGGCGAGATGATCCCCGCCTTCGTCGACGGCCGTCTGGTCGTACGCTATTATGAACACACCTTGCCGATCTTTCCGCGCGACACGGCCGAGATTCTGGACGCTGCTGCCAATAGCGTCGTGAGCAGCGACGGGGAGGACGGTCAAACAGCAGAAATCCTAACCAATCTGGCCCGGCTGGCGAAATCCATCCATCGCAGACGCGAGCGCGTTTCCCGTCAGCAACGGCGGGCGGACCGGGACCGGGCCGCAGCCCTGGAAAGCCAGATCGCCGAGGCGATGGCGTCACCCACCCTCCGCGCCGCCCTCGATACCGCTTTGGCGCTTTGGACCCCGACGCCGGCCGAGGGCCAGACTGACGAAAAGACCGCCGACCGGCTTCACCGGCTGCTGGAGCGTCAGGCATACCGGGTCGCGTTCTGGCGTCTGGCGGCGCAGGAGATCAACTATCGCCGGTTCTTCGACATCAACGATCTGGCCGGCCTGCGCATGGAGGAACCGGCCCTGTTCACCGCCGCCCACAAGCTGGTTCTGGAACTGACCGAAAGCGGCGCGGCCGATGGGTTACGGCTGGATCATATCGATGGACTGATGGACCCGGCCCATTATCTGCAGCGGCTGTCCCGCGCGGCGCAGCGCGCCGACGGCACGAAGCCGGCCATTCATGTCGAAAAAATTCTCGCTCCGAACGAAGAGCTTCGGACCGACTGGCCGGTTGACGGCACCACCGGCTATGATGTCATGGCCCAGCTTCACCGACTCCAGATCGATCCGGCCGGCCAAAAGCCGTTGATGGCGCTCTATACCGGGCTGACCGGCGATACGGCGTCATTCGATGCGCATATCGTCCGTGCCAAACGGCTGACCATGGGCTCCAGCCTTGCCGCCGAGTTGAACGTTCTGGCCAACAGCCTGAACCGGCTCGCCAAACGCAGCCGCCTGACCCGCGATTACTCGCTGACCGGGCTGCGGGAAGCGCTGGCCAATATCGTGGCCCATTTTTCGGTCTATCGGACCTATATCGGCCGCCGGGGGGCAAACGACGCCGACCGGGCCGTGATCACGGCGGCCGTCGACCGTGCACGCCGGGTAGCGACGACCCCGGACCTGTCGATCTACGATTTTCTGCGCGCCGTTCTGACCACCGACGCGGTGGCGGATCGAACACCCGGATTCACGGCCGATCGCGTCCTCGCCATCGCCCGCAAGGTTCAGCAATATACCAGCCCGGTGACCGCCAAATCGGTCGAGGATACGGCCTTCTACCGGTGGGTCCCGTTGATCGGCCTGAACGAAGTCGGCAACGAACCCGACCATTTTTCCCTGAGTGTCGAGGGGTTTCACGCCGCCCAACGCGAACGGCTGGCCCGTTGGCCCCGGTCCATGGTCGCGACCGCCACCCATGATCATAAGCGCGGCGAAGATGTCCGGGCGCGGTTGGCGGTGCTTTCGGAAATGCCGGCCCTTTGGCGGCGGCATGTGCGGAAATGGTGGCAGTTGAACGCACGCAAGGTCACCAGCCTTGACGACGGTCCGGCGCCATCGCCGAGTGATGCTTATGTCTTCTACCAAACCCTGATCGCTATCTGGCCGCCGGGTTTGCGGCCCGACGACGCCGACGGCTTGGCGGCCCTGGCCGATCGGCTGGCCGGGGCCATGGAAAAAACCGGACGCGAGGCCAAGTTGCGCACCAGCTGGGCGGTCACAAACGAGGCATACGAAACCGCCGTCCGGCGGTTCGTCACCGGATGCCTCGACCCCCGTCGCGCCTCGGTATTTTTGTCATCGGTCGCCGATTTCGTCGCCACCATCGCCCCGGTGGCGGGCATCAATTCCTTGGCGCAGACGGCACTGAAGCTGACCGTTCCCGGCATCCCCGACACCTATCAAGGCACGGAGACATGGGATTTCAGCCTCGTCGACCCCGACAACCGCCGTCCTGTCGATTACAATGCCCTGGAAGCGTCCCTGAACGCCGATACCAAGCCGTCATCGCTTGAACCCCTGTGCCGCACTTCGCCGGACGGCCGGATCAAGCAGGCGCTCGTCGCCCGGCTTCTGGCGGCCCGCCGCGACGATCCTGATCTTTTCATCGATGGCGGCTACGAACCCGTGACAGTGTCGGATATGCCGGCCGGATCAGCCGTCGCTTTCGCCCGCATCCTTGAAGACCGCGCCATCGTCATCGCCGTCCCCCGCCTCGTGGCGGCCCGGATCACGGATCCGGGAACGCTTGCTGTCAATTGGGGTGACGCCGCCATCGACCCGAATGCCATATTGCCCGGCGCGACGACGGCGCACTGCCTGCTGACCGGCGCGGCGATCGAGTCGACACAGCCGCTCGCCCTTGCCGGCCATGCGCAGCATCCGCCGATTTTGGTGGTGCGTCTGACGCGTTAGCCGCTGGATGTGCGCCAGCTATGAAGGGGCGCCTATATTCGCAGCGTCGGCCGATGCTTGGCTCGCAGCAAGGTTTTCGGCGATCAGCGCCAACAGGGCGGAACCCGTAAAGGGCTTGCGAATGGTTGCGGTCGCGCCCAATCGGGAAACCATCTTCAGGTAGTCAGGCGCCGAGCCCGACCGATTCCCTGCCAGGATCGGCGCGCCGCCGGTCATTGCGATAATGACCACTTGAGAGTCGATTCGGCGCAAACGCCGAACGGTTTCCACACCTTCAACGCCGGGCATGATGATGTCGGTCAGGACGACCTCGAATTCTCCAGGTTTGAAAACACGAAGCCCCTCACCGCCGTCGTCGACGGCCGTCACAACATGACCGCCGAGTTCGAGTTGCAGTTTGACCGAAGCCCGGACCAACCGATCGTCATCAATCAGCAAAATCGAAGCCATGCCCCCTCCCCGCAATCGGATAACGGGTCGGACCAACCCGCTGCACAATCGCCCGATCGTCGCCAATGCCCTTTTCCGTGCGCCCTATAGGAGTATTCACCCATTTCATAGGAATATGCAAGATTTCGAAGGGCTTATTGTCCGTTAGGTTAGGTGACCCGCAGACAGCTATGGACGCGCGGCTTGCGCAGCTTTCAAGGACCGGGTTTCGGGCAGCATTTGGGCGACCAGGACAATGAGCGCCGCGAGCCCTGCCATGATCAGAAACAGTCCGGCGAACCCTCCCCAATTATATTGGATGGCAATCATGGGCACGGCCAGCGCCCCGACACCAAAGACGATAAGGTACTGGAATCCATAAACCCGTGCGCGAATCACGTCGGGCGTGTAGCGGGCGATCAAGGTCGAACCGACCGGCACTTGGCCGAAGACCATGACCATCATGATCAGAGCCGCGGCAAGCAGCGACCAATTGACGGCGAATGCAGCGGCCGCAAAAGCCGCGACCTGACCCAAAGCCAGGACCGACAACACGGGGCGGACGGCATAGCGATCCAGGGCCCGGCCGACAATGATCTGCGTAAAGGCGGCAATGGCATAGACCACCGATGCGGCAAGGCCAATACCGGTTGCGCTGACGGTGATATCGGTCAGACGTTCCTCCATGACCTTTGGCATGGCGATGGTAACACCGTTGAATATGATGGCACCGATCACCGTGACACCGGCCACCACGGCCAGCACCCGCTTCCAACCCTCTTTCATCGAGGTTTCGGCACTTGGCACGGCGCCCGCTGTCTTCCGCGGTGCCCGCCGCTTGGTGCCCACGATCCTGACAAAGGCCAGACCGGTGACGATCGAGAGCACGCCGGGGGCGATGAAGGCGCTGCGCCAGCCGAATGCATCGATGAACACACCTGTAATCACGGCCGCGCCCGCAACGCCCATATTGCCCCAGACCCCGTTGACTCCGATCCGGCGTCCCAGGGTACCGGCGGCCCCCTCGGCGATCATCGCGATGCCGACCGGATGGTAGATCGCGGCGAAACAGCCCAAAAGCGTCAGCGCGATCGACAGTTCGACCGGCGTTCGGGCCAAGCCCACAAGCACGCTCGATGCGCCGAGACCAATGAAGAAAACGCTGATCATCCCCTCGCGGCTCCATCGGTCGCCCAGCCATCCGGCCGGGATGGCGCCCAAGCCAAAAGCCACGAAGCCCGGCGTCGACAACGCCATGAGCGCCCCGTATCCAAGAGCGAACTCGCGCTCCATGGCGATCACGGCCGTCGCATAGATCAGCATGAACCAATGATCGTAAGCATGGCCGACGTTCAGGAATAAAATGCGCTTTCGTTCGACATTGCCATCAGCCATCGTGAGTCCTCTGGATTTCTTGATCTTTGTCTTGTCTAAAACGGGGTCGCGCCGCTGCGGCGGTCAGATCGTTCGCCTGGGAATTGTCCAGGCCAGCAGGCAGGCGACGGCCGCCATGCCCGCAATCGTGAAATAAACGGCCGAAAATCCCGTGGCGACACTTGAACGGGCCGTCGCGATCTCGGCCGAACCCAGCGCGTCGACCGCCCCGACATCGCCCTGAAGGATCGCCTGAAGCGGCCCGCCCATATCGACACCAGTCTGGGCGACGACCGCAAAAAGAACGGCGCTGACCAACGCCGTTCCAAACGCCGCGCCGAGAGATCGGGATAGCTGAACGGTCGCCGAGACGGTACCAAGCAGCTTGGCGCCAGCCTCGGTCGTGACGGTAACATGGACGACCCCCATCACGGTTCCCAGAAACAGCGATGCCACGCCAATATAAAGGGAGAATTGCAGTGTCGTCAGGCTCGAGCCGATCAGGCCGAGAGCCGCCATCATGACACTGAAGATCGACAACCCGACCGACGGAAAGATGGTCAACCGACCGGTGCGGGCGACGATGTGGCCGGTCGTCAGGGCGCCGACACCGATTGCCCAGACCATCGGCAGCATATAGAGCCCCGTTTCCGCCGCCGAGGCGCCCCTGACGACACGGAAATACAGCGGCAGAAAAGTGATGAGCGACACAACGACGCCGCCATGACAGATCACCAGCAGATCGCTGCGCCAAATGGTCGGGTTGCGCATCACCGGAATCGGAAACAAGGGGCTTAACGCCCGCTTCTCTCGCCAATACAGCAACACCAAAGACACCATCACTGTCAACGCCAAGGCTGCCGCCAACACGGGACCGGCATCGCCCGGCCGGCGAGATTGCTCAACCAGCACCAAAAGCGCCCAGACGAATGCGGTGAAGAAAATCAGCCCACCCCAGTCGAACCGGAATGCTTCGCGCGGCCCTGTGCGGCCCGGCAGTTTCAATACCAGGACGACAGCCAAGATGCCCAAGGGCACGTTCACCACAAAGATCGACCGCCAGCCCAGGAATTCGGTCAAGACACCGCCCAGTACGGGCCCGAGGGTGCTGGCCACCATGGCCACCGCCGAAACATAGCCCTGGTAGCGTGCCCGCTCACGCGGTGCAACCGACTGACCGATCAGTGCCTGAGACAAGCTCATCAGTCCGCCGCCGCCCAGACCTTGCAGGACCCGTGCGGCTATCAGCATCTCCAAAGACATGGCGACGGCGCAAAGCAGACTGCCGGCGATCGACACGACCAAGGCGATCACCATCAAGCGCCGGCGTCCGAAGGCATCCCCCAAACGACCATAGACAGGAGCCGCAATCGCCATTGAAATGAGATAGGCGACGACGACCCAAGCAATCTGCTCGACATTGCCCAATGAGGCCGCAATCGCAGGCAGCGCCGTTGCCACGATGGTCTGATCGACCATGGCAAGGAACATCGGCACCATGATTGACGGAAACAGGGTCAAAAAGGGCACCGAAGGGGGAGGCGCGGACGTCGCGTCCCCGGTTTCGAGTTGATTCGGCAAGACGCTGTTCCAGGCCCTCGGGTCGTGTCGTCGTCATGGTCGTTTCGCCATCGGTTCCGCAGCGAGGGAGACCCTGACGGATTCGTTTCGACAGCATACTCTTTATTTGCGCATCGTCCATAGCCCCCGGATCGGGACCGGTGTTGCCCCTCTGGACGGCAGCGATGGCGTGGGACCACCTTTTTGATTGCGCCTGCGATGATGGTCGACGCATCATCGCTTCAGACGATCGGGAAAGAATAAATCGGGGGTACGGCACGGTGAAGTCGGATGGCGCCTTTGCCGCCGCCGTCGGAGTGGGGTTCATGGTCTTGCTTTCCGCCTGCACAGGGCCCTCTATCGACGCGCTGCGGGACCGGGACGATGCTGTCGGCTTCTTCGGCCGCGAGGCACCGGACGATGTTGCCAAATGTCTGTCGCGGGAACTCGAATCGGTGAAAGCGTTCGGATCGCTGATTGTGGTGGAACGCCACTTCGACGATCATATAACGGTATATGAGACCATGCCGAATACCGTCATGTCGGTGTTCGATATTCGGGGCGGGCAATGGCGGACGCGGGTGGACGTTGCGGTACGGCGGCACCTCTATCGCGGTAATATGAAACCCCTGTATCAAGAGATTACGCGCGCATGCCTGAGCCCCGCTTAAGAAATCCCCGTTATGGCGATACGAGAGTTTCGTGTTTCGACCATAAACTATCAACATTTCAATGCCATTCTATCAGCGTGAAGCTGACCCCTTTAGCCGAGTGTCGCCAATGACCGACGGGCTCACCCTGACCTTGAAGAACTGCTTGGACGAGATCCCCAAACTCGCAGACGCAGTCGAAGAATTTGCGGTCGAACACGATATTCCGATGTCGACCTGCCTGCATGTCACTTTGGTACTCGACGAACTCGTCACCAACGTCATTTCTTATGGTTATGCCGACGGTGCGGCCGGTGACAGGGATATTGTTGTCAAAATGACCGTCGAGGAGAGGAACTTGACGATCGTATTGGAAGATGACGGCCGCGCCTTTGACCCGACTTCGGCCCCGCCGCCGGATACCGAGGCCGATCTCGATGATCGCGCCATTGGCGGCCTTGGCATCCACTTCGTCAGGAATTTTATGGACTCGGTCGATTACCAGCGGACAAACGGATACAATCGATTAACCATGCGGAAGTCCTTGGTCACCGAAGACGACCCCGCATAAACGATCTCGTCGTGTCGCATCGCCAAGCGCCACTATCCGGCAATCCAGGAAGCCACCAAAGAACGCATTCAAGGTAAGGCAATCATGAACATCACGGAACAGCAAGCCGGCTCCGGCATCATTCTTGAGACACAAGGGCGGATAGACAGCAGCACGTCCAAGTCGTTCGAAGAAAAAATCATGGACGCACTCGACAAGGGCCCTACCGCCGTTATCGTCGACTTGTCGGGTGTCGAATATATCAGCAGTGCTGGATTGCGTGTCCTTTTGGTGACGGCCAAGAAAATCAAGGCTGCCGGAAATCAGTTGATTTTATCGGGCCTTTCCCCGCATATTCGCGAAGTTTTTGATATAAGCGGGTTTTCGGCGATCTTCGTGATTGTCGATAGTCTGGACGACGCAAAGAAAAAGGCGGGCGTTTGATCATCCGTACCGCTTCTGTTTCCCGTCATTCGGCATCCGTCACCTCAACCTCCGAAGGCCCGGCTCCGAAGGCCCGGCAATCGCCATGGCCGATGGTCGACCGACCAGCCTTGACCAACTGACTATGACCAAAGGGTAACCCGATGCTTCAGTCACTCCGACTGCAACTTTTCCTGGGCATCCTTGTAATCCTGGTCGGGGCTGGCGGCGTGATCATGGTGTCCACCCAGCAAGAGGTGGAACAAGCACTCATCGACGCGGAAAACCGGTCTGCACGCAACATTTTGAACCTGATCGAGATAAACGTTTCAAGCCGGTATCGCGAACTGCTGATGGAAAAGGTTCGGATCGTCCAAGAGAGGCGGCAGAACCTCGAGCAGTTGAACCGCGTCATTTCGGATACCATGGAGGACTATCGCTCCTTGGCTGAAACCGGGGTTCTCACCGAGGAGCAAGCGCGGAATCGAGCCCTTCGATGGCTATCCAACCTGAATCTGGAAGGGGGGTTGACGGCCTTCGCCGCCAATTCCGTTGGCGCGATCGTCGCCCATCCCGCCACCGCCATGATTGGGGTCAATCTCGGTGAGTTCCAAGATCTCAAAGGCCGCACCCTTATCGAAGCGGTGCGCGGAGAAATCGAAAACTGGGGATCGACATTCGTCACCTACGAGGAGGATGGCCTAGACCCTCAGGATGACGGGCGGCGTTTCGCCCATTTCATGCCGATGGAAGCCTTTGATCTGTATCACGGCATTTCCGACAATATCGAAGATGTCGAACGCTACGTGGAAGAGGGTGTGGAAGCCACGATCGAAGTCCTCGCCGATACGGTGGGCCGCGTTCAGGTGGTCGACACCGGTTTCGTTTTCATATTCGACGGCAATCTCGATTCGGTTATCGCCCCACCCGAACGGGCCGACAATATCATGACGGCCGCAACGCCGAACGATGGCCTACCCTTGCTTGAACGGCTCCGGGAAGCCGGCGCGGCCGATGATGGCCGTGCCGTTCGCTACACGCTGGATATCGCCGGGCAGCCCAGTGAGATGGAGGCTTATGTCAGCTATTTCCGGCCGCTGAGCTGGTACATCGTCAGCACCGTTCCCACGGCCGAGATTGCACGGCCGGCGACCATGCTTGTGCAGCGGCAAATCGCCATATTCGCCGTTGTTCTGGCCGTATCGCTTCTGCTGGCCTGGATTTTCGCCTACAAGCTGACCAGTCCGCTTCAGCGCTTGACCGCCTATGCCCGCGAGCTCCCGGATCACGACTTTACGACCAAACGTGAAACCGATTCCGCCTTGGAGGAACTGACCCGGCGGTCGAAATCCGAGGTGGGCGGGCTGGCCCGCGCCTTCATGTTCATGGAGGGCTCGCTTAGAGAGAATATTCGGCAGTTGCTCGATACAACCAAAGCAAAAGAACGAATCGAGAGCGAACTGAATATCGCGCAGGAAATACAACGCGGCCTTCTGCCAAAAATTTTCCCGCCCTTCCCTGAGTGCCCGCAAATCGACCTTCATGCCGCTTTGCGCCCCGCACGTCATGTGGGCGGCGATCTTTTCGACTTTTACTTCATCGACGAAAACCGCCTTTGCTTTACAGTGGGCGATGTTGCCGACAAGGGTGTTCCCTCGGCATTGTTCATGGCGATCACCAAAACATTGGTCAAATCGGCCAGCAGCCAGGACACCGATCCTGGCGCCATGATGGAGCGGGTCAATAACGATCTCAGCGTCGACAATCCCAATGCCATGTTCGTCACGCTGCTGATCGCCGTTTTGGATATTCGCACCGGGGTCGTGGAATACGCCAATGCCGGACACAACCCGCCCATAGTGGTTTCCGGCAAGACCGGGGAAGCTTATTTCGAAAACGGCATAAGCGGCCCGGCCGCCGGCGCCATGGAACAAATGACCTATCCAAAAAAGACCATGCAATTGGAGCCCGGTGATATGCTTGTCCTGTACACGGACGGCATCACCGAAGCCATGGATATCGCCAATAACGAGTATGGGTCCGACAGACTACTTGATCTCTGCGTGTCGATCGGCGATCGCTCGGCAGCCGAAATGGTCGGCACCATCGTCGAAGACGTCAGTTCCCATACTGGCGACGCCATGCAGTCTGACGACATAACAATTCTGTGTTTAAGATGGGAAAAAGCACAATCCGGGACTTCGGCGGCTGTGGCTTGACCCGCCTCGTCGCGGCGATACGAGGAGGACATCAAAATGCGTAAATTTAAGACAAGATCGTCGATGACGGCGATCGCAATAGGCGTCGCCGCAGGTGTGGCGGCAGCGGCCGCCGGCGGTGCGTCATCCTGGACCCCAGCCTGGGCCGATGACAGCGACTTCCCGACGACACCCACCACCCGTGACGACGGAGAACCTTGGCGGCTGGGCTATCTCGAGGGTGGGCAGTACCAGGACTATGAGATCATCACCGAAGCGACCGTGCGCGGACTGATGAACTTGGGCTGGATCGAACAGCAGTCGCTTCCCGACGGATTGAGCGAAACGCCGGGCGAGTTCTGGACCTGGATGAGTGAAAATCTTCAAAGCGACTATATCGAATTCGTCGACGAGGCCTATTACTCTCCGGGTGACTTCGATTCGGATTTGCGCCCCGACGTTCGAGACGAGGTCATCACGCGCCTGACTGAAACGGGCGACATCGACTTGATGATCGCCATGGGCACTTGGGCGGGCCAGGATCTTCGGCATGAGGGGCTGGGTGTACCGGTGATCGTCGGGTCGACCAGCGATCCGATCAGCGCCGGGATCATCGACAGCGCCACGGACAGCGGTATGGATCACCTTCATGCCAAGGTCGAACCGGACCGCTATCAATTGCAGGTCGGACTGTTCCACGACATCATCGAATTCCAGCGCCTGGGTATCGTTTACGACGACAGCACCGAAGGCCGCACCTTTGGCGGCGTCGACGCGGTCGAAGAAGTATCGGCCGAACGCGGCTTCGACATCGTCGAATGCAACGCCCCCTATACCGGTTTGCCGCAAGAGGAAATCGAAGCCGGCGTCATCGATTGCTATGCCGAGATCGCTCCCGAGGTCGACGCCATCTATGTCACCGTCCATCGGGGTGTCACCGCGCGCTCGCTCCCCGAAATCATGAGCGTCATCAACGACAACCTGGTTCCGACATTCTCCATGCTGGGCTCGGGCGAAGTGCAGCGCGGTGTTCTGATGAGCATTGCCCAGGCCGACTTTGCCTATGTCGGGGAATTCCACGCCGAGACGATCGCCCGCATCCTGAACGGGGCGAGTCCCCGTGACTTGGATCAACGCTGGAGCGCCCCTCCCAAGATCGCGCTCAATCTTGCCGCCGCCGAACGGATCGGCTTCGATCCCCCGGTGGATCTGTTGCTTGCCAGCGACGAAATCTATGAAACAATCATCGGCCCCGATGGCGATTGATTCCACGATGGCAAGGCCTGCAGGGGGACCGAACGTCTCCCTTCAGGCTCCGCCTGACGCTGCCTGCCGATCGGGGCCAAAACAATTGGCCTGATAGGCAGCGACTTTTCGGGCCAGAAAAACAGCACTCTGCGGCTGCCAAATATCACGGCCCCACATATAGCTTCGATGACGGATTTCCTCGAAATTGCCGGACAGCACGCTGCCGGGAAAAACGTCGGCCATAAGCGCTGCCTCGTCAGCCGACATCCCATCAAGGCAATCGCGGCCGTAATTGACGATTGCCCTTAGCCACATGGCGTTGAGGGCGATACGCGGCCGAACAACGTTTGAGTCGCCGGCGAATAGAAAACAACTGTCATGTTCCGGAGAAAAATCCGGATAGACCGCCTTGATGGCGTCAATCAGACGCTTGAGGTGCCAGCGCCGATAGCCTTGAACGCGATGGGTGCCGTCCATTGCATCGCTGATTTCGTAAAGTGACGTGTTGCGCATATCGTAGACGCACAAACAGGCCATGACCCGCTGCTCGAGTGAGAAACCACCGATCACAGGCAGACCGTCCAACCGCAGAACGCGTCCTTCGTCATCCTTGGCGAACTTTCTGACGAAGGCGCCGCCGAAGGCCACATAACCCATTACCCGGCAGGTCTGCAGGTCGCCATAGCTTCGCGGCGCCACGTAGCGGTCGGCATCGGACGACCAATAGCATGCCGTCAGATCGACCGGATCCGGCGCGACCGTCAGCGTACGATAGCGTTCTCGAAAGTCGTCAAGCAGGGTTTCCAAAGCCGCGCCATCCATACGTGCCGCCATCAATCACCCTTCCCGGCAAAGGCAGCGCCGGAATTAACCCCGTACGGTTGGGATGGCGGGGGTCGGGGCGGCAGGCGCACGGCGCGGCGTCGGGCAAGATGCTGCAAACCCTCAATGCCGGACAAGCCCCGCCGATCGGCTTCGGCGATGGCACGATCGGCGCCCGTGCGTCCGGTCTCAAGCACCCATTTCGGATAGGCAAGCGCCCAGCGATCGTCGGGTGGCAAATGAGAGTCGGCGATATCGATCACATGCGCGGCGAACCGACGAATCACGGCACTGTTCCCTCCATTCAAAGCATCACGGATAGCCGCCTCCCGCAACTCCTGGATCACGGGCCAGCGCCATGTGTCGAGAAACGAGGCCGCCACGGCAGGCGCCGCGGCGGCAAGCCCGGCCTGTAATGCCGATGGCGAAATCATGCACGACGCCAAGACAGCATCCGGAGCCTGCTCTGCCAAATCATTGTCCACGAATGTCGCCCCCGCGCATCGATTTTCAAGATACAGATTGTTTGCGTACGAAGCAAAAATTTCGTTAAAGCCGAAATCATTATCGAAGGCATGACGCAGCGATCTTAAGGTCGGTCCGTCGGGACCAAAACTGAATCGCAGTCTAAAGTCCAGAAAGTTGGACCATTGAAGAAAAGTGAAATGATTCGGTGTCGGCTGGATCCGACCATCCTCGGTACCGCCAACGCGCCGTGCGTTCCAATTATCGCCTTTGAAGAATTGGCGGGTGTTGACCTGGCCGTCCCCGACGACAAAGAGCGCGCCGCTCCCCTTATAATTGCCGGTCTCGGCCGGAACGGCATGCATCACCGTGCTGTCTTCGAACATCCATTGAAAGTAGTCGGCGATCGATCGAAAAGGCCTTGGGGGCAACCCGACCCGGCTTGGATCTGCCGCGACCCGGCTGGTCGCCACCATCCTCGGCCAAAGTGTCATCCGGGTTTCCTTGACGCCGGACAGGCGGCCGCACTCATAGGGGCTGTTGGCAAACAGTGCGATGAAGGCCGGCGAGGCCGCAAGCAGCATGTTCAAGACATCGATCGCCGCCGTGGTATCGACGGCGGTCGTGGGTCCGTTCTGCGCTTTCGCATCCACCCCGATGGCATGGGTCCAGCCGCGATCCTCGACCAGATAAGTATAGACCGACTTCGGCGCACGGACCCGCCGATACCAGGACTGGCCGAAACCAACAGTCGGATGCTGGGCGAGCGATGTGATCGTCAGATCCGTGTCGGTATCGGATGGCGCCAAGGCGGCCAAGACCGATGCAAGATCGCTATGCATGCGGTGGGCCAAGCGCCGAAGCGTCGTCGGCCCCGCCGGTTCCGGGGCCAAGGCGCTTTCCAGCAGGTTGAAAGCATTATCAATGCCATTGACACCATCAGCCGACGTGATCGCGACGGTTCGCCCGGCCGCCCGCTCGGTCGTCACCGGTCCATGCTCGGCCTTCAACGCCGCCAAAGTTTCGAAATAGTGGTCCCCCACACAGGCTGATTGCCCGAGCTGGTCGATGACCGCCATTTCCAGTTCGGCGCCCAGTATTGGGTAGCCGCGGCTGACCGCGTCGGAATGGCCTTGGGGGCCGGACGGTGTTGAGGCGATTGGGCGGTCGGCCATGCGCTAGCCGTCGCGCCCGGGCGTCGTCGGTCCGGCCCCTTGGGACACGGCGGATCCCGTTTCAGCCGCGGTCGCCTTGACGGTTTGCGCACCGCGTCCCCCCCGCGACCGCCAGAGGACGATCGCCGCGAACACCAGACTGGCCAAGGCAAAGGCAAAACCGATCAATGCCACCCGCCGCTCCATGCCAAAAGACGTGAAGGTTGCGGCGATCAACAACGGCCCCAGCATCTGGCCCAGCTTGTCAGCCGCACGCTGAAGCCCAATGGCGGAGGAAACACCGAACTCCTTGACGACCCTAAGGTTCAAAATGAACGACGAGCGGGCGGGCTCCGCCATGCTGCTGGACAGGCCAAGGAATGAGACCGCAACCAGAATGCCAAGCAGGGTGCCGTCCACGAACAACACGCCCAGGCCGACACCACCAATAAGACCGCCGAACACGATGAAGGGGACCTTGTTGTCCCGGCGGTCGATATAGGTGCTGATCAATGGGCCGAAGAGAATGACCACGATGCCATATACCATCAGTATTCGGCCAATATCGGCTTGAGATGATCCAATCTCTGATAAATAGATAGGAACGGCGAAGTAGAGCAACCCGACCTGGGCAATGGAAAATGGCACGACCGATAGGATGAGAGCACCCAGATACTGCGGACTAAGCAATAGCCGGTTCCATCCGGCGAATACCGATCCCCCCTGCTTGACCGAATCGGTATATTCCGGCAGATCCCATGCCTTGGGCCCGACAATGAAGTCGCGCAGAACACCCCAGCCCAGCAGCAGCGGCACGAAGACCATCAATCCCGACGCCAACAGCACGAATTCATAGCCGAACTGTTCGGCCATAACGCCGCCAACGGCCGTGCCGCAGATGAAGCCCGCCAAAATGCCGGCCATGAGGTTGGCCAAAGCGCGGCCGCGGCTTTCCGATGGACAATACCGAATGACGAAGGCCTGGATGCCCATCCAGGACAGGCCATACCCCAACCCCGTCAAGCCGCGCGACAGAATGAACACGAGACTATCGGTTGCCAGGGCCGCGGAAATGCCGCCGATCGCGGAAATGACCAGCCCGACCAGGAAGGGCCGGAACCATCCGACGCGGTCCGCCAGCCGTCCAGCCACGACGGCGGTTAACAAAGCGCACCCCATCTCTGCGGAGATGGGCAATGCCAGTATGACATCCTGTGACAGGCCGTAGAGATCGTCGCCAAGGGTGCGCATCTTCAAGGGAACGAACGACAACGGCAATGCCCAGGTAAATACGAAACCGAACATCACCGGTCTGGCGATGATATGCCGCGGGCCGACACGCTCGGCCCCCGCTGCGGTCGGCGCCGATCGTCTGAGCAGGATATCGAGCAGAATGAACAGCTCGATCATAAAGAATCCGGATGTCACGACGACGGTGATGATATTGATCACCTGGTCGAGCATCTGGTTGATCACGATGGCCTCATCGACCGTCACACGGATTGTCCCGACGGTCTCGCCATCCGGTCCGGTCAGGGGCCGGACGATGTCCTCGACCGGCTGTCCCAATAGTGACGCGACCAGCGGCGATATCGATTGCGGTGTATGGGCGGCTGAATGACGAACGGTGCCGTCGGTATCGGCGATCTCGATGCTTTGAACGGCGTCGCTGACCGAGATCACACGTTCAAGACGCGTATCCAGACCCGGAAGGCGCTCCAGCGACAGCCCAAGGCCCAACAATTGAGCCAGATCGTCATGCACGCTCTCGCCGAGGCGCTCGGCCGCCGCCCGGGTCGCGCCGGTATAATTATCCTGGAAGATACGAAGGACGTCGAAAGAATAGGCGCCTTGAGCGCCCAGCAACACGATCAACGGGACCAGCAATGTGCGCCACCGCGACGTGCGCTTCTGGTCGGCGCTTGCCCGTAATCGGCCGGCAACAATCGCCAGCAGAACAGCGGCAACGGCCGTCACGGCAAGCATGAACGCAATGCTGCCCTGAATGGACGAGCCCAGACGTTCTTCGAGCACCGTCTCAGGAACCGTCACGATCACGGTGCCGGCCAAATTGCCATTGCGATCGAGAATCGGCGTCAGGAAATATCGGTCGTAGCCGATCGTAAACGCGGTCGTCGAGTCCGCCGACAATTGGCCGGTTACAAAGCTGGTTGCGATTCGGTCCGACAGGCCGGCCGGCTGATCATCGTCAATGGCGCCGACGACAGTCCCGTCAGGCATGGCCACCAGAACATTCTCGATATCGCTGGCTTCGCCCTGAATATCTTGAAGGATTTCCTCGATCCCCAAGAACTGGTCCAGGGGTCGCCCGAACCGCAGTCCCGACTCGATTTCTTCGGCGCCTTCTCGGCCGGCGAGTTCAAAAGTGCCGGACAAGATGTCCCGCTGAGCCCGTTCAAGCGCAGAAAACGTCAGGATACCACTCGTTGCCAAGGCCAACAGCAGCAAGAACAGGCTGCCGGCAACGATCTTAAGGGAATTGGCGAACTGCCTGTTCTTCAAGTGGCACCCGTTATCGTCAACATGGACCCGGAAATCTGGTGGCAGGCTGCCGACACGACCCTGGTTTTTTTAGTGCACACTATGCCGTGCCCCAGGCCGTAACAAGCAGATAATTTAACGAAAACAAAGTGAAGAATTCGAAAACGGCATTCGGTCATCGCATAAATTCGGTTGCTGTTCCATGATCGGTCAGCCATGGATCGGAACGCACCGCCAGGGTATACGTTCCACAACGGATTCAACCATCACTATGGAGAGTGTGAATGCTTTATGTCGATATTCCGACTCAGCAAGAGATAAAAACGCTGAACCAGAGCCGTCACGATGCATGCGTTTCGATCTACCTTCCGGCGACACCGATCACACAAGACGTGGGCCAAAGCCAGACCGAACTGGGCAACTTGGCCAAGAAGGCTTTCGCGCAGTTGGAGGAGGCAGGCTTCGACAAGAAGCGTCTCGGCTTGATGCAGGATCACATCGAGGCCCTTTCGGCGGACGGCGACTTTTGGCGATTGCAGGCCAATAGCCTGGCGGTGCTGTTGACACCGGACAACATGCGGACCTTTCGTTTGGCCAATCGCCTCCAGTCGAGCGTCGAAGTCTCGGACCGGTTTCACCTGAAGCCGTTGCTGCGCGCCGTGGCGTTTCCCCATACCGCGTTTGTCCTGGCCCTTTCTGAGAACGCTGTTCGTCTCGTCGAAATCTCGGCGGATCACCCGCCACAAGTGATCTCGGTCCCGGACCTGCCCAAAAACGCGGCCGACGCAGCCGGCAAGTCCACCCTGAACGATCGGTCCCCAGTGGGCAGAATTCAGGGATCAGAGGGCCAGAAGGTGCGCTTGGCGCAATATGCACGCCAGGTCGACAATGCCTTGCGGCCGATTCTTGCCGGCCTTGACGTGCCTTTGATCCTGGCTGCGTCCGAACCGTTGGCATCGATCTACCGGTCTACCAGCGCCGCGCCGAACCTATTGGCCAACGGACTGCTTCACACCGACGACAGAACCACCGATGCCGAACTCGCAAAAGAAGCAATCAGCGTCTTGGACGGTCACTATGCCGAGGAGCTGGAATCACTCCGGCAACGGTTCCAAGACCGTGCCGGCTCGGGCTTGGGCTATACGGATCTGGCCGATGTCGCCCGCGCGGCCACCTTCGGTGCCGTCGATACACTATTGATCGATATCGACGCCGTCGAACCCGGAACCGTCGACGAACAAAGCGGCGCCCTCACCCTTGCCGAGTCCGCCAGTTCTAGACGCTATGATGTCGTCGACGAAGTGGCCGGCCGCGCGATCGCCACCGGCGCCCGCGTGCTGGCTGTGCGCAGCCAGGACATCCCGGGCGGCGGCCCTGTTGCCGCAATTCTGAGATACAGCGTGTAGCGCCCCGGTCAGGCCCCATCAGGCGTCATCGGTTCGGGTCAAACGGATCCCCCGTGAACGGGTCGGCAGCGAATGGATCGGTGTCGACCGACGCCCCGGACTCGCCGTCGCCATGACGGCCGCCACCAGCCTCGAGCGTCTGAGCGATTGTTTCGGCCTGCGCGACGATCGCCCGGCCCAGTCCGCGGGCCATGGCGACGCCTTGATCGTCGGGCAGCTTCAGCAGATGCGCGACGAGCGACTCGCCGGACACGGCCGGCAGGTCCATCTGGTCTTTGCCGAAGCGGACACCCAAACGGCCGGCGATCGCCTCGTGATGGCGCCCCGCGGTCAGCAATGCTTCGATAAGAACCGCCGCCAAAGCCGAACTGCGCGCGTCGGCGCCACCGGTTCCGGCCGCCGCGGACATATCCGGATCATCGCCGCCCCCATCGCCGCCCCCATCGCCGCCCCCATCGCCGCCCCAGGCCGGCTCCGGCGGCGATGGCGCCGCCACAGGTGCAACGGGGTCGGACCATTCATCGCCGCCGGCGAAGTCAGGGGCGGACGGGTCGGGCGGAGAAAAGGCGTCGAAACCACCCCCTTCCGGGCCCGAAGCTCCGAAGAAACCTTCCTGCGCCCCGCTGCCGAATCCCTCGCCACCGTCGCCGCCAGACCACTCGTCGTTCCAACCACCGCCAAAATCGGCATCAGTATCGCCGTCGCCCCATCCTTTGGATGTTGCGCGCGACAGCACATCGTCGCCACCGCCCGAGCCGTCCCCCAGACCATCACCGGGGCCGTCAAAAGAGCCCGCGAAGGCGTCGAAGGGGTCGTGCTCATCAACGCCGAACGCTTTGGATTCTAACGGAGAACCCGGATCAACAAAGGTCCGGTCGCCACGGCCGGATCTGCCTGCGGAAACCGCAGCGGCCGGCGCAGCCGCCGGTGCGGCAAAAGGGTCGATCTCGTCGCCGACCAGGTTGGCGCGAAAAACAAAATCCGCCGCCCGAAACGTATCGCCATCTTTCAAGACAACGGTCTTGCCGCGCCCTACCGGTTCTTCAGCATCGTTCACGTAGACGCCGTTGGTGCTTGTGTCCCTCAAGACGAATACCGTTCCCTGGAACATGACTTCGCAATGCCGTTTCGACAGGGCGCGATCGGGGTCCGGCAAGCACCAGGTGCATTCGTCGCCGCGCCCGATCGTCACACGGCCGGTATCGACGACGCGAATATCGGAATCGTCGGCTTGGGGCGTCCCTTCGACCATGGTGATCTTGAGTTTCATTGTGGCATCCACCTGATTGACGGAGCCGCTCGCTCCCTCGTTCGATATCCAACGCTATCGATACCCGTCCGCCCGCCGCTCGGCCGGGCAAGGCTAGATCCGGCCGCTGCCGCCCTTGGCGATATCGATCGCCTGTTCCAGAGCATGACGATACCACGTCTCGACGGTCTTTGGATCACGCGACGCTGCCAGCAAGACAGCCGCCGCCGCCCCCGTTCCCGTCAGCGCATCGCCCGGCGGCACGGCCACGGCCGCCTCGGGCGGCGCCATGCTGCCGCCGGACCAGAAGGCCGCAATCGCCGCATAGCTCTCGGCACAGTCAAAGCCGGCAATTTCGGCGACTTCAAAGGCCTTCTTGCGCTCTTCCTCGGTCGGCTTGAAAACCCAGCGCTCAGCCGCTTCGAGTGCCTTCAGCCGCACCGCCGGATCGTCGTCCTTTCGCCCCGCGCGGGCGTTCAGGCATGCCCACCATACGGCTTCGCGGCGTGGAAGGGCAATCGCCATGACCCGGATGGCATCGGTCAACAGTTCTTGTTCAACGCAGGCCGTCAGAAAATCCGACGTCGTAGGATTGGTCTTCAGCATTGCCATCGCTTCGTCAGACAATTCCAAATCGCCAACCGCATCGCGTGCGAATTCAAACCGCAATTTCTTTAGGCCACCAAAATCCATAATGCCGGATCCGTCTAATTGATCATGGTGATGCCACCCTTAAGGGTCAGCATACCGCTTGCTTTGACATCCGCCAGCGCGCCTTTAGCTTCGAATTTGGCCTGCGCTTGGATCTTGACCAACGTCCCCTTGATCTCGACCCCGGTCTGCGAAATTTTGATGCTGTTGCCGCCGACCTTCAATTCGATGCTTTGCGCAGCCTGGACGGTTACCGCCCCTCCATTGGCCTTTAAGGTGTAGTTCCCCGATTTCAGGGTGACCTTGCCGTTGCCCGACGCAAGATCGAGCGAGTAATCGCCGCTGCCGTCCAATTTTACGGCACGTGCGCCCTTCGAGATGGTCAGCTTGTCGTCACCCTTGCCGATTTCGGTGACTCTATTGCCCGCGTCCACTTTCAGGGTGTCGTTGCCCTTGTGTATGGTGGTCGTTCTGTTGCCTTTTTTAATGTCGACTTTTTCATTGCCTTCTTCGATCGTCTCCGTTCGATCGTTTTTAATGTCGATCTTTTGATCATTCTCGACCGTCAGGGTGTCGTCGTTCTCGACGAACCGCTCGAAGTCTTTCTCGGCGTGGAAATAGACTTGTTCCTCGCCTTTCTTGTCTTCGAACCGCAATTCGTTGAACGTCGAGCCGTCCCCTTTTTGGGATGAGCGCGATTTGAAGCCGCTTTGAGTCTTGTTGTCGGGCAGCGTATAGGGCGGCATATTGTCGCCGTTGTAAATGGTGCCGGTCACCAATGGCCGGTCCGGATCGCCGTTCAAGAACTGGACCACAACCTCCATCCCGATCCGCGGGGTGAACAGCGTCCCCCAGGTCTTGCCCGACATCATCTGGGCGACCCGAATCCAGCACGAACTGTTTTCGTCTTTCTTGCCATCGCGGTCCCAATGGAATTGGACGCGTATCCGGCCGTATTTATCGCAATAGATCTCTTCCCCGCTCGGGCCGACGACGAGGGCGGTCAGTGGCCCACGAACCAATTCCCGTTTGGCGCGGCGGGGCGGCCGATAGAGAGTCTTGTCGGGAATTGCTTTGAAAACGTTGCTATAGGTCGGGGCACCGCCTCCCTGAGCCAGATGCGTATGGTCGACGGCTTCATGGTTGACCTCGATGCAAAGGAATCCGGTACCGGCCTCGCCGTCATAGGGGTGCGACTTCAAAGTCGTCTTCCCGCCCGCGAACAAGCCCGCCGTATTGCCAGCCCCATCGATCGTTTCCTGAACGGCCTCAAGGGCCTCGATCCGGGCATCGGTCAGGGATGTTCCGACCGATTTTTCAGTGTAGCGGCCAAGATAATGATAGATTTCGTGTGACTTGTGGATCGCCGGACTGGCGGTCGTCGTCGCATCGGTCTCGAGATCCTTTGAGGGGTCCTCAAAGTCGTAATCCCGCTGGGTGACCTTGCCGGTTATGATATCGGCCGCCGATGCCCAAGCCCTCAGAACCGACCCATGGAAATCGCCGCCGGTCCGTAATTCGACCTCGGACTCGGCGCAATCCTCGTAATGGGATGTCGCATCGCCGATGATCATCTGATGCGATCCGTCGCCATGCTTAAAGAAGTAGAAGAGCCCTTCTTCCTCTAGCAATCGGCTAATAAAATTGAAATCCGTTTCGTCGTATTGGACACAGTAATCGCGTTTGGTCGTACCACCAGAAGCCCTGACGGAAAAATCAAGACCGCTGACCTCGCCCAGCACTTCCTTGATGATGTCGACGGCGCTTTTTTCCTGGAAAATCTTGAAGTTGCGATTCAAGGTGGTCAGCCATAAGGCTGGGACGACCGTTGCCCGATAGGTCCTCAAGGCGATTCCATAGGGCATACCGCGACTGAAATGACGCACGATTCCGGAAAATTTCCGATCGGCCTCGCCGGTGTGGCGCACCGTCACGGTAATGTCGGCGCCTAGGATCTTCTTTGGGTCGAGCGCCGGATCCTCCGAGACCATATCGACTTGGAATTCAAACAATTCCGACATGGCCTCGCGGCCCTGGAATCCAATCGCCAGCGCCTCGTCGGCCCCGAATGGCGTATCCAGGGATAGCAGTCGTTTTTCCTGGGTTATGGTCATTCGCTAACCTTCGATCGGCATATCACTAAGTCGTTGCCGCATTTCCGCGCCCTGCCGCCAACCGCGAACAAAAGGGCCGAGATCCCCTTGCCTACAATAAGCCAAGGGAAGTTCCCGGCCCAGGAACGGAAAGAGTCTCCGCGCCGACGTTCTCTGACCAACGAAAGGCGGATTAACCGCTCTTGGTGGTGGCCAGATCGTAGCTGACAACGGTCTGGTTGCCGGCTGTGTTTTCGGATTTCGAGGGGATATACTTGTATTCGATCTTCGTGAAATTGATGCTGATGCTCTCCGACGGACGATCGCCGCCGCTGCTCATGCTATAGCCGGAGACGAGCGCATTGGTTAGCGTGTAGGTTGCATAAGTCCGGCCAGGGCTGCCGGTCGAGACCAGGTCGATCTTGACCTCGACGCCTTTGTTGCCGGTCACCGCTTCGGTGAAGAAAGACGGCGACGACGCATCCATCATCTTGGTGATGGTCACTTCGCTGACCGATGGCTCGGACGATTCGCGGTTCCTGGTGGATCCGGACGGCGTCATGATCGCCCGGCCGACACCCCATTGCAACGATCCGACATCAAGCCAATCTTTATGCTCTTCGTGGGTCGCGTCACCCTTTAATGAGCCGTATTTAACATAAATTGCCATTTTTTGCTTCCTCTCCTCGTGGATCTATATCTATCATCTGGGGCATTTTGGACCGACTTTCCGAACCATCAGGGCCGCATCCAGCCATGATGGGTTGCCGAAACACCGGTGTGATGATCGCGACCAATCGCAAACCGGGCCCCCACTCACCCGTTCATTATCGATATCAGCTTCAACTGAACTGATAGTCGAACTCCCCATTTCCATCCAGCGACACATGGATGCCGGAGAATGTTGTACCTTCAGCAATCCGGCGCAGAACCTCCGAGGAAAGATCCGGCAGAAGTCCCCGTGTCAACACCTGTTCGATATTGCGGGCGCCGCTCTCGACTTCATTGCAACGGTCCGCAACATTCTGAACAAGGTCGTCGCTATAAGTGAACGTGGCCTTATAGTTGTCGTAGACCCGCTTTTCGATGCGGCTAAGCTGCAGTACGATGATCTTGCGGATGATGTCGTCCGATAACGGGAAATACGGCACAAGTGTCGTCCGGCCCAGAAAAGCCGGTTTGAAGATCTTCAACAGTTCCGGCCGAAGCGCCTCGGTCAAGCCTGCGGCATCCGGGATCGTCTCCGGATCGGCGCACAGGCCGTGAATGACGTCCGTCCCGGCATTCGAGGTCATAATGATCACGGTGTTCTTGAAATCAATATCCCGTCCTTCGCCGTCACGCAGCATTCCCTTGTCAAAGACCTGATAGAAAATGTCCTGAACGCCCGGATGGGCCTTTTCGACTTCATCGAGAAGGATCACGCTGTAAGGACGACGGCGGACCGCTTCGGTCAGAACACCGCCTTCGCCATACCCCACATAGCCGGGCGGCGACCCGACCAACATCGAGACTTTGTGCTCTTCCTTGAATTCCGACATGTTGATGGTGGTGATGTTCTGCTCACCCCCATACATCAGTTCGGCCAGGGCCAGCGCGGTCTCGGTCTTCCCGACGCCGCTTGTGCCGACCATCAAGAAAACACCGATAGGCTTGCGCGGATCGGTCAGCTTCGCCCGGGCGGTCCAGAGCGTTTCCGTGATTGCCTCGAGGGCATGGGGCTGGCCGATCACCCGCTCCTCCATGCGCTCCTTAAGCGACAGGACGGTGCGGATCTCATTCGAAGCCATGCGCCCAACAGGAATGCCGGTCCAATTGGCGACCACCTCGGCGATCGCCTGTGCGTCGACGCGCCCCTTGAGAAGAGGGGTTTCGCCTTGGAGGTCATCCAGCTCAGCCTCTACCGTGGCCAATTGCGACCGCAGATCGTCGGCGCCGTCGTCAGCACCGCCGCCCTGTGCCGCCTCACCGGCTGCTTCGACTTTCTCCTCGATCTGAGCCATCAGATCGCGGATACGGTCGATGAGGTCCCGCTCTTTGGCCCAGCGGTCGTTCAAATCGCCCAGCTCGGTCTCGATCGCGGTCCGACGGGCTTCCAGCTCTGCCAGCCGTTCCTTATGGTTGGTGCCGGTTGCACTTTCGCGCTTCAACACGGTGGTTTCCGACGCCAAAGTCTCGAGTTCGCGTTGGCGGCTCTCGATCGGCTCGGGTGTCGTCGCAAGGCTCATCGAAACGCGAGCACAGGCGGTATCGAGCAGGCTGACGGATTTGTCAGGCAGCTGGCGCGCCGGGATATACCGGCTCGATAGGCGCACGGCCTCGACAACGGCTTCGGTCAAGATCCGGACGCCGTGATGCTTTTCAAGCACCGGCGCCAAGCCGCGCATCATGTCAACCGCCACTTTTTCGGACGGCTCTTCGACTTTGACGACCTGGAAACGGCGAGTCAGCGCCGCATCCCGTTCGAAATACTTCTTGTATTCAGCCCAAGTTGTCGCGGCGATGGTCCGAAGCTGCCCACGCGCCAACGCCGGCTTCAGGATGTTGGCGGCATCACCTTGCCCAGCCTGCCCGCCGGCCCCGACGAGACTATGCGCCTCGTCGATAAACAGAATGATCGGCTTGGCCGACGATTCCACCTCATTGATAACGTTTTTCAAGCGGTTCTCGAACTCTCCCTTCATGCCGGCACCGGCTTGAAGCAGAGTCATGTCGAGCGACTTGACGGAGACATCCTTGAGGACGTCGGGCACGTCGCCCTGAGCAATGCGCAGAGCGAACCCCTCGACCACGGCGGTCTTGCCGACACCCGCCTCGCCGGCCAGCAGCGGGTTGTTCTGCCGCCGCCTGGTCAGGATGTCGATGACCTGTCGGACCTCCATATCGCGGCCGAGGATCGGGTCGATCTTTCCGGCCCGGGCCTCGTCGGTCACGTCGATCGTGAACTGGTCGAGATTGGGGGTCTTGCCGCCGCCTGCCGCGCGGGGAGCGCCGCCCGCCGCACCACCCGACGCTGCGGCAGCGGCCTCGGCATCCGACGCCGCTGCTTCGGCCGTCGACCCGGTAATCGACGGGAAATGCTTGCGCAAGGTATCTGCCGGGATCGCATCGAACTGACGCGACGCATCCCGGGCCAGTGGTGCCAGCGACTCGTCCGCCAGCAAGGCCACCAGCAAATGGCCCGACCTGATCTTTCGCTCGCCGTACTGCAGCGAGCCCAGAAGCCAAGCCTCCTTCATCAATTTGACCATATTGGGCGACAAGGATGGCGGACGGCTATTGCCCGTTTTCAACTTGTCGAGGACCCGATTAAGATCCGCAAGGACCCGATCCCGGTCGATTTCGAAGTGTCGAAGAATCGCATCCGCATCGGTATCCTTCTCCTCCAGGATCCGGATCAACCAATGCTCAAGTTCTGCATTAAAATGTGTTCGAGACATCGTCAGCCCGACGGCCGACTCCAAAGTCTTTTTGCAAAGCGGGTTTAGCCACCCGACCATGGACTGAAGATCAACCGCTACCACTGCCCCACGCCTCCTCGAACGTCAAAAAATTTTAGTTTCCGCCTTGGTATCGCGACTTTATGCTGTCGAGGTCTTATCCCAATCACGTATGTTGCCGAGAATGCCTTAATGACAAGAACAAATCTACCCTTACAAGGGGTGCGAGATACACTTTCGTACCTCAACCCTATGGCAAACGGGTTACCCGGACGTTACCATGATGATTTCGTCCTGCAAGGGCCGGCTACAATGCGGCCGGAACCGGTTTTGGGCTCGCAATAGCAAGGGACTCCAACATGCCGCCAGCCGCGCGTATCGGCGATATGGTCCGCCAGGATTCGCCGCACTGTCACGCTCCGATCCACCCGCCCGCGCTCGTTCCGGCACCCAGCGCCCATCCCGCGCTTCCTTTGCCGATCGTCAAAGGTCAGCCCAACTGCCTGATCGGTAAAATGCCGGCCGCACGGGTCACCGACATCACCGCGCCCTGCGTCCTGCCGGCTTGCGTTCCGGCGGGCCCGGGCATGATTTCGATGGGATCGACGACGGTGCTGATCGGAAACATGCCGGCGGCACGGATCAACGATCTGACCAGCCATACCAGCTGCGTCGCGCCGATCCCCGGTCCCGTCGGCAAAGTCTTGCCGCCCGGCTGCCCGACGGTGATCATCGGAGGTTAGGGAGTCGGCCAAGACGGGCGGCCACCAGAGAACCGGGATGTTGTTTTGAAAAGACGTCACTTTGACACGCTCAAACCGATCTGCCCCCGCTGCAGTCGGACCATGAGCGCCGCTTATCCCCTTCTCGTCGATCGGATCGAGACTGCAACCGATGATGAAATCGTCGAGGGCAGCCTGACATGCTCGAATACGTCTTGCCGCCAGGAATACCCCGTGATCGACGGCATCCCGATCCTCCTCCCGGATGTCCGGTCATGGGTCCAGGGCCATCAATGGGAACTGATGTCACGGCGGGATCTGTCCCTGGGATCGGAGAGTCTCATCGGCGATTGCCTTGAGTCTGCGTCGCCGTTCAATGTGGGGCGCCAGCATATCAGCATCTATGCCGCGGACCACTACGGGACAGACACTCATACGGATCCTGACCAAGGACCCGGCGGTTCTTTCGGTGTTCACGCCCTCTTGGATGAGGGTCTCGAGGCTTTGACCATGCCGCCATCGGGACCGGTCCTCGATCTCGGCTGTTCGGTCGGCGGCACCGCCTTTCACCTGGCCGCCGCAGCCGGCGGCCAGCCGGTGTTGGGCGTCGATTTGTCCTGGGGCATGCTTCGAATCGGACGCGACGCCCTGACCGACGGACGGGTGACATATAGCCTGCGCGAAATCGGTTTGGTCTATCGCCGGATCGAGCGCGATGTCGATACGACCCATGGCGGTTTGGTGGATTTCTGGATCGCCGACGCCCTGGCGCCGCCCTTTGCGCCCGCGACATTTGGGTTGGTGACGGCACTCAATGTGCTCGACTGCGTAACCTCACCGGTCCAGGCGCTCGGCAGCATCGACTCGATCCTGCGACCCGACGGCGCATGCTTGCTCGCCACCCCGTTCGACTGGTCCGCCTCGGCGACCCCGATCGAGGGGTGGATCGGCGGTCATTCGCAACGCGGCGCCGATGGCGGCCTTCCGGAAACACGGCTCCAGGCACTTCTGGCCAACGGCCTGTCGCCTCTGCCGGGGTTGCGACTGACGCGTGAAGCGGTCAAGACACGCCCTTGGCGGGTCCGCCTTCACAGCCGCTGCACAATGGAGTATTCAACCGATCTCTATCTGCTAAAGCCAATGTAATAAGGCTTCGAGACCCTTGCGCCGGTGCTGAGGAAGCGTCCATGACACAAAGACTGTCGGTCACGGCATTGACCCATCGTGGGGCCGCCCGTGCGGCCAACGAAGACGCCATCGGGATCGGCACTTGGGCCAGCCATGGCGATCTGGAAACGCCGGTTCAGCGCTTGCTCGATACACGATCCATACAGGCTTGCGCGGTTGCCGACGGCATGGGCGGCCACGAAGGCGGGTCGCTGGCCAGCCGGTTCGTCATTTCCCGCCTTGGGCGCGAGGTCCGCGACCTGACCGAACCGCGAAAGATCATCGACTTCCTCAGCCGTCTCGACGCCGACTTGGTGCGTCTGGGTGCCGAACACGGTTTTGCCGCTCCGCCCGGATCGACCCTTGCCGCCTTGGTGTTCCGTCCCGGCGGAAAGACGCTGATCTTCAATGTCGGTGACAGTCGGATCTACCGATTGCGCGGCCGGACGGTCGATCGGATTTCGACCGACGACTCCCCCGCTGGGGACGGCCCGGACGGCCGAACCGGCAGCCAGGGCCATGTTCTGACGCAAGCCATAGGCGGCAAGTTCGCTCCGGAACGTCTTGACGCCCACATCCTTGAGGGGCCGGACGCCGATTCTGTCTATCTTCTTTGCACCGACGGGGTTACCGACGTCATCGGCAACAGCGAACTGGGCGACTTGGCCGGGACCCATGCGGGCGATGATCGCGGACTCGTCGCCGCCATTTTCGATCTCGCCATGGAACGAGGCGGGCCCGACAATATCTCGCTTTGCATCGTCAGGCCCACAGCATGACCTGGCGGGCCATCGCCACGCCGATCAACGGATGCGGCTAACGCGGCGGCGGGGCGATCGCCAGTTTGCGCCAAAGTGGCAGCGCATCAGAAAGGCACCACCCCACACTTTTCGCCACCCGCTCGCCCAACGGCCGGGTCTGGTCGTCGTTTTCCTGGCCAGCAGCATCGCCGGCAGCCACTTCCCCATCCGACACCGTGCCCGTCGTGCCGCCGACGGCCGTGGCATCACCCATTACCAGATTGCTGCCCGCCCGTATTTCGGCGGGGTCGGCTTCAGCTCGGGCGCACACATGGGAAGTCAGCGCCTCGACCGTCTCGGGAACGCCACAAAAAAGGCCATCCAACACCAACGCCTCGACCGATGCCAGATTGAGGCCCGTATGACCAACCGGTGCGGCCAGTGAATAACTGAGACGCCGGTCAGTTCGGAACGCATCCGTCAGTGTCACGCTGTTGAGCCGTGCCGACGACTCGACACCCTCGGTCGTCACATCACACAAAACCGGCAGCGCCTGTCGGAACCCAATTAGGAATCCAATAATCTCGGCCGCTGAAATCGGCGTACCGGTGTCTCGTGCCAGGGCTGCAAGATCGCCGACCGGCTGCGGACCCTCCGCCAGGGCCTTGAAGATCGCCGTATAGGGCGCCGACGCAAGTTCGACATTGG
>LFIK01000448.1_pt1 | contig 30897 bp, 28 predicted proteins | sample 643401 | NCBI WGS metagenome assembly LFIK01 (sample SAMN03777447, study PRJNA286221) | soda lake metagenome | biome: soda lake; feature: Kulunda steppe; material: water; isolation source: sample T5-Br brine of Lake Tanatar-5 | place: Russia: Kulunda steppe | collected 2010-07
CCGCAGTCTCGCCAGCTTCCAGCTTGCCCCCGGGAAACTCCCACAACCCCCCTTGATGCAGGTGCTGCGGCCGTCGACTGACCAGGAAACGACCATCCCGGCCATGGATTACGGCGGCGGCGACCGCCACCGGGTTTGTCATTACCTCAGGTCCGGTACTCGGCATTGATGCGCACGTATTCATAGGAAAAATCACAGGTCCAGACCGTCTCGCTGGCGTTGCCGCGCCCGAGCGCAACGCGGATGCCGATCTCCTGCTTTGCCATGCGCTCCGCCGCGGCTTCCTCTGAATAGCCATCGGCACGTCCGCCATGCTCCGCCAGGCACACATCATCCAGCCAGATGCGCACACGATCCACGTCCAGGTCGTCCACGCCGGCCCGCCCCACGGCAGCAAGGATGCGACCCCAATTGGGGTCGCCGGCGAAAAACGCCGTCTTCACCAACGGTGAGTGGGCGACACAGTAGGCCACAGTCAGGGCTTCAGCCGCCGAGGCAGCTTCCTCTACCTGAATGGTGATGAAGCGGGTTGCGCCTTCGCCGTCACGCACGATGGACTGAGCAAGCTCCCGACACAGATCCGCGAGAGTCTCGGCGAAGGCGGCAACATCCTCCGGGTGCAGCGCATCGAGCCGGCAGTGGGATGCGCCCGTGGCGACCAATACGCAGGCATCATTGGTCGAGGTGTCGCCGTCGACGGTGATGCGGTTGAACGACTGATCAACGGCCCCCTGCAGCAGTCGCTGCAGCAGGGGGCCGCCCACGGAACAGTCGGTGGCGACAAAGGCCAGCATGGTCGCCATATCCGGCCGGATCATGCCGGCACCCTTGGCCATACCCGTCAGCGTGATCGTATGGCCATCGAGTTCCAGCTGACGGCTGCAGGCCTTGGCCACCGTGTCGGTGGTCAGAATTCCCTCCGCTGCGGTCTGCCAGCCGTCGGGACGCAGCGAACCCAGGGCTGTCGGCAGGCCGGAAATCAACCGATCCACCGGCAGAGGTTCACCGATCACGCCGGTGGAAAAAGGCAGGATGCGGTCGACTGCCACGCCGGTCTGATCCGCCAATGCCTGACAGCATCTCAGGGCATCGCGGGCGCCGCGCTGGCCGGTTCCGGCATTGGCGTTGCCAGTGTTGATCAGCAGATAACGTGGGGACGTGCTTTCCAGGTGCTGCCGGGCCAGATGCACCGGCGCCGCGCAGAATCGGTTGCGGGTAAACACGGCGGCGGTCTCGGCCCCTTCCGGCAGCTCCAGCACCACCAGATCACGCCGACCCGATTTGCGGATGCCGGCCTCCGCCGTACCCAGACGCAGGCCTTCTACGGCAAGCAGTTCACCTGGAGGATGCAGACCAACCGCCATGGCCAATCAGTTCAGCCGGCCGTGGCATTGCTTGTACTTCTTGCCCGAACCGCAGGGGCAGGGCTCGTTGCGACCCACCTTGCGCTCCTGGCGAACAAACGTTCCTCCACCCTGCTGCTCGTCATCGGCCTCTTCACCACCCATCGCGCTGGCGGACTCGTGCTGATACTGCATCTTGTCCTCGGACGGACGCTGCTCTTCTTCCACCGCTTTCACATCTTCCGGCGCACGCAACTGAACGCGGGAGAGAATGGTGACGATCTCGCGCTTGATGCTGTCCAGCATCGTGGAGAACATTGCGAAGGCTTCTTTCTTGAACTCCTGTTTCGGGTTTTTCTGCGCATAGCCGCGGAGATGGATGCCCTGACGCAGATAATCCATCGCCGCCAGATGCTCTTTCCATTGACTGTCCAGCACCCGCAGCAGTACGGCCTTCTCGAAGCGCCGGAGCACGTCTGCGCCGATCTCTGCTTCCTTGGCCTTGTAGGCCTTTTCAGCCTCCTCGATGATGCGCTCCCGCAGGGTCTCCTCGTGCAGCTTGTCGTCCTCGTCCAGCCACTGCTGAATGGGCATTTCGAGGCCGAATTCTCGGTTCAACACGTCCTCCAGCGCGGAGACATCCCACTGCTCTTCGATGCTGCCCGGTGGAATATAGTCATTGATGACCGTGTTGAGCACGTCCTCCCGCATCTGCACCACGGTGTCGCTGAGGTCGTCCTCGCTCATGAACTCCGTGCGCTGGGCGTAGATCACCCGACGCTGATCATTGGCGACATCATCGAACTCGAGCAGATTCTTGCGGATATCGAAGTTGTGCGCCTCGACCTTGCGCTGGGCATTCTCGATTACCCGGGAAACCAGTCCGGACTCGATTGCCTCACCTTCCTGCATGCCCAGCCGCTGCATCAGCGCGGACACACGTTCGGAGGCGAAGATGCGCAGCAGACTGTCGTCCAGCGACAGGTAGAAGCGGGTCGAACCCGGGTCACCCTGGCGCCCGGAACGGCCGCGAAGCTGGTTGTCGATGCGGCGGGATTCGTGCCGCTCCGTGCCCACCACGTGCAGGCCACCGGCCTCCAGCACCTTCTTGTGCCGCTCTTCCCAGTCGGCGCGGACCCTGGCCACCGCCTCGTCGGTCGGATCTTCCAGATTCGCGATCTCGGTGTCCGGGTTGCCGCCCAGCACAATGTCCGTGCCGCGGCCGGCCATATTGGTCGCAATGGTCACTGCACCGGGCTGCCCCGCCTGGGCGATGATCATTGCCTCGCGCTCGTGCTGCTTGGCGTTCAGAACCTCATGCGGGATCTTGTCCTTTTTCAGCGCGGCGGAGATGGTTTCGGAGACCTCGATGGACGCGGTACCGACAAGGATCGGGCGCCCGGCCTCACGGTTCTCACGAATGTCCTCGACGATGGCGTCGAGCTTTTCCTTCTGCGTCAGGAACACCAGATCATTGTGGTCGACCCGAGCCATCGGCCGGTTGGTCGGAATCACGGTGACTTCGAGTCCGTAGATATGCTGGAACTCGTAGGCCTCGGTGTCGGCGGTACCGGTCATGCCCGCCAGCTTGTCGTAGATCCGGAAGTAGTTCTGGAAGGTGATAGACGCCAGCGTCTGGTTTTCATGCTGGATCTTGAGGCCTTCCTTCGCCTCGATGGCCTGATGCAGACCTTCGGACCAGCGACGTCCCGGCATGGCCCGGCCGGTGAACTCGTCGACGATGACCACCTGATTGTCCTCACTGATCAGATATTGATCATCCCGGTGGTACAGGTGATGCGCGCGCAGCGCCGCATTGATGTGATGCACCTTGCCGATGTTGCGGGCGTCGTAAAGGCTCTCGCCCTCCTGCAACAGCCCCTCGTTGAGCAACAGCTCTTCGATATGTTCGTGGCCGGTCTCGGTGAGAAAGATCTGACGCTGCTTCTCGTCGACCCAGAAATCACCCTCGCCTTCCTCTTCTTCCTGACGTTCCAGCTTCGGCACGAGGGTATTGATCCGGGCGTACAGTTCGCTGCTGTCCTCCGCCGGCCCGGAGATGATCAGCGGCGTGCGCGCCTCGTCGATCAGGATGGAGTCGACCTCGTCGACGATGGCGAAGCTCAGCTCGCGCTGCATGCGGTCTTCCAGCCGGAAGGCCATGTTGTCGCGGAGGTAATCGAAACCGAATTCGTTGTTGGTACCGTAGGTGATGTCGGATTCGTAGGCCGCGCGCTTTTCCTCGGCCGGGATACCGGCCACGACAACGCCGGTGGTCATGCCGAGATAGGCATAGATCTGCCCCATCCACTCGGCGTCGCGTCGCGCCAGGTAGTCGTTGACCGTGATGATGTGCACGCCCTTGCCGGACAGCGCGTTGAGATACGCGGCCAGGGTCGCAACCAGAGTCTTGCCCTCACCGGTCTTCATTTCCGCAATGCGGCCCTGATGCAGGACCATGCCGCCGATCATCTGGACATCAAAGTGGCGCAGGCCCAGCGTCCGGCGAGAGGCCTCGCGAACGGCGGCGAAGGCCTCGGGGAGCAGATCATCCAGAGTCGCGTCGCCTTCGAGCCGCTCGCGAAATTCGACCGTCTTACCACGCAGGGCGTCTTCCGACAGCGCTTCCATCTCTGGTTCGAGCGCATTGATGCGGTCGACCGTCTTCTGCATGCGCCGTACCTGACGATCGTTACGGCTGCCGAATACCTTTCTCGCGATAGCGCCTAACATGGAGTCACTCGATTCTGTTCCGGAGATTTGCACCGCCTGTCCGCTGGACGCCGGCGGTGCCGCCTGGCCTGATGCGGTCGGCCAAACGCTCCGGCAGGCAACGGATTCCGCCCGCCCACCATCACGTTCCGACCGCGATCGAAGCCGCGTATCATAACCGATCACAACGCAAAGTTCAGGAAGGCACGGCTGTGCCGGGAACGGGGTGGAAGATGCGTACGAAACGGCCTCAGCCGGTCGACCGGGTTCTCGCGAATCCGAGGTCGATGCTGGCACAACTGAAGAACGAGGCAGACCACCTGAGGACGCAGCAAGCCGCGCTGCATGGGGCACTTCCGGAGGCCTTGCGACCGCGCTGTCAGCTTGCCCGGGTGGAGGACAACGGTGAACTGCTGCTGGTAACCGACACGCCGGCCGCCGCCAGTCAGCTGCGCTACCTCGGCGCCTCCTTGTGCGATCGGGTCACGGGCCGCAGGGGCCGTTCCCCGACAAGGGTAAGAATTCGCATCGAGCCGCAGCGCGCGCCAAGGGAGGGTCCGAAGCAAGAGCGCAAACTAAGTCAGACCGCGGCCAGCCACCTGTCGGCAGCCGCCCGCCACCAGCCTAACGACCGTATTCGGCAGGCACTGCTTCGGCTGGCGTCGCGCGCCACGCCGGACAAAAAGACCTGATCGGTCTCGGCCGATCAGGCGCCGGCGAGCACCGGAGCCGGCAGCGACTGATCGAACGAAATCGGCGATTCCGCCGCGTCGTCAAACGTCACCTCTTCCCAGGCATCCGGCTGCTGCAACAGGGCCCGCAGCAGTTGGTTGTTCAGGGCATGCCCCGACCGGGTTCCCGTAAAGGAGCCAATCAGACTGCGGCCCAGCAGGTAGAGATCGCCGATCGCATCGAGAATCTTGTGCTTGACGAACTCATCGCGGTAGCGCAGGCCGTCCTCGTTCAGGACGCGGTAGTCATCGACCACGATGGCATTATCCAGACTGCCGCCGAGCGCCAGTCGATTCGCCTGCAACGCTTCGATGTCACGCATGAAGCCGAAGGTCCGGGCGCGACTGACTTCCTTCACGAAGCTGGTGCTGGAGAAATCCACCTCCGCCGTCTGACATCCCTTCTCGAACACCGGGTGATCGAAGTCGATGGCGAAATTGACCTTGAAACCATTGAACGGCTCGAACTGAACGGCCTTGTCCCCATCCTCGACGCGGATCGGCTTCTTGATCCGAATGAACCGCTTCGGAGCATCCTGCTCCTGGATCCCGGCTGACTGGATCAGAAACACGAACGGGCCTGCACTGCCGTCCATGATCGGGACCTCGGCCGCACTCAGTTCCACCACCGCATTATCGATACCCAGACCGGCCATTGCCGACATGAGATGTTCGATCGTGCAGACACGAACGCCGTCCTGCACCAGATTCGTGGACAGCAGTGTGTCGCCCACTTTTTCCGGATGAGCGGGTATGTCAATGCCACCATCAAGATCGACCCGTCGGAAAACTATTCCCGAGTCAGCCGGCGCCGGCAGCAGGGTCAGAAAGACTTTCTCACCCGTATGCAGCCCGACACCGGTCGCCCGGATCACATTCTTCAGTGTGCGCTGTCGAATCATTCTTAGTCACAACTCCCTGCGACCCCGGCGCGATCAGGCGCTGCCAGGCAAGCATCGTGGCAAGGCAGGACGCATCCCCTTGCGTGAAAACCCCGCCATTCTACTGCAACAAAAGAATGCTGCATACTGCAGCGCAACAAAGCCTTGCTACAGTGGCGTCCAGGGTCGTTCACGCCAGGCCATACCGCCGCCGGCTCAATCGGCCTGGCGACGCAGGAAGGCCGGAATGTCCAGATAGTCCATATCACCTTCGGCACCTGCCGCCTGCGGGTACCGCTCATTCGCAGCCTGCTTGCGAATGGCTGTAGGCGTCTCAAGTTGGCTGTAGTCGACTTCGCCGCTGGGCTTGCGTGCCACAGCCCGCAGCTGCGGCTTCTGCTCTTCCGGTCGCAATGCGGACACTGGACGGTCCAGACCGGTGGCGACCACGGTCACCCGCAGTTCGTTCTCCAGTTCCGGATCGATGACGGTACCGACCACGACGGTCGCCTCATCCGACGCGAACTCGCGCACGGCCTGACCAACCTCGTCGAACTCGCCAATGGACATGTCCATGCCGGCCGTGACATTGACCAGAATACCGTTGGCACCGGCCAGGCTCACGTCCTCCAGCAACGGGCAGGCAATGGCACGTTCTGCAGCCTCGCGTGCGCGTCCCTCGCCAGAAGCCGAACCGGTGCCCATGACCGCCATTCCCATTTCCGACATCACGGTGCGCACGTCGGCAAAGTCGACGTTGATAAGACCCGGGCGGGTAATCAGCTCGGCAATGCCGCGGACTGCGCCCAGCAGCACATCGTTGGCTGATTTGAAGGCGTCCAGGAGCGTCAGGTTCTTGCCCAGCACGCTCAGCAGTTTCTCGTTGGGGATGGTGATCAGCGAGTCCACGGAACGGGCCAGCTGCTCGATTCCCTGCGTGGCAACCCGCATGCGCTTGCTGCCCTCGAACGGGAACGGCTTGGTCACCACGGCCACCGTGAGAATGCCCATCTCCCGGGCCACATCGGCGACCACTGGCGCCGCACCGGTACCGGTGCCACCACCCATGCCGGCGGTAATGAACACCATGTCGGCACCGTCCAGCACCTCGGCGATCCGGTCCCGATCCTCCAATGCAGCGTTGCGGCCAACTTCCGGATTGGCACCGGCCCCCAGCCCCTTGGTGATATGCCCACCAAGCTGCAGCACGGTTTGTGCCGTAGTGCTCGATAGCGCCTGGGCATCGGTATTGGCGCAGATGAAATCAACACCATCGATATCGGCCTTGACCATATGCTGCACGGCATTACCGCCGCCACCACCGACACCAATAACCTTGATTACCGCGTTTTCACTGACGGAATCCATGATTTCAAACATGATCGTTTCTCCTGTTGCGCGTTGACCTGAACACGGGCTCCTGGTTGGAGCGCGCTCAGAAATTCCCCTGGAACCAGCTCTTCATGCGATCGAGAATCGCGCGGAACCCTTTTTCCGCTTCGTACTCCACTACCGGGTTGGCGCGGTTGTTGGCGCCGAAATAGAGCAAACCCACGCCGGTGGCATAAATGGGATTGCGAACCACATCAGCCAGGCCGGTGACCTGCTGCGGCATACCCAGTCGCACCGGCACGTGAAACACCTCTTCTGCCAGCTCGACCGCGCCCTCCATCTTCGCGCTGCCGCCGGTGAGCACGACGCCCGCGGCGATCAACTCCTCAAAGCCGCTGCGCCGCAGTTCCTGGTGCACCAGCGTCATCAGTTCCTCGTAGCGAGGCTCAACCACCTCGGCCAGGGTCTGACGGGACAGGCGGCGTGCCGCGCGCTCGCCCACCGAAGGCACCTCGATGGTTTCGTCGGCACCCGCCAGCTGCGACAGGGCGCAGGCGTACTTGACCTTGATTTCCTCGGCATGCTGGGTCGGCGTGCGCAGGGCCACGGCAATGTCGTTGGTCACCTGATCACCAGCAATCGGGATCACCGCCGTATGACGGATCGCACCCTCGGTGAAGATCGCGATATCCGTGGTGCCACCGCCGATGTCCACCAGGCAGACACCCAGCTCCTTCTCGTCCTCGGTCAGCACCGAGTAGCCGGAAGCGAGCTGCTCGAGAATGATGTCGTCCACCTCGAGGCCGCACCGGCGGATGCACTTGACGATGTTCTGGGCCGCGCTGACCGCGCCGGTGACCATGTGCACCTTGGCTTCCAGCCGCACGCCGGACATGCCGATCGGCTCGCGTATACCCTCCTGGGAATCGATGATGAATTCCTGCGGCAGGATGTGGAGGATCTTCTGATCCGCCGGAATGGCCACCGCACGAGCGGCGTCGATGACCCGCTCCAGATCCGCGGCGCCAACCTCCTTGTCCCGGATCGCAACGATGCCGTGGGAGTTGAGACTACGAACATGACTGCCGGCGATGCCGGCATATACGGAATGGATCTGGCAGCCCGCCATCAACTCGGCCTCTTCCACCGCACGCTGGATGGAATGCACCGTCGATTCGATATTGACCACAACGCCTTTCTTGAGACCACGCGAGGGGTGAGATCCGATACCCACGATCTCAATGACGCCGTCATCACCGATGGCCCCGACAATCGCCACCACCTTGGAGGTGCCGATATCCAGGCCAACCAGCATGCTGCGCTCCGTCTTCTTCGACATTCCGTTTCCTCTCGCCTACTGCTCGGCGCCGGACGCTTCCGTCCAGCGAATGGCAAATCCATTGGGGTAGCGCAGGTCGGCGCGCTCCAGCGCCCCGTCCTGCGCGGCCGCCAACTCCGGATACACGTCGGCAAACCGCGCCGCCCGCGACTCCACTTCTTCCCGGCCCAGCAAAAGCTCCGCGCCGCCGTTGACGATCGCTGACCAGGAGGCCCGCGCGTCCACCGCGATGCCCTGCAGCTCCAGCCCGGCGTCATCAAGCAAGCGCTGCAGGCTGGCGAAGCGAACGCTGACTTTCTCTGGTCGTTGATCCGGACCTGCCATCCGCGGCAGGCCCGAAGGCCAGGTCGCCGGATCGGGCGCGAACACCTCACCGGCGCCACTGAGCAGGGCCTCCTCATTCCAGATGGCCACGGCCTCCTGCTCGACGATGGTCACCCGCAGCGTGCCCGGCCACTGCCGCCGCACCGAGGCCGAATCGACCCAGGCAATGTCTTCCAGGGCCCGACGGATTGCCGACACGTCCAGGGCCAGAAAGCCACCGTCAAGCAACGGATCCAGCGCCGCCCGCAGATCCTGTTCACGCACCCGTTGCAACTCGCTGTCGAATTGCACCGCCTGCAGCGGAAACTGCTCCGGCGCGGTCAGCTGCTGCAGCCCATAGGTGCCACCGGCGGCCAGCACCAGCACCAGCACCAGCACGCCGCCACGACGGCCCAGCCGCCGCATCTGCACCCGCCTATGGCGCTGGCTGGCCGGGCTCGGCTGCCGCGGCCGGCGCGACACTGCGCCGCTGGGCTGCGCTCGTCTCATCGCCGAACCTCCAGCGTGCCCAGCAGAATTCGCCAGACCAGCTCGTCGAAATCGATGCCGGCAGCAGCGGCGGCCATCGGCACCAGTGAGTGATCGGTCATGCCAGGAACAGTGTTCACTTCCAGAAACCAGGGCTCGCCATCTGCATCAACCATCAGATCGACCCGCCCCCAGCCCGTGGCCCCGACCGCCTCGAACGCCTGCAGGGCAATCTCGCCCAGGGCGCGCTCCTTCCCGGCCGGCAGGCCGCAGGGACAGTGGTACTGGGTGTCGTTGGAGTGATACTTGGCCGTGTAGTCGTAAAAATCGTCTGCCGGCTCGATCCGGATCATCGGCAGTACCCGGCCATTGAGCAGGGCCACGGTGTATTCCTCGCCCTGGATCCAGCGTTCCGCCAGCAGCACGTCGTCATGGCGGAAACCCGCAGTGCAGGCATCGGCCACGTCCTCGGCGCGCTCGACCCGGCTGATGCCGATGGTCGAGCCCTCCCGGGCCGGCTTGATCGCCATCGGCAGACCGACATGGGCGGCAAGATCGGTCACATCCAGGGGACCACGGCGGATCACCGCATGGCCCGGCGTCGGAATGCCCATGGCCTGCCAGATCTGCTTGGTCCGCACCTTGTCCATGCCGATCGCGGAACCAAGCACACCCGAGCCGGTGTAGGGCAGTTGCAGCAGGTCCAGAGCACCCTGGATCACGCCATCCTCGCCGCCGCGCCCGTGCAGGGCGATGAAGGCGCGGTCGAAACCGCCCTCTCTCAGCCGATCGAGCACGTCGCGCCCAACATCCACCGCCTCGGCGGCCACACCGCGCCGTTGCAGCGCCGCCAGCACCGCGGCACCGCTGTTCAGCGACACCTCGCGCTCGGCCGCCCAGCCGCCCAGCAGCACCGCCACCTTGCCCAGCTCCTTCGCGGATGGGGCCACCCTACTCATGACCTGCCCTCGCCAATGATCCGGAATTCACGCTGCAGGCGGACACCAAAGTGCTGCTCGACTCGGTCGGCGACCTCCTTCGCCAGTGCCTCGATATCCGCCGCCGTGGCGTCGCCCCGGTTGAGAATGAAATTCGCGTGTTTCTCGGAGACCTGCGCGCCGCCGATGGAGCGCCCCTTGAGGCCGGCGGCTTCAATCAGGCGCGCCGCGTGATCGGCCGGCGGATTGCGGAATACCGAGCCGCAACTCGGCTTGCCAATGGGCTGGCTTTCGGCACGCCGGGCCAGAAGGTCGCGGATGCGGCTCATGCCGGCCGCACCATCACCTGGCTCCAGGCGCAGCAGGCAGCCGGTAAACCATTCGCCATCGGCCCCTGCCACGCTGCGGTAGCCGACCTGAAAATCGGCCGGACCGCGTTGCCGCAAAACACCCTGGCGGTCCACGGTTTCCACGGCGGCGACACAACCCCAGGTTTCGCCACCAAAGGCACCAGCATTCATGGCCAGAGCCCCACCCATGGTCCCGGGAATTCCGGCCAGGAACTCACCACCGACCAGGTCATGCCGGGCTGCGAAGCGTGCCACCTTGGCGCAGGGTGCTCCCGCGTCGGCCCAGAGACCGCCGTCGGCTGTGAGATGAATCCCCGAGATACCCGGATGCAGGAAAATGACGCTGCCGCGCAGCCCCCCATCGCGCACCAGCAGATTGCTGCCCAGGCCGCACCAGTAGAGCGGTTCATCAGCGGGCAGTTCACGCAGAAACCGGGCCAGGTCCTCGCGGTCCGCAGGCCGGTAAAAGCGATCGGCCGGACCGCCGACGCGCCAGGTGGTGTGGCGGGCCATCGGCTCATCCATGCGCAACTCGCCGCGCAGGCCATGCTCCATTGCCACCACGTTCATGAGCCCACCTCCGCGGCAAGCTCGGTCAATCGCCCACCGACGGTACCGATGCTGCCGGCGCCCAGGGTCAGCACGATATCGCCGTTACGGACCATCGCCGGCAGACTGTCCACCAGCTCATCGATGTCGCTGACGAAAACCGGATTGACCTTGCCGCGCGCACGGATGGCCGCAGCCAGCGCACGTCCGTCGGCACCGGCCACCGGCTCCTCGCCGGCGGCGTAGACATCGGTCATGACCAGCGCGTCGCAGTCGGAAAGCACCCGGGCGAAGTCCTCGAACAGGTCGCGTGTCCGGGTGAACCGGTGCGGCTGGAACGCAACCAGCAGCCGTCGCTCTGGCCAGCCGTCGCGGACCGCCTGCATGGTGGCCGCGATCTCACTGGGGTGATGGCCGTAATCGTCCACCACCAGGGCATGCCCAGCCGGAAAGGCCAGTTCTCCATAGCTCTGGAAGCGGCGACCGATTCCCGCGAAGTTGTTCAGGGCGCGGACCGTGGCCTCCGGCGAGACACCCAGTTCGCTGGCGATGGTGATCGCAGCCAGGGCATTCAGCACGTTATGCCGACCGGGCATGTTGAGTTCGACCGGCAACGGATGGGTACCGTCGATTCGAACCTCGAAGGCAGTGCGGCTGCCCTCCTGCCGAATACCGCTGGCGCGGACGTCCGCGGCAGCGTCTACACCGTAGGTGCGAACCGGCCGGGTGACGTCCGGAATCAGCTCGCGGACCACCGGATCATCCAGGCAGAGCACGGCGAGACCGTAAAACGGCAGGTGATGCAGAAACTCGAGAAACGCCCCTCGCAGGTTGTGGAACTTGCCGCCGTAAGCCTCGAGATGATCGGCATCGATATTGGTGACGGCCGCGATCATGGGCTGCAGGTACAGGAATGAGGCATCACTCTCATCCGCCTCGGCGACCAGAAAGCGCCCCTCGCCCAGGCGCGCGTTGGCACCGGCACTGTTCAGTCGACCGCCGATCACGAACGTGGGGTCCAGGCCACCCTCGGCAAGGACGCTGGCAATCAGGCTGGTCGTCGTGGTCTTGCCGTGAGTGCCAGCCACGGCGACGCCGTAACGGAAGCGCATCAGCTCGGCCAGCATCTCGGCCCGTGGCACCACAGGGACGCGGGCAGCCCTGGCGGCGAGCAATTCGGGGTTGTCGCCGCCCACTGCGCTGGAGATAACCACCGCATCGACGTCGCGCAGGTGATCGGCGGCATGACCGATGAACACCTCGATTCCGAGCCCCTGCAACCGCTTCGTCACGGCCGACTCCCGCAGGTCGCTGCCGGAGACCGTGTAACCGAGATTGGCCAGCACCTCGGCGATGCCGCTCATACCAGCGCCACCGATCCCGATCAGATGCAGGTGCCGCACGCGACCCATGCTCGCGCCCGGTGTGGCGTGAACCCATGTCTGCTGCCGTCGCGCCGTCACGCCGACACCTCCAGGCAGACGTCTGCCACCTGCTCGGTTGCCCGCGGTCTGGACTGCGCCCGCGCCCGCTCGGCCATGGTCCGTAGCTGGTCCCGATCGGCGGCCCGCAGCGCCGACGCCAGGGACTCGGCCGTCAATTCGGACTGCGGCATCAACACCGCCGCGTGGGCATCGGCGAGCACTCGCGCATTCGCGGTCTGATGGTCGTCCACCGCGTGCGGCAGAGGCACCAGCCAGGCCGCAACCCCGGCGGCCGACAGTTCACTCACGGTCAGCGCGCCGGCCCGACAGATCACCAGATCAGCCCAGGAATATGCTGCGGCCATGTCATCGATGAAGGTTTCCAGATGGACGCTTACATCCGCCTCGGCGTAGGCCCGGTGCGCCAGCTCGGCGGTGCGCTCGCCACTTTGGTGGCGCACCAACGGCCGGGCCTCGGGGGGCAACTGCGCCAGCGCCCTGGGCACCAACTCGTTCAACACCTGGGCGCCGAGGCTGCCACCGACCACCAGCACGCGCAGCGGACCGTTGCGCGCGCCATACCGCGTGGCCGGGGCGGGCAAACCGGCGAATTCACGACGCACCGGGTTACCCACGGCCTCGGCCTCACCAGGGCCAGGAAAACGAAGCGGAAAGCCGGACAGCCGGCGCCGCGCAATACGCGCCAGCAGCCGGTTGCTGAGACCGGCCCTGGCATTCTGTTCGTGGATCACCAGCGGGCGCCGCAACAGCCAGGCGGCCAGGCCACCCGGACCGGTGACATAGCCGCCGAGACCGAGCACCGCACGCGGCCGGTGTCGACGCAGGATGCTGACAGCACTTCGAACCGCGGCCAGCACCGTGAACGGCGCCAACAGCCAGCCCTTGAGACCGTTCCGCCTCAGCCCCCTGACCTGCAGGGTTTCCAGCGGCAGCGAGGCAGCCGGCACGAGTCGAGCCTCCAGGCCCGTATCGGTGCCCAGCCAGACCACCGGTACCCCGCGATCCAGCAGTTCGCGAGCCACCGCCAGCCCGGGGAACACGTGACCACCGGTACCGGCCGCCATGATCATCACGGGTGCCTCACTCATGCGGCACCTCCGGCGGCTCGCCCCGGCCGCAGCCGCGCGCCAACGGCGCGCAACTCGTAGTCGGCCCGCAGCACCAGGGCCAGCGCGACCATCGACATGAGCAGACTGCTGCCGCCGTAACTCATCAGCGGCAGGGTCAATCCCTTGGTCGGCAGCAATCCCATGTTGACGCCGATATTGATCAGACACTGCATGCTGAACCAGAGCCCGACACCCATGCAGACATAACCCGGGAAGGTCTTGCCGTGGCGCAGGCAGGCGGCACCGATGGCCAGGATGCGCCAGCCGACGTAGGCCAGCAGAACCACAACCACCAGCACACCGAACAGCCCGAACTCCTCGGCCAGCACGGCAAAGACGAAATCGGTATGCGCCTCGGGCAGGTAGAACAGCTTCTGGACGCTGGCACCGAGGCCGACCCCGAACCACTCCCCGCGGCCGATGGCAATCAGTGACTGGGTAAGCTGGAAGCCGCTGTTGAAGGGGTCCGCCCAGGGGTTCAGGAACGCGGTCAGGCGCTCCCAGCGATAGGGTGAGGTGACGATCAGGGCAGCGCCGGCGGCCACCGCCAGAGCGAGCAACAAACCGAAGCGCCACAGCGGTACGCCGGCCAGGAACAGCACGCCCAGACCGATGGCCATGATGACCGCGGCGGCGCCGAAATCCGGTTGCAGCAATAGCAGGAAACCGATCACGCAGAACACGGCAATCGGCAGCAGGAAGCCGGACATGGTCTGCCGGACCCGGTCGCCATGCCGACTCAGCCAGGCTGCCAGGTAGACGATGACCCCGAGCTTCGCCACCTCAGCCACCTGCAGATTGAACGGCCCGATCGGGATCCAGCGCGTGCTGCCATTCACCTCCCGACCGATGCCAGGCATCAACACCAGGACCAGCAGGACCAGCGAAACCAGCAGGCCGACGCCACTCAGCGCCCGCCAGACGTCCAGTTTCACGCAGAGCGTTATCCCGCCCAGCAGAAACGCCACCAGGAAGAAAAAGGCCTGGCGCTGCAGATAGTAGAACGGCGAGCCCAGATTACGATCGGCCAATGAGATCGAGGCAGAGCCGACCATCACCAGCCCGAGTAACGAGATCGCCAGGATTGCGCCTAACAACCGCCAGTCCAGACCCGCCAGCAGGCTGTCCACCTCCGGCCGTTCCGGGATCATTCCTGGGAGTGCGCGCGCGGTCATTGCGGCAGCCTCCCGACCGCGGCGGCAAACGCATCACCGCGAGCGTGATAATTCTCGAACATGTCGAAGCTGGCACAGGCCGGGCTGAACAGCACACTGTCACCGGGCTGGGCCAATCGAGCGGCCTGGGCGACGGCATCCGGCAGATCCGCCGCCTGATGCAGGCTGACACGGCCGGCAAGGGCCTCTGCGATCTGCGGCGCATCGCGGCCCAGCAGCACCACGCCGCGGACCCGCTCATCCATGCAGGCCGCCAGTGGCGTGAAATCCGCTCCCTTGCCGTCGCCGCCCAGAATCAGCACCAGCGGCCCCGGCATACCGGCAATGGCCGCCGCCGCTGCACCGACATTGGTGGCCTTGGAATCATTGAACCAGTCGACGGCACCCTTTCGCGCCAGCCATTGCCCGCGATGCGGCAAACCGGGAAATTCAGCCAAAGCCTGACGACAGGCCAGTCGCGGCAGCTCAAGGATGTCCGCCAGCGCCCATGCGGCCAGGGCGTTGGCCAGATTGTGACGACCCCGGACCAGCAGTTCCGAGGCTGGCATCAGCCGCTCGGAGCCGCACGCCATCCAGATCTCACCGTCCTGCTCCAGCAGACCGTAATCCGCGTCATGCGCCGGCGGCATTACCGAAAACCGCACCACTCGGCGATCACTCCTGGCCATGGCCAGGACCCTTGGATCATCCGCGTTAACCAGCATCACGCCGTCACCGTTGTAGATGCGCGACTTGATCGCGGCGTACTGCTCGACACTGTGATGCCTGTCCATGTGGTCGGCACTGACGTTGAGGACCACTGCGGCGATCGGGCGCAGGCTGTCGGTGGTCTCCAGCTGAAAGCTGGAGAGCTCCAGCAGATAGGCACTGGGTGCCGGTTCACGGATCAGGTCCAGTGCCGGAACCCCCAGATTGCCGCCCACCGCCGCATCAAGCCCGGCATGCTCCGCCATTGCCGCGAGCATGCTGGTAACGGTGCTCTTGCCGTTGGAGCCGGTGATCGCCACCACCGGGGCATTCGCATGACGCGCGAACAGCTCGATGTCGCCGAACACCTCGCGACCGGCGGCACGGGCCTGCTCCAGCACCGGCAGATCGGCGGCAACACCAGGGCTGACAATCACACGATCGGCATCCAGGATCAGAGCCGGATCCAGCTGGCCCAGGGACAGCGGCCGGTCCACCAATGCCGCTGCTTCCTGCTGCCCCGGCGGCCGGGCGCGACTGTCCGTGGCCCACAGCACCTCGCCCCGGTCTCGCAGGAAGCGAAGGCAGGACAGGCCGGTGGCGCCAAGGCCTACCACGACCGTCTTGCGAATGGTGTTCTCTGCCTGCGTGATCATCAGCGGATCTTCAACGAAGCCAGACCAATGAGGACCAGAATCACGGTGATGATCCAGAAACGGACGATCACCCTGGGTTCCGGCCAACCCTTGAGTTCAAAGTGGTGATGCAGTGGAGCCATACGGAAAATTCGGCGGCCGGTTAACTTGAACGAGGCCACCTGCAGGATCACTGAAACCGTCTCCATGACGAACACGCCCGCCATGATGAACAGCACCAGTTCCTGCCGCGTGACCACCGCCAGGACCCCCAGCGCTGCACCCAGCGCCAGGGCGCCGACATCGCCCATGAACACCTGAGCCGGATAGGCGTTGAACCAGAGAAAACCGAGCCCGGCGCCAACCAGGGCGCCGCAGAACACCACCACCTCGCCGACCCCGGGGACAAAGGGAATGCCCAGGTAGGTGGCAAAATAGAAGTTGCCGGAGGCATAGGCGAAGACCCCCAGCGCACCGCCGACCAACACCGTCGGGTTGATTGCCAGGCCGTCCAGTCCGTCAGTCAGGTTCACCGCATTGCTGGAGCCGACGATGACAAAGTAGGCCAGCGGAATGAACAGCAGGCCGAGTTGCCAGCTGACATCCTTGAGGAACGGCACGATCAGCGTGGTTTCCACGGCTTCCTGGGCGGTCATGAACAGGATCACCGCCGCCAGCAGCGCGACCACGGACTGCCAGAAGTACTTGCTGCGTGCGCGCAAGCCCCTGGAATTGCCGAAGCGCAGCTTCAGATAATCATCAATGCCGCCGATCACGCCAAAGGCCAGCGTGGTCAGCAGCACGATCCAGACATAACGGTTGGTCAGATCGGACCAGAGCAGCGTGGCGCCAGCGATGGCGACCAGGATCAGTGCACCGCCCATGGTCGGCGTGCCGGCCTTGACCAGATGGCTGCTGGGACCATCGTCGCGCACCTGTTGACCGATCTGATGCTGGCTCAAGCGGCGAATCAGGAAGGGGCCGGCAATAAACGAGAATACCAGGGCGGTGAGCACACCCAGGATGGCGCGCAGCGTCAGATACTGGAACACGCGAAAGCCGCTGTGATAGGCCTCAAGCCATTCCGCCAGGTGGACCAGCATCAGCTTGCCTCCTCGCCGCGATGTGGTGCGCCAAGCGCGCGCACGAGGTGATCCATTCCGGCGCTCCGAGATCCCTTGATCAGCACTGCAGCCTCACCGTGCAGATCCTCCTGCAACGCCTGCTGCAGGGCTGTCTTGTCCAAAAAATGGCGGCCGCCGGCGCCAAAGGCGTCGACGGCCGCAAGGCTCAGGGGTCCGACGGCATACAGCCGCGTCACCCCGGCTTCCCTGGCGGTGTGCCCCGCGGCGGCATGCAGGGCGGATGACTCCGGACCCAGCTCTGCCATGTCGCCCAACACCAGCCAGGGCTCCAGACCCTGTTGCATGAGCACGTCGATCCCGGCGCGCAGCGAGGACGGGTTTGCGTTGTAGCTGTCATCAATCAGCCGACTGCCATGCGGCCCGGCAAGAAGCTGCAGGCGCCCTGCCTCCGGTTCGAAGGCCTCGAGCCCGGCGGCAACCGCAGTCAGCGGCACCTCTAGCACCAGCGCGGCGGCTGCCGCGGCCAGTGCATTGCGATGGTTATGCGCGCCCGGCACAGGCAGACCGAGGTCGATCTGCTCACCCTGCCAATGCAGCCGCAGGCGTCCGTCCGCCAGTGATTCACCGCGCAGATCCGCATCACCGTCGAGGGACACGGTGACGATGTGGCGTGGCGCAGCCAGCTCGTGCCAGAGCGGTGCGAAAGTATCATCGGCATTGATAACGGCCGTGGCATGGGCCGGCAGACCGGCGAACATTTCGCCCTTGGCTTCGGCCACACCCTGCAGTGAGCCGAAGCCCTCCAGGTGCGCCGGCCCCGCGTTCAGCACCACACCAACATCGGGCTCGGCAAGCGATACCAGCCAGGCGATCTCGCCGGCGGCACTGGCACCCATCTCGATCACACCGAAGGCATGTTCCGCCGTGAGCCCGGCGAGCGTCAGCGGCACGCCGATCTCGTTATTCAGATTGCCACGCGTGGCCAGGGTCGGGCCGACCCGGGACAGGATCGCGGCAAGCATCTGCTTGCTTGTGGTCTTGCCGTTGCTGCCGGTAATCGCCACCAGGCGCACCGGCAACTGCCGACGCCAGTAGCGAGCGAGTTCCCCCAGGGCCCGTCGAGTGTCTGCGACCTCGATGCCGGGCACGTCCGGCGGCAATCGGCCGTGTTCACAGAGCAGTGCGGCAGCGCCGCCGGCGTGGGCCTGAGCGAGGTAGTCGTGGCCATCGAAGTTGGGACCGCGCAGGGCGACGAACAGGGCATCCTCACCGATCTGGCGAGAATCCGTGCTCAGGCCGGTGAACGTGGCGTCACCCCCAACCCTGGCACCATCAATTGCGGTGGCAATGTCCTGCAGCCGGAGACGCATCATCAGCCCGCCCCTCCCAGCAGCCGCAGGACCGCATCCGCATCGCTGAACGGACGCGCGCCATCTGCACCGATCTGTACTTGCTCATGGCCTTTTCCGGCCACCAGCACGACACCCCCCGAGCCGGCCATCTCGATGGCCTCGGCAATCGCCGCCTTGCGGTCATGCACCACGCGCGCCCCGTCGCGACGAAAGCCCTGCTGGATATCCTCGACAATGCGGACCGGCGACTCACTGCGCGGATTGTCGTCAGTCAGAACGATTCCGTCGGCAACCCGCTCAGCTGCGGCAGCCATCAACGGCCGCTTGCCGCGATCCCGATCTCCACCACAGCCGAAAACGCAGATCAGCCGCCCATCGATGTGCTGGCGCAGACCGCACAGGGCCGCTTCCAGCGCGCCCGGTGTGTGGGCGTAATCCACCACCACCAGAGGTCTGCCGGGGACGGTGAAACGCTGCATCCGGCCCGGCACTGCATGCAGGCCACTCAGCGCCTGCTGGATTTCATCCGAGGACCAGCCCTGGGCCACGAGTGCGCCGATCACGGCCAGCACATTGTGCGCATTGAAACGGCCTAGCAGCGGCAGATCCGCCGCCACCAGCCCGACCGGCGTGATCGCCTCCAGCACGAACCCCGTGGCATGCGGACGCAGCGAAGTGATCACCACATCGGCATCACTGTCAGCCTGCATGGAATAGCCGATGCGGCCAATGCCGGGCTCCAGCGAGCGACGCACCGAGCAGCCAAAGCTGTCATCCAGGTTGACCACCGCGTATTCCAGCCCCGGCTGCCTGAACAGCAGTCGCTTGGCCTCGGCATAAGCCTGTTCGGTGCCGTGATAGTCCAGATGATCGCGACCGAGATTGGTCAGCACGGCCACCGCCACCCGGGTGCCGTTCAGGCGGCCTTGATCCAGCGCGTGGGACGAGGCTTCCATTACCGCGTTGGGAGCTCCGGCATCGCGAAACCCTGCCAGCAACTCCTGGACGCGGGCTGCGTCAGGCGTGGTATGGCTGGCCGGCTCCAGCGTCGGGTGCAGGCCGTACCCCAGCGTGCCGATCAGGCCACACTCCTCACCCCGTGCGGCCAGCGCCTGAGCGAGGAACTGGCTGACCGAGGTCTTGCCATCCGTGCCGGTCACAGCCAGCACGCGAAGGGCTGCTGAAGGGTCGCCATAGACCTTCGCCGCCAGCTCGCCCAGTCGCCGGCCCAATCCGGCCATCGCAATGGTCGGCACCGACAAACCTTGCTCCGGCACAACACCACCAGCGGGCTCCCAGACAATGGCGGCCGCGCCCTGGTCGACAGCTTGGCGGGCGTAGGCCAGCCCGTGACTGGTGGTCCCCGCGCAGGCGGCGAACAGACAGCCGGGGCGAACGCGGCGGCTGTCCACACTGACACCGGAGATCGCCGGATTGCCCGCACCGGCGGCCACGGTGTCAGACACCAGGTCGGCGAGACGCAGTTGCTGGTTGAAGCACTCGGCCGGTGTCATGGCTCCTCCCTGCGCATCGCAGTGAGTGCGGGAGATGTATCGCCGGTATGTGCGTCCGGAGTGATGTTCATCAGCCGCATGGCTCCGGCCATGACCTGACCAAACACGGGTGCTGCGATCTGACCGCCGTAATAGGCCTGGCCGCCCGGCTCGTCGAGCATGATCACCATGGCCAGTCGCGGATCACTGACCGGACCCACACCAGCAAACCAGGCCACATAGTGATCACTGGAATAGCCACCCACCGTCGACTTGCGGACGGTGCCGGTCTTACCCGCCATTCGGTAGCCATCCACGGCTGCGCGGGTAGCCGTGCCGCCGGTTTCCACCGCCGCCTCCATCATCGCCATCACTGCGTCGGCGGTTTCGCGACGCATCACCCGAGTACCTCTGACCGCTTCGTCGACGGCCACGAAGGACACCGGCTTGAGTTCGCCACCGCTGGCAATTGCGGCATAGGCCTGGGCAAGCTGCAGTGGCGTTGCCGACAGTCCGTACCCGAAACTCAGGGTGGCCCGCTCGACACTGGAACGGGGCGCCTGAGCTGCCAGCACGCCGGCCGACTCGCCCGGGTAGCCGCTACCCGTGGTGCGACCGAAACCGAGCCCGGCAAGCAGGTTCCAGAGGGTTTCGTCGGGCAGATCCAGAGCCAGCTTCGCGGCACCGATGTTGCTCGACTTGCTGATCAACGTGGTCAGATCGATTTTGCCGAAATCACGCACATCAGTGATCGTGTGACGGCCAACCCGCATCGTCCCCGGATGCGTATTGAGTATCGTGTCGGCATCGGCCACGCCCGCTTCCAGCGCAGCTGCCACCGTGAACGGCTTGATCGTGGAACCAGGCTCCCAGGCATCGACCACGGCCCGGTTCCGATGCGCACTACCGGTTAGCTGGCGACGGTTGTTCGGATTGAAGGTGGGCTGATTGACCATCGCCAGCACTTCACCTGTGCGCGTATCCAGCAACACCAGCGACCCACCACGGGCGCTGTTGTTCTGCACTGCACTCTTCAGTTCCCGATAGGCGAGGAACTGCAGCCGACGATCGATACTGAGCTGCAGGTCGCGCCCCGGGCGCGGCTCACGCAGCTGTTCGACATCGGCGATCGTGCGACCCAGGCGATCGCGCAGCACGCGCTTGCTTCCCGGCGTGCCGCGCAGCCAGCTTTCGTAGGCATATTCCATACCTTCCAGGCCACGATCATCGATGTCGGTGAAACCGAGCAGGTGCCCGACGATCTCGCCGGAGGGATAAAACCGCCGATACTCGCGTTGCACGGCGACTCCCGGCAGACCCAATGCCATGACCTGCTCGGCGACTGCCGGCGCTGCCTGCCTCCGCAGATAAAAGAATTCCCGGTCCCGGCGGGATTCAAGCCGCTGGGTCAGAGACGCGCTGTCCACACCAAGCAAGTCGGCCAGCTCGCCAAGATCGACGCCGGAATCCAATAGATTGGCGGGATGTGCCCACAACGATTCAACCGGTGAACTGATCGCCAGCGGCTGGCCGGTACGGTCCTTGATCATGCCCCGGTGAGTCGGAATTGCCATGGTCCGCAAATGGCGGGCATCACCCTGCAACTGCAGGAAATCCTTGTGCAGAATCTGAAGATCGACGGCACGGGCCACCAACACCAGGCACAGCAGCGCAAGCGCCAACAGCAGCAGCACATACCGCCAGGTCACCAGTTCCTGCCCATTCGCCCGGGATTCAGCCATTATCCTTCCGACCCTCCGGTCCCATTCCCGTAACTGCTCGCGCTAATCGGCACGCTGTCGCTCCAGAATCACCACATCGCCGGATGCAGGCAGCCGCATATCCAGCCGCTCACGCGCCAGGCGCTCGATCCGGCTATGAGTGGCCCAGGCACCCTGCTCGAGCTGCAACTGCCCCCATTCCGCGTTCAGGTCGTCGCGCAAGCGGTTCTGCTCTTCCACCGCCGAGAAAAGATCACGGCTGGCGTGTTTGCTGTAGACAACGCTCAGGGCGGTGAGCGTCACCGCGGTCACCAACGCCAGCAGGACAACAATCTCCGCAACCCGCGTCATGCCGCACGCTCGGCGACCCGCAACACGGCGCTGCGCGCCCGCGGGTTGTTGCGGTCGTGCCTGTCGCCGAACATCGGCTTGCCCAACGGGCGTAGTGCCGGCTCGGTGGACGCCTGCACCACCGGGATTCCTGGCGGAAGATCCGTGACCGGGCGCGGGCCGCGCATGGCACGTTTGACCATTCGGTCTTCCAGAGAATGAAAACTGATCACCGCCAGACGCCCTCCGGCCCGCAACCAGGATGGCGCCTCGTGAAGAATCGTCTCGAGCGCGTCCAGCTCGCCATTGACCGCAATGCGAATGGCCTGGAACGTCCGCGTGGCCGGGTGCTTGTGCCGCTCCCGGCGCGGGATCGCCGCCGCCACCAGCTCCGCCAGCCCCAATGTCGTCTCGGGCAGACGGTCCTCGTCACGGGCCTTGCGGATTGCCCCGGCAACCCGCCGCGCAAACCGCTCTTCGCCGTAGACGCGGAGTACCCGGACAAGCTCCTGCTCATCCACCTGCTGCAGCCAGAGATGCGCAGTCAGCCCGTGGGTCGTATCCATCCGCATGTCCAGCGGACCGTCCCGCATGAAACTGAAACCGCGATCCGCTTCGTCCAGCTGCGGCGAGGACACGCCAAGATCCAGCAAGAGGCCGTCCACACAGCCTTCACAACCGGCCTCTGCAAGCACCGCACCGAGCGACCGGAACGAAGCCGCCACAACCCGACAGCGCGGATCGTCGCCGAAATGCGCCTGCGCATGGGCGACAGCTTCGGGGTCCTGATCGACCAACCAGAGTCGGCCACTTTCATCGAGGCGCCCAAGGATGGCGGCGGCGTGACCACCACGCCCGTAAGTGCCGTCGATGTAGAAGCCATCTGGCCGCACGTTCAGCCCCTCGACTGCCTCGTTCAGAAAGACGGACTCATGTCCGCTCGCCTGGCCCACCGTCACAGCGACAGGGACTCCAGCTCCTCCGAGAGCTCGAAGTCCTGAGCCGCTTCCTCAAGCCATTGATCGCAACGCTCGCTCCAGACCGTCTCGTCCCACAGTTCAAACTTGTTGCCCTGACCGATCAGGACGGTTTTTTTCTGGAGAGTCGCGAATTCGCGTAGCGGCGGCGGCAGCAGAATCCTGCCGCTACCATCAAGCTGCACCTCGGCTGCATGCCCCATGAGCAGCCGCTGCAGGCGACGGGTCTGCGGCTTGAGACTGGGCAGCGCAATAAGCTTGCGCTCGATCAGTTCCCACTCGGGCAGGGGATAGATCAATAGACAACGATCAGGATCGACGGTGACCACAACCTCACCGCCACACAGGGTCATGAGCTTTTCCCGATAGCGGCTGGGAAAGCTCATGCGCCCCTTGGCGTCCAGATTGATGTGTGCCACTCCGCGGAACATGTCGCCCCTGATTCCCCGATTGCGCCCTTTTGCGCCACTTTTCCCCACTTCCGGACACTATAGGTACCGTGCAACCGAAGTGTCAAGGAATTCGAGGGGAATTCTTCCTGTCACAACAGGCACTTACGAAACATCGGGGAGTCGCTGTCTGACGACGTCGACGGGGCTTTCTTTTATGACAGGAAATCAGTCTTTTGGCGGATATTCCTCGGAATGGCTGGAATCGAAAGGAAAACACGAAGAGAACAACAGGCGGACCACAGGATTACGATCGTGTGCGCAGAGGTTTTGCTGGGAGCGTAGGGGCCAGTTGCTGCTCCGGAAGCGTAGGGGCCAGTGCAAGCTTTCGTCTGGCGCGACGTCCCGTTGGTCCAACGACGCCAGCCGAAAACTTCCACTGTCCCTACCGAGCTGCGGGGCATGTTGCTCCGCCCGGGCGGGGATACGGGCGTTTGACGTGCCCGAGACAGCCACCGCCATGCCGGTTGGCACTGAGTGCCGGGGGAGGAGAAGATTTTTCTCCGGCCCTGTTGGACGGAGGAAACACTGAGCAATTCCCGCGCTCGCGTTGGGCTGGCATTTTTTCCGAGGCAAGGCGCGCTGCGCCGTGCCGCAGTCGCTCTGCGGCCAAGCAGCGCAACGCCGCAGTCGGGGAAAATGGCAGCCCAACCCGAAGGGCTCGGCCGATTTCGGCCCCTGGCGGTGTTGCGCAACCGGCCCGGTAGCGACGGCTACCGAACCGGCATCGCGCCTTGCCAGGCTGCCGAAATCGGACTCGAGCGCGAACGTGGGAATTGCTCAGTGTTTCCTCAAGCGACGCGAGGACGGAAAAAAGCTTGTCCTCACGCGGCACGGGGCCCGGTGCTTATCCGTTAGCGTCTGGGCCAGTGCAAGCTTTCGTCTGGCCTGACGTACCTTCGGTCCAACAGGGCCAGCCGAAAACTTCCACTGCCCCTGCCAGGCTGCCGATGGCGCTCCCTTACCGGCACCGGGGCGGCGCCTGCGCGGATCCATTGATTGAAAGTGGAGTCGGCCTGTAAGCCGGGTTCTGTCGTGGACAGTCATTCATCTGGGATGCGTGTCACCACGCACCTCTAGCGACCTACCCGGGAGCAGTGCGGGCCACACCATTGCTCCCCTATTTGGTCTTGCTCCGGGTGGGGTTTACCGTGCCGCGGCATGTTGCCACCCGCGCGGTGCGCTCTTACCGCACCTTTTCACCCTTACCGGCGCCGAAGCGCTTAGGCGGTATGTTTTCTGTGGCACTTTCCGTAGGCTCGCGCCCCCCAGGCGTTACCTGGCACCCTGCCCTGCGGAGCCCGGACTTTCCTCCACCAGACATGCTGGCAGCGACTGTCCGGCCGACTCCGCGGCGGATCATACCAGAGCTGGTGGTGCGCAGCGGCACAATGTCAGTCCGGGTCCGTGAGTTCCAGCGCGCGGGCGAACAATTGCCGTCGGGGTTGACCGGTCAAACGGGCCGCCACAGCAGCCGCGCGACTCGCCGGCAACTCCGCCAGCAGCGCCTCGAGCAGCTCGTCCTTGCGCACGGTCAGATGGCTGCCCTCTGCCGGCTCCGGCGCGCCGGCAAGCACCAGAACAAATTCCCCTTTGCGCTGCATCGGGTCCGCCTCCAGCCAACCCAGCAGCGCGCCCAGCGTGTCGCGACGCACCGTCTCGAAGGTCTTGCTCAACTCGCGCGTGACGGTCGCGCTCCGTTCCGCACCGAACACATCCACCAGGTCCGCCACACAATCAAGGATCCGATGACTGGATTCCAGCAGGATCAGCGTCCGCGGCTCGCCCACCAGAGTCTCTAGCCAACGGCGGCGGGCGGACCGCCGTGACGGCGGGAAACCTTCAAAGCAGAAACGATCACTGGGCTGGCCGGCCACGGACAGGGCGGCAATAAGGCTGCTCGGCCCCGGCACCGCACGCACCGGCAGCCCGGCCGCATGGACGGCGCTGACCAGGCGATACCCCGGATCGCTGATCAGCGGTGTACCGGCATCGCTGATCAGCGCAATCGAGGCGCCGTCCTGAAGGCGGGTCAGCAGGCTGTCCACCCGTGCCTGCTCGTTATGCTCGTGCAGACTCAGCAGGGTGGCGCTGATCCCGTAATGATCCAGCAGGCGTTTGCTATGCCGGGTATCCTCTGCGGCGACCAGGGTCACCTGCTGCAGCAACTCGAGCGCCCGGGCACCGATATCACCCAGGTTACCGATCGGCGTTGCCACGACATACAGCGTTCCAGACTCGGCCACGCGCCTCTCCCAGTGCCGACAGAGGGTGAATTGATCCCCGTTGGCGGGTTGATACACTTCAGAAACCAGAGTGCATGTCCACGCACACCGCCGCTCAACATCAGGGATTCCTGCCTGCCATGCAAGCCAAAACCGTGACCCTTGTTTTCCGTCTGCTGGCCCTCGGACTGCTCTCGCTGGCACTGGCCGCCTGTGAGACTACGCCACCGCTCGATCCGGAACCGGACACGGCGGAACTGGCCGCTGATGCTCGCGCACGCGGCGACCTGGACCAGGCTCTGGCGCTTTACGACGAAGCGCTGGAAACCACGGAAGGGGAACGTGCCCGTGCCCTGCTCAATCTGCGGGCCGCGGAAGTGCTGTTGTTGCAGGACCAGCGGGAAGAGGCCGAATCACGTTTGCAGGCGGCGCGGCTGGAGGAGCCGGACGATCTGGTCGATGACCTCACCGCAGCACTGCGGGGGCGGATGGCGCTAATGGCCGATGACCCGGAATCGGCGCTGGAACTGGTGGGGCCGCAATTACCCGGAGAGCCCGGTGCACGACGCCAGCTGATGCTGGTCCGGGCCGACGCGCTGGCGGGCCTTGGCCGGTATCTGGACAGCGCGGAGGCGCGTAGCGAGCTGGATCAGGAACTACGAATTGAGGCTGATCGCGAACGCAATCACGAGGCACTCTGGCAGGCCCTGATGCAGGTGCCGATGAATGAACTGCAGGACATCATGCCGCCGGCACCAGACGTGTTTGGCGGCTGGATCGAACTGGCCTTTTTTGCCCGCAGTCACCGGTTTGACCGCGCACGGCTGCAGGAGCAGCTCGCCCAGTGGGCGGAACGCTACGAGGGCCATCCGGCCACCGAACGGGTCCTCGCCCAGGTCAGGGATGACATCGACCGCACTCAGGTGGCAGCAGGCAGGGTTGCCGTATTGCTGCCACTGAGTGGAAACCTGGCTGACGCCGGCCGTGCCGTACGTGACGGCATGCTCGCCGCCCATTTCAGCGATACCGGGAATGGCACCGAACGGCCCCAGTTGCGCTTCGTCGACGTGGGCGAGAACGGAGCCAAGCCCCGCGATGCTTACGAACAAGCCGTGTCAGACGGTGCCGAGCTGGTGGTTGGGCCGCTGACCCGCGATGACGTGGAGGCCGTGGTGATCGGCGGTGATCTGCCGGTTCCGCTACTGGCGTTGAACGGCGTACCGCGGGGTACCGAGATACCCCGCAATCTGTTTCGCTTCGGTCTGATGCCGGAACATGATGCGGCGGCGGCCGGCCGCTTTGCCGCCGAACGCGGCTTTCGCGAAGCACTGGTGTTCGTGCCGATGGACGATTGGGGCCGACGGGTGAACGCGGCTTTCACCGAGGCCTTTGAACAGGGCGGCGGTCGTGTCGTGGCACGCGAAACCTACATCAGCAACGAGCGCGATCACGCCAACACCCTGCGGCGGCTGCTTGGCGTCACCGGCAGCCGCGGCAGCGAGGATGCCGCCATGCGCAAGGACGCTGACCTGCTTTTCCTGGGCGCTTTCCCCGCCAACGCACGCTTGATACTGCCGCAGATACGCTTTCATCACGGCGACAACCTGCCCGTGCTCGCCACCTCGCACGTTTACACCGGCAATCGTGACGACCGAGACGAGGACATCGAGGGAGTGGTGTTCATGGATGCGGCCTGGATGATCAGCGATACCGGCCCGAGCCCGAGACGGTCCGAACTGGCCCGGCATTGGGACAGCCAGCTGCGCGACCAGGCCCGCCTGGTCGGCATGGGTCTCGACACCTACCGTCTCATTCCGCGCCTGCGCCAGGCCGCCGATGGGGCAATGCAGGAACTGCAGGGGGCGACGGGAATGCTCCGGGTCAGCGGCGACGGCGAAATCGTTCGCGATCTGGTGCCGGCGCGATTCACGGGCAGCGGCGTTCGCCGTCTGGGGAGTGACAACGGTTCCGCGGAATGAATGATCGGAGCAGGCGGCGTCAGCAAGGTCAATACGCCGAGGCAACGGCCCGGCGCTATCTCGAACGAGCGGGCCTGCGTCTGCTCGACGAGAACTGGCAGGCCCGATGCGGCGAGCTGGATCTGGTCATGCGTGAGGGGGAGACGATTGTTTTCGTCGAGGTCCGCTATCGCGGGGCAGGGGCCTGGGTCGATGGCGCGACATCGGTGGACAGCCGCAAGCAGACGCGCCTGATTCGGGCGGCACAGCTTTGGCTGCAGCGTCGCGGCAACCCGGATCAACCGTGCCGCTTTGACGTGATCAGCATGGGACGGACGGCACAGCCGGAATGGATCAAGGACGCCTTCGGCCTTTGAGCGCCCTGGGCTCCCGCGTGCAAACAACCGCATGGTCTCTTACAGTTGCGACGCATCAAACACAGCCAGAGAGGAACAGGCGGCCCCATGGATTCCCATGATCGTGTGATACGCCATTTTCACGACAGCATTCACACCAAGCAATTGGCAATGGACCAGCTGGCTCCGTCCATCGTTCAGGCCGGCGGCCTGCTGGTGCAGGCGCTGAGTCGGGAAAACAAGATACTCAGCTGTGGCAACGGCGGTTCGGCCGGGGACGCCCAGCACTTCTCGTCGGAACTGCTGAACCGTTTCGAGATGGAGCGGCCGGGCCTGCCGGCCATCGCCCTGACCACGGACAGTTCAACGCTGACCTCGATCGCCAATGACTACAGCTATGCCGAGGTGTTTTCGAAGCAGGTGCGAGCGCTGGGCCAGGAAGGCGATGTCCTGCTTGCAATCAGCACCAGCGGGAATTCGGGCAACGTGGTAGCCGCGGTCAAGGCCGCCCACGACCGCGGCATGCAGGTGATCGCACTGACAGGGCGCCAGGGAGGCGCGATGGCGGCGCTGTATCGGGAGCAGGATGTGGAAATCCGGGTTCCATCTGCCGTGACCGCGCGCATCCAGGAGGTCCATCTGCTGGTGATCCATTGCCTGTGCGACATGATCGACAACACGCTGTTCGGCGGGGAATAAGGCATGCGCAGGCTGCTGCCGATACACACCCTGCTGGTGCTGCTCTGCCTGGGCCTTATTGCCGGCTGCGCGCCGGGACGGGTGGATGAGGTCCGCGACGATCGGGAAACTGCCGACGGCAGCCGCAGTTTCACCGACAGCATTGATGACCAACGACTGCGGGGACGCATAATCGGTCATATCCTGAACGATCCGGAGTTGCAGGACCGCTCACACATCAACGTAACGGTGTTCAACGGGGTGGTTCTGCTGACCGGCGAGGTTCGCTCCAGGGATCCGGCCCGGGCGCTGGCACGGTTTGCCGAAGCGCAGGATGCGACGCGGCGGGTTCACAACGAGCTGGTGGTAGCGGACCTCAGCTCCGTCATGGCTCGCAGTCGCGATAATGTGATGCAAAGCAGCGCTCGAACGCGAATTCGCTTGCTGACAGAACCGGAGGGATTCGACCACCGGCGCGTCCTGGCGCGGGCGGAACGGCGGCGGCTGTACCTGCTTGGCTCCGTCACGCGAGCGGAAGGTGAAGCAATCACTGAAGCAGTTCGCCGCATCTCCGGTGTCCGCGAGGTGGTGCGGCTGTTTGACTACCGGGATTAAGAAAACGCGCACTTGTTCCGGCGATTACAACTCCCGCCGACTACTTCACCACCCGCAGGTGCGGACGGCTGTCACTTTCGCTGTTGCCGCCGCCCTCCGGCGATGTGCCACCGCCTGAGGGCGGCGGTGCATCATCAGAGTCGCTGAACAGCATGCCCTGGCCGTTCTCGCGAGCATAGATCGCCGATATCGCCGGAGTCGGCACCCAGACATCCCTCGGCTCTCCGCCGAACCGACCATTGAAGAAAACCGCTTCCATGCCCAGGTCCAGATCGCGCACGGCGCGCGGTGAAATGTTGAGCACCAGACGGCCGTTATCGACATACTCCAGTGGCGCCTGCAGTCCCGCATGTTCGGCGTCCACCAACAGATACGGCGTCAGATCGTTGTCCACAATCCAGTCGTACAAGGCGCGGATCAGGTAGGGCCGGCTCGATGTCATGCTCTGGCTGACCGACATGGCTAGACGCGCATGGTCCGCTCGACGTCGCTCAGGCTTTCCTGGAACGACGGACGGGCAAACAGGCGCTCGGCGTATGCAGTCAAGGCCGGGGCCTTGTCCCCAAGGTCGATGCTGTAACGCGGCAGCCGCCACAGCAGGGGCGCAAGCGCGCAGTCCATCACCGACAGCTCCTCATTGAGGAAAAACTCCGCCTGCGCAAACAACTCGTCACTGGCGATCAGACTCTCGCGCAGCACCTTGCGATGCTTGGTCAGACCGGCGCCAGAAGTGTTATCCAGCGCATGCAACACCGAGTACCAGTCGTTCTCGATTCGATGCAGCGCCAGTCGCGCCTTGGCCCGGGACACGGGATCGATGGGCATCAAGGGTGGGTGAGGAAATCGCTCATCCAGATATTCGACGATGGTACGGGTGTCGTAGAGAGAAAGATCCCGATCCACCAGGGTGGGCACGCCACCATAGGGATTCAGGTCGATCAGATCCTCCGGCATGGCATCCATGTCAACGGAATGGATCTCGACGGTGATGCCCTTTTCGGCAAGCACGAAACGAACCCGGTGGCTGTACGGACAGCTGGCACCGGAAAACAGGGTCATGATGGAACGTTTGTTCACAGCAGCCATCAGGCGCTCCCTAATCGGGTCGGAGAGTGAGTCGACGCTGAGGGCGTCACGGACGCCGGCCGGCAAATATCCCGCGCCGGCACACCGCTTGTGCGATCGTGCAACGCATCGCTGCACGGAAAAGACGGACGGCAGCCAGGCACCTGGGGTGCCCGGCTGCCGTCATTCTGGGCGTCTACCGCTCAGTGGACATCTCTCCAGAATTCCTTCTTCAGCAGATAGGTCAATACCAGCAGGATAAGCAGGAAACCGATCACATAGACCCCGAGACGCTGGCGCTCGGCCTTGACCGGTTCGGCAATGTAATCCATGAAATTGGTGATATCCCGGGTGAAACGGCGGTATTCCGCCGGGCTCATCATACCCGCTTCGTTAAGTTCCAGTCCGACCATCCGCTGCTGCCCGTCAACATCCTCACGGATGGCTTCCGGCAAACCCTGGAGTTCCTGCAGCACATGCGGCATCGAAACCCCGGAAATGACCAGGTTGTTGACGCCGAACTGCTGATTCTCGTCCTTGTAGAAACCGTTAAGGAAGGTATACACCCAATCCGG
>LFIK01000449.1_pt1 | contig 30887 bp, 33 predicted proteins | sample 643401 | NCBI WGS metagenome assembly LFIK01 (sample SAMN03777447, study PRJNA286221) | soda lake metagenome | biome: soda lake; feature: Kulunda steppe; material: water; isolation source: sample T5-Br brine of Lake Tanatar-5 | place: Russia: Kulunda steppe | collected 2010-07
AGAAGAAGAAGAAGAAGAAGAAGAAGAAGAAGAAGAAGAAGAAGAAGAAGAAGAAGAAGAAGAAGAAGAAGGAGAAGAAGAAGAAGAAGAAGAAGAAGAAGAAGGAGGAGACGCGTGTCTTGATGCAGATAATGCCAACGATACATGCCTACCTGTGATATGTCCAGACTCTTTCCAATTTCGACCTGCATGTAAAAGGAATGAGACCAGTATTGCGTTGGTGAAGTATAGGAAGGGATTTTGGTAGATGTGCTACAAACAAGGTCGCCAGACAACTTGTGTCTAAGCGCAAGCAGCCTGCACAAGGACCTAGTAGTGTTGGTCCTGGCAACAGCAAGCTCATCCTACTGTGGCAGGATGAAAACAATTCACCTTTGTACACGCTGAAACCTGTAGCTCCTCCTGCCCATTCTGCTCATGTAATTTGCCCAGCTTCATTCTGCGATGGTACCGGTGGTGCAGCTGGCCTTAGGCAACAGGCAGCCAGGATTGGCAATGCAAGAACAGGAATAGCCCGCTGACCTTTGAAAGCACATGTACCCGACGAGGCACAGGCAGACCAGAATAAGAGAGGCAATGAATGCGCCAACAACAATGCCAGCCACACCACCCCTTGAGATTCCATTTGAATAGGCTTCTGCTCCTGTACGCGCACCAGGGGCAAGCAAGAGGCAGGATCATCCAGAGGTCATGATCTGCTGGCGCAGAAATTCATGTGAACACCCACGCTTGCTGTTGCTCTTATCTTACCGGGCACATCATTAAAGCTGAGAAAAGTTTTGCTCAAAATTGCAGCTGCTGTACACTCGCATGAATGCATGAAAGGATTGGGCTGTCATTAAACTTGCGCAATGACGTAGGCAGGCTTGCACGGCTGCAATAACCACCAACCTGGAAAAAGCCTAATTAGTGCAAAGAGTGAGGACATACAATTGCTGCTATGCTTGCCTACAGGCAGCATTCGCCTAGGTGAGCCCCGAGGTTGCCTCGTTCCGAAGCTAGAGGGCCAAGTTTGCGACTTCTGTGCTAAACTTGCTAACTCTGTGCACCAGCAACTAGTGCAATGGTGCATGGCAATTTAAAGATAATCGCCATCTATCTCTAACTTCACAATCCCGGGAAACGGAGCTTGGCCATCAATTTTGCCACGTCAAACACGCTTATAATCGCTCATAATAAACACCATCATTCGACCAAATGCTCGATCTGCTCGCGAGCCCGAGGCCCGAGCTCCGCATCGACGTTGTGCGAGGGCACACGAATCGCTGCGCCTCACTTCAGCTCAATACTCGACACGACTTGACTTTTGAGCACATGTGTATACATGTATGCTGAATTTGGCAGCTAGATTTAATCACCCAGTAGAGCCTCAGCTTCAGAAAGCAAAAAGAAAGGATGTAGGCAGTGAAACACTCCCTGTATTATTAAGGAAAAGGTGTCACCTAGGGCCTAAGCACCGTATTTGAGTCATGCGTCTGACTCCTCCACTAGCAAAAGAAAATCAAACAAGTCAGTAGGGATCAGGGGGTTGACTAGCAGTACCATTCCCCCACTCCTGGTATTGACGATGACTTGTTGCAAAAAGCACGTCTGGTACTTACAAGTTTAGAAGAATATTGAACCAAATGAGCATGAAGTTCTGCAGCAAGCCTGGTGACTTTCTGAGGATCTAGACCAAGATTCTTCAGAGGCTCCAAACTAAAAGGGCTGTAAACAACGCCTCCCAGAAGGATAGGGTGTATTAACATTGGCCACACTGTGGCAGCTTGGGGGCCAAAGTGTGACGGAGCACGGAGTGCTTCTGGCGAGCGACTTTGAGCTGGTTTCTAGGTCTGGTATCTTCACAGTTCTTGACCTCCACAAGGTGGATGTTGTCACGCCGAGAGACTGCTGCATCCAAACGAGACTCACAGCATGGCCATAACAATGTGCCGCTGATTGGGTGGGAGCTGACTGGAACGAATATTGTATGCTCTCTACATCATGCTGTGTTTTGCTGCCTGACCTACTTTTCTTCTCTCCTACAAGATCAAGCTTGTGGGCTGGCTCGCAAATATGCCAGCGCTCTAGAGATCTGGCGGCTGGTTGCTTGAAGTAGCTAGTCCGCGATCCTTGCTCTTATTGATCTCTTCAGAGGCCACCCCATTCTTGCGACAGGGTAAAGAGATGGACAATCCTCTACAAAAATGGCTGCTGACGGTGCTCAAGAAAATTCTGATGGTCTAGGACACAACCCTTTCATGGTGCGTCATGCGTGAGTGTGGTCTAGAGCTTCTACAGTTCAACTGGTTCCAGGCGGCAGTGCGGCTATACAATGCTTTGATCCAAAGCAATAGCTCCACTGCGAGAAAGATCTTACATGCAGCTGAGCTCACAGTGTGATGATTGCTGGTCATCCCATATCCTGTCTGCTATGAATGGTCTCACACAATCCTACTTGCCAAAAAGAACAGTGTTCAAGGAAAGGCTGCTGTGGTGTGAGCCCATTGATCTTGGTCGTTTTGTTGTGGACCTCAGGGAGAGGCACTTGGATGATTGGACACCTTATTCTGATACGCATCAACAAGAGCGCAACAGCAAACGCTCCACTTACCATCAATGGTGCGCCCTCCCTACCAAGAGGGCCCTGGTCACACATTCGCCATACACCCTTCCTAGATACATGCTCCTTAACCTTCCTTGTGACGGTACTCGCAGCGTGGCTCGCTTCAGACTTCGTGCCCACACCCTACGAATTGAAACTGTGACCTGGACTTACAATACCTCCCCTACTTGCGACTTGGGTAATGCTAATGATGTGCAAGATGAGCAACACATCCTTTTTCACTGCACCTGTCCACACGTGGTCTCTATCTGAAGGACTTATGCGTCCCTATTTCCTCCTGCAGGCTTCAACAATGTGTCTGCTTTGTTTGGGCCAGGAAAACATTAAGCTTTATTTCATCCTTTATGCACTGATAGTTTTTTATGAGCAGGCTAGCAGTCGCACTTCTTGACTGAAGGCCTATTCCTTGTAACCCTTATAACCCTTGTAACCTATCCTATCCTACCCTACTTTTCTTCTTTCCTCTATTATGGAGCTTGTGGTTACATGCTCATGCTCGTGCAAATATTTTCAATCATCTCTCACGCTCCCTTCTGACTCAGAAAAACTCGGAGTTTTTCGAGCTCTCCCATAAAAAACTCAGCCAGCACCTGAATCCCTTACAAGCTCAGAGTATGCACCAAATGCAAATTGGCACTGTGTGCAAGATGAAGAGCATGTCCTCCTAGATTGCCTGAGCTCAGATCTCGGATCTGTCAGGCACACCGAGCACCAACGCTTCTTCCGCACCCTTCAAACTGGCCCTTGCAGGTTGAGAGAGCTTGTCAACCAATTAAGCACTGCCAGCGGCACTGAAGGAGTGGTTCCATTTGTGAACGCATGCATGGATTGCTGTGACAGGTTTCAGAACACCACTTTGTTTTTTGCCCTTACTCTTTTGTGTCAATTTCGGTTGCAGGCATGTTAGGCTTCAGCTAAAGCTGAGCAGCCCTTGTTTGGCAGGTACAGCTATGTACCCCTTGCTTTACTAAGGTACAGATAACTTACATGCTCATGCTGAGTCCTTTAAGCTCCTCTTGCGATCCCAGCGGCCGCCTCTGTGTTCCCTCTTGCAAGATGTTGCTTGCCTCGATGCCAACAGCAATATCCTGGCTGCTGAAGTTTCCCACAATGCGCCTTTTGAATGTACTTAACACTGCAATATCCAGGGGAAAAGACTGTGGGTACTGTTGTGAAAACACCGGCTAAGCACCCTTAATGGCAGGCGCTCCCCAATGCACAGCCCGTCCTCATTTTGCAACCCAACGCATCGCATTGTTTCATTCAAAGTGCGTGCATGCATACGCACTGCAATTGTTTAAGGCCTAGGTCAGCAGGTGTAGACCTACTGACCTTAGTAGCCTGAGTCAGCTGTGAGCCATCACCGCCAGAGTGATGGAAAGGTCTGCAACCCTTCTTAGTGTGGCATAGTACACTGCTCTGCTATAAAGGGCTCCGCAACAGCATGACTCGCCTGAGAAAAATCAAAGTACGGTGTAAATGATGAATCAAGCTAAACGGCATTCACCCAGCACTGGCTCTGCTTGGGAGCCTGGAACTCTGCCTATCACAGAAAGCAGCGGCGCTGGTAGTTGGCTCTGCAAACTGGACAGTGAGGGAGGTTGCCGTGTGCAAGCTCAAAGGCTTCAAACGTCGTGATGCACTCTTCATGGAAGGCATGTGTACATGACAACCAAGCAATGCCTGCAAGCATGGAGAGAAAGCCTGGTCTGTGCCGCTCTATTATGGTTGCTTTTTGTTTTAGGTGCCCTTACAAGCACAAAAGATTGTGTAGCTTGCACAAACACTCATCAACAAGTTAAGCAATAATAAGAAGAAATGCAAGCAAATGGCCCTGCATCATGGGCAAATGGGCACAGTAACAGTAAAAAGTTCTTGCACTTTAGATACAGTTCACTGCAGGTGCATACCTTTTTGTCCGTTCCGATTTAGGTCTCCAATGCTGCAGGTGAAAAAACATGGCAACAGCATTATTATGGTCCAAAGTAGGATCATCGATGACATCTGTATGAAAAAGATCATAGGGGAAATATGTAGCACTGGCACACATATATAAGCATACACACACGTGCACGCACACACATACGCACACTCTTGTGCTCGCTCACATAGCTGTAAAAGCATGCAACTTCCTTGAAAACGGCAGCAGAGACATGCTTGTCTGTCCATGCATGAGGAATACAAAAGTTTGACGCACCATATAGCGCACTCAATTTCCTTTCTCATCAAAATTTCATGCATCACAGCACCCCAGTTAACACCAGGCGCTTCTCTGTTCCCGTTAAATGCCGCCATTGCTGCAGCAGGGGCATTACTGCTTTGCTGCAAGAGGGCAAGTGCGCTGCTGCTCAAGGGTTCATCAGAGCTTATTATAGCCTCTTCGTCCCTGAGAAGGATAGAAAACAGTGAGCTTGACTGACAAAAAGACACGAGAGCCTGGGTTAGATCAGCACGGGTCAGACTGCTATCAAATCAGACTGCAATTATGTGCTTGCCCTGTAAGCCAACTTGCTGGAGCAGTCTAGCCATGCCCTTTGCCTGCATCGGCAACCTACATCCAGATTCTACAAGGCAGAGAAAGCCTTGCTTGTTCAACAGTCAGGTATAGGCTTAAATTTTGTGACCATCTACCCACCCAGGATTCTGCGTCTGGGGCAAAACACCCCTAGCTTGCTCAAGTTCCTCACTATTCCTTGTCGCGTCACTTGTTTCAAATTGATCCTGAATGAAAGCACGGCACGCGCATTTTCTTGGCAGCTTGGCAGACTACGATATTGCAGCAGCAGCAAGAAGTACATGCAGCACAAAGCATAGTCCCCTGCTTATTGATTGTGTGAGATAATGCATAAAAGGAACAAGGATATGCACGCAAGCATGCGGTTGAGTGCAGGCCTGTACTGGTCAATCTGCTTGCAAAAAGAAGGAATTCACCTGCTGCCACCTTGTGTGCTGGGGGATGGGAACTTGGCTGAAGATGCTTCGGCTAAGTGCGAGCGTCTCATCAAACTCAGCAAAGAGGGAGTCCAGATTGTCTGGTATTTTGTTCATGCAACATGATTCAGGTTTGTTAAATAAATAGTTTGGCAATCATGAACATCAACTAGTGATGCAATTGCAGAATTTGTCACCTGGACCTTATATGCTTGTATAAGTGAAATCCCCAACACATACTGTAATACTGCAAGACCACAACTTGTCCAATGCACAACAGCCCAAGGACGTGCCTGCTGGACAGCAAATCTAGCTGGCCAGCGAATAAGTAAAATTACAAGAAAGGCACCTTTAACCCTGAGTGTGCAGGTCATTGTACCATTGTCCTGCATTGGAGCAATGGACTTCTTACCTTGTTCCTTGCTCATACTGCTAATCCACTTATTACTCTCATCTTCTAAGCGCTCAGCTGCCCAACGACGAAGCAACCTGCATGGTCGTCATGCACTTATGCAGCTGAAGGAGTGCTCTGCAGGGAAAAGAACCCCTTTCTAGCTGGAGTCTAAACAGATAATTCAAGCAATTGCTCTCACACTTATCAGTAACTTGAACATTCAGGTAGGGTGCTCTCACTCCAGCAGTTGCGACTGAATCCAGCATAGATCCCTGGCTCCTTGCTTGTACTACCTGGGATCCTGTGGCGGGTGGTGCTTGCGCAGCTCTCTGACGCGTTTCCTGGCCAGCCAGCCACGTACAGCTGCCTGTAACAAATCACCTGGCATGTTCTTCACTAATTGCAACTCTCAGAAAAGTACAAGTGCTTGTTTTCACAGCATCAGGGTAAAACAAAGGTGCTGGCTGTCCTTGCCACTTGAGTTTGTCAGCCCCCAGCATGTCATGGCCTGCAGCATGGGATGCCATTCTGCATGCAATGGCCTGCGCTTCATTGCAAGTGTTAGATGCATTCTTGTTAGGTGGAACACACCCACTTGTGCCAGCCTGACCTGTATTGCACTTGCACATTTGTGGCGGTAGTAGGTGGCACCGTCGTTGATGGTCTTCTTTTGATACTGGCTTGCGCGGCAACTGCGTGGAAACCACCAGCAAGTAACTTAAGCTAGCCAGCAAGCTCAATTAACAGATGAGCACAGTCTGGCGCATCAAAACCTTGTCCCTGCAGAATTGTGTTAGTCACCATTTTGTTGTAGTGATACCAGGCGCATAGCGCAATTCAGAGGTATGGGCCCATTAAAACCTGCTACTACACACATAATCATAAGAATGCTTTGCACACTTAGGCGGCCAAAATAAACCATAGCAGGAAAAAGAGCGTCACCTACAGCGGGCAGCAGAGTCGCTGCGCAAACTTCTCAAATGACTTGATGCAAGACGAATGAAACACATGACTGCACGATAGGAGGACCTGGAGAGGAGGAAATATGTATACATGTATTAAGTGAGCAAAATTACACAACACAAACCTCTGTACAAGTATCCTTCACTGCATTCTGTTCTGCATGTGACATTTTAGCACAGGTACATCTGCAAATGCAGAAAATATACAGGCACACACAGAGCCACTTGAATCATGTGCATGCCTTGAACACGCACGTGTGCATGCGCGCACAACAAGTTTTACACACCTGCTGTTCGTCTTTGAATCCCTCCTTGCAAATTGCACAGTCAGCTGTTGATCGAAAATGCAAGCGTGCTGTGAGGTGTACCTGAGGCACATACAAAAAAATGAGAGCTTACATGTTACCCTGGTGCAAGCACATCTCAAGAAGGGACCCAGAAACAAGAGAACTTCCTCGTGGTGCCGGCTACCCACAATGGACACAAAAATTGCTTTGGTTCAACGTGTTGTTGCAAGCGTGGACAAAATTGAGGTGAGTTTGACTTGCCTCATTCCACTCCCTCTCTGTTAACAGAGAACAGGGCTTTGGTATTAAGCCCAAGTGCTGCGCAAGCGTCAGCTCAGCTCCCTGCAATTAGTTACGATGTCATCATCAATCACCTCTGCTTGCGAGGTGTGCAACCATGCATTAAGTCCGGGCCAAAACTCCCGGCACATAGGCAATTGTTACAAAGCTACACAGGGCCTCCATATCTTGATATAAAGACTAGAGGCTTCTGAAGCTATATTGAAGCAAGATCCAGTTCATAAGCTTGAAAGTCTAGGAGCAAGCACTGGGATAATAACATGCACCTCACATTCAAATACCCGAGGCCCTGCTTGCATGCTCATTCGCGTGCATGAGAACAGACACCCACACACCCATACACACACGCGCGTGTGCACGCACACCCATATGTACACACACACACACACACCCATAAGCACACACGCATATACACACATACACATGCACATGCACACGCTTGCGCACACACGCACGCTTGTATGTACTTGTATTGACTTGATGTCAGGAAGCGCAGCAAAGAAGTGTTGCTTGTTATTGCTGCTTAAGACATGGTTTGAAAAAGAACTCACAGGTCTAAAGGAAGGGCTGGCCTTGGGTGCACCTGGAATTTGCCATCTTCGCGCGAGATTGTCCTGGAGAGCAGCCTGCAAGTTACGCAAAACATGTGATTGTGTACGGGGGATGGGCTGCGCTTTGTGTTAGCATTATGGAAGAGTAAAGGGCCAACAAAACCTCAAATAACAACTCCTAAGTGCGAAAGGAAAGATTACCGCTGCCAGCAGGGCTGCCCGTTCCTTGTCATCTCGTCCGCGTGTGCTCCCCCCTCTCCCTCTGCGGATGTAGCAGTGTTAGTCTGAAATCATTGCAGGGCTACTTGAGCCTGGAACTTTTTCTCGCTTACTAAACATTGCAGCCCACTTGCCTAAGCATATTGCAGCATACTTGCCTAGGCATTTTGCAGCGTGAGGCCGAGAAACATTAGCCCAATGAGCCTCTAGCCTATCACAGAAGGCACACAACTTCCTGTCTTAGAAGACACAGAAGACACAGTACGATCCAGTTTGACTTCCGACTTTTGAAATACCACATATTATGACGTTTTAATTTTGATTGTTTCGGGATGTCAGATCGAGGTTTATATGAGATGAGCCAAGAAGCTTTGTTGCAACAATTGCGCCAAGAGTACTGCACAAAGTGTCAGTGCTCGTTATATTAAGGATGTAAGCTGGCTTCTGTAAAAACTCAACAGTGTCTGCTGTTCCCTGCCATGAAAGATTTGTTTTCCTCACAGATTCAGCATTCTGTCCTCTAACAAGTCACGCACTTTTCTCTGTCTCTTCCTGTTGTCCTTAATATTCTATATCATTCACTTAACTTCACAGTTCCCAGTGCTTGCTGGTGAGCCACGCTTCCAAATTTTCTCTTTCCAGACTCTCTGGTCACAGCTTGAATATAGAGCGTCTCCGACAACAACAGCACAGAGTTCTTTACGAGCTTAGAATCTGCACTAAATGCAACTGGCACTATGTACAAGATGAAGAGCATGTCCTCTTAGATCGCCCAAGTGCTGACTCGGCAAACTTGCAGATCAAACACCACCATCTCTGCAGTCCATTTAGTAGCTCAGACAGGATAAGAGACTTTATAAGCCAAGCAGACATCAAAGGCCCGGCCTTGTACGTGCATGAGTGCCTGGAATGCTGTGCCTAGATTTCAGATCACTACCTAGCATGCCCTTCTTGGTTTCGGTTGCAGGCCCGTTTGGCTTCATTTAAGCTACCCCCGTTCGGCAGGTACAGCTATGTAACCTAACCAAACCTTCCAAATTTTTGCTTCAGGGAAATAAGCGATAGCCTTGGATGGATAAAATTTCATTAAGATGAGAGAGAGAGAGAGAGAGAGAGAGAGAGAGAGAGAGAGTGTCACGGCATACTAGAAACACTGTTAAATCATCTACCATCTACTTTTTGGTAAACACCTATCTAGATTACCAAGGCTTTAATCCTTGGTGCTTAATTCACCATATTCAGCGCTGTCTTCAATGGAGGACTCCCCAAGATTATTCAGGAGGTCCGGGTGCTTCATCAGCAGTTCCAAAGGTGCATTCCCTGCACAGTGGCAGAAGTAGGCGGTAAGGATAGGTTACATAGTTGTATCCGCCAAATGGGGGCAGCTTAGCTGAAGCCTAAAAGGCCTGCAACCCAAACCAAAACGAGACCGTAAAGTAAGTGCCATGAATTATTCATAGACCCATCATGTTCCATTCTTCACACTGATATCCTGCTCTTCATGCCATTCAGCCCCTCTGAGCATTGCTTTGTCTTATCCACTCTTGCACTGTGCAAAACTCTGGCATTGTATTCTGAATCCTTATCCAAGCTCTGGCCTGAGGTAGGGAGCTCAAAAAGAAAGGCTTCTATTGAGGGCTCCCCGCCTGCTTTAATACTGTAGTGTTCCTGAATGCTTTCACTGCATGAACTTGCTTCTAGGCATTTGCTGCCTTGAAGGTCTTGTGCAAAGCTATTGCTGCTGCATGAAGGCCCCCCCCCTCGCCTTGGGAAAGATGCATGGGCCCATTTGCAGGTTGATGAGCAACCTTTGAAAAAAACTCATGGGGTGCATGGGCTCCAAACACCCTCAAAAAGACAGCGCGTGTTGTGATTTGGGGCCAAGACAGCAATGGAGTTAGCAGCAAAGTAAACAAGTGCCCCCAATTCTCCAGATGACTTTTCGTGCAAGCCAACAGAAGGAAAGGGGCGTCTAAGCTGAATTCATAAGAAAAGAGCCGTTCAACCTTAATCACCGCCTTCTGTTAAATTGGTGGTCAGGTAGAATTAACTGTTAACCATTTCATGAGTGCTAACTGCATATGCTAGAAGTCCGACCGCAAATAAATTTGATCTTGCGCCTTGTCTGTCTTGAATCTGAAATGCTGAAAGCTAGGAATGTGTGGAAAAATCCAAAAAAGGTCTCGGTTACCCCGCTCACGTATCATTAGGGGCCGGCGTTGGCTTATAGCGCTATATGGCGATAGTATAAAATTTCCTGGATATAACATCATCTGATATAACATACAAAAATGGTGCCCTGCTGATTCGCTCGTTTCAGGCTCCCCTTGAGTGACGGGTTGGCCTGAATCGATACTATGAATCAGATTACATCAATGTCATGTGTGGGGAAGAACCTGCGTCTGGCTGGGTTGCCCCTGACAGTTCCTATGTGTAGGGGTCGGCGAATAGCGCTATATGGAAAAATATTTAGCACTAAATATCGCTATGTCGCTATATTCCAGGCGCTACATGAGCCAGAACGCCCACATGCAATCGAAATTTTGTCATCAAATTTTAAGGGATGATAGGAAACCCCCTAAAACTCTCATTTGCAAAATATAATAAGCAAAAATAATTCAGTTGTGCTCTGCTTGGCCAATAGGCCAAGATATAACATTAAATTTGAACATGCCTATCTGACTTAGCCGTCTCGAACTAAGCACTCACGGTGCATTTTGCATCGCTCTTGCTGGATTATATCACTTTCATTTCTTTCACATATCATAGTGTTCCGAAAATGTATAATGCACCGGCAGTGGGAGGCACAGCTCAGCACAACTCAGCACTCAGGCGCTCAATGATTCAGCTCAGTGCAGACCCAGGGCTCCTCGTCGGTGTTCGCTAGCGCAGCTCGCTTCTTCTCTCCCTCACTGGAACAACCCTTTCACTTATCATCAATACACATTAGCAAACACAACACACAAGCTACGCTGGCATGCCTGCAAACGAGGACACATGCATGCACCCATAGTACTTCGCATGCTTTCACGCGCTGGTGCGGCTGTGCTATGGGCACAAGCACAGGGCCCAAACAAGCTTTGGCACATGTATTCATGCCAGATATGAGTGTGGGCAACCCATCCAGGTGGATAGCTGCCCAAATGGGGGTGCAAGGGTGCAGAAAGGATGGTGTACATGAGACTCCTGGCCCTTACTGGTAGCACAGGTGCACCAAATTTAGCGCCATATCAGAGCCTACAACACCATAAAACGCAACCAAATGTAAATTTTCCTTCATAACTTTGCAAGAGGGGTGCATATTCCATCCGACATTCAAGTTTGATGACGAAAATCGGGCTAGCAGGGGGGGATCCGGCACGTATAGCGCCTGTAATATAGCGGCGCATTTTAGCGCTTTATAGCGCTATAGAATTGTCCATTTAGCGCTACACGCCAACCGCTACAAATCATGTTCTAGCTTGGCCTCGACAAACTTGGTTATAATCTCAGGGTCGAATTATGCACAGCAATTCAATTATCGCACCTGGAAAGTAGGTTTGGATCTCCGCCAGGGATCTCTCCAGGTTCTTTGGGTTCATAAATGACTGCAGGCGATAGGCGGTGTGCAGTGCAAGTGAGAGAGGGCTCACAAAAACACAGAACTGTGTTTGTTGGACATGACCTGCTTTCACTGGCATGTAAAGCCAGAAACTGTTCCAATTGAGCATCCAATTTCGATACGTTGCTGCAGCAATCATGCTCAAATGAAAAGCTGTTGCTCACAGGAATAGTGTCGACAAGACACTCAGCTCCCTCCACAGATGAAAGCATGTATTTCACCTGCGAGCACGTTTAAAAATAGCACTCTATTGACAGCGTTGGCGTTTCAGGCAATCTAACTACAACGGTAGCACCTTAAGACTTCTAAAGATGTTTTTGTGTGAGCTCTTAAGTTGAGGCAAAACAAAAAAAGCCACCGAGCCCATTTTAAAAATTGAAGCCAGCCTCAGAGGAGGTCTTCAAGAAATGCAAGAGTCCTTTTAAGTCTTGACATTTTTTAGAAAGTACAGAGACAGCAAAGACAGACTAAAAAAAATGCTGCAAGTGTAAACACCTCCATACCTGTTCAGCATCACTCTTCAGCCTCTCAGCCGATTGAAGCAGCAAACGTGGCTGGTTTGAAAGAATCTTTAAAACATTTGCTGAAGGAAAAGTGTCTTTAAGAATGATGATCTTTGTGGCCAGGAGGTCCATATCCAGAATTATTGCAACCTGTGTATGAGGAAGCATCATTTTTAGAAATTTTCTATGGCCTTGAATTAACGCAACATAGAAGGTCTGGCTTACGCTTCCTCATGGCTTTGTTGTATGCGAAGACTGTTGCCAAAACTGTTTTGCAAGAGATTGCTTGTGTGGCAAAACACGCCATGGTTTGAAATGGTATACGTGGGTTCATCATGATGTGCCAAACCTCATTGCTCACATGTAAGGATTGGCAAAAGGAGATCTTGTGTGAAGTGTGATCAATGGTGCTTTCAATATCCTTGGGATACTCACCCAATCTGATGCCTTAGCACGATGCAAGTTCACTAGCCCAGGCAGCATAACTTCAATCTCAGTAAGTTTCTTCTCAACAACTTCAAAGGCAATCCCTCTCCTCTTGGCAGCCTGCATGGGACGATAAAGTGGTACGAATGCTAGTATGAGCTCTCTTGAAGTACTCTCAGGCTTGCAGCTGAGGAGCATCAAGTGAGCAGCTGCCCAAAAATGCAAGAATTTGCGACATTCACAATCACAAGCCTGCACACTCCACATCATTCACCTCTGCTATCTCTTGCAGCTGCTTTCTCTTTCTTCTCTCTTCATGCTCAGAGGTCGGGATGGGTTTTGGCCTATCTTGCTCAGATATGTACACTGGACATAAAAGACAGATTTATCAAGAATTACTCACCCATTCAGACTTGCTCTTTAAATCAAAACAGTAAGCTACTCAACCACTGCAGCAACATTTCCTCAGCTGAGTGAAAGGAGGCACATAGACACTGTGGAGCTTTTGCGGTATGCATGGGCAGGGTAATCAATTGAGGTTGGGCTTACTGATGCAAACTCATTTTGGTGTGTGTTCGTGTGAGTGCTTGTGTGCAAGTACGTGAGAATGTGTGTGATCTTGTGTACGCGTACTTGCACTTGTGCATGAGCGCGGGTGCGTGCCAATGAGTGCACAAGCGCAAAGAATGAGCGCGCTGGTAGCAAGCAAAACACATTACCTTGAGACATGGTATACGATTCTTGGAAACGCTTTTCCAAAGAACAGCAAGCCACACGCCTGTGGCTGCGGGCTGCTGGAATGAGCTGTGCATTTGCCCAGACTGCCACCTTGCTCAGGCTAATGTGGTGGAGAGACAAATTGTTTGAAGCGTTGAGTTTCAGCATCTTAGCTCAGACGAGTTGTGTCTAAAATGTGTTGAGGCGAGTTGCCAAATATTGCAGGGAGCTGCTGCGCTTCTGTTGACAACTTCAAATTAGATTATTATATTTGTATATGTTTTGAGGACTAGTTGTTGGTAGTGAATGAGTGAGGTTGTAGAAACAGGTAGAAGAGGAGGAGGTGCGCCTTTTTGATCTCTATTGATCCATGGATCACAATGGCACCGCTGCCATGCCATTCTTATCGGTGCGTGAGGGTCAATTCTGCTTTTAACATGGATGTCCACCCATGCAAGGGCAACACTTTTGATTAATCGCCTGATGCATGGTAAATTTCAAGCCTGCTCTGTGCACATGCACAGCATATGGTGGCTGGGGCCATGGCTGGAACGATGGAGCACATCGCCATGTACCCTGTAGACACCATCAAGACAAGGATGCAGGCTCTCAGCCACCCTGGCCAAAGGGTGCGAATATTTATTGCATTTCTTGATTAAAATTGGAGAGATACGCTGCAGCTAATCCCTACGTCCTCCTGATCCTACTGTCCTGCTTTGATGGAGCAAAGCATCAAACTGACAGGCGGCACGCCAATGTTATCTGGCACTGCGCAGCTGCACGGCGTATCTGTGCACGAAGCCATTACCTCAGCTATAAGAAGAGAGGGGCTGGCTGGTCTGTACAAAGGCGTTGGTGCTGTTGCTGCAGGTGCTGGGTGAGTGGACAGCGAACCTGTTATGGCAATGGATTAATCACATCTGTCGAGCCTTTAGGGCCGTGGATCTTTGCAAGTACTGATAGTGCACTGATGCACAACAAGATACAATCTCTGTTGTGCAATTGTGTCGAAAAATGACACTTGAAAGTAGCTCTCTAGGATTTTGGGCGGCTTGCTTGTCTTGCACTCCGCGTCACCACAGGGAGGGAGCGCTGCAATAAGAACAATCCTACTCTCAATCTTTGACCTGTGGCATGAATGACTTTGCGCTGCAGGCCAGCCCATGCCCTACAATTCGCTGTTTATGAAGCTGTGAAGGACTTGGCTGGCGGCAACGAGGTGGGTGGAAAATGGTTGACAGACCCCTCTTCCTAGCAAATGTCATGGCTCAGTAGCAAATATAACAGTTAAGAAGCAAATGTTTAAACATTATGTTTTAGAATAGTAGCAAATGCTGCAGATCAAATACCGATGTTCTCGTTTAAGTATGCTCGCCATCTGCAAGAGGCTTCAATTTAAGAACTTCTCACGTAATTTCCTCCACCATTGCACAGCAGGTACATGATGGACCACTACTCTCAATGCTCCCGTTCCCAATTGCCCTCAACGGCACGCGCAGGCTGGCCATAGCTCATTCATTTCTGGGGCTTCTGGGGCCATTGCCACCGCATTTAATGATGCAATCATGACTCCTGTGGACGTCACAAAGCAGAGGTTACAGGTGTGATCTCTTTATGAAGGGAATTTCCCATGGGACTTTCCTCTTAGCAAGAATGAGTCCAATTTTCCGCGATGGCAATCATGTGTGAGGATGCGAACGCTTGCAAAATGATGCCGGAGTTTGCAAGTGTGTTATGGTATTATCCTTTGTGCGTTTATTGCTTGTGCAGACCTGCGGGCACTGCCCAGAGTATTAACAGCCCTCAACTCGCCACACATGCATTCTCTGGAATACTGGAGCAAAACTTTTGCTCGCTGAATTTTCACAAGTTGCTCACCCAAGGCTTGTAGCATACAGTTTGAACAACCTGCAGCAAGTGCATGCAATGGCCAACACTGAGTTTGTGTGCATGGATACCATGTTCACAAGTTCCTCTACATCATGCATGCTTGCTCAGGTAGTACACACACCCTACCGGGGCGTTCTAGACTGTGTGTCCCAAGTGTACAAGCAGGAGGGATTGCGCGCATTTTACAAGTCTTACAGGACAACCCTGGTCATGAACGTGCCGTTCATCACCATGCACTTCACGTAAGTGCTTTCTCATGTTAAAGATAATGTTGGACAAATGCGTCTGCCTTACCATTCTGATCTTGCTGGATTTCAGCACAACTGTACAGTAAGGCTTCAGGTCTTAGTTGCTGCATATATGTGATCTTGTTTGCTTACTTCACGTGATGCGCTGGGGCACACCTCATGGTGGGTGTGTTTGCTCATCGTAAAGAACTCCAGGCACACGCACCCCTGCTTGCACTCAATGACCCGGTAGGTGGCACGGAGGAGCTCGAGTATGCTGGTCTTGCCGATTGTTGTTAATGTGTGGAGTTTGTCAGGCAAAAGTATGTGGAATATGTTGTTACACAGCATAATTTCTTGCATTCAGCCACATCCTGGTACTTGATAAAAGTAACTTCTTAACGGATTACAGATAGCCAGGACCCCAATTATTATTTAATTATTCGCGGTAACCCTAGGAGCAGTACGGTAGACAGCAGTTGCTTGACTGCAAGTTCTTGCGCTCCTTGCTTGCTCATGAACTGCTTGTGCAATTCCTTTGCGATGCAGTGTTTACGATGCAGCCAAGCGCATCATTACAGGCACTGAAGACGCTGATGATGAGACATTCACGGTACAGTTGCTGGCGGGTGGAACTGCAGGCGGTGCCGCAGCAGGTGAGGACTACCACTGGTGGCGCTGCAGACTGACACGAGAGTCTGCCTCTGGTGCTGCCTGTGTGAGGGACTGCCTCTGGTGCTGCCTATGTGAGGGACTGCCTCTGATGCTGCCTATTGTGAGGGTCTACCTCTTGTGCTACCAACTGAGATGGTGTCAAGCAAGCCAATGCAGCAGCAGCTGGGGCGTTGCCACACTGGGTTTGCACATGAGTCTGCTTGGCCTAAGCCATGAAGGCCAAGCTTGGCAAAGTAGCGGCATCAGCAGTGGCAGTGGCGGCGGCGGCCACTGGCAAGGGGGATTTTCCAGTGGGACCTTGCTGCTTTGTGGTTCATTGCAATTCCTGTTTATTTCTGTTTGAGTCATTCCTCAGCCCAGGCTCGTGTGACAGCCAATCACTGATATTGCAACAGCTTGTCCTCTTGCATCCAAACCATGTGATGATTCCTGCTGGGTGTGCATCATGCCTACTTTCCCCGGGGTCTGTGCTCACCTTGCCCTATAAAAGCAAAGCTCTTATGCGATATTGCTGCCTTCTTCCTACTGGACCACTTCCTGGATCAACCTTTTTTATCAACAAGGGCAAGTTGCACTGATGGTGCTTACACGAATTTAATGTTGACTCCTGATTAAACATGATCTGCACATGACAACAAGTTCCTCATGGTACTTATGTGGGTTATGATGCTGAGCTCTGGCCAGAATTCGCTGGCATTCCTGAATTGTGTAGTACACATGCATGCATTTATCCATGCAGCAGTGACCATTCCTTTTGATGCTGAGCTCTGACTAGAACTCGCTGGCATTCCTGACTTGTGTATTACACATGCATGCATTCATGCATAAGGTTGGGCAGGGGTCTCGCCGAGATTTGCCGACGCCGAGGCTCGCCGAGACTCGCTGAGTCTCTTTGGCGGATGGGGGGAACCCTCGTCACCGACGAGTGTCACCTATTTGACTGGTAAACGCTGGAATTGTGCAAAAAATTGCCAGAAACCCTCAAATTTCCCCAGACCATTAATTATATCTAAAGATAAATTTACAATGAGAGACGAGGTGGTGTGGGACGATGAGGAGCGTGATGATGTGATGAGCTTGGACAGCATGTCATATGACTGATAGGGTAATGGGCTACCAATCCTTCAAGGGAGCTGGCACCCATGCCAGTGTGTCTTCAAACGTGTGATAGAATGGAAGGAGAAAGGGAAGGAAAGCACTCGGCAGCAGCAGGTATTTCAGACCCCACCATTCAGTGCGTCAACTTCTTGCGCCTGTGGGCTTCCAAGCATGGCTTCCTCACCCTTGACACAGCACAGCTGCTATGCATGCTCCCACAGCTTGTGTCTGCGAGCGCAACTGGTCAATCTGGGGCCAGATGTGCACCAAGCACTGCTCAAGGCTTGCGTTAGCGCGTGCGCAGAAGCTGATTTACATCTGCTGCAACACAAGGACTTATCTGTGGGCGACCTGGAGTCCAGCCTGCAACTCCTTGCCAAACAAGATGAACAGAATGCTAAGAATTGAGCAGCTAGGTTAATAAGGATGAAATTGAGGGGGATGGAACAGGGGGGGAGAGGACGGAACAGCCTGTGACTCATCCCGGCCTCTGGAATGACCGAGCCTGTTAAAACAATTTGTTTTTAATCATATTGAAGTTCCACGAAAATTCTCAGGTCCAAAGGACGCGCCTGTGAAAAGCAGTTTTCTAACGATAATCTCCCATCTAGATGAGAGATTATCACTCATGCGTGCATCCATACATGCAGCGGTGACCACCCCTTTTGATGTTGTGAAGACCAGGCTACAGACGGAAGGCGTCCATTCCGCCAAACGGTACCATGGGAGTGCTGTGGTGAGAGCCCCACCTCCTTGCTGTAGTGATGTAACACTCCATCTTGCTTACATTTCAGCCATGGCCATGGCAACGATGCTTCTTGCTGCCCTGCATGCCTGTCTATAGCAATAACTATAACCTTGCTCTTCTACTTAGTAGTGAGGTATTCAGCAGTTTGGACATGATCAAGTTACCTTTCTCCTGTGATGTGGTGCAATTTGAAGGTCTTGGCCGCCAGCCTGTGCACCTGAGCCGTGTGACATGATGCTGCTCAAAGGCCAGTGCGCTGTGCTACCTGCTCCTGCAGCTGCCAACAATGCGGCGCATCATCGCTGAGGAGGGCTGGCAGGCATTGTGGCACGGCACACAGCCGCGCATCCTCTTCCATGCACCCTCTGCTGCTGTGTGTTGGGGCACTTATGAGACCATGAAGGCACTATTGCTAGACAAGTGACCCTAGTGATGAATGTAAATTTATGGGCGTCTGGAGGTGCACCAGTTGCATCTGCTTGTGCAAATGAGTGGTGACAGCCAAACCATTCTTCTTGGGCTCGCTCCTCTGCTCAGTGTCCACCAACATGTCCTGCTCTGCCTAGATTAGGCCTAATCATGACTACATGGGTCCTGATGCACACAATTTCATGGGCACTGGGGCACTTTGGCCCCAGAGTTTTGTTGAGAAGCAAGGAGCTCGAGTTGATGTTGGCACGTTAGGGGAGTACCAGCATGGGTGATGTTGGGCTGGGCTTCATTGTATGCTCTGCATGGCCATGCAATCATTTGTGGGTGCTGCAATAAGGGGACATAGCACCTGCTTGTGGAAATGATTGTTGTTCCAGTTCTTGACTTCAGGCCTTTTGGGAATTTGTGGGGGCCCTGTGGATGGAAGTTGGTTGTCGACTTATGGTTAGGTGCCACTTGGAACTTTCCACTGGCGTACCTGCGAGATATCTATCACTGAAGAAAAACTGAGAGGAGTGGGCTACAATGCTACAGCAGGAGCTGATAGCCAAGCCACGGTTTTACAGTGCACTTGCCTCATGGACCGTGCATGGCATAAGAGAAGAACAACATGTTTTTAACTATGTCTTTTTTGCCCCCTTGTGCATGTGCTTGCTCCTCTGATTCATAGTTTAAGGTCAACCATCATAATGTGCATCATTGAGCTAGCCCGCTTGGTTTCTTGCTGGATGAGATTGATGGCTGCAAGCGAGTATAAGTGGAGCATGTAAGTGCATTTAGACAGGGTATTCATGAGGGCCATTTACCTTATGTACAGATAACCTCAAGGGGCTGTAAAAGTTGTTGCAGTTGTGACCTTGTGCCAGTCTCCTTACGGGCACTGCGTGACAGGTAATACACTGCCATGCTTTATTTGCAGTTATTGCGCGTGCTGAGACCACTTGTAGACTCAATTCAAGGGGTTTGAGAAGGCCCACTGGCACCAACTGACAACCAAGTCATGACTATGTATAATGCCCTTAATCTTAAAGTTGCTGGGACACATGACCAAACTAGGTGTTCCACTGTTACAAGTTACCAGTTAGGGTTAACCGCCAGTCTGGTTAGTCACAAGTTAGGGTTTACTAGTAGTAGTACTGCCAGCTAGGTCGTTAGGCTGATTGGTTTGTTGCTGTCTTCGCCAACCAAAAAAATAGTCCATAATGTCCGAGATGAAATGGCAGAGTTTTGTCACGCCAGATTTATGCTGCACTGTTGCCCGGAAGTATGTACAATTTCAAACCGTATTGTTGTGCCATCGAGAGAAGAAATCAAAGATAGTCTGACTAGGCATGTAGAATAAAAGTTTACATGTTTAAATTTGACCTTCAGCCAGGAAGTTCGACTGTTCAGGTTGCTGGTGAACACCAGCCATACAGAAAACATCCAAAAGCTCTGAGATAAAACGATAGGAATCATTAGTTTGTTTCTGGAAAAAATTGAAGACATCCTCAGAACAAGCTTGGGAGAAATAAAAAGCTCCAGGCTGATTGACGGTAATTTTGTGTGTCAGTGGTAAATCGTGAAACAAGTCTGCAAAGTGAAGCCTCAAAGAACATTTGCATGCAAGGACACAGGAAAAGAGCATGTTCTTGGTCTTGAATTTTGCCACACTTATCACATGTACCATCATGATGTTCCCAGCTTTTTGTCTCGACACGCAGCGCATGGGAATGTGACCTGAAAAGTGCCACGTTGCGCTGTGTTTGCTTGCCCAAATCCTGATGCAGATACCTAGGTACGGAAAAAGGCGGTCCATCAACAGTCACCGACCTAAAAGGCAAAGCAACCCAATTATGGTATTTTGCAGCCTTGTCCGTTTGATCTTCATTGCCTACTAGGCAGCTAGTAGCTGGTTTGCCTGGTTCCAGATACTCCTCAACCTCTTTCTCACATCAACAACAAATTCTGACTGTGGGATTGTTTGGAATGTTCTCACGCGATGTTGGAAATCACCGCTCCTTTCCAAACTATGTAAAGCATCCAAGAACTCAGCACTCCAGCACTTCTTGTTGATGGTGCTCATCGCAATATCAGCCTTGAGGACTTTGGCAAGAGTGCTACTATTACTGCATAGCAGAGCATTATAAAATCTCACAGCCGCTCGGAACCAATAGAATTGCAAGGGCTCATAGCCACACTCACATAACACAGACCAGTTGGGAGTGGTGCGCTTTACACCTAAGATTCCTTTAAGCATGCACATGTGAACTGTTTGCAGAGGGCAGTCCATCTCAGCCCCTTGCTTCATGAACCTAATGCCCCATATTTGACTTGCATACATGCTTGCTGAAAGTGCATATCCTAGCCATCCTAAGCATGCTGTGTGGATCTGTTAACCGGTGCTCCGATGCAAACTGCCTGATTCTACGACAATCAGCCATGAAAGGCGTAAGCATAAGCTCAGCTGCAGCAGCCATGTTGTGTGTCTTGGTGGAGATCATGCCCAGGTATTTAAAAGAATCGTTGTTGGCAAGCTGCGACCCTCCTAGCATGAACACAGGTACCCTTGTACGTCGAGAGTTAAAGTGCACCACCTCTGATTTTGATGTGTTCGCACAGTCCCTTCCTTAGAGCGTAGGTGCTCAGCCTATTCAACATCATCTGCAATTGACCTGGCTCATTTTCAGTTAAGCTCAGATCATCTGCATACAACATGTGTGTCACGCAAACATCAGCCATTCCTGTCACCGCCCCACGTACGTCCCGAGCTGTGCAATCAACATCATTGAGGTACAGAGAAAAAAGGAAGGGTGAAAAAAAAAGTAAAAAAGAAGGGGCTTCCATAGAAAATGGACTGGCAGAAAGAGATGAAAAGTACCTCTTTCTGAGAAAGCACACAAACAAGTCTGACAGTGAAAAAGTGTATGCACCTCATTTTGAACAGCAGCATCATGTGATAGGAACACTTGTCACAGCTGCCATTTCCACCGCGCCAGATGGAGGCCTTCCACCGCGAGAGTAAGTGCTCGCAGCAAAACCAATCAGCCTAACGACCAGGCTTGTGAGGAAGGTGAGCAGGTTTTGCTTGTGAGCACTTACTCTCCCGGTGGAAATCCTCCACCTGGCGCGGTGGAAATGGCAGCTGTGACAAGTGTTCCTATCACATGATGCTGTTCAAAATGAGGTGCATATGCTTTTTCACTGGGTCATGGGAGTGGGAATGAGTTAGGTGTTGGTTTGACCAGGTCGATGTCCATGACCCAAAATTCACAGCAGCCTGTAGCTATGATATCTGCTTGTGGATTCGTGAGATTGATGTCAAAGTTCACTTTGTTTTTGATTTCAGAGTCCAGTTTATGATTCCAGGTGTTATCTGTGACTTCTCTAGCAAAGCCTTGTTGCTCTAGGTTGCTCACAGTATTATCAGGTGGAGGCATTGTGAGTTTGGGTACATCCTTACGTGCCTCAAAATCCAGAGTGTTTCTGAAACATGGGCCATTTTTAATAATTGTTATTTCTTCTGGTTCCGGGTGGGCTTCCACTTGACTTGAAGTTCAAGTAGCTCTTTGTTGTTTAACTTATCTTTCGTCGCTCGCTTTTGAAGCACCCTACTGACAACAAACAATGACTTGCTGAGCAAGATCAATGAGGCTGATTTAGGGCTGGCACACGGCAAAGGAAGTTGGACTGCCGAGGTCTTATTCACGAAATACCTGGAGCTGATGTGTGCATCTCTGCTATCATGAGCCGTTCCAAAATCAACATGAATGACTTTGAACTGTTGCTGCGTGCGCAAACCATATGAGAATGGAGAGTTTGGGGCCAGATTTATCCACATGATGCGCATGTTTCCAGCAGAATCTCTACTGACTTAGAGTCATGAGGACACATCAAACCCATTTTGAAGTGCCCTCGGGGAGTCAGACGGGCTGGTGGGATGATCAGAAATATGCAACCAAACCGACCGTTGGTGACCCTTTTTTCACGCACGCTCTCTCCAGACTCAAACTCTCTGGTCACAACCTGAACACCAAGTGGCTACGGCAACAATAACACGGAGTTCCTAATGAGCTTAGAATCTGCACTAAATGCAACTGGCCCTGTGTTCAAGACGAAGAGCAAACACTTTTAGAATGCCAGAATGCAACTTGGCAGAATTGGCGCATCAAGCATTACCACCTCTTCTGCACCCTCTCCGTCAGACATTTCCAGGCTCGGTTGAAGTGCGGTAGTTGTGGTTGACAGCAACCACAGCTGCAGAGCGGTTGAAAAATCCTTAACCAATGGCGCCTTTTGGCTGAAAATTTTCAACCGCACGGTTGAAATCTCTTCAGCCGCTCCAACTGCACTTTTCAACCGTGAATCGAAATGTTGCACCAAAACCTCGCAAAGTTGTCCTCATGATCTCGCTCTCAGTCTTGATCAGTAGAGGTAGAGTCTGAACTCCATGATCCTTTACCTGACCAGGCTAGGTTCATGCTTAAGATGATTTCTATAGTGCGCAAAGACTCTACACGCACAGTTGTATGAGTGTGCATGCGCATGTGGTCAAGCCTTCTGTGTTTCATGCTCGGATATGCTCGCTCATGGACATATGCAAATCTGCAAATGTGCGCATATGCTTGCGTATGTGCGCGCATAAGTGTGCTTATGCTCGAGTGCCCTTGTGCAAGGGTGCCCTCATGCAAGAGTGTGCGATGACGTGTGCGTGCGATGACATGTGTGCCCCCATGCAAGAGTGTGCGATGACATGTGTGCGATGACATACGTGTGCATTTGTGTGCGTGCGCGTGTGCATGTGCGTGTGCGTGTGTGTGTGTGCGTGCGTGTGTGAGGGTGTGTGTGATGGTGCGCACGATCGCTAGCTTGTGCGCATGCACGTGTGAGTGTGTGACAATACAAGTGCGGATGCTTGTGTGCGTGTCTACATGTGCATGTATGCTAGAGTCTAGCAACCCAAGCATGCTTAAAGACTTTGTTAGCCAAGCAGACACCAAAGCCTGGCCTTCAAGTTGTTTGTGTGTGAGTGCCTCGAATGCTGTGCACAGATTTCAGAACACAACTTCTCTTGCCTTTTGTCGGTTTCAGTTGCAGGCATGTTTGGCTTCAGCTAAGCTGCCCTCGTTTGGCAGGTACAGCTATGTAACCTAACCTTTGACGGCAGCGTGCCTAGCTGGCAGTGCCTTGAGCATTATTCTGCTATTACTCCCCCTCTGCTGCCTTTGTTTCTTTTCAGGTAACAGTTGAGTCTGTTCCTGCTCCTCATTTCGCCCATTTATACTGGCTTGCAGAAGAGAACAATGAGATTTCTCACACTACTACTAAAATCAGCCTTGCACCACTACAATACATAAAGGACAAACTGAAAGCTCACATGAGCAAGCATCACAGACTTGAAGATGCTAATACAAACTCAGGTTACCATAACTATTGGAAGAGACTGCTCACCATCGTGAATCTGACAACAAGCAATTCTTTTTGGAGCAATACAAGAATCAATGTATCGCAGAAAAGGAATGTCATGAAATTTAGAATGGGTACTCTTTACACACAGAAAATGGCCCACCTGTACGGCAGAGCCACTTATTCATCTTCAAGATGTCTGTTGTGTCATCAGCCAGACAGCCAAATCCATATGCTTTCTGGCTGTCAGAATGCTTTAATTCAAAACATGGTGACTGAAAGACATAATGATTACATTGCTTCCAGGCTCATCATCAAAACAAAGGCGATTTTGGAGGAAACATCATTCTTACAGATATTGGAAGTGAAACACGGATGACTCAACAAAGTCTGGTCTTGCCGGCACATGTAGCCAACAGGACTTTACCCCAATGGCTTCTACCACTGGCAGACCTTTCAGCAGACCAACTTCGCTCCTGCTCAAGACCAGATGCTATTTGCATACTGCCAGCCTGAGTTGGAACGAAGAATGGCCATCAAAAGACAAACAGGCCTTACAGCCTTCGCGCTGGGATGCACACCTCATTGAAGTGAATTATTGCGTTGATACACGACCAGAGCAACAACTTGTTGCTAGTTGAACTAGCAAGAGCAACTGAACAGCATATTGGATTGAAACACGCCCTTGCACAGCAATGCCACAAAGTAAGCCTACATTCCATCCTGATTGGAGTGATGGGGACCATCTATAAATATCATACTGAACTACCCCTCAGTAAGCTTGGCCTAGACCGGTATAGAGTAGGAAAACTTACTCTCAATCTAAACACTCATTCTATTCAATAAGCAACAAAGATCATAAATTCAAGTAGGAGGTTGAAGATTATCAAGGAAAGAACATATGGCTCTTTTCAGAACCCTCCCGGCCCCCACTAATGACCTTCTTCCTAGTTTGATGGTGGAGGTTTGCCTGGTGCTTGCACCAGATGCAACTTCTTCCTTAATTCACGCAAACAGGCCCCGGGGGTTACCTTGTTGGCCTAGCCTTTCTTTCTTTCTTTCTGCCATTCGGCTTGCGGCTAAGCTGCCCTCGTTCGGCAGATACAGCCTTGAAACCTTACCTTACCTTACCTTTCTGCCATTCAAATGCTGATGGTTTGCACATGCTACTGGCCTGCTGTCTTCTTTTCTCTCTCTTGCAAGGACACTATAATATCACGTAGCATTTGCTCATTCAGTTACTGGCTTCAAGCCCAGTTTGCCACCAGCGAAATCAGCTCTTGCGCACACCTCTGGCATCTTGATAAAAATACCTCTCAGCATTAAGTTATGCCAGACTACACCCATAAGCTAAAAAACAATAAGTCAGACACCCAGCTGGACCCTGCATGCTTGGCCAACATTCTGTTTCAAACATTCTGTTTCAAACGTCTCCTTCAACGCTGTCACCACCCTCATCATTACTGCCCACTCGCAATTCTGCAAATTACCCAAGCTCCTCCTCATCCAAAAATGCTTGCTCTTCCTCTCAAAAGTATACTTGCGCCTGTCCGGGACATGCAAATCTAAGCCAAGCAGCTGAATGTGGGCAAACAGCATCGAGGCTGAACAAAGCACGGGCAACAAGGGTAGCTTCAAGAAAGTAGCTTCATGAACTTCTTGTAGTTCTGACAGTGGCTGTTTTGTCCCCAACCTCCCCACAAATGGAGGATGGGCACAAAAGCATACTTAAAATTGTCGAGGACAATTGTGCCTGCAGGGACAGTGGCGCCCATCACTGACGGTGCTCATAATCCTCCATCTCATTGAGACCCCACTATTGCCTTGGTCACCACATTGGTGGCCTGCAAATGACACAGTGCAGAAGGAGCAAAACAATCTTCAAAAGATGATTTGCCATTAATTTCAGCAGGCGACTGCTATAACTGAAAGATGTGTCCGATGCAAGCGCGTGTTCTATGCCTGCGCGTGAAGCAGATGTACTAATCCACTTATTCTTATTTCTAAGACTTTGGATGTTTTTTGTCGGGCTGGCGGTGACCAGCAAGCCCAGCAGTCAACCCATCTGGCTGAAGGTCTGAACCCATTGTAACCTTAACCTATGCCTGCGCATCTGGTGGTAAAAGTTGCTATGACCATGATGTCAACACAAGCCCTGATGGACTCCATGGTCTCCCTCCCAAGACATGCAAACCCACACATGTGCTCAAGCAGATGGTTTGAACAGGTGCATAGACCAAGGCGCACTTGTATCTTGACTCCACCAAATGCAAATCAGCATCGGCAGTCCTCGCCACCAACACAGTTTACACGCATCAGTGCTTTGTTTCTTGTGTATACACCCACGTACTACAATACATGCAAGCACATCCGTGCACACACACACCCTTGAGAGCCGCCCCCACGCCTGCACCCATCCCAGCCAACCCTCCTGAAAACCAGCACACATCCACCACAACCCTACCAATCACTATATCCAGCCTCACACCAATACAGACAATATCCAGTGTGATAGACCCACATCTTGGTAGCGGTCCATGCAGCGTCCCAGGCACTTTTGATCTGAGCTGCTCAAGCTGGTGCCAGGGGAGGTGATACAAATCTTGAAGCACTTGTCACGCACAGTCTACGGGAAGTGCGAAGCACAGAGTGGTTAGAGTACCATTTTTTGCTCGCTCAAGGCAACTAGCAATCGGCAAGCGGTGGAGACTTTCACATTCTGATCCGCCATGACGCGTACACGCACCTGGTAAAACTCTTGAACCAGTTGGGAACGGAGCGTTGCTTGCACCTGCGGAAGTGCGTGATCATGAGGTGGAATGCTCTCTCCCTGATTGTTCGGCGTTAAGCCTGGACCCAAAAATTAAGCAGGAATCATAGAACTGTTCATTTGATGCCATTGCAAAGCAAGGGCCAAGGGAGTGCGCGGGCAGCACTACTCTGTATGGCCCCACACAGCGTGCACATTGGGGGAAGTGAGCCATAGTTAACCTCATTCCATGCCTCATCCTCTCAGATCTTGCAAGCTGCTACTTTCTAGACCAGTACTCACCTCATTCATAAGCGCCCCCTCATCAAGCTTCCCTCCAGGGGCTTGGGCCCCCCCAAAGTTCATGACTCCAAAGAAGCAGTTTCCAAGTGAATGCAGTCCTACAAAATGAGAAATAAAACAAGACAGAAGTTAAGTGGTCATTCTCACTGGAAACCATCATATTATTCGGTTGATCACTGGGTTAGGGTATGGTTACTGAACGCCATAATTTTGCAGACTCATAGTGAAAGCCATCAGCAAAGGCTCTCTGGCAGGTTGTTTGGTCTATTTGGATGCCGGCAGCACTGATCGTTAGGCCCAATAAAACCTTCAAATTCCTGAGCATGCTAATAACAGGACAATATCCAGCTAGCTTTTTGATGCTCGTTTATCTGCTAGAGATAGACACACCTCTAGACGCCCTGATGCCGTTTGGTCACTCCTTACCTACAAAAAAGGCAAATTGCCAACCACTCCTCATTTGCACCAGGTGTCACTCCCAAGACAAGCCAGCAGAGATGTACGCAGAGTTCATGAGCTCAATGTCAACAAGAGGGAGAAACACCTCGCTGAGGTAAATACTGTGAGGATGCATGGCCTGGACACCAATAAGAGGCTTATTGAAAACAACACGAGGTTCTTTGTAAGCGCTTGAAGGCCAAAAAAGTTATCCTTCACACCATTCTTCTTGGTGTGGGAGGCTCTATCTATGCCTCACACACTCTGAATCATCTTAAAGAGCTCGGCTTTGATACACAAAAAGCCAATAAGTCTACCCTCAAATTACATGCTCATTCTGTGCTCTATGCGCACAAACTGACAACAATAGACGCGCTCTTGAAAAATCCAGTTGCACTCAAGGTCTTGGTCTGGAGCAGGGGGCGGCTTGTCACCCTCCAGATCCTCAATAGTTCTTCCTTTTCCCTGGTGGAGTCTCACGGCTCTTTGGGCCAATGTGTCTCCTTTCCATTAATTGATGTAGGGAGTGGTTTCACTGCCTGCATACTATTTCTCAGTTGAAATCTTTTTTGAACAAACCTGCACCTTCTATTTATGCTCTCACCTTCATCATTTATCGCTGAGCTAAGAAAAAGAAAGAAATGGAAGCAGCAAAAAAGCTCCTCACATCAATTAAGGAAAAGAGGCCACTTGAGAAGAAAAGCCCCTTTGAATTCACCAGAAAAGAAGAAAGCAGTCAGTGAGGATCAGGAGGGTTGCGGACAGACAAGCCAGCAGACCTTTCCTGATTAGTTTGGAGGTGAGGAGAATGCTCAAGAGAACGTCTGGTCTGTACAAGCTTATGAGCATAGTGCACAGTATGAGCATGAAGCTTGAGAGCGAGTTTCTTGACTCTTTGCGAATCAAGGCCGAGACTCTTCAGAGGAACCAAAGTGTGCGGAATGCAAACAATACCCCCTTCACCTAAGAGAATGACGTGAAGAACATGGTCTCCTGCAATGCTGCATCTAAGGCGACCATGCTGAGTATGGGCAGCTTGGAGCTGCTGCTCAGGGCGAGTGTCTTCGCAGTACTTGATCGCAATGAGGTGGGTGGTACGACGCTGCCAAGGGAGGTTCTCAGGGCGAGTCTATCTGGGCTGGTAAGCTGAGGCTGGTGATGGGGTCTGCCTCCAGCTGCGGTGGCTGCTGCTAAAGAACCCTGTCCCCTACCCAAAACCACCCTCCTTCCACTCCTTAAAGTAAGGCCTTGATCATTGTGATGGTTCTATTGATTTTGAAAATTGATCTTGCGTGTTTTCTTTGGAGTCACTTAAATGGCGTCGGGCGAGAAATGTTTCTGTCTCTTTGATTGTGGTTCATAGCAAAAATTCAAGCCGGAGGAACTCTGGATTCTGCTGTCACAGGTATTTGAAGATTTTGCATACGATGCTTGTCAGCAATGCCCACATCTGTGGATACATAACAGGAGCCTAGATAACCTTTACTCATGGCTTTTGTTATAAGTTTGCCTGCGATATTGTGGCGTTCGTTCACCATGTTTCTTATGATGCAATGTACTTCTACTAGTATTAGGATTCTACTGGTATTGGGATTCTAGTATTGAGAATCCCAATACTTCTACTGGTAGATTCTACTAGTATTGGGATCCTACTAGTAGCTTATACTAGTACTAGGATTCTACTAGTATTGGGATGTAATTCTACCAGTTGTATATACTATTCCCTCTGATATACTATACTAATATATATACTATACTTTAATATATATTTTGGGATATATATATCCCAATACTTCTACTACTGCATAGGTATGTATATAAATTGGGATGTATTTCTAAAAGTAGATTCTACAAGTATTGGGATTCTACTAGTATTTGGATGTATTACTACTAGTAGTATAGTGTCCTGAGAAAAATTGTAATTTAATATAAGCCACCTTAAATGGCGGGGAAATGGCGGGTAGTGCCCGTGTGACTGTGGGCGCTGTGGACTGGACTGCAGCACGGGCAGAAGCGGCACAAGGCTACCCTGCTTCCGAATTGGGTTGCATTTTATACGAGATGTAATTGGGTTGCATTTTATACGAGTTCTACTCCCCTGTGCTAATGCCCCTTACTGGTCACAGCATGAAGGCCCCTCCCCTTGCCCAGACCAGCCCCTTACAGCGCAAGAAAAACAAGCAAAATTGTGAGCTACGCCAAGCTGCGCGAGCCCAGGGGAGCTCCGTGGAGGGAGACTTCTGGTGTGAGCAGCCGCCCTTCTCTGGGAGTTCGCTTGGCTCCTCCTTGCTAGTGCATTGGCGCTCTGGGCTGGGTGATTGTTGAGAAGTTTGGGAGACTGAACAGGAGAGCTTCATACAGGGGATACACAACAGGCAGGTCAGGCCGTCGGGCCGCACAGAGCAGTTGTCTCAGAGCTCCATGTTTGAAACACGTTAGCAAGTTACAAGTTTACAAGTCAGGGTTCTCCGCCAGCCTGGTTTTAAGTATGCTAAGTTGTGGTCATTGACTTGTAGGGTTCTGCATTTCAAATGCTTGTGCGTGAGCTGGTTGCCCTTGATTGAACTCGCGCTTGGATTGCGCAGGACGCTAGTTGAGCCTGCATATTTGTCTTTCCCTCTTCACCCTTGGCTATTTGACAATCCGATGGCTGGTAGTAAGCTTGGCTTCTTGTTTTTTCCCCGCTTCTGGTGAGCTTTCAATGTCCCTTACCTTCAGCTGGCAATTACCAGCCTTAAAACCAATGAGCCAAACGGCATGACTTTTGGTTGACTTCAATCTTGTAATCTTGTAATCTTATGATGGGATGCTGGCATCCTGAGAGGATGTGGAGTGCACTGTCTTGGCAGGGGCAGATGGGGCAACTAAGACTGTTGGACTGCCGTTCAAACAGTGCTTGAAATGAACAGCATGCTTTTGGTTGTAGATCGTGCCAGACCGGTATTTGATCACTGTCTCCTTTTCCTTGTGAGAGATGCCAGGTAAAGACCAGAAAGCATTACTGGTTTTGCTGTGGGCACTTATGTTCTTGATTAAATTCTGGTAGTAGGTGTAGTAGCTGGTATCAGTTTGTGCGTTGCCCAGTTTGTGGACCTTATGCATGTGTGCTTTTAATGCGTCCTGTTTGTTGGGGAGGTAGCGCATATGAGGTTGGAAAGGCTGGGATTGATTACCATTGTCAATTTCTCCCATCAACTTTTACAAAGTTAAAGCCCACATTGGTGTGATTGGAAATGAATTTGCCGATGCTATAGCTAAACATGCTGCTCTCCATAATTATGGGCATGACGAAACATTCCCACAACCATCACCTGACGGCAATCCCTTTGCCCATATATACTGGCTTGCAGAAGAGAACAATGAGACTACTCATACTACCACTAAAATCAGCCTTGCACCACTACAAAACATTAAGGACAAACTAAAAGCTCACATGAGCAAGCATC
>LFIK01000450.1_pt1 | contig 30863 bp, 45 predicted proteins | sample 643401 | NCBI WGS metagenome assembly LFIK01 (sample SAMN03777447, study PRJNA286221) | soda lake metagenome | biome: soda lake; feature: Kulunda steppe; material: water; isolation source: sample T5-Br brine of Lake Tanatar-5 | place: Russia: Kulunda steppe | collected 2010-07
AGCAACCCGACCAGCAGCGTCAGGGGCGCGGACAACGGTCGAGGCAACTTCACCCGGGCACCTTCTCACGTTCGCTGAGGTCGTCCCCCCGTTCGAGCTTCGCCGCCCACGGTGTGGCCTCGTCCCTGGAAGGCGACGCGGCATCGACCGAGCTGGGCTCGAAGGCCGCACGGCCGTGACGGACGAAGCGGTACCAGACCGGCAGTTCCATCAGCACGATGATGACGGCTGGGACCGCGAGGAGCAGCGCGGCCGCACGGTTGCCCTGCACCGCGCCCATGACGTGCCCGAGCCACGGGATCGACCAGCGGACCTCACCGAGTATGTCGCTGGTGACCAGCGGATCGCGGTCGACGTCGGCGTTGGCGTCACCCTGGGTCGTGAAGACCTGCTCGGCGCCATCGCCGTCGACCGCCACGATCCGGTGCACCACATCCGCCGACACCCGTGGGGTCTGGAACAGCACGATGTCGCCGACCTGGGGCTCCGCGGGTCCGGCGGTGTCGACGAGCACCAACGATCCGGCGGGGATCGCCGGATGCATGGACCCGGTCAGGATGGCCCTGCTCTCCAGACCGGTCAGGCTCGGAAGGGCACCGAGCACCAGGAAGGCGACCATGCCGAGACTGAGCAGGACCAGCACGACGGCCTGCCCGGCCCGGCGAAACAGCCTGCGCACGGTGGTTGGCTCCTGATCGGGGTAGGGCGTGGGGCCGCACCGGTTGCGGTACGGCCCCACCAGCGGTGGTTGCGCTCAGCGCACCACGGTCACGGGGTCACGCCGTCGATGACCGCGGTGAAGCCCGCGTTCCTGTTCTGCAGGCTGTTCTGGTTGCCGTCGCTGTTGAACTGTGCGTTGACCCGGAACGTGGTCGAATCACCGGGTTGCAGCGTGCCGACCGGCTTTCCGTTGCTCCACGTGTTGCCGTTCGGTCGGAACCCGCCGTCCGCCGAGCCGTTGCTGGTGTTCGAGCGGTACTTGAACTCCAGGGCCGACAGGAGAGAGTTCCCACTGGTGTTGGCGAAGCGCAGCGTCACATCCAACGGTGCGTCGCCCAAGTTGGTCACCTGGAAGCAGTCGCTGGTGGTGAGGCCCGGGTAGATGTTGTTCCACGCGAGTTGGGGATTCTCGCCAGGATCCTCGTACGGGCCCGAGCAGTTGACAGCCACCGCGACGTCCAGGTCCGCGTTACCGCTCGTGATCGACACAGCGCCGGACTCGGAGGTGGTCCAGAAGGCGGTCGCCGCACCGGTCATCGCGAAGGCCGCCATCGCCAGCAGCATCACCGACAGAGAGAGTCTCTTGATCATCGTGTCCCCTCCCGGGGTATCTCGTTGGGAGAGGGCCGGGTGGGTTCGCCACTGGCTCGGCCCGGACCAGGCGACCATCTTCGGTCCGAACGTCCTCGCCTCCAGCCCCGTACCCGAGCGCTCGCCCGGGTGTGCAAGCAGCATCAGCCACCAGGGACACAGCGGCATCCCCAACATGGGTGAAACCCCGGACGGTCGCGATAGCCTCGCCGCCATGCGACCGCACATCGTCTGGGACTGGAACGGCACCCTGTTCGATGACCAGCCGATGGTCATCGCCGGGCTGAACGTGGCGTTGGCATCCGTCGGCCTGCCCCCGACCGATCAGGAGACCTACCAGCGGCTCTACACCCGCCCCGTGCAGGTGTTCTACGAGCGCATCTTCGGGCGGTCGATCGACCCTGCGGAGTGGGAGGAGATCGACGAGGCCTTCCACACCGGCTATCGGGAGGCGATCGCGGACGCGCAACTGGCGGTCGATGCCAGGACCGCGTTGGAACGGGTCGAGGCCTCGGGCGCGAGCCAGTCCCTGCTGTCGATGTACCCCCACCGCTACCTGGTGCCCCTGGTGGACCGCCACGCCATCGCCGACCGGTTCCTGCGCATCGATGGGCTGCGTGGCGCGGGAGGCGGGCTGAAGGCCCCCTACCTCCAGGCCCACCTCGACGGTGTGGCGGCCGCCAACGGTGGCGCCCCTGCTGAGGTGCTGGTGATCGGTGATGCCAAGGACGATGCGGCGGCGGCAGCTCACGTCGGTGCGGCCTGCGTGCTCTACGACGGTGGGTCCCACCCACGTGCGGAGCTCGAGGCGACGGGCTACCCGGTCGCGGACTCCCTGACCGAGGCCGTGGAGTTGGCTTCCTGGGTGTGACCTGCAGCGGCGGGTGTCCGGCGGGCGGCGGTCGGTGTCCCCAATCCTGAGGATGTGGCTGGGGCAGATCCGGCCGTATCCTGCGCCATGGACATCGATCGAAGCGGCCGTCTGCAAGTCGCCGTCGCAGCCGTCCCGAGCTTGCTCGGGGATGTTCTCCACGGCCTCCTCGACCAGCGGGCGGAGGTCACGCTCGTCGTCGAGCCGACCTCGCAGGCCACCGAGGAGCCCTTCGACCTCGCCATCGTGACCCGCGTCTCGCCCCGACCCGTCGCACGGTTGACCGTCGTCCTGGACGACGGGCCACGGAGCCGAGGTGGTGGCACCGTCATCGATGCCGCGGGCGGGCAGGTGCAGCGACTCGATGACCTGCAGGCTGTCCTCAACCTGGTCGCGAACCTCGTACGGCAGGCCCACGACGCACGGTGACGGTCAGGGCTCTTGCCGAGGTGGCTGCCAGCCCGCCTCCAGCGCGCGGCCGATCGCGGCGACCTGGGAGCTGACACCGAGCTTGCGGCGGATCGCCTTGACCTGGCTGCGCACGGTCGCGACGGAGACCACCGCGTCGGCAGCGATCTGCTCGACGGTACGGCCGCGCATCAACGCGCCCAGCACCTCCGCCTCGCGTCGCGTCAGCGTGTGGAAGGGCGCGAGCCGCGCCTCCTGGGCCTGCTCGTGTTCCCGCAGCAGGGCCAACTGCTCCGTGCGCTCCTGTCGGCTGAGCAGCCCACCGGTCCTGGCGACACGTTGCACGGCGTCGAGGAGGTCGTCGAAGGCGATGTCCTTCCCCAGGAGGCCGACGGCGCCCGCGGCGACGCAGCGGGCGAGCGCCACGGCGTCGTCGGAGCCGGTGAGCATCACCACCCGGCAGTCGAGCGCCACCAAGGGTGCGACCAGCGGTGTCGCATCATCGCGTGCCCCCAGGTCCAGGTCCAGCAGCACGATGGCGGGTGCGTGGTCACGGAACAGCGGCAGGGGGTCCTGCGTGGTCCTGACATCCACCACCAGGGCCTCCCAGCCGGCGCCGGTGAGCCCGGCCGCGAGGCTGTGCGCGAGCAGTCCGTGGTCCTCGACCAGTAGCACGCGCTCCATCACTCGCCATCCCCGTCGTCTGCGGTCCGGTCGCCCGCGTCACAACGTGGCACGCGGGTGTGACATCCGGGCTCGTCAGTCGCCCCTCACGCTGCGGGCTCGGCGCAGCCATCGACGTCACCGGCCAGTGGCGGGGCGTGTGGGAGGCGCAGGCGGAAGGCCGCTCCCGGCCCCGGGGTCTCCAGCACCTCGAGGTCGCCTCCGAGTCGGTGCGCCAGCATCCGCGCTCTGGCCAGGCCAAGTCCCTCGCCATCGGTTTCCGCGTCGGCCTGCGCGTAGGGCTCGAACAACCTCTCGCGGAGGTCCGGTGCGATGCCGGGGCCCCGGTCACGGACGGTGAGGTGGGCGGTGCGCCCGTCCCGTGCCACCTCGATGTCGAGGTGTGCGAGGCCGTCGGGGCCGGCACCGTGCTCGGCGCCGTTGATCAGCAGGTTCTGGACGATGCGGGTGACCGCCACCGGGTCGGTGAACAGCGGCACGGCGTGGCCGTGCACCTCGACACGGTGTCCCTCGGCACGCACCAGGGCCGCCTGCTCACGGGCGACGCGGCGCAGATCCATGCGTTCCGGTCCTTGCGCGCGGGTGTGCCCAGCACCCAGGGGAGCGAGCATGCGCTGGAGGCGTGCCAGCTCCGCCTGCAGGGCGTCACGCAGCTCTGCTCGCCGCGGGTCCGTGGCGAGCGGTCGTTGCTCTGCCTGCTCATCCAGCAGCGTGCGGGTGGCGGCCTCGACGGCGCTCACGGCGTTGCGCAGGTCGTGCCGCTCGAGCGGACCGGTGGTTGCTGCGGGCGTGGAGCCGCTGCCACGTGCCGTGGACACGTAGCGGTGATCACGGGCGCTGCGCCCCACCTGCACCTGTTGCCGGATGGCGCCGACGATGGCGAGCAGCAGCGATCCGGCGAGGACCGCCAGCGCAACGAAGCGGGCCGTTGTCACCTCGGTGGGCGCTCTCCAGCGTGCGACCTCCACCACCACGACGGCGACCGGGGCCCACACGAGCGGCCGGGCGGCGCGTGCCGCAGGCGTACGTGGTCGCAGGAGCAGGCTCACGGTCATCCCGCCTGCGACGGCGATGGACAGCGAGGAGAGCAGGTGGGGCGAGGGGATGGGAAGTCGTGCGCTCACCAGGAGGAGGCCGAGGCTGGCGACCGGCAGCAGCAGGAACGCCCGCGCCAGGTCCCGTGCTGGCGAGAGAGTCGCGTCCACCTCCGGTCCGACGATGCCGACCCACAGCCACCCGAGGGCGAGCAGCGTGGCTGTCACGCGGACGGCCACCGCGCCCGGCTCGACGGTCCAGGACATCGGCAGGCCGGTCGCCGCCACCGGCATCAGCAGCGCTGCCGCGGTTGCGGTCCGGCCAGCAAGGGCGCGCCCACTGGTGAGCCACAGGTGGTGCAGGCTGAGTGCGAGCAGCAGCGCGAGGGACAGCGCCACGGTGCGCAGCGCTGCGTGCCCGGCGTGCAGTCGATGTGCCGGCAGCTGCACTGCCACGGCAGCTGCCACCGCAGCGATGACGGCGATCGCCGCCGTGGTCGTTGCCAGGTTCCAGTGACCGGTGCTGGTCTCCGTGGCCGCCCGTCGGTCGCGGCCACGGTAGATCCCAGACGACGCGGACTCGGGCACTCGGTTGGCATGTCGGGCCGTGGCCTGCGGCCGCGTCACGCGCCGATCGCTCAACGCTCGCACAGCATGAACCTCCCCCCGAGGTGTGGTGGACGACGCCACCCTGCCGTCGTCGATCCGGCAGTCGGGGCGCACGCTAGAGGACGGCTGCGACACGCCGAAGGGACCCGCGGTGGTGCGGGGGTGGGACCTGGGTCCGGGCCGGTCCCGGAAGGACCGCCTCAGCTCCGCGCAGCGGCGCTTTGAGCCGGATGAGGTGACGCAGCGCAGCTACCGATCACGTCGGGTTGAGCAACCTCGCACGACCTCGCACAGCACGTAGGTGCGTTCCAGCGTCGCAGCCGCACGGCCGGGTGCGCTGGAAGCACGACGCCGACGCGGTCGTCCGCGTCGGCGTCGCCTGCGTCCTCTACGACGGCGGCTCGCACCCGCGCCACGAGCTGGAGTCGACCGGGTACCCGGTGGCGGACTCGCTCACCGAGGCGGTCGGCCTCGCCGGCTGGGTCTGACCCCGCCTCAGACCAGCTCGAGCTCCGACTTGATCGTCACGCCGGTGAGCATGTCCTGGACCGGGCAGTGCTCCTCCACGGCCGCGTGCAGCTCGGCGTAGCGCTCCGGTGACGCGGACCCGCTCAGCTTGGCGCGGACACGGATCTCTCCGCAGCCGGCCCGCACGGTGTCGTCGACCCCGAAGAAGCCACGGACGTCGAGGTCGCCCTCGACCCGGACCTCCACCTCGTCGAAGGGGATGCCCAGCGCCTCGCTCCACACCCGGAAGGTGATGGCCTGGCAGGCGCCGAGCGCCCCGAGCACGTACTCGACGGGGTTGGCCGCGGCGTCACTCCCGCCCAGGCTCGGCGGCTCGTCCGCCTTGAAGGTGTGGCCGCGTGCGGCGTTGTCCACCTCGGTCACCCCGACCAGGCGGGAGGTGGTCCGGAAGGTCGCGGCTCCCGCCTCGGGGTTGTCGGACAGGGCGGTACGGGTCTTCTCGATCATCTCGGCGAGCGCCATGGGATCTCCTCTTCGGGGGAACGCGGGTGGGGGAGGACGTGCACTTCGGGGTCACCGTTCGCACGTTGAGCGAGACACTACAGGTCACTCCCCGTGGTTCGGCAGGTGCGAGGGGCCATGCCCGTCGGGACCTTCGGCGGTCCGACCCGCGGTCCCGGCCGGGGCCCTCGACCCGGCACCCGCGTACCGCTAGCATCTCTGCTATCGCAGGTCGTGGAGGTAGGAGCATGGCCCAGGTCCTCGTGAGGGATCTCCCCGAGGAGGTGGTCGAGCGGCTGAAGGCGAAGGCGGCTGCCGAGGGCAGCTCCCTGGAGGCGCACCTGCGGCGGTTGCTGGCCGAGGCGTCCGGACTGGACCGGCACAGCTTCCTGTCCCTCGCCGACGACATCTCGGCGACGACCGCCGGTCGTGCGCACACGGACGCGACCGCCCTCATCCGCGCTGACCGGGATCGTGACGGCCGGTGATCGTCGACGCGTCCGTCGTGGTGAAGTGGTTCGTGCTGGAGGACGGGCACGAGCAGGCCCGCTCCCTGCTGTTGGCGGACGAGCCGCTCCTCGCACCCGATCTGCTCGCGGTCGAGGTGGCGAACGCGCTCTGGGCGAAGGTCCGACGCCAGGAGCTCGGACAGGCGCAGGCGGTGCGTGCCATCGCTGCGGTGGGTGAGGGAGGGGAGCCGCGCCTGCGGCCGTCGGCACCGCTGCTCAGTGCGGCGTTCGAGCTGGCCACCGCCCTCGAACACCCGGTCTACGACTGCCTCTACGTCGCTCTGGCACGGTCGATGGACGACCGGTTGTGGACCGCTGATACGGCGCTCGCACGTGCAGTCCGGCGTCACGGCGTCGCACGGGTCTCCCTGCTCGGCGAGTAGCCGGCCAGGTAGCGGCGGCGCGGCGCCTGGGCTACCCGGCGAGCACCGCCGGACCGTGGATCTCATCCGCCGGCAACCCGGTCGTGCCGGACATCCTGAGGCCCAGCGGCCCCGCGTGGTCGCCCGCCACCACCTCGATGTCCAGGGGGGCGCCCGGCCAGCGGGCGGTCAGGATCTCGTCGTCACCCTCCACCTCGGCACCCAGCAGTTCCCACAGCCCGGCGGCGGCCGCCAGGTCAGGGTGGGCCAGCCGTGGGCCCAGCAGCCGTGCGGCGTCCGTGCGCGGGTCCTCAGGGGTGGCGCCGAGGAAGGCAGCCCACCCCTCGTCGTCGTGCAGCGCCCACGCCACCTGCACGATCAGCCCGCCGACCTGGGAGGGGCGCAGGAACGCCTCGTGCCAGTACGGGTTGCCCGCGTCGACGTCGACGACGTCCAGCCCGGCCTCCTCGAGCACCGCGACGGCGGGGAGCAACGACGGCACCTTCAGGGTCACGTGGTGGACCCCGGCACCGTGACGGTCCAGGAACCGCTCGGCGAAGCCCCCGGGACGTCGCGGCTCCAGTAACTCCAGCTTCGCCCCACCCGCGAACCGCGCCTGGCGGGTGGCGAAGTCGGCGCCAGGCGCCTCCCACGACGGCATCAACCAGCCTCCGCCGAGGTGGTCGATCCACCGCGCGGCGGCGGCGTCGATGGACGGCACGGCGGCGGCGACGTGGTCGGGGACGGCGTCGATCGGCACGGGGGGCTCCGAGGGGCGCGAGGGGCGGAGGGCGCGGGGCGCGGGTACGCGAGGGGTGCGAGGGGCGCGGGGGCGCGGGGACGGTAGGCAGCGTGCACCCACCGGGCCAAGCCGGCGGCGTGCAGCCGACGACGGTTACCATGACCACGAACGCCCGTTCGGTCCATGCGGGTCGGCTGGAGGAGGTGGCGGCGTGCACCCACGGCACCCCGAACCGATCCTCCACGTCGACATGGACGCCTTCTACGCCTCCGTGGAGCAGCGTGACGACCCGGCACTCAGGGGCCAGCCGGTGGTGGTCGGCGGCGCGGGTGGTCGCGGGGTGGTCGCCGCGGCCTCCTACGAGGCCCGGCGGTTCGGGATCCACTCCGCCATGCCGATGGTCCGGGCCCGGCGGCTGTGCCCGGACCTGGTCATCGTCGGCAACCGCTTCGACCGCTACCGCGAGGTGTCCCGCCAGGTCATGGCGATCCTCGCTGACATCACGCCGCTGGTCGAACCCCTGTCGCTGGACGAGGCCTTCCTCGACGTCGGCGGGGCGGTCCGGCTGTTCGGTGACCCGCCCGTCATCGGTGAGCTGATCCGCACCCGGGTGCGCGAGGAGGTGGACCTGCCCTGCTCGGTGGGGGTTGGGCCCACCAAGTCCGTGGCCAAGCTGCTCTCCGACCGTGCCAAGCCCGACGGCCTGGTCCACTGGCCGGCCGACGAGGTGGTGACGCGCCTACGGCCGCTGCCGGTCAGCGACCTGTGGGGCGCGGGGCCACGCACCGTGGAGCGGCTCGAGAGCTTCGGGTACCGCACCGTCGGCCAGCTCGCCGACGCGGAGCTGCGCACCCTCCAGCGGGTGGTCGGCGAGGCGCTCGGCAGCCAGCTCCATCAGCTGGCCAGGGGCATCGACCCACGCCGGGTGACCCCGAGCGAGCCGGCGCGGTCGATCTCCGGCGAACGCACCTTCGACCACGACGTCGACGACCCCGCGGAGCTCGAACGGCAGGTGCTGAAGCTCAGCGAGATCGTCGGCCGTCGGCTGCGGGCCGCCGCCGTGGCGGGCCGCACCATCACGCTGAAGGTCCGGTTCGACTCCTTCGAGACCGTGACCCGCTCCAGCACCCTGCCCGCGCCCACCGACCGCACCCGGGATGTGGCGCTGATCGCCCTGGACCTGCTGGCGGGGCTCCGACTCGAGCGTGCTCGCATCCGGCTGATCGGGGTGGGGGTGTCCAACCTCGGCGACGGGGACGGCGCCCGCCAGCTGACGCTGGACACCGGTACCCCGGACGCCGACCAGGGTCCCCCGCCGGCGGTCAGCGACCGGTTGGCGGATCCCCGCTGGGAACAGGTGGAGCGCATCGCCGACTCCGTCGCCCAGCGTTTCGAGGGCGTGGGGGTGTCCTACGCGGCGCTCCTCGACGACCAGGAGGATCCCGCCGAGGTGGCACCGCGGCGCGAGGACCGCGCCCCGGACCCCGGAGCCGAACCGGGGGAGGGCCGCGATGGGGGCGCGGCGCGGTGACGGCCCGACCGCGCGGCGGCGCGGCGCCGCGACGACGAAGTCGAAGCCAGGACACCTGCTGGTTTCTCGCCGCAGCCGCTCGTGACTCGTGTGACACGGGTCGAGGTTCCAGCGTCGGCGCTGGGAGGACGTCACCGCGTCCGTTCTGGAGACCACACGCGGTCCTCAGTTCAGGAGCGGCTCCCGTCGGAGTGCGTCGTCTGCCGAGCGTCGATGCAGCCATGCGATACCGACTGGACGAGCACGCCGCACGTCCCAGTCGCAGGGGCCGGTCCACTTGTCATGCGGGGGAGGGGGACTCAAGCTCCTCGCGCTGCCTGAAGAAGCGGCCGTGCGTGGCCTTGACGGCATCGATGGACTCGGCTCCCACCAGGAGTACCTCGATGTGATCACGCTGGTCCGCGTACGCCTCCTCCGCCGCGTCGTAGGCGTCGAGCGCCTCGGCAGCCTCCGAGTCGCCGCGGAACTCCCGTGGCTGATCACGGAGACGACCCAGCTCATGGTCGAAGATGAGGAGGAACCGGCTGATCTCAGCCATCGGTGCTCCTTCCGTGCTGCTGGACGTCGAGCCAGAACTGCGAGATGCGCGACGCTGCCTCGTCCGCATCCCCAGCGTACTGGCGGGTTGGCTCCAGCGATGCGAGCTCGCTGCTCAGCGCGCGGAGCCCCTCGAGCACGTCCGCCGGCCCTTCGCCGTTCTTGGTGGCCACTCCGAGCAAGTGTCCGACGTCCTCAACAAGTTCAGCCCAGGCGTTCTGAATCTGGGTCCGGATCTGCACTTCGACGAGGCGATCCTTGTGCTGGAGCACGAGGTGGATGGCCCGATACCCGGACGCGGGCGGGTCGTCGATGTAGTCCCGATCGCGGCGGATGGGGTATTCGACAGCTACTCGTCGCCACCGCTCCGCCAGAGCGCGCGCGTCGTCAACGGAGACAACCACGGTGCGTGCACCCGCGATGTCCTCCATCGTGCTCAGTTGGACCCGTGGGTGCTCGCGCACGAGCTTGCGAACGATCGTCGGGAGCTCCTTCAGCCGCTGGGTGACGGCGCCCTCGATGCCGATAGTGCCGAGACGGCTTCGACAACCCATCTGCGCCCAGTTCTCTGCCTCGGCGTGGGACTGACGCCAGTTCCTGGCGACCGAGGTCGCCCAGGCGACGTCGTCCCCAGAGTGGCTCAGGATCTGCGTGTGGTGCTCACGGAGGATCTTGCCGGCGCGCTTGACCTGGCACTTGCTGTACTCGAGCTCCGGCCACGTCATCCCCACTCCGTCGGCTCGGCCCCAGCCAACGCTACGCCGTCGAGTCCCAACACGCTTGGCACCGTCCCGTAGCGGAGCTCGCGTGTCCGCAGGTGCAGAAACCGTTGGTCTCGCCCGAGGGTGTGCGCCAGATCGAGAGGTAGTCCAAGTCGTCGACCAGGTCCTCAGCGTCGGGTCTAATGCGGCGAAGTCGGCTCGGACGTGAGCGCTCGAAACCTCCGAAACCCGGGCAGAACCGCCGCACGGCGGGTGGAGCATACGGGCGTTGCGCCGCGGTTGAAGGTGGGGTTCGTGCCGGAGGCGTCAAGTGCATCGGGCACCGGGACCTCGTTGGCGACGGGTAGAGGGTCTCAGGGTTCCGAGCCGTACGTGTCTGGGTCCTCCCAGCTCGGGGTCGGCCCGTTGCCGCTCACCGTGGTCCGCCAGCCCTCTGGCCCGCGGACGCAGTAGACCCATTCCCGGTAGCCGGGTTGCAACTCGATGACGACCTCAGCGCGTTGCCCGCAGACCGTCACCTGCTTGACCCTTGCGCCCGCGCTGGGCGTCTGACGCCACTCCGAGAGCGCAGCGTCCTCGGGCGAACCGAAACGCGCCGGCGTCATCGTCAGCCCTCGTGGGCGTGCTCGTCGGATTCGGAAGGCGCACGAGACGCGTCAAGGCGCTGTTCGATCGCCTCGACCGCTCGAACGAGTCTCGTCAGGACACTCAAGACGTACATCCCAGCGAAGGTCAGCACCATCAACACGATCAGTTGCAGCAGTTCCATGGTCGTGAGTCACCAGTCATCGGATGCGGCGCATGTGCGCCCAGCCGTGGATGGTACGAACAACACCTCGCGTCGTGAGGCGAACCGGACCGAGGCCGGGCAGCCTCCGCTGGAACCTAGAGGATCCGGGCGTTCTGGCTACTCGCCATCGTCTTCGGCAGACGTGTCGGCGACCGCCATGCCGAGCGTCCTGGCTGCGGTGCACAGGTCGCGGTCACCAGCGACCATGACGGTCGTGTCGTCACGGATGCGTTCGGCTGCTGCGAGGTGGACGGCGTCGTAGCCACGCAGCGCGTGGTGCTGGGCCAGCTCGCCTGCCCGACGCACGAGGCGCTCGTCGATCTCCAACAGATCGAGGTTGGCGTAGAGGCCATCGAGCGCGTCGATCGTTGCATCGAGATCCGTCGCAGAGAGCCGCCCCAACCGGGTCGCCTGAGCGAGAGCTGCCCGAGCCTCGGCGTAGATCAACCGTACGGCGACGACGTTGTCTGCCACGTCCCATAACCGGCAGGCACGCTCCGATCCCCGTTCGTCGACCAGCAGCGGGATGAGCGCAGACGTGTCGAAGTAGGCGATCACCGACGCTGCTCAGCGATGAGCCCGCTGACCTCACCGGTCACCGCGACCCGGGTCGTCGGTCGACGGCGGTCACGGGTCGCCGCAGCCGTGACAAGGCCCTCGGCGATCAGCCGGTCGAGCGTGTGCGGTCCGTCGACCGGGACCAACCGTGCGATCGGTTGCCCCCGGTCGGTGACGGTCAACTCTTCGCCGGACCGAACACGCTCGAGGTAGCGACTGAGATGATCTCGCAGGTCTCGGATCCCGGCTTCAGCCATGCCGACCTCCCGATGTGGCGTCATTAGACATACGATAGTAGCCACAGTGTTGCGGGTTGAGGTGAGCCAGATCCCGATCGGTGCGCAACCGCCGTTGTTCACCGGTCGAACCGCGATTTGTCCCCAACGCGATGACACGGGGGCGCGGCTCGGTGACGGTCCCGCCGCGCCGCGGCGCGGCGCCGGTCACACCAGCGGCAGGAAGCGGACCCGGCTGCGCTGCCGGCGACGGCTGTCGAGGTGGTCGGCCAGTTCCGCGTAGACGGCGTCGCCCACCATCAGCCGCAGCTCCACCTCCATCGAGCGGTAGACGGGGTCACGCCCGACGAAGGCCACCTCGTCGTCCAGGCACCACCAGCCGAACTCCGCGCCGCCCTCGCCCCAGTGCCCGCGCTCGTAGGCGGCGATCGTGTGGACCTCGAGGACCCCGCCGTCGTTGGCGGTGACCTCCTCGATGGTGCGGTGCAGCGGTACCTGCCAGCACACCGTGGGCTTGTAGGTCGAGTGGTGCAGGCCGTCGGCCGCGGCGAGGTGGTGCAGGGCGCAACCGATCCCGCCACCGAACCCGCTGCGGTTGGCGAAGATGCACCCGCCCGCCACCACGCGGGTCAGCACCTCGCCGTCCTCATCGGTGGTGCACACCCCGCCGGCCACCGCCTCGGCGTGGAACTGCATCGAGGTGGCGTCGAGCCGGTCGCTGACCAGTGCCTCGAGGGCGTCCGCGTCGTCGTCCTCGGTGAGGTAGGCCCCGTGGATGCAGCAGCCGATCGCGGGGTCCTGGGTCCCCGGGTGCACACCCTCGCACCCCTGGCCGTAGATGCAGGTGTAGGAGGACAGCAGGAAGGAGACGTCGAAGGTGTAGCGACGCCGCTCGTCCGCCGGATCGCGCACCGACACCCACTCGCGTTCCAGCACAGGCCACCTCCACGGGCCGGCGCCGGTGACGGCGCCGATACCCGAGGCTACCGAGCGTCCTTCTAGCCTCGCGGGCGAGGAGCGAGCCCGGTCACAGGCCGTGCAGGTGCCGGGCCGGCCTCGGGACAGCAGCGGGCGAGCGGCAGGAGCACAGGGTGAGCGAGGTCCGTTACGAGGTGGTCGACCGGGTCGCCCACGTCACCATCGACCGTCCCGACAAGCGCAACGCGATGGACCTCGAGGTGTTCGCGCAGCTCGCGGAACACGCCGCCCGGATCGAAGCCGATCCGGACGTGGGCGCGGTGGTCGTGGCCGGGGCTGCGGGGACCTTCTCCGCCGGGCTGGACCTCACCACCCTCGGCGGTCTGCTCGGTGAGGGGCTGGATCCCGTCATGGTCGCCCGCCTGCAGGCGACCTTCACCGCCTACGAGGAGCTGGATGTCCCCGTGCTGGCGGCCATCGAGGGCCACTGCCTCGGCGGCGGTATCCAGCTGGCGGCCGCCTGTCACCTGCGGGCGGTGGCGCCCTCGGCGTCGCTGTCGGTGCTCGAGGTGCGGTGGGGCCTGGTGCCCGACCTCGGTGGGACCTACCGTCTGCCCCGCCTGGTGGGTGCCGGCCGGGCCACGGAGCTGGCGATGACCGCACGGCGCTTCGACGCCGAGGAGGCGCTGGCCACCGGGTTCGCGGAGCTCGCCCTGCCGGCCGAGGATGCACAGGTCGCTGCCCACGAGCACGCGGCCCGCTGGGCGGCGGGTCCCGGCAGCGTGCGCCGTATCCCACGGTTGGTGCGCGAGAACCTGCGGCGTGCGCGCACCGAGGCCCTGGCCGCGGAGATCGCCGCGCAGGAGGCGGCGGTGTCCGGTCCGGACGTACGCGAGGCCGTCACCGCCCACCTCGAGGGGCGAGAGCCGCGTTTCCAGGGGCGTTGACCGGGCGACAGACCCTCCGGGGGGCGTCGGAGACGGCCACCCCCCGGATCGGTGCGGGGCCGCTGAGGCGCGCAGCCCGCTCACCTCGGGGCCCCGGTGCTTCGATGGGGGTCCACGGTGCTGCATGCGGCCGAACCCATCGGTACAGTCGGAGAACCCGAGCAGGGCGATGAGGACATGCCGCTTTCCGAGCATGAGGAGAACGTCCTCGCGGAGATCGAGCGTCAGCTCGCCGCGGAGGACCCACGCTTCGCGTCGAAGGCACGCCGCAAGCTCGGCGTGTCGCGTGTCGGCCAGCAACGCATCGCCATCGTCCTCGGCTTCCTCGGGATCGTCTCGGTCCTGGCCCTCGGCTTCCTCAGCTCGCCCTGGAACATCATCATCCCCGCCATCGGGTTCGCGATGCTGCTCGCAGGCATCATCCTCGGGGTGACCGCACGGGGTTCGGCAGGGGAGCAGGCGGACGCCTTCGTGCCGCCCGACGACCGCACCTGACCGCACCGACGGGCCGGCCGGCGACACGCTCGCCTAGCCCACCTCGGGGCCGTTTGCGTGCGGCTCAGCGACCGCGCCACCCGTCCACGAGCAGTCGACGGAACCGGGTGACCGCTGCGGTGCCACGACGCAGCGGCACGAGCAGCTGTTCGCGTCGGGGGACCCGGCCGGTGAGCTGCTCGGTCATCTCCTCCAGGGTGGCCACCGCCGCGCCGGCCCGGGCCGCGTCGAGCTCCCCGTCGAAGGCGGCAGCCTGGATCGTCGCGGCCACCTCGCCACGTCCGCGGTCGATCCGCCCCTCCGACTCCCAGCGGGCGATCACCTCGCGGGTCGTCTCCTGGGGTGCGCGGTCCAGCCCGACCCGTCGGGCCGCCGCGTACAGCCGACGCTGGGCTGCGAGCACGGCACCGCGCGGGTCGCCGCCGAGCTGGCGGCCCGGCGCGCCGCGGTCGGCGATCCGGGCCGCGAGGACCACGACCACCGGTGCGAGCAGCAGGGCGAGCACGACCCAGCCGGTGGCGCTGGCGTCGTCGTCCGCGCCGCCGGCCGTCGTCTGCCCCGCGTCAGCCGCCGTGTCCTCCTCCGGCAACGCCTGCTCCTCGAGGTCGGGCACCTCGGCGTCGGTGTCCGGTGCGTCGAACTCCTCGAGCGGATCGGTCTCCTGCTCGGCACGCTCGGCCTCGTTGACCACCGGCGCCAGGTCGTCCTCGCGGGGCAGGATGTGGGTGTCGTCGGAGCGCGGGGTCGGCTCGAAGGTCACCCAGCCGTAGCCCGGGAACAGCACCTCCACCCAGGCGTGCGCGTCCCCCGTGGTCACCAGGTACTCGGCCAGCCCGTCGCCGCTGTCCGGGTCGGCCTCAGCGACCCGTTCGCCCGGCAGGAAGCCCACGGCGACCCGGGCCGGGATGCCCGTCTCGCGCAGCATCACCGCCATCGCGGTGGCGAAGTACTCGCAGTAGCCGACCCGGTCCTCGAGGACGAAGCGGGTCAACGCGTCATCGCCGCGCAGGGCGGGGACGTCGAGGTCGTAGGTGAACCCACCCTCCGGGCCGACGAACCACGACTGCAGTGCCAGCGCGCGTTCGATCACGGTGTCCGCGCCGGCAGCGGCGTAGACCTCCTCGGCCTGGGCGCCGAGCTCCGGGTAGGCCCGCGGCAGCTCGGTGTGTTCGGCCAGCACCTCGGCGGGGAAGCTGACCTCGGCGAGCTCCTGGAAGCTGGGGTTCGGCCGTTCCGCGAGCACCCGGTACGCCGAACCCTGCCGGATCCCGATGGTCTCCCCGACGGCCTCCGCGCGGTCCCAGGTCGCCAGGAAGCCGCCCTCGGTGGACCACACCATGTCCTCACGGATCGGGCCCAGGATCTCCACCGGCTGGTAGGGCAGGGGGACGTAGATGTTCTCGAGCTCCAGCACCTCGACGTCCACCTCGACCAGCTGGGTACTGGCCGCCGGCTCCTCGGGTGGCAGCGGTCGGTCGGCCGGGAACAGCGAGGCGGGGTCGGGCCGGAAGGTGCCACCCTCCGCGGTCCCCAGCCGCCAGGTGCCGCCGTCGAAGCTGTCGAGGCCCGCCAGGCGCAGGTAGCTGCGTTGGGAGGCGCGGACCCGCAGGACCTCGCGCTCCTCGGGCGAGCCGAGCCGGTTGGTGATGTCGACGATCGGCTGGTAGCCGCGGGGCTGGCTCCCCGATCCCAGCTGCACCCACGGGTCCTCGCCCTGGGCGGGCAGGAGCCACGGGGCGACCAGGGCCAGGGCGATCGCGCCCGCTCCGAGCGCCAGACCGCTGGCCGGCAGCGGGATCGTGGCCGGGCCCGTCAGCGGCAGGTTCACGCTGGCCAGGAGCAGGATCCCCGCCGCAGCCAGGAAGGGCACGACCAGCGACCAGCCCTCGGGAGCACCGCTCGGGATGGCCAGCGGCACGGCCCACAGGGCGGTCAGCATCACCAGGGCGGGCCCGGCGTGGCCGCTTCGGACCACGATCTCGTGCGCCAGCAGCGTGATCACGCCGTAGCCGACGGCTGCGAGCAGGAGCAGCCCCACCAGCGGCTCGGCGGGGGAGGGCTCCTGGGCCAGGGCGGTGAGCCCGTCGAGGAAGGTGGTGCGCAGCAGCTCCAGCTGGCCGGACGGATCGTCACGCCAGCCGAGGTCCAGGCCCAGCAGTCGCGGCAGACCGAGCAGCGTGACCAGCGCCGCCACCGGGGCCGCGAGCCAGCCCGGCAGGTGGATCCACCGGGCGACCGCCGCGATGGCCAGCGCCAACAGCCCGGCACCGACCGCCGGGCCCCGCCACGAGGTGTCGGTGAACACCCGGTCGTAGCCCGGGACGGTGGCGAGCAGGGTGAGGGCGAGCAGCAGCAGCAGCGTCACGTGGCGGATCATCGGGCCACCGCCCCACCGGTCGGGACCGCCCCGGCGCGGTGTGTCCGGCCGAGCAGCTCCTGCCATCGTTCGGGGACCCGGTCACCGGAGCGCACCATCGTCGCCCGCCACCCGGCGGCCCGCAGCCCGGCGACGGCGCGCACGGCTGCCGGATCCGGTGCAGCGGCCCGGGTGTAGCTGGCGGTATCCAGCACCACGGCCAGCCGGCTGGAGGCGCCCCGGCCCGCGCGCACCAGGGCACGCAGCTCCTCGGCGTCCGGCGGTGTGAGCACGGCCACGAGGGTGCCTTCCCCGGCGGTCCCGGTGGCCAGCTGGCGCAGCAGCGCCGGCATGTCGATCTCCTCGGCCTCCACGGCGGCGAGGACGGGCATCCAGGCGCTGGCCGGCTGCGGCGTCGGCGCCTGCAGCATCGGGCGGTCGAGCAGGGCGACGGCGCGGCCCCGGGCGGAGAGGTGGTGGGCGACGCTGGCAGCGGTGGCCACGGCCACCTCGAGGCTGGCGGCCGATCCCACACCGCGGTGCCGGTCCCGGCGGATATCGAGCAGGATGCTGGCCCGCGGGGAGGTCGCCTCCTCGCCGCGACGCACCATCAGCTTGCCGCGGTGGGCCGTGGAGGCCCAGTGCACCGCCCGCAGGTCGTCCCCACGCACGTACTCGCGGATGTCGGCGAGCTCGTCGCCGTGGGAGGTCGGTCGGCGTGGGCCCGCCGCCACGGAACCGCTGGCACCCCCGAGGGGGACCCCCGGGGGCAGCTGCCACACCTCGGGCAGCACCGTGAAGCCGTCGCGTACGTCCAGCACCCGTCGTCGTTGCACCAGGCCGAAGGGATCGCGGATCGTCACGCTCACCGGGCCGAGGACGAACCGCCCGCGGTGGACGCCCTCGAGCTCGTAGCTGAGGTCCAGCATCCGGTGGGGGGTCAGGACGGGCACTCGGAAGCCCGGTGCGTGCCCGAGCGCGGCCGGCACGGTCTCCTCGAGCCACGCCGCGGGGCTCGGGACCGCGCCGAGGTTGCGGACCAGCAGCTGCACCCGTGCACGACCACCGAAGGCCACCGTGGACGGCTCAACGCTGCGCTGCACCTCGAGGCGCAGCGGGAGGAACACGATCCAGGCAGCCGCCCCGGCGACCAGCGCGAGCAGGGCCACCGCCGCCGTGTGCAGCTGCGACACCCCGAGGGTGCGGGCCGCGATCCACAGCCCTGCCACCGCGAACAGGGCGCCGATACCGCGCCGGGTCATGCGGTCACTCCGTCGGGGCGGGCATACCCGCCAGGATGTCGGCGACCACCTCGGCTGCGCTGGTACCGGCCAGTTCCGCGTCCGGGCGCAGGATCAGCCGGTGCTCCAACACGTGGCCGGCGAGCGCCTTGATGTCGTCGGGGACCACGTGGTCACGACCGTCGATGGCCGCTACCACACGCACGGCGCGCAGCAGCGCCAGGGACGCCCGGGGCGAGACACCGAGCTCCACCGCGTGGTGGTTGCGGGTCGCACGGCACACCGCGATCAGGTAGCGCTCGATCGGCTCGCTGACCCGAACGGCCCGGATGCTGTCCACGGCCGCCATGACCTCCGCGGTATCGGCGACGGGGCCGAGGTCCGCCAACCGGTCGCCACCGCCGTGGGTCCGCACGATCTCCAGCTCGTCGTCGGCGTGGGGGTAGCCGATCGCGATCCGCATGAGGAACCGGTCGCGCTGGGCCTCCGGCAGGGGGTAGGTGCCCTCGAGTTCGATGGGGTTCTGGGTGGCGATGACCATGAAGGGCGCGGCCAGCTGGTGGGTGGTCCCGTCGATGGTGACGGTGCGCTCCTCCATCGCCTCGAGTAGCGCCGACTGGGTCTTGGGGCCGGCGCGGTTGATCTCGTCACCGAGGACGATGTTGGCGAACACCGGGCCGGGCCGGAAGGCGAAGGCACCGGTGTCCGGCGCGTAGACCGTGACCCCGGTCACGTCCGAGGGCAGCAGGTCCGGCGTGAACTGCACGCGCGACACCGAGCAGTCGATGGACCGGGCCATGGCCTTGGCCAGGAGGGTCTTGCCGACCCCCGGCACGTCCTCGACCAGCAGGTGCCCCTCGGCGAGCAGGGTCACCAGCGCCAGCCGTACCACCTGATCCTTGCCCCGCATCACCTGCTGGACGTTCGCCTCGATGGCACGCAGCGTGGCCGACACGCGGCGCAGTTCCGGGGCGGAGGTCCGGACCTGTTCGGTGCTCGACACTGCGGCTCCCGGGTCGCGGGGCGTGCGGGCCCCCGAGGACGATCGTCACGGACCGGTGCCAGGGGCGTCCTGGAGGCGGTGAGGGTACCGGCGTCGAGGTGGAGCGCTGCGGCGCGGCGCACGGTCTGGGACCTGACGCCTATGTCAGGTCTCGGCTACCGTCCGGTCCCCCGCGATGGAGGGGCGTACGGGTGGTCGAGGACGGGGTGGCGGCCACGGGCCGTACCAGCAGAGGTGCGCGCACCCGGGCACGCCTGCTCGAGGCGGCCCGCGAGGTCATGGCCACACGGGGCTTCGCGGCGTCCCGCATCGAGGACATCGTCGCCTGTGCCGGGGTCAGCCACGGCACCTTCTACACCTACTTCGAGAACAAGGCCGCGATCCTCGACGCCCTCATCGACACCGCCGCGGCACAGCTCCAGGCGGTGGTGGACGAGCCCTGGGACGGGCCCGACGGGCAAGCGGCGGTGGAGACCGTGATCGGGCGGTTCGTGCGGGTGTTCGCCGAGCACGCCGATGTCATGCGGGTCTGGCTCGAGGCCAGCGCGCACGAGCCGCACTTCGCGGGCAGGCTCACCGAGGTCCGTGGTGGCTACACCGCGCGCGTCGCCGAGGTGCTGGCGCCGGGCCTCGTGGGTAGCGGACACGACCCCACCCACGCGGCCGGTGCGCTCGTGGCGATGGTCGAGGGGACCGTCACCCAGCGGGTGACGCCCCTGCCTGGCGACGATCCGGCCCAACTGGTGCGCACCCTTCGGTCGCTGTGGATCGGCGGGGTCCTCAAGCTGTCGGAGGACCGGCGCTGACCGGGGCGCGCCGCGTGATCGCGTCGGGAGGAGGTCGCGCCGCCATCGCGTACGACGTCTGCGGGATCCTGCTGCTCGGCGGCGATGGTAGCGAAGTGCTACCATCGAGGTATGGCCGTGAACATGCACATCCGGGATCTGGACGAGCCCACGCATCGGGAGCTGGTCCGCCGCGCGGACGCTGCCGGGATGAGTCTGCGGAGCTACGTGATCGAGGTCCTGCACCGTCACGCTGCGCTGCCGACCCTGGAGGAGTGGCTCGACGAGGTGCGATCAGACCCGCCACTGACGGGTGAGGGCCCGGACAGCGTCACCTTGGTCGAGGAGGGCCGGCGGGACATCGACGTCACGTGAGCGCGACGCTGCTCGTGGTCGATGCGTCGGTCGTTGTCGAGGTGTTGCGCCGGTCGGACCGTGGCGATCTGGTGGCGGCCCGGATACGTGGGGCGACGCTCGCGGCACCCGCACACCTCGATGCCGAGGTGCTGTCCGCGCTGGGGCGGACGGTGCGGGCCGGCGATGCGGAAGCGTCCAGGGTCACTCGGGCAATCGACCGTCTGGTTCGGCTTCCTGTCGAGCGCTTCCCGATCGCACCGCTGCTCCGGCGGGCGTGGGATCTCAGAGGGCACATCGCTGTGCGTGACGGGCTCTACGTCGCGTGTGCCGAGACGCTGGGCGCAACCCTGTTGACCTGCGACGGGCGCTTGGCCCGATCCGCACCGGTGTCCGTGGAGCTCCCCTGAGACGCGCCGCTCGGACCCCACCTCTGCCCGGCGCCCGAGTCGGTCACCACCCGACTCGCCAACCAGCGTGACGACGGCCGCTTCCATGAAGGGACGACCGAGGACCTCCTCGCTGAGGTCGAGCTACAGACCAGGTGACCGGGGTCGTCTACCGGTCCCTGCCTGACAGCTACGAGCCGTCGCAGTCGCGGGTCATCGCGGTGCGGTCTCGAGCCGACGTCTGCAACATCGCCGCCAAGCGACGCGACAAGGAGCATGACATCCCCTTGGCGACATCGATCCGTACCCGGTGCGCGTCGGGGTACACGAAGCCCGGATCCTGCTCACGCAGCCCGAGCCCTGAGTCCTCGAGCGCCTCGGACAGCAGCAACGCGCAGCACGGGCACAACGGGTCATAGCTGGGCGTGGGACGAAGCACAGCCTCGCAGGCCTGTCGCCCATGGTGGTCCACAACGCGCACGTCCTCCACGATGGCGCCCGGGTCGTCATCCCCCACCTCGCCGAGTGCAACCGGATCGAGCATCGCCACGTCGTAGTAGTTCCCGAGCATCGGCACATCGGTGTCGAGCTCGAACCGTCCCGGAGGCCAACCCACCAGACCATCCTCGTCGAGATCGACCTCGACATCCGGCGCCGTCGGCAACACGATCGAGGGTGCATCGCCGCGACGGCTGAGTGGTGTCACCGTCCGGGCGGGCTCACGGTGCACCCGCACGAGGGTGCCATCGAGCCGTTCGACCCGGGCCAGCTTCGGACGCCGGATGAAGACACGCCTCGGGGAGTCCTCACGGCCAGACTGGTCCCGCTTCTGGACGTAGCGCAGCGTTGACCAGCGCCACGGCGATGACCGGGCGAGCGCACGGAACCGTTCATCGGTGGGCTCCATCGAGCCAGCGCACGAGCCGCGGGCCCCACATCCCACCCCCACCCAACCATGAGGGCGTTGTGGTGAGTTCCTGAGCTCTGGCCCAGGGATCGACCAGGCAGTGGCTCCGGCTGCTGTGTGGCCGCCGAGATGTGGTCAGTTCCTGGGCTCTTGCCCAGGGATCGACCAGGTGTCAGGGACCGGTGCGGGTCGCGCGAGTGGGTGGCCGACAGCCGACGACCTGATCCCGGCGGGACCACTGCGCACCGTTCTCGTACCCGGCAGCAACCGCCGTATGTGCACGATGCCTTCGACCGTCTGAACCGCTGAGTCGCTGTCGCCCGTAGGCCACGAGCGTCGGGATCCCGACGGCGGCCCTCGCGGCGAAAGACCGCGCTGTAGGCGTGTCGGGTTGCGCTCCGCAACCGTGATATCGGTCGCCGGGCTCGACGGCCAGCGTCGTCCATGACTGCACCGCCGAGGTCCTCGGACAGCCAGTCGCGAACCAGCCGTCCTACACCAGCGAACCATGAGGCGGTTGTCGCCCGGTTCTTGGGCGCGGTTCTTCGCGCCAGGATCGCCGGTTGTGTGACAGGCATGAACGAGGCGACTCGACCGTCCTGAAGTCTCCCGTCGCGGCTGCCTGAGGGTGATAAGTCCTCGGCAGCGGTGGTGCCGCTGTACGCCGTTCGGTGCGTGTTTGGTCGACCGCGCGGAAAACGTTGATGCCGTGCCGGGCGCTACGTATGAGCTACGGTGTAGCCCACATGGGAAGGCCGGTCATGGCAGCGAGGAGTACGTCGTTCCGACTCGGTGATGAGGCGCGGCAGCGGCTGCACGAGCGCGCTGAGCGCGAGGGGATCAGTGCGACGGCGCTGCTCGAACGGCTCATCATCGAGGGTGTGGACACCCTGGACCACGCGGGCATCGTGTACCGGGGTCCAGGTCATGACCGTCGTGCGGCGCTGGCTGGCGGGCCGGATGTCTGGGAGATCGTCGCGCGGCTGCGGGAACTTGACGGCAGCGAGGAGCAGCGGATCGCGGTCCTGGCGACGGAGACCGAACTGCACCCCCGACAGCTGCGGGCCGCGCTGGAGTTCGCCGCCCGGCATCCAGCAGAGATCGAACGACGCATCCTGCGCAACGAGCGTGCGATCGCTGAGAGCCGTGACGCCGCTGAGCAGCGTCGGGCGCTGTTGGCGTGAGGTTCCTGCTGGACGAGATGTTCCCGCAGACGGCGACCACCCTGCTGCGTGATGCGTTCGACCATGATGCGAAGCACGTCGGCGAGGTGGGACTGTCCGGTGCCGATGACGCTGCGGTCGCGACGTTCGCGCGCAGCGAGCACCGCGCTGTCGTGACCGAGAACGTCGCCGACTACGCGCCAGAACCCGACCTGGTGCTGGTGTGCGTGCTGCAGCGCAATCTGCCCTCGGGCGGAGCCCAGGCGCAAGCGCTGGCGGAACTGCTCGACCGCTGGGCAACCGACAACGCCGATCCGTACCTCGGCCAGCACTGGCCGACCTGATCGGCATGACACCCACGGAGCCAGCCGGGCAAGCTCGACGTCCCACACGATGGACGTCGTAGAAAGGCCCCCAGGTGCGGATCAGCGCGCTGCTGGTCGCCATCATCGCCATCGTGGGCGTTGGATGTGGCGATGCCGACGAGGGCGACGCAGCAGGCGAGGAGGAGGAGTACGAGACCAGCAACGCCGACCTGCGCGAGCCTGACGTCGTGAGCGTGCAGGTCGGGAGCTCTAGCGCCGTGCAGCGTGAGATCGTGACCGAGGAGGACACCGAGGCCGTGGAGGTCACCGTGGTGGTCGAGGGTGACAGCATCGACGACTGGCTCGAGGTCGGCCTGCACATCGAACTCGTGGCGCCGCTGGGCGATCGGAAGCTCATCGATGGGACCACGGGCGAACCGGTCGAGGTGCACTCCGGTGAGCACGCATCCATCGACCGCTGAACGCGACTCCACCAAGGCGACCGAACCACGACCGCCTGAGGAGCCAACTGTCGGATGCCCTCTTCGCCGCGGGGCGGCGTGGCAGTCGGGCTTCCCGTGTCCTAGCGTGATGTCCATGCGTCTTCGACCCTACGTCCACACCTCGGACTTCGATGAGGTCGGCCGGCTGCTCCTCGATGCGTACCGACCCGGGGCCCTTTGTGTTCCTGGCTCCAACCGCGGTGGGAGTACCAGCACTTCCACCCGCTGATCCGCGAGGTCGACCGCGGCCGGTTCGGGGTCGCTGAAGCGGACGACGGCCGCGTGGTGGGCATCGTGCACAACGAGCACGATGCGGCCGTCGCCTACCTGCAGCGTCGGCCTGACGACGACGCGGTGGTCGAGCCGTTGCTGGACTGGGCCGAGGACCACCTTGGAAGCTGGTCACCAACGTTGCCACGAGAGGTCCTGGGGCTGCACGTACCCACCTGCGACCAGACGCTCGCCGCGGCGCTCATCCGACGTGGCTACACCCGCGACCCTGTGCACACAGAGCCGACCAGTTGCCTTACCGACATCGACCGGCTGCCGGACCTGCCCGCACCGCGAGGGACCGTGCTGCGGACCCTGGCGGAGGACGGGGACCTCGCCGAGGTCCACCGGGTCCTGTGGCACGGCTTCGACAACGACGGGCCGCCACCAGCCGAGGGCATCGAGGCGCGGCGCTTCATGCAGTCGGCGCCGAACTTCCGCCCCGACCTGACCGTCGTGACGGCAACCCCGACGGGCACCTACACGGCCTTCTGTGGCGTGTGGCTCGTCGCCGCGCACCGTGTGGCGTACGTGGAGCCCGTGGCCACCGTTCTCGATCACCGGGGCCAGGGCCACGGCCGGGCGGTCGTGCTCGAGGCGCTGCGTCGTGCCGGTCAAGCGGGTGCCGGGGTGGCCTGGGTCGGCTCGGACCAGCCCTTCTACCGCGCGCTGGGATTCGAGACGAGGTTCGACGCGCCGTTGTGGCTCGCCCCGTGAACGCCAGGCCATCTCCATGCGCGGGATGTCGACCGACGGGTCCTGGTGGGAGACCTCATGACAGCGGCCGATCGTGGTCGACACCGAACCGCAGCTGTAGGCAGGTACGGGGTGAGTCCTACGTGCTGTAGGAAGCAGGCCTGGCAACGACTCCGCAGCGCCGTTGACACCGATCACAAGCGCCCTTTGGAGCTACCCGGCGAACGACGCCATCACCGTGACGATCGGCGGTCGGGCGACGGCCGGCAGCGCCCACAACTGCACCGAGCCGCTCGACGAACGTCAACGGTTCCGTATGCTGTCTGTATGGCTGCAACCAAGATGCTCCGGGTCTCTGACCGCACCCACGACGGCTTCCGCCGCGAGGCGAAACGGCGTGGTGCGACCATCGACGAGGTCGCTACCGCAGCACTGCGCGCGCTTCGCCAGAAGGAGATGGGCGAGCAGCTCGCGGCGCCGCTCGAGGGTGATGAGGCCGAGTGGCTCGATGCGTCGCTGCGGTGACGTCCAACTCGCGGACCTGGGCGAGCCGCAAGGGCGCGAGGCCGGCTTCGCACGGCCGGTCGCGGTCGTGACCGCGCAGCTGGTCCTCGATCAGCACCCGAGCGTGGTCCACGTCGTGCCGCTGACCTCCACCATCCGCGACTACCGGTCCGAAGTGCTCATCGAACCCGACCCCGGCAACGGGCTCGAGGTGGCCTGTGCAGCACAGTGCCAGCACATCCGCGCCATCGCCGTCGGACGACTCGCCGACCCGATCGGCAACGTCGGTCCGCAGGCACTCACCCAGATCCGTGAGATCCTCGCGGATCTCCTCGACCTGTAGCGACCCGCACGCCACAACCGTGATTTTGGTCGCCGCGCTCGACGACATGCGTCGCCCATAACCGACCGGCCCCGGCTGCTCCGCTGCCCACGGCATCGTGCAGATACGGCGGTTACGCACAGGTCAGTACATCCACTGAACTTGACTCCGTGCAGCACCTACACTTACGCTGCATGAAGCGACGAGATCTCATCAGACAGCTCCGCGATGCAGCCAGCGACGCGAAGCTCGAGTTCACGTCGCTGCGGAACACCGGCGGGCACGAGGTCTTCTCGCTCGACGGCCTACGCATCCCGATCCCGAACCACCGGGCGATCGCCGAAGGCACCGCACGGTCCATCCTGCGGCAGGCCGCAACCAAGCTCGGAGAGGAGTGGTGGACGTGACCCGCTACCGCGTCACCGCCACCCGCGAGGCCGACTGGTGGTCGCTGGTCGCCGTCGACGTCGAAGGACGCGAGGTGGCCTCGCAGTCGCGCCGGCTCGATCAGGCCGACGCCGCCATCCGTGAGGCGATCGCCCTGGTCCTCGACGCCGAAGCCGACACGTTCGACGTGGACATCGCCCCCGACCTCAGCCACATCGATGTGTCCGGGGGAACCCTCGCAGCGCTCGAGTTGCGGCGCGACCTCGCCGACCTCACCGACCGAGCACGGCGTCAGACACCGGCCGCCGTTGCCGAGCTACGGCGGGCTGGACTGACGGTGCGTGACGTCGCTCACCTCCTCGGCGTCACGCCGTCGCGCGTTTCGCAGATCGAGAAGCAAGCCGCGCTGGCGAACTCGGCCTAACGCCCGGATGCGCCAGGGTGGTGCTCGGGCGGAGTGGCACCGAAGTCGACGACGAACGTGCCGTAACCGCCCTACCGGTGGATCGGTTCGAGAACGAGGGTCGGCGAGTCGCGTTGGCCATACCAGAGCGACACTTCGGCATCCCGAACCTCTACAGCTGGCAACGGCAAGTCCTTCGCGCTGCCGGGCCAGGGCTCGCCCGTGAACTCGGCCACGAAGTCCTGTGCGGTGTCCAAGACCGACAGGCAGACTCTGGCGACAAGCTCACGCTCATCTCCAGGCTGCTCGAGCAGAGGCTGAACGCCAGCGACCACCCGGGCGTGCGGCACATCGGGTTGGAAGAACGCGATGCCCCCGTCGTCCGTCTCGAGCTTGGCTCGAAAGCCATCCGGCAGCGCGGGCTCCAACGCGACGATGAGTGCTTCAGCCAGCTGGTGCCACGATGTCGATACCACAGAAGCCGCCTCTGGGCGCGCGTCGTTCCAGTCGCGGCCACGGTATAGATGACGCCACCACGCAGCGGCCGGTAACCAACGCCCGGATCCTCTACTCGGAGCCGGCGATGTACTGGGCGATGGCGTAGGTGGCGTGGCGGTCGAGGCTGTGACGATCGCGGTCGTAGCGCATGGTGGTCTTGGGGTCGGCATGCCGCGCGAAGTCTTGGACGTCGCGGAGATGCGCGCCGGCGTTCAGCGCGGCGGTGATCGCAGCGTGCCGCAGGGTGTGGGGCGTCATGCGCCGGGTGATGCCGGCACTGGTCGCGAGGGTCGCGACGGCGGCTGCGGCGTTGTTGCGGGTCACCCGGTTGCCCCACCGGTTGCGGAGCAGCGGGCCGTCCTCTCGGTTGTCGACGGCTTGTTCGACCGCTGCGCGGGTGCGCGGTGCCAGCGGGATGGTGGCGTCCTTGTCGCCCTTGCCGTGGATGACGACGGTGTGGTGCCAGCGTTCCTCGGCGAGGTCGTCGATGTCGATGCCGCAGACCTCCGAGACGCGCAGCCCGTCGAGCAGCAGCAGGCACGCCATCGCGTAGAGCGATCCGCCGGCCCCTTCTGCGGCGTTGAGCCAGTCCGCGAGTTCGTGGTGGGTCAACCGGGTCTGCCGTGGGGTCTCGTCGCGTGAGGGGCGGCGGACCGCCGCGATGGGGGTGGTGTCGAGCTGGCCGGTCTGCACGAGCCAACGGTAGAACGAGGCGAGGACCGAGAGGCCGTGACACACGGTGTTGATCGAGCTGACCTGGCGTTCGAACCAGCGCAGGTAGAGCTCGACGTGGGTGCGCTCGACCTGGAGCGGATCGAGGCAGTGGGCGGTGCACCAGGCGAACCAGCGGTGCAGCTGCTGGAGGTAGGACTTGCGGGTGTTGGCGTTGCGGTAGCCGGCCAGGAAGGCGCCGGTCAGACGGTGCAGACGTAGTTCGGTGGACGGGTCGAGGACGGTCACGGTGACATCGCTCACTTCGATGGCTCCTGGCCGCGGCACGCACGTCACACGGCCCACCGACGACCCAAGACCTCACCGCCGCGGTTCGCGAGCCCGACACCGAGGCGGCGTCGTGTACGCAGTCAGGTACACTCCAGCCATGTCGAAGACCGTGCCCGTCAGGGAGTTCCGCACCCACCTCGCCGACCTGCTCGACGAGGTGGCCGACCGACGTGAGCACGTCACGGTTACTCGACGGGGTCGACCGGCAGCGGTTCTGGTGCCGGTCGATGAGTACGAGGCGTTGGAGGAAACGGCCGAGATCCTCTCCGACGAGCCCACGCTGGCCGCGATCCGCCGGGGCCTCGATGACTTGGCGGCCGACGACGTCGCCTCGCTCGAGGAGGTCCGTGCCGAGCACGCCGCCCGCGACCGCCCGTAGTGGCGCGGGTCTTCCTCACCCGCACGGCACGGGAGGTACTCGCCTCGCTCGACTTCCTGCGCGCAGATGCGGTTCTGGATGCGCTCGGCGAGCTCGAACGCGACCCTCACCTGGGTCACGAACTACGCGGCCGACTCACCGGGCTGCGGTCCTACCGGGTCGGGGTCTACCGGATCATCTACGAGCTCCGAGACGGGAGCACCCTGCGCGTCGTCGCCATCCGCCACCGCGGCAACGCCTACGAAACTGACCCCCGGTAGGTCGCCGGCACCAGGCCGCAACGCCCGTTGCCGATCAATCGCGATCGCAGCCCAGGGCAAGGGCGGTTGCTGCGCAGATCTCATCGAGTGTGCCGCTGTCCAGGGAGCCGAGTCGCTGCGTGAGACGCTGCTGCGAGACGGTGTGCAGGCCGTCGCAGTTGACCACGGAGGGCTGGTGAATCCCCGTGTCGATGTCGATCGGGACCTCGACGGCAAGGCCGCGCGCCCGGGTGGTGATCTCGGCCACAGTCACGTTGGTGCGTACATCGAGCACCTCGTCGCGGGTGACGACCAGCACGGGCCGCGGTTTGCGGCCGACTTCGGCGAGCCAGATCTCGCCGCGTCTCACGGTCGACCCCAGGCTTCGGCGTCGTCCCAGTCGCCGTCCTCCCGTTCGGGTAGCGCCATGTAGGCCGCACGATCACGCTCTGCACGGCGGCGGCGGACGGCCTGACGCAGTCCTTCGCGGGCTGCCTCCGACACGTTGATGCCGAGCTCGCGGGCTTCCGCCGCGAGCTCGTCGTCGAAGATCACCGAGGTACGCATACCTTTATGGTAGCGCTGCAGCACATACCTCGGTGGTGCGCACCTGCCAGATCGGATGACCGCCGGTCGCGACCTGCCCGTCAAGGATCGCCCGGTGCGAGCTACTCCTCGAGACGGAGCCGCTCGATCTGCTGGCCGGTCACGTCTGCGATGATGTCGAAGTCCTTGTCGCGGTGGAGGACCGTGAGGCCAGCCAGCTCGGCGGTCGCCGCGATCAGAAGGTCGGGCACCGCCGGCGCGCGGTGATGTCCACGGTCGGCGAGCAGCTGCTGGACCTCGACGGCGCGGTCCTCGATAGCTGGCGTCAGGTACTCCACGGGCATGGAGGCCAGTGGTGGTCGCCGCAGACCTGCCCGCAGCTCATCTCCGGTGCGAGCGCTGAACCCGATCTCCAGCCGGGTAACGGTGCTGACACGCACGACGCCCCGTTCGATCCGCCCGGCCCACGCCTGCCCCTCCGCGGCGTCGCCCAGACGCACCAGGGCGGAGGAGTCGATGAGCCACTCGGTCACTCCCACGCTCCACGCATGACCTCGGGGTCACCGAGGTCGGCGAAGATCTGAGCGAATTGGCGGAGCGACTCCACGCTGACGGGCTCATCAGATGTCGAGGCGACACGCACCATCTGTCGACGGAGGTACTCGGTCCGGGACAGACCCAGACGCCTGGCTTTCGCCTCGATGGCGGCGACCACGTCGTCTGGAACGTCACGGATCAGCACGTCGGTCATGCGTGTCACCTCCGTGGCGGTATCGCAGGATATCAACAGCGCCTCGACCGTCGCTGACGCGTGTGGACAACGCCCGTATGTTCCACTGGCCTGCGGTGGCTCTCTGCGGGGCTTGGCGGAACCTCTCGCTCGCCCGGGTGGGGCTGGGGGGGCGGCCGGGCACTGCGGAGTGGGAACCGATCGGATCAGGCTGTCGACTGACTGGGGACGGCAACTTTCAGGAGAGTCGTGGGTCACGTAGGTCGTTTCGGGGGTTGGGCCGTCGTCGTGCTGGGGTTGTCGGGGGTGCTGACTGCCTGCGCCGTCGCTGGTGGGTCGGCCGATGGTGAGTCAGCCGAGTGGTGGCTGGGTGACGCCACCCCTGACGGCCAGCTCCTCGAGGTGGCCACGCTCGGCGGGGGCTGCAGCGAGTTCGTCGGTTGGGTCAGCGAAGCCGACGATGATCGCGTGCATCTGCAGGCCCGTTGGGAGTCCACTGACGCCGACGTCTGCGATTCCATGCTGCGTGTCGAGACATTGGTGCTCGACCTCACCGAGCCGCTGGGCGGCCGGGAGCTGTCAGGGTGTGGTCACGAGGACTGTCTCGCGCTCGCGGATGAGGGCGATGAGCATCAGAGCTTCCCGGCGCGTCTGGGTGTTGGCGGCCCGGGCGCGGTTGTGTCCGGGCCTACGGATGTCTGGGGGATCGAGCCCGAGGGCGCCATCGCGTGGCAGAGGCCGCACGAAGGAGACTTGCAGAGTGCGCTCGACGAGTTGGACGTGCTCGACGAACAGCTCACCGAGAGCGAGGCAGTGGGCCCGGGTTCGGGCGATACGGCCCGGCTGGAGTTCGATGGTGAGGGCACCTGGCTCGAGGCGGTCGACAGCGCCACGGGAGAGCTGCGCCGCCGCATCCGCGTCACCGACCCCGAAGCACCTATCGGCCCGCCTGTCCGTCTCGACGACACACGGGTCGTGCTCGGTCAACAGCAGCCGGACCGGCTCTGGGTCGTGGACCTGACCGACGGTGACATCCGAGAGCTGGGCGCTGATGGCGGCCGCGTGCAGGGCGTGGTGGACGGCGTGGTGATCGCCGAGAGCGAGACCCGAACACGTGCAATCGACCCGGACACCGACGCGGTGCTGTGGGAATCGCCGCGAGCGAGCGGAGGCGAACGGTTCGTCGTCGGGGACGGCGCGCTGGCTGTCTTCGACCGTGACGTTGGCAGTATCAGCCTGCTCGACCCGCGACGAGGCGACGCCATGTGGACCGCCGACGTCGGCACGCCACCTGGTGTCCAGGTCGCTGCACTCGATGACAGGCTGCTCGTGACCAGCTCGATCACCCTGTTCGCCTTCGACGCCGCAACCGGCGAACCCCACGGCTGGACCCCACTGCTGCCCGAGCGCGCCACGACGGTAGGCGGCACCCATCCGCCGCACGCCGAACGCTGACCAGGCAGGCTGAGCTGCGATGACGTTTACGCTCCGCGGCTGGCGCGCCCCGGGCATGTCATGGAACTAACGCCCGTGTGTTCTACGGGCTCTTGCGGGTGTCGTTGGGTCCGCTGGCGCGGGCGATGTCCCGTGATGGCATGGCGTGCCGCTGGGACTTGTAGCTCATGGGGCTCGGGGATCGTCGGCTTCG
>LFIK01000451.1_pt1 | contig 30863 bp, 29 predicted proteins | sample 643401 | NCBI WGS metagenome assembly LFIK01 (sample SAMN03777447, study PRJNA286221) | soda lake metagenome | biome: soda lake; feature: Kulunda steppe; material: water; isolation source: sample T5-Br brine of Lake Tanatar-5 | place: Russia: Kulunda steppe | collected 2010-07
CGTCGATCGCGTAGTGGGCCTTCATGGTGCGCAGCTGGCCGCCATGGAAGGCGCTCATCATGAAGCTCTCCGCGAGATCATCGAGGTGCTGGCCCAGCGCCAGTACGTTGTAGCCGTGTTCGCGCGCCGTGCGATACATCAAGCCGCGCTTCATGCGCGAGCAGAAGGAGCAGAACGAGTCGTTGTCCATGTGCGCATCGGCCAGCTCGGCGATGGGCTCGGACACGAAGTGATAGGGGATGCCGTAGCTGCCCAGGTAATCCATCAGCCGCTGCGGCTCGAATCCCTCGATCTCGGGGTTGATCGTGACCGCCCCCACCTCGAAGCGCACCGGGGCCCGCCGAGCGAGGTTGTGCAGCAGCCACAGCAGGGTCAGCGAATCCTTGCCACCGGACAGGCCCACCAGGATGCGGTCGCCCTCGCGGACCATGTCGAAGTCGGCGATGGCGCGCCCGGCGAGGCGGCGGATCGAGGCGGGAACGGCGGGTGTCTCCATGGGCCCGCAACATAGGCCGGCGGTCGGCTGCACGCAAGCCCAACCCGCAATGGTGGCGCAGGATTTCGGTGCACACCGCGCCTCCCGTGCACCAGAGATGAACACGCGTCGCTCTCGCACAGGGCAGGGCTTTCGACCGTGGGGGCACCGGAGCGGCGAATGGCGGGCGTCTCGCCGTGGCACCCCGCTTGCATGAAGACGGAGAAAGCTACGCCCACCCGGGGGATCCGATGCACGACCGCAAGAGCCTCAGCCTGGCCGCCGAACTTCGGCGAAACCTGCGCGCCGAATTCCCCGCGGTAGCACGTCTGTCGGTCAGCGACCCGGATTTCATGGAGGCCATCCTTGATTACGCTGCCCGCTCGCAGTCGAGCATGGTCGAGGCGGCGGCGCTGACCCTGCGCAGTCAGCTGGAGGGAACGGGGTATCTGCGAACACCCTCACCCGCGAAGACGCAACCAGAAGACGAGGCGCAGGGAGAACACCGGTCTGCGCACAAGCGGCGTGTCTATCGCGGGCGGGTAATCGAGGACCCGGAGTAGGGCCGGATCGGCGGTTGCGGGAAGAGCCCGAAGGGTTTCGCCCAGGCTGCGTTTTGGCGACACTCGGGGTTTTGCCCGGAGGGCTTCCATGGACGCGCTGTATCCCGAGATCGAGCCCCACGGTATGGGGCGCCTGCAGGTTGGCGACGGCCACGAGCTGTACTTCGAGGAATGCGGCAATCCGGAGGGGATACCCGTCGTGTTTCTGCATGGCGGGCCCGGCTCGGGTTGTGAAAGCTGGCACCGCCGCTTCTACGATCCGGAACGCTACCGCATCGTGCTGTTCGACCAGCGCGGCTGCGGACGCTCGACCCCGCACGCAAGCCTCGAGGCGAACACGACCTGGCACGCGGTCGCGGACATCGAGCGCCTGCGCGAGCACCTGGGGGTTGAACGCTGGGTGGTATTTGGCGGGTCCTGGGGCTCGACCCTCGGGCTGGCGTATGCCCAGAAACACCCGGAGCGGGTCCTGGGCCTGGTGCTACGGGGGATCTTCCTGTGCCGCCCGCAGGATATCCAATGGTTTTACCAGTCGGGCGCGGACCGGTTGTTTCCTGAGGCCTGGGCCGACTACGAGGCACAGATCCCGGATGGCGAGCGGGCGGACATGGTAGGTGCCTACTACCGGCGGCTGACCGCCAACGACCGTGCAGTGCGCGAGGCCGCGGCCCGGGCCTGGTCCAGCTGGGAAGGGCGCACCTCCTGTCTGATCCCGAACCACGACGTGATCGCGCACTTCGAGGAGCCGGATGTGGCCGTGAGCCTGGCCCGGCTGGAGTGCCACTACTTCGTTCACGAGACGTTCCTGGAACCCGACCAGCTGCTGCGCGATGCCGGCCGGCTGCAGGGGATTCCCGGCACCATTGTGCACGGCCGCTACGACGTGGTGTGTCCGGTGAATCAGGCGGTGGCGCTGCACGAGGCCTGGCCGCAGGCGCAGCTGGAGATCGTACCGGACGCCGGCCATTCGGCGGCGGAGCCGGGCATCGTGCGCCGACTGGTCGCAGCCACGGACCGACTGGCAAAGGAACTGTCCGGGCACATCGAGCCCGGCACTGGACGGGGGCAGGCGTGATCGCACTGATCCAGCGCGCAAGCGCGGCGCGGGTCACCATCGACGGGGAGGACGTCGGGGCGATCGGGAGCGGCCTGGTGGCTCTGGTGGCCGTGGAGCCGAACGATACCGAGGCGAGCGCGGAACGGATGCTCGACCGGCTATTGGGCTACCGGGTATTCGCGGACTCGGCGGGCCGAATGAACCGGAGCCTGGGCGAGACCGGTGGCGGGCTGCTGCTGGTGCCCCAGTTCACCCTGGCAGCCGATACGCGCAAGGGGATGCGACCGAGCTTTTCCGGATCGGCGAGCCCCGAGCACGGCGCAGCGCTGTTCGATTGGCTGGTACGGCGGGCAGGCCAACGCCATAAACCCGTGGCCAGCGGGCGTTTCGGGGCGGACATGCAGGTCAGTCTGACCAACGACGGCCCGGTGACCTTCTGGCTGGAGGCCAGGGGCCAGTAAGGGACGATCTCGTGGACACCCGCGATGAGGCTCAAGACGGGCGAAGCGCAAAGGACACGGACAAAGGCCATGGTGACGCACATGGCCTGACCCTCTATTTGGGACCGACCCACGAAACTGGGCGGGGCCGGATGCACCGCTAGTTGCCGGTGATTTGCTTGCCGGGCATGGCCACTGCCATGATGTGCACCTCAGTGGATGTCTGTCTGCCCCGTGTGCTCGGTGACGAACAAGCAGTTTCGCGACCCCAAACGAAAAGACCCGGCGCGAGGCCGGGTCCTGGCGGGCGATGATCCGTACGTGGATCAGGCCGCGCGGCGCAGGAACGGACGCTGGCCAGACTGGACCGCGCGACGGATGAAGTCGGCGCGGCCGGCCTCGCGCTGGTTCAGGTTGTCGGCGCATTTCGACGGCTCGTAGGCTGCGGCGGAGAGCATGACCTCCAGCTCGCACAGGTCGACCTTCGGCTCTGTGAGCTCGTCCGGGTTCGTGTTCAGCTTGCGGCCGACTTCCCAGAACATGCGGGGGTTCCAAAGCTTGGTCTGGATTCGCGGGGACTGGAACAGGGTGACGCAGCGGTTGTTGAGCTCTTGCTGATCCATAAGGTGCTCCTGTGACAGGTTATTCAAGCGCACCAAAATCTAGCGAACCCGGGGCACGAATACAAGCGTTTCCTGATGGACTGAGCGGCTTGGGCGCCGCCCACTATTCGACGGTCACCGATTTGGCGAGGTTGCGCGGCTGATCCACATCGGTGCCCTTCAGCACGGCCGTATGGTAAGCGAGCAACTGTAGCGGGACCGTAAACAGAACCGGGGCCAGCCAGGGGCTGAGCGCCTCGTTCTGCGGCAGACCGACCCAGGTGTCCTCGGGTTCCAGCGCGCGCGCGGCGTTGGATTCGCCAATGACGATCAGCTGCCCGCCCCGGGCCCGTACCTCCTGGAGGTTGCTGGAAAGTTTCTCCAGCTGGGCATCGTCCGGGGCGACGGCCACGACCGGCATCTCGGTATCCACGAGAGCCAACGGACCGTGTTTCAACTCGCCGGAGGGGTAGGCCTCGGCGTGGATATAGGAGATTTCCTTCAGCTTCAGCGCGCCTTCCAGGGCAATCGGGAAATAGGCCCCACGCCCGAGAAACAGCGCATGCTGGCGCTCCATGAGATCCTCGGCGATCCGCGCAATAGGCGTATCGAGCGCGAGGATACGGGCCACCTGATCGGGGAGACTGCGCAGGGCCGCGACCGCATCGGCCCGCTCGGCGGCGGGCATACGGGCGGCGCTGGCGACCTGACCCAGCAGCAGGACCAGGATGGCCAGGGCCGCCAGTTGGGTGGTAAACGCCTTGGTAGATGCGACGCCAATCTCGGGTCCGGCATGGGTCATCAGGACCAGGTCGGCCGCCCGTGCCATCGTGCTCTCGGGCACGTTGCAGATCGCCAGCCGCGCCAGGAACGGCTCGTCCTGGGACTGCCGCAGGACCGCCAGGGTATCGGCGGTCTCGCCGGACTGCGAGATCACCACTAGCAGGGTGCCCGGGGCGAGGACGTGGCGCCGGTAGCGATATTCGCTGGCGACTTCGACCCGCGCCGGAAGACCCAGGTGCTCCTCGATCCAGTGCGCCGCGACCATGCCGGCGTGATAACTCGTTCCGCAGGCAACGATCTGGACGGCGGCGACATCGGCCAAGCGCTCGTCGCTGCCCGGTCCGAGGATGTTCTCGAGGATTCCGGATTCGCCCAGGCGTCCCGACAGGGTTTGTTCCAGGGCATGGGGTTGCTCGTAGATCTCCTTGAGCATGAAATGGCGGTACTCGCCCCGGTCCGCGATGCTCGCCTGGCAACGACTCTCGCGGATGCCGCGCTCGACCCGGTCTCCGGCGGCGTCGCGGATCTCGACGCCGTTGCGCGTGAGCCGGGCAATGTCGCCATCTTCCAGGTCGACGAAACGCTGGGTGACCGGAAGCAGCGCCTGCACGTCGGAGGCGGCGAAGGTCTCGCCAATGCCCAGGCCCAGCAGGACCGGGCTCCCGGAACGGGCAACAATCAATTCGTCGGGGAAGTCGGCAAACACCGCCGCGATCGCGTAGGCGCCTTGAAGTTCGGCACAGGCGCTGCGCATCGCATCCAGCGGCGACGAACCCAGTGCCAGGGCCTGCTCGAGACGATGGGCGATCACCTCGCTGTCGGTCGCGGATACGCAGGGCCAGCCGGCGGCGTCGAGCCGGGAACGCAGGTCGCCGTGATTCTCGATGATGCCGTTATGCACGATGGCCACGCGGCCGTCACGCGAACGGTGGGGATGGGCATTCTCTTCGGTCGGAGCCCCGTGCGTGGCCCAGCGCGTGTGGGCGATGCCCACCGGCCCCTCCAGGCCAGCGGCCTCGATCCGTTGCTCCAGGGCCGCAACCTTGCCGATGGCACGCAGGTCCGAAAGGGCGCGGTCGTTGACCACGGCCACTCCAGCGGAGTCATACCCCCGGTATTCCAGGCGATGCAGGCCCTCGACCAGGACAGGGACCAGGTTTCGTTCGCCAATGCCTGCAACCAGACCGCACATCGATTACTTCTCCTTGTCGTTACCGCTCTTCTTCGGGCGCGGCCAGTCACGAATCGTGCGGGTTCGGGCGCGAGTCAGCGCGAGAGCGCCCGCCTCGACGTCGTCGGACAGGGTTGACCCTGCGCCCACGGTCGCGTCGTCCCCGATGCGTATAGGAGCCACCAATGCCGTATTGGAACCGATAAAGGCGCGCTCGCCGATCTCGGTGCGATGCTTGTTGGCGCCATCATAGTTGCACGTAATGGTGCCCGCGCCCAGATTGGCGCCAGCGCCAATCTGGGCGTCGCCGACGTAGGTCAGGTGGTTCGCCTTGGCCCCGGCACCCAGGGTGGCATTCTTGATCTCGACGAAGTTGCCGACGCGCGCCCCGGTCCCCAGTTCGGTCCCGGGCCGCAGGCGGGCGAACGGTCCAATCCGCGCATCGGCATGAACCCGCACCCCCTCGAGGACACTATGCGCCGCGATCTGCGTGCCGGAACCGATGTCGCAGTCCCGCAGCATGCAACCGGGTCCAATATAAACATCGTCCGAGAGCGTCACCGTGCCCTCGATCACGACGTTCACATCGATTTGGCAGTCGCGTCCGAAGGTGAGAACCCCGCGCACATCCAGGCGCGCGGGGTCGGCAAGGCCCAGACCCTCGCGCATCATTCCAGCACCCAGCGCCGCCTGGTACAGCCGTTCCTGAACCGCCAGTTGCTCGCGGTCGTTTACCCCGAGGACTGCCGCGGCGTCGCCGCTTTCCACAACGCTGACGGCACATCCGTCGGCGCGGGCTGCCGCTACGACATCGGTAAGGTACCACTCGCGGGGTCCGGTCACCCGTGGCTCACAGGCGGCCAGCCACCGGCGCAGCTCACCCGCGGGGGCAGCCAGGACACCGGTATTGATCAGGTCCACGGCACGTTCCCGTGCACTGGCCTCCTTGTCCTCGACAATCCGCTCAAGTTGCCCCGACGAATCCAGAACCAAGCGCCCATAGCCGCTCGGATCCACGACCCGGGCGGCAAGCACGGTGACACCGTCGCCGTCCGCACAGGCCACCAGGTCGGCAATCGGAATGCGCGGGACATCGCCATAGGTCACCAGCACCCGTGCGGAATCCGGGATGGCTTCAAGGGCTCGAAACACCGCGTGGCCGGTCCCGCGGGGCTCCCCCTGGTCGACCCAGGTCAAGGCTTGCCGGGAGTCGGCGAACGCTGCCCGCACCCGCTCCTGTTCGTGACCGACCACCACGTGGCAGGCGGCGGCGTCCAGCGCCGCTACTCTTTCCAGGACATGAGCCAGCAGCGGACGGCCGGCGAGGGCTTGCAGGACTTTCGGATGGCGCGAGCGCATGCGCGTGCCCTTGCCGGCTGCAAGTACCGCGATATGAAGGGGCTTCGATTCAGGCATGGGCACAATGATAAAGGGCCAACCGAGATGGTTGGCCCTTAGCGTAAGTCATCCGTGGAACGTTGCCGGATTATTTCCGGCGCAGCTTCTGGATCATCTGCAGGCGTGCCGCCGCCTCGACCAGCTCGGCCTGGGCCTTGGCGTAGTCGAAATCGGCCTTGGAATTGGCCAGGGCCTCCTCCGCGCGCTTTTTCGCCTCGATGGCCTCGGCCTCGTCAAGGTCCTTCGCGCGCACCGCAGTGTCCGCCAGAACGGTCACATGGTACGGCTGCACCTCGAGGATGCCGCCGGACACGAACACCGGCTGCGGCTCCGCGCCTTCCTTTTCCAGGATGCGCAGTTCACCCGGATTCAGCCGGGCGAGCATCTGCGTATGCCCGGCATACACGCCGACCTCGCCCCCTTCGGCGGGTGCGGCGATCATCAGGGCCGTCCCGGAGTAGATCGACTCCTCCGCACTGACCACATCCACATGCATATTCATGGGCATAACGCCTTGCTCCTTAGCCGAGCTTCTCGGCCTTCTCGACAGCTTCTTCGATCGTGCCGACCATGTAGAAGGCCTGTTCCGGCAGGTGATCGTACTCGCCGTCCACGATGGCCTTGAACGCCCGGATGGTGTCCTTCAGGGAGACGTACTTGCCCGGGGCTCCGGTGAAGACTTCCGCAACGAAGAACGGCTGCGACAGGTAGCGCTGGATCTTTCGCGCACGGGCCACGGCCAGCTTGTCATCTTCCGACAGCTCGTCCATGCCGAGGATCGCGATGATGTCCTTCAGCTCCTTGTAGCGCTGCAGGGTGCCCTGCACCGCCCGCGCGGTGTCGTAGTGTTCCTGCCCGATGATCTGCGGATCCAGCTGACGCGAGGTCGAGTCCAGCGGGTCCACGGCAGGGTAGATGCCCAGCTCGGCGATCTGGCGCGACAGCACGACCGTGGCATCCAGGTGCGCGAAGGTGGTGGCGGGGGACGGGTCGGTCAAGTCATCCGCCGGCACGTAGACGGCCTGGATGGAAGTGATCGAGCCTTTCTTGGTCGAGGTGATGCGCTCCTGCAGCACACCCATCTCTTCCGCCAGGGTCGGCTGGTAACCCACCGCGGAGGGCATACGGCCCAGCAGCGCCGAGACCTCGGTACCGGCCAGGGTGTAACGGTAGATGTTGTCAATGAACATCAGCACGTCACGGCCTTCGTCACGGAAGAACTCGGCCATGGTCAGACCGGTCAGCGCTACGCGCAGACGGTTACCCGGCGGCTCGTTCATCTGGCCATAGACCAGGGCCACCTTGTCGAGGACGTTGGAGTCCTTCATCTCGTGGTAGAAGTCGTTGCCCTCACGAGTACGCTCCCCGACACCCGCAAACACCGAATAACCGGAGTGCTCGATCGCGATATTACGGATCAGCTCCATCATGTTAACGGTCTTGCCCACGCCGGCCCCACCAAACAGGCCGACCTTGCCGCCCTTCGCGAAGGGGCACAGCAGATCGATGACCTTGATGCCGGTTTCCAGCAGCTCGGTCGAGCCCGCCTGCTCGTCAAAAGTCGGGGCGGCGCGGTGGATCGACCAGGTCTCCTGGGCCTCAACATCACCGGCGTTGTCCACCGGACGACCGAGGACATCCATCACCCGACCCAGGGTCCCCTTGCCGACCGGCACGGAGATCGGCTTGCCCGTGGCGGTAACCGCGGTCTGACGTTTCACACCCTCGGTCGTGCCCATGGCAATGGTGCGTACCACGCCGTCGCCCAGCTGCTGCTGAACTTCCAGGGTCAGACCGTTTTCCAGGGTCAGCGCGTCGTAGATCTTGGGCACTTCGCCGTGGGGGAATTCCACGTCCACGACGGCGCCGATGATTTCGACAATCTTTCCAGAACTCATTTGTTCATCCTCGTAAGTCGTAATTCGTGCCGAGTCGACCGATTCGGGCCGGTGGGCGCTAGACCGCAGCCGCGCCACCGACGATCTCGGAGATCTCCTGGGTGATCGCAGCCTGGCGCGCCTTGTTGTAGACGAGCTGCAGGTCCTTGATCATCGTTCCGGCGTTGTCGGAGGCCGACTTCATCGCGACCATGCGTGCGGCCATCTCGCAGGCCACGTTCTCGACCACCGCCTGATAGATCAGGGACTCGACATAGCGCTCGAGCAGCGTATCCATCACCGGATGCGTGTCGGGCTCGTAGATGTAATCCCAGTGGTGCTTGAGCGATTCGTCTCGGCTAGGCGCCGTCGGCAGCAACTGCGTGGCCTCGGCCTGCTGCGTCATGGTGTTGACGAACTTGTTCTCGAGCAGCACCACGCGATCGACCTTGCCGTCACGGAAGTTGTCCAGCACGACCTTGATCGAACCGATCAGGTCATTGATGTGCGGACGGTCCCCGAGATCCTTGGACTCGGCCACGATGTTGCCGCCCAGGCGCTTGAAGAACTGCAGCGCCTTGCTCCCGATCACGCACAGATCGACCTCGACGCCCTCGTCGCGGTAGCGACGCATCTCGATCACGGCCTTCTTGAACAGGTTGGTGTTCAAGCCGCCGCAAAGACCACGGTCAGTCGACACGATGATCAGCGCGACGCGCTTGACCTCGCGTTCCACCATGAACGGATGCTTGTACTCCGCATTCGCCATCGCGACGTGACCGATCACGTCGTGGATCTTCTGTGCGTAAGGCCGGGACTCCTGCATGCGGTCCTGGGCCTTGCGCATCTTGGACGCGGCGACCATTTCCATCGCCTTGGTGATCTTCTGAGTATTCTTGATACTCTTGATCTGCGTCCGGATCTCCTTAGTGCCCGCCATTGCGTGCTCCCGTTACCAGCTGTGCTTGGCCTTGAACTCTTCCAGGGCGCTTTTCAGCTTTTCCTGAATGGAGTCGTTGTAGTCGCCAGTGCTGTTGATTTCGTCCAGGAGCTCCTTCTGGGAGGAACGCGCGTAGGCGATCAGTTCCTTCTCGAAGCTCACGATCTTGTCGGCCTCGACGTCGTCGAGGAAGCCTTCGTTCGCGGCGTACAGCGAAAAGGCCATCTCGCCGATGGACATCGGCTGGTACTGACCCTGCTTCATCAGCTCGGTCACGCGCTTACCGCGATCCAGCTGCTTGCGGGTCAGTTCGTCCAGATCGGAGGCAAACTGCGAGAACGCCGCCAGCTCACGATACTGCGCCAGCGCCAGACGCACGCCGCCACCCAGCTTCTTGATGATCTTGGTCTGGGCGGCACCACCGACTCGGGACACCGACAGACCGGCGTTGATCGCCGGGCGAATACCGGAGTTGAACAGGTCGGTCTCGAGGAAGATCTGACCGTCGGTGATCGAGATCACGTTGGTCGGAACGAACGCGGAGACGTCACCCGCCTGGGTCTCGATGATCGGCAACGCCGTCAGCGAACCGGTCTTGCCCTTCACTTCACCGTTGGTCTTCTCTTCGACGTACTCGGCGTTCACACGCGAGGCACGCTCCAGCAGACGCGAATGCAGGTAGAAGACATCGCCCGGGTAGGCTTCACGGCCCGGCGGACGACGCAGGAGCAGGGAGACCTGACGGTAGGCCCAGGCCTGTTTGGTGAGGTCATCGTAGACGATCAGCGCGTCTTCGCCGCGATCGCGGAAGTACTCGCCCATCGCACAGCCGGCGTACGGGGCGATGAACTGCATCGCCGCCGACTCCGACGCATTGGCCGCCACGATGATGGTGTTCTGCATCGCGCCGGCTTCTTCCAGCTTGGCCACCACGGAGGCGACCGAGGAGGCCTTCTGGCCAACCGCGACGTAGACGCACTTAACGCCGGAGTCCTTCTGGTTAATGATCGCATCGATCGCGACGGCGGTCTTGCCGGTCTGGCGGTCGCCGATGATCAGCTCACGCTGGCCACGACCGACCGGGACCATGGCGTCGATCGCCTTGATGCCGGACTGCAGCGGCTGGTCGACCGACTTGCGCTCGATAACACCGGGCGCGATCTTTTCGATCGGGCTGGTGATGTCGCTTTCGATCGGGCCCTTGCCGTCGATCGGACGACCCAGGGAATCGACTACCCGGCCCAGCAGCGCTTCGCCAACCGGCACTTCGAGGATGCGGCCGGTGCACTTGACCGTCTGGCCCTCGGAGATGTGCTTGTAGTCGCCCAGGATCACGACACCCACAGAGTCACGTTCAAGGTTGAGCGCCATACCGAAGGTGTCGCCCGGGAACTCGAGCATCTCGCCCTGCATGACGTCACCGAGACCGTGGACGCGGGCGATACCGTCGGTCACGCTGACCACGGTGCCCTCGTTGGAGGCCTCGGACGAGGCATCGAATTTCTCGATGCGCTGTTTGATCAGATCACTGATCTCGGAGGGATTCAGTTGCATGTTAAATATCCTCTTAGCGACTCAAATTGGCAGCCAGGCGGTTCAGCTGGCCTCGCACGGAGCCGTCGATTACCAGGTCGCCGGCGCGGATGATGGCCCCTCCAAGAAGGGCGCTGTCGACCGAATGCTCGAGATCGACTTCGCAGCCCAACCCCTTGGCCAGGGCGTCGTGGATCTCTTTCTCCTGCGCCTGGGTGAGCTTGCGAAAGGCAATCACGTCGGCATGGACGCGGTGCTCGGCCGCGGCCTTCAATTCGGCAAAGGCATCGCTCACGGCAGGGAGGGCGGGCAGCCGGCCGTTTTCGGCCAGCAGGCGAACCAGGTTCCCCGCCTCGGGCCCCACCTTGTCACCGGCCACGTCGAGCACGAGCTGTGCCCGGTCCGGCCGCGGGACCCGCGGGTTGGAGAGGAGACTGTGCATCTGCGAATCGCGGGCGATCGCCGCCAGCAATTCGAGCTGCTCGGCCCAGCCGGCGAGATCCTTGGCCTCGCGGGCCCGCTCGAAAGCTGCGCGAGCGTAGGGTCGGGCGACCGAAATCAGGTCTGACATAACGTCTCCTTACAGCTTGGCCGAGAGCTTCTTGAGCAGATCGCCGTGCGCCTTGGCGTCGATTTCCTTGGCCAGGATCTGCTCGGCACCGGCAACCGCTAGCTCGGAGACCTGCTTGCGCAGCTCTTCCTTGGCGCGGTTGATCTCCTGCTCGATCTCGGCGTGCGCCGCCTGCTTGATGCGTTCGCCTTCTTCGTGGGCCGTGGACTTGCTTTCCTCAACCACGTCGTTGGCGCGCTTCTGCGCAGAGGCCACGATCTCGTTGGCCTGCTGCTTGGCCTCCTTGAGGACCTCGGTCGCACGCTCCTGGGCGAGCTCCTGCTCTTTCTCGCCACGTTCCGCGGCTGCCAGGCCGTCGGCAATTTTCTTGCGACGTTCTTCCAGGGCGGCGGACATGGGCGGCCAGACGTAGCGCATCGTGAACCACACGAAGACGCTGAACGCGAGCAGCTGGCCAATGATGGTCAGATTGATATTCATCCTGCTACCTCAGGTTGGACGAGTGGAGGGGACCTCGGGACTCGCTCAGCCTTATTAACCCAGGGCGAACAGGACGTACAGGCCGATACCCACGCCGATCATCGGCACGGCGTCGGTCAGACCCATCACGATGAAGAACTGGGTGCGCAGCATCGGGATCAGTTCCGGCTGACGCGCGGCGCCTTCCAGGAAGCGACCACCGAGGGTACCCACGCCGATGGCGGCGCCGACAGCGGCCAGACCCAGAAGCAGCGAGCCAGCCAGGACGATCAGAGCGTTAGCCATTTCCATTTTTGTATCTCCAGTCGAGTGTTGAAACAGTCAGTTGAGTAGGGAAGTCGAAATCAGTGGTCTTCGCTGTACGCCATGTCGATGTAGACGACGGTCAGCACCATGAAGATGAAGGCCTGCAGCGGCACCACGAGGATGTGGAAGATCGCCCAGCCCACGTGCAGTACACCGCCGGCCAGACCCAGGATCAGGCCCGCAGAGTACATGACACCGATCAGGATGAAGATCATCTCCGCGGCGTACAGGTTGCCGAACAGTCGCAGGGCGAGCGAGGCCGGCTTGGCCAGCAGGTTGATGAACTCCAGCACGAAGTTGATCACCCAGAAGAACGGCTTGATGTACACGATGTTGGTCTGGAACGGGATGCCCGTCAGTTCCTTGATGAAACCCACCGGACCCTTGATCTTGAGCGAGTAGTAGATGATCAGGATGAACACACCGAGCGCCAGGCCCGCGGTCACGTTGATATCCGTAGTCGGCACGATCTTGAAGTACGGGATACCCAGCAGATAGGCGATGTGCGGGATCAGGTCGACCGGCACGAGGTCCATCAGGTTGAGCAGGAATATCCAGACGAAGATGGTCAGCGCGAGCGGCGCGACCATGTCGTTCTTGTGCTTGAACGAGCCACGGACGTTGTCGTTCACAAAGTCCATCATCATTTCGACGAAATTCTGCCAGCCGCCCGGGACGCCTGCGGTGACCTTCTTGGCCGCGGCACGGAACGTGAGGATGAACAGCAGCCCGAGTGCGATCGACCACAGCATGGAGTCGACGTGGATCGCCCAGAAGCCCATTTCGGCGGCTTCGGTGCTGGTGGTGGCGAAGCTCATCCCCTTCTCGGGGTGGAGTCCGAAGGTAAGATTCGTCAGATGGTGAGCAATGTGCTCTTCCATCGTGGGCAGTCCGCTTTCTGAAGCCATGCAGTTATCTCGTCATTGCTTGATCAGAAACCCGGTGCAGCCACCACAAGGGGGCCAGGTGCACCAGGAGGAAGATGCCGAACAACGCCAGTAAATCCGGCTCGTCCAGGTAAGCGAACGCCACCCCGAATGCCACCGCGATGATTGCCAGTCGTCCCATCTGGGCGCCCATCATGCGGGCGGTCAGCGAGCCCACCTGATCGGAACGGTAGGCCCGAAACACAACAACCGCGGCCACGGCGTTGCCGAGCGTCGCGGTGATGCCGCCCACCGCAGCCGAGATCGCCACGATCGGGGGGAACAGGGCCAGAAGCAGGCCCGACAGTATCAGCGTTAAGGCGAGCTGCAGACCTAGCGATTGTAAGGCGTGTCTGAAGCGTCGCGGTGTCATTCAGCGGATGGGCACACCCACCCCTCTCCCAAAAAGTGCGCGTAGTATAAGAGCGCCCTTGTACTGCGTCAAACGGCGTTCAGGGCCATCGGCCAGGCCGCTCAGAGAGTTACTGGATGTGGGCGAGGATGCCATCGAGCTCGTCGAGGCTGTTGTATTCGATGACCAGACGGCCTTTGCCCTGGCGGTTGTAGCGAACCTGGACCGCGGCACCCAGCTGGTCGGAGAGGCGGCTCTCCAGTTGTCGCACCTCGGGCGAGGGTCCGGCATCCTTCTTGGGCTCCGGGGTGGCTGCGAGGATCTTCTTGACCAGCTGCTCGGTCGCGCGCACCGAGAGCCCGCGCTTGACCACGGTCGCGGCCACCCCGGGCTGGTCGTCCAGGGGCACCGCCAGCAGGCAGCGGGCGTGGCCCATCTCCAGACGCCCCTCGTTGACGTGGTCCTTCACCGTGTCGTGGAGTTCCAGCAGGCGCAGCAGGTTGGTGACCGCCGTGCGCGAGCGGCCGACCGCGTCGGCCGCGGCCTGGTGCGTCATCTCGAATTCGCCGATCAGGCGGCGGATGGCCTGCGCCTCTTCCAGCGGGTTCAGATCCTCGCGCTGGATGTTCTCGATCAGTGCCATCGCCGCGGCGGCCTGATCGGGGATATCGCGGACCACCGCCGGGACGGTCTCCAGGCCCGCGATCTGGGCGGCACGCCAGCGGCGCTCGCCGGCGATCAGTTCATAGCCCTCGTCCAGGCGCCGCACGACGACCGGCTGCACGATGCCCTGGGCTCGGATCGAGTCGGCCAGCTCGGCCAGCGCCGCCTCCGCCATGTGGACCCGGGGCTGATACTTCCCACGCCGGATCTGCTCGATCGGGAGCTGCTCCAAACTGTCGCTGTCGTCACCACCGGCCTGGGCGCCGGAGAGCAGGGCATCCAGGCCTCGGCCCAGTCCTCGTTTCGCCATGGTTGATCGTTCCTGCAGGCAGTCGGTAAGGGGAAAACAGGCGGCGTTCAGCGCCGCAACATCTCGCCGGCCAGGGCCAGGTACGCCACGGCCCCGCGCGAGGAGGCATCATACAACAAGGCCGGCTGGCCAAAACTGGGTGCCTCGGCCAGGCGGATGTTGCGCGGGATCACGGTTCGGAACACGCGATCGCCGAAGTGGCCGGTGAGCTGTGCCGAGACATCCCCGGAAAGACGATTGCGTGGATCGAACATCGTGCGCAGCAGGCCCGAGATACGCAGCTTGGGGTTGGGACCGCGCTGGATGCTCTCGATGGTGCGCATCAGGGCGGTCAACCCCTCCAGTGCGTAGTACTCGCACTGCATCGGGATCACCACACCATCGGCTGCGACCAGGCCGTTGACGGTCAAAAGGTTCAGCGACGGCGGGCAATCGACCAGGATGTGGTCGTAGTTTGCCCGGGCCGGTGCCAGCGCCTCCTGCAACCGGTATTCACGGCGCTCGGCCTCCATCAGCCGCACCTCGGCCACGGTCAGGTCGCCGTTGGCCGGGACGAGGTCATAGCCGGCCTCCACTCGGTGGGCGGCCTCGGCCACCGTGGCCTGGCCAAGCAGGACCTCGCAGGAGGTTGGGTCATCGGCGTGCTTGTCGACGCCCGAACCGGTGGTCGCGTTGCCCTGCGGGTCCATGTCCACCACCAGCACGCGCTTACCCAGGCGGGCGAGCGAGGCGGCAAGGTTCACGCAGGTAGTGGTCTTGCCCACTCCGCCCTTCTGATTGGTGATAGCCAGCGTATCGGTCACGGGTCGGCTCTCTCGATAATGGCGATGTGCCGCTCGGCGGTCTCGCCGGGAATGGTAACCGGGTCCACGCTTCGGTACGACCACGGGGCCGGGAGCGGTTCGGCGACGACCGAGCGCTGACCCAGCATGGCCAGCACGCGGCCCCCCTCGGCCACCTGTGGCGCGACCCGCGAGACCATGTCGGCCGGGGCCTTGAACGCCCGTGCCAGGACCGTGGTGTAGGGCGCGGAGGGCTGGAAATCCTCGATCCGCACATGCACGGCCTCGACCCCGGACAGCCGGGCGAGTCCGATTACGTTCCGCAGGAAGCGGATGCGCTTGGCCGCGCTGTCGAGCAGGCAGAATTCGCGTTCGCGCTCGGTGGCCGCGAGCACGAAACCAGGCAGACCGGCGCCGGTCCCGACATCCAGCACCCGGTCCCCGTGAAGATACGGGCGCAACGTCAGGCTGTCGAGGATATGGCGGCGAATCCACTGCGCGGGGTCACGCACCGCGGTCAGGTTGTGCACGCGGTTCCAGCGCCCGAGCTGTTCCAGATAAATCGCCAGGGCCTCGATGGCCGGTGGGTCCAGCGCCCAGTCCCCGGCCACGGCGGCCAGGGCAGCGCGCCAGTCGTTACTCGCCACTGGCGCGCTGCTTCAGGTGCACGGCCAACGCCGACAGAGCGGCCGGGGTCACGCCCGGGATGCGCTGCGCCTGGGCCAGGGTATGGGGGCGGAATTCCGCCAGCTTCTGGCGGATCTCGTTCGACAGCCCGTGGACCCGGGCATAGTCGAGGCTGTCCGGGAGTGCGGTCTGCTCGGCCTTCGCCTGGCGGTCGATCTCGGCCTGCTGGCGCTCGATGTAGCCGGCGTACTTGGCCTGGATCTCCGCCTGCTCGCGCACGTCGGGCGTGCAGCCGACATCCAGGTCGGGCAGCGCATGCATCAAGCCATCGTAATCGGCCTCGGGGCGGCGCAGCAGGTCGAGCAGCGTGGCATCCGGATCCGGCGCCTTGCCCAGCAAGTCGATCAGGGCCGGGCGGCTTCGCTGGTCGCGGTCCGGGCGGGTTTGTCCGAGTCGGGTCATCTCGGTCTCGATGGCCGCGGCACGGATCTCGAAGCGCGCCCAGCGGGCGTCGTCGACCAGTCCGTACTCGCGCCCGACCGGGGTCAGGCGCAGATCGGCGTTGTCCTCACGCAGCAACAGCCGGTACTCGGCGCGCGAGGTGAACATGCGGTAGGGCTCCTGGGTCCCGCGGGTCACCAGGTCGTCGATCAGCACACCGATGTAGGCCTCGGAGCGCTGGGGGATCCACGGCGCGGCGTCCTGCACCAGCCGCGCGGCATTGAGCCCGGCGACCAGGCCCTGGGCAGCGGCCTCCTCGTAGCCGGTGGTGCCGTTGATCTGGCCGGCAAAGAACAGGTTGCCGAGCTCGCGCGTGGCCAGCGTCGGGCGCAGGCCGCGGGGATCGAAGTAGTCGTATTCGATCGCGTAGCCGGGGCGTGTGATGCGCGCGTTCTCGAAGCCGGCAATGCTCTGCACCAGGGGGACCTGGATCGCATACGGCAGCGAGGTGGAGATCCCGTTGGGGTACAGCTCGTGGGTGGTGAGGCCTTCCGGCTCGACAAAGACCTGGTGACTGGTCTTGTCGGCAAAGCGCACCACCTTGTCCTCGATCGAGGGGCAATAGCGCGGGCCGGTGCTGTCGATCTGGCCGGAGTACATCGGCGCCTGGTCGAGGTTCGCCCGGATCAGGTCGTGGGTCTTCTCGCTGGTGCGCGCGATATGGCAGGGGCGCTGCGCCGGGTGGTCGTCGGTCGAGCCGATGAAGGAAAAGACCGGGCGCGGGTCATCGCCCGGCTGCGGCTCGAGCCGCGAGAAATCCACGCTGCGCCCGTCGATGCGCGGCGGCGTGCCGGTCTTGAGCCGCCCGACGGCAAAGGCCATCTCGCGCAGGCGCGCCGCCAGGCGAGTGCTCGGCGGATCACCCGCGCGCCCGCCGGGCTGCTGGGTGAGCCCGGTGTGCATCTGGCCGTTGAGGAAGGTGCCCACGGTCAGCACCACGGCGCGGGCGTCGAATGCAATGCCGCCCTCGGTGACCACGCCGGTGACCCGGTCGCCGTCCAGGGTGATATCGGCCACCGGCTGCTGAAAGATCTGCAGGTTCGGCTCGGCCTCGACGAACTGGCGGATGGCCTGGCGGTAGAGCTGCCGGTCCGACTGGGCGCGGGTCGCGCGCACGGCCGGGCCCTTGCGTCGATTGAGGATGCGGAAATGGATGCCGGCGGCGTCCGCTGCGCGGCCCATGACGCCCCCCAGGGCATCGATCTCCTTGACCAGGTGGCCCTTGCCGATCCCGCCGATGGCCGGGTTGCAGCTCATCTGGCCGATGGTCTCGATGTTGTGGGTCAGCAGCAGTGTGCGCGCACCGCCGCGCGCCGCGGCCAAGGCAGCCTCGGTGCCGGCGTGCCCGCCGCCAATCACGATGACATCAAAGGAGTTCGCCATGGTCCTGCTATCCCGGCCGACGGTCCGGCCTGTGAGTGCAATTCGCGCCGCTTATGGTCCGGGCACGAAAATCGGAATTCTAGCAGGGAGTTACGCGAGCGCGAAGCGGCCCCCGGGCCAAATGGTTTTCCGGGCGTGCCGCGGCGGCCTGTTCGCCTGGTTCGTTGCGCCGCGGCGGCTTCGGCCGTGATGGGCAGCAGAGGCCGCATCCAGCGCCCCCCCGTCATTGCGAGCAAAGCGAAGCAATCTCCGGAAGCTGGCATGGCGTCGGGCCGCGAAATCCGGTGGTCGCGGCGGGCGATTGCCGCGGCCCCTTTCGGGGCCTCGCAATGACGGGGACTACTTGCCGATGCAGAAGCCGGCGAAGATCTCGCCCAGCAGGGCCTCGTGGTCCTGGCGACCGAGGAGCGCGTCCAGGGCGCGTTCGGCCAGACGCAACTCCTCGGCGATCAGGTCCGGGGGCGCGGCGGCGTCGATCGCGGCGAGATGCGTGGCCGTCGTACGCAGGCCGTCCAGATGACGCGCGCGCACGCTGAAGCGTTGCTGGCCACCCTCGCTCACGCCCAGGCGCTCGACGATCGCCTGTTTGAGCGCGTCGACCCCTGCCCCGGTCCGTGCAGAGATCCTGAGCCCGTGGTCCGCTCGGGTGGAGTCGGCGACGCAGTCCATCTTGTTCCAGACGGTCAGTCGCGGGATTTCCGCCGGGGCCGCCAAGTCGGGGGCCGCATCCGGACGCGTGAGATCGCGCAGCTCCAGGATCAAGTCAGCCCCGGTGGCCGCCTCCCGCGCCCGCTCCATGCCGATCTTCTCCACCGGATCCTCACTCGCGTGCAGCCCGGCGGTGTCGATCAGTTCGACCGGTATCCCGTGGATCGCAATCGGCGAACGCAGGACGTCGCGAGTGGTCCCGGGGCGATCGGTGACAATCGCGACCTCGCTCTCGGCCAAACGGTTCATCAAGCTGGACTTGCCGACATTCGGGGCGCCGACCAGGGCCAGGCGCAAGCCCTGGGCAAAGTAACGCGCCGGACGCAGTCGTTCGAGGAGTTCGCGGATGGTCGTGTGGAGGGTGTCGGCACGGCGTGCGATATCGGCGGCAGCCTCCGACTCGAGATCGGTCTCGCCGAAGTCGATCTCCGCCTCGATGACCACACGCAGGTCGCGGATCGCGCGCGAGACCGGTTCGAGTTCGGTCGCCAGGGCGCCGTCCAGGCTGGATCGCGCAAGCCTGGCGGCCTGCTCGGTCTGGGCGTGGATCAGATCGGCCACCGCCTCCGCCTGCGCCAGGTCGAGTCGGCCGTTGAGGAAGGCCTGCTCGGTGAACTCCCCCGGTCGGGCACGACGCGCGCCGAGATCCACCGCGGTGGCGACGATCGCCTCCAGCAAGACCGGGCTGCCGTGGCCCTGCAGCTCGATCACGTCCTCACCGGTGTAGGAGTGCGGGCCCGGGAAGGACAGGATCAGACCGTCGTCCAGCGACTCGCCAGTCGCCGGATCAATGAAGCTGCCGTAGTGGGCGTGGCGTGGAAGCAGCTGCGCGCGTCGGGTCAGGCGCTGGGCGATGGGCAGGGCCTGCGGACCCGACAGACGGACCACACCGATACCGCCCACCCCCGGCGGGGTGGCGACCGCGACGATGGTGTCCGTCACGGTCACGGAGCGTCAGCTCTTCTGCTTGTCCGGGTCCTCGCCGCTCTCGATCTTGCGCGTGATGTACCACTGCTGGGCGATGGAGAACAGGTTGTTGGTGAACCAGTACAGCACCAAGCCCGCCGGGAAGAAGGCGAAGAACACGGTGAACACGAACGGCAGCGCCATGAAGATCTTCTGCTGCACCGGGTCCATCGGCGGCGGGTTCAGCTTGTACTGCACGAACATCGACACGCCCATCAGGATCGGCAGGATGAAGTACGGATCGCGCGAGGACAGATCCTGCACCCACAGCCACCAGGGCGCCTGGCGCAGTTCGACACTCTCAAGAAGCACCCAGTACAGGGCGATGAACACCGGGATTTGCACCAGAATCGGGAGACAGCCACCCAGCGGGTTGATCTTCTCCTTCTTGTACAGGTCCATCAGCGCCTGGTTCATGCGCTGCTTGTCGTCCTTGTAGCGTTCCTTCAGTGCCTGCAGCTTCGGCGCGACCTTGCGCATGCGCGCCATAGAACGGTAGCTGGTCGCGGACAGCTTGAAGAAGGCCAGTTTGATCAGGATGGTCAGCAGCACGATGGCCCAGCCCCAGTTCCCGACCACGCTGTAGATCTTGTCCAGCAGCCAGAACAACGGCTTGGACAGGAAGGTGAAGATACCGTAGTCGACTGTCAGCTCCAGGCCCTGGGCAATCTGGGACAGCTCGTCCTGCAGCTTCGGACCTACCCACAAGCGGGTGGAGAACCCGCCGCTGGAGCCCGCCGGGATCTGGACGGACTCGGAATGGAGGCCAATCAGGTACTCATCGCCCACCTCACCGGGCACCGCACGGGCGTACAGGGCGTTCACCTCGTCCTCGCCCGGGACCCAGGCCGACACGAAGTAGTGCTGGATCATCGCGACCCAGCCCCCCTGGATGCGCGCCTGGATGGGGTCGTCACGCAATGACTCGAAGCGTTCCCGCTCGTAGCTGCCATCGAAATACGCCGCGCCGGTGAAGGTGTACAGCCACCACGACTCGCGGTCGGGGGTCGGACCGTGGCGCAGCTGGCGGTACTGGCGGCCGCTCCAGGTGGAATCCGAGCGGTTGTGGACCTCGTAGTCCACTTCGATCAGATGCGAGCCGCGCGTAAAGGTGTAGGTCTTGGTGACCTCGATCTCGCCATCTTCGGACATCCAGCGCAGCGGGACTTGGAGCGTGTCCTGCCCGTCGGTAAGTTCGAAGCGGTCCTGATCGACCTGGAAGTTGGCGTGATGCGAAGGTGCGCGGGCCTCCATCGACTGGTCGTTCACCCGGTCATGGGTCAGGCCGCTCTGCGCGACATAGCCGCGCACGCGGTGGTCGAACAGTCGGACCGGCACCAGCGGATCGTCCTGCAGGTCCTGCGGGTACTGCAGCAGGTCCGCCCGCAGCAGGGTCCCGCCACGGGTATCGATCAGGATCTCGTGGGTGTCGGTGCGCACGGTGATCTGCTGGCGGTCTGGCTCCTGCAGGGTGCTGACCTGCGGCGCGTCAGCCGCCCGTGGATCCGCCTCCGATTCGAACTGCGGGGCGTCCGGCACGTCCTCCGGCCGGGCATCCGGGTCCTCGGCCGCTTGCTCGGCGCTGCGGTCCGGCTGGCTCGGGGCGCCGTAATCCTGGTTCCAGGCCTGCCACATCAGGAACAGGACAAAGGCCAGGGTGAGCCACAGAAGGGGGCGAAGGTTATCCATGAGCGCGACTACTTTGAGGGTCGGGTGCTGGGAGAAGCGGAACGCGGAGCCGGGACCGGATCATAACCGCCCGGCGACCAGGGGTGGCAGCGCAGGATGCGCCGCAGGCCCAGCCAGAAGCCGCGCAGGACCCCGTGGGTCTCGACCGCCTCGACGGTATAGGCCGAACAGGTCGGGTAATGCCGACAATGGGGCGCCATGAACGGCGAGATGCCGTACTGGTAGGCCCGGACGGGCAACAGGGCGATCTTGCGTGGCAGGCTCATTGCAGGCGTTCCAGCAGGCTGTCGATCTCGGCGCGCAGGGCCCGGCGATCCGTGGTCGCCGCGCCCCCTCGGGCCAGCACGATCATGTCGACCGGCGGCAGTGAGATCCGGCATTGGCGAAAGGCCTCTCGGACAATGCGCTTGATCCGGTTGCGGTCCGATGCCTGGCGGACATGCCGCTTACCAATCGCAAGGCCCAGGCGCGCCTCGCCAGATGCCGAATGGCGATAGAGCAGGGTCAGATCGCGACCGCGCTGGCGCCGGGCATCCTTGAAGACACGCTGATAATCCGCACCGGTCAACAGACGGACGCGGCGCGGAAAGGTCTCGCTAGCTGGCGCCGCGGTCACGGGAGCCGGCGCGCCGCCCGGACTACGGGCAGAGGCGCTTGCGGCCCTTGGCGCGACGGGCGTTCAGGACCTTGCGACCACCACGGGTGGCCATGCGGGCCCGGAAGCCGTGCGTGCGGGCGCGAACGAGCCGGCTGGGTTGAAAAGTGCGCTTCATGAGAGTTCCCGTGACGCTTGGTTAAAGGGCGGTGAAAACTAGCGCCATCCGGACGCAAAGTCAATCTCGAGGGTCGGCAAGTCGCTGGCACCGGGTACCCCCATCGGCGTAGACTCGGTGGCTTCCAATTCCCCCGTCGCCCCGGAGACGAACGCGTGTCAGCCAATGCCCTGTGGACAGCCTGTCTGGATCGCCTGCAGGGGAAGGTCAGCGAACAGCAACTCAACACCTGGCTGCGGCCGCTGCATGCCGAAGAGTCCGAAGGCGGGCTGCGACTGCTCGCGCCGAACCAGTTTGTGTTCGAGCACGTGCGCGATCACCTGCTGGAATCGATCGAGCAGACCGTGGGCGAGCTGCAGCCGGTGGGCGGGCAGGACGGGCGCCGCGTGCGACTCGGGATTGGTGGTGCGCAGATTCCGGTCCCGCCGACCCCCAGTGGTCGCGAGTCCCGCCATGAACGCGGTGCTGCAGACAAGAGCGCCAGCACTGCGCCACGCCCGCAGGGGCCCGTGAGTAACCTGAACCCGGCCTTCACCTTCGACAGCTTCGTCGAGGGCAAGTCGAACCAGCTCGCGCGCGCAGCCAGCCTCCAGGTCGCGGAAAACCCCGGGGTGGCCTACAACCCGTTGTTCATCTATGGCGGGGTCGGGCTTGGCAAGACCCACTTGATGCATGCCATCGGTCACAGCATCCTGGCCCGGCACCCCGAAGGGCGGATCATCTATCTGCACTCCGAGCGCTTCGTGGCGGACATGATCAAGGCGCTGCAGCACAACGCGATCGACGAGTTCAAGCAGCACTATCGCTCCGCCGACGCACTGCTGATCGACGACATTCAGTTCTTTGCCGGCAAGGAGCGTTCCCAGGAGGAGTTCTTCCACACCTTCAACGCGCTGCTGGAGGGCCAGCAGCAGATCATCCTGACCTCGGATCGCTACCCGAAAGAGGTGGAGGGGCTGGAGGAACGCCTGAAGTCTCGCTTCGGCTGGGGGCTGACGATCGCGATCGAGCCGCCAGAACTGGAGACCCGGGTGGCCATCCTCCAGCGCAAGGCCGAGCAGGCGGGGATCGAGCTCCCCTCCGAGGTCGCATTCTTCATGGGCAAGCGGATCCGTTCCAACATCCGCGAACTGGAAGGCTCGCTGCGGCGGGTGATCGCCAACGCGCACTTTACCGGGAAACCGATCACCGTCGAGTTTGCCAAGGACGCGCTGCGCGACCTTCTCGCGGTACAGAACAAACTGATTACACTGGAGAATATCCAGAAGACGGTCGCGGACTACTATCGCGTGAAGGTGGCCGATCTGCTGTCGAGCCGGCGCAGCCGGTCGATTGCCCGTCCGCGGCAGATCGCGATGGCCCTGGCAAAGGAACTGACCCAGCACAGCCTGCCGGAGATCGGACAGGCCTTCGGCGGTCGCGATCACACCACGGTCATCCATGCCTGCCGGAAGGTCGCCGAACTCCGCGAGGCGGACGCCAGCCTGGACGAGGACTACTCGAATCTTCTGCGGACTCTCAGTAGCTGAAGTGGCTGTCCACTGCTCGGCAAAGCTGTGGATAAGCTGGGTGCAACTGCGGTATGGAAAGGTGGAAAACACGGACCGCGAAACTGTCCACAGGTTGGGAACAGGCTTCACAGAGGTTCGGGAGAGCCAAAAAGTGTCGACAAATAACTGAATTTAAAACGAAATTGGGGTTTCCTGCACAGGTCGACCTGCCCCTTATTACTACTATTTAAATATCTAAACACTAGATACAGGACATCGCCATGGAACTGTCTTTCAATCGCGAGACGATGACCGAAGCGCTGCAACGGATTGTGGGCGCGGCCGAAAAACGATTGACGATGCCGATCCTCGGGAATGTGCGTCTGCGACCGGACGACAACGGTGCGATCCGGATGGATACCACCGATCTCGAACTCGCCTGGCAGGCGGGGGCGGAAGGCACCATCCCGGGCGAATGCGATGTCACCGTATCGGTGCGCAAGCTGTTGGACGTCGTGAAGGCGGCCCCAGGGGACAGCGAGATTCGGGCTCGGGTGGAAGGCGAACGCATGACCGTGGGATTCGCCGGTTCGCGCTTCAGCCTGGCGACCCTGCCCGGCGCGGACTTCCCCGACTGGGAGGCGCGAGGGTCGGAGGTCGTGCTCGATGTACCCCAGAACCGGCTGCGGCGTCTGCTGGAAGCGACGATGTTTTCGATGGCGCAGCAGGACGTGCGTTACTACCTCCAGGGTTTGCTCCTGGTAGCCAGCGGGACCAGTCTGCGGGCGGTCGCGACGGACGGGCATCGCTTGGCGCTGGCCGAGGTGGAACTCGAGCACCCGGTGGAGGGGCGAGTTGAACGCATTGTCCCGCGCAAGGCCGTCGCGGAGTTGCGACGAAATCTGGCCGACGACGAATCGACGGTCCGGATCGGCTTCGGGGAAGACCAGGTCGTATTCGAACTCGGCAAAGCGGTCCTGCGCAGCAAGGTGATCGAGGGGCGCTTCCCGGACTACGAACGGGTCATCCCTTCGGATCTGCCCTCCACGTTGCGGGTCGACCGGGAAGTTCTGAAACAGGCGTTGGGCCGGGTCGCGATTGTGGCGAGTGACAAGTATCGCGGCGTACGCATGGCCCTGGGGGAGAACGGTTGCCAGGTGATGACCCACAACGCGGATCGTGAAGAGGCCCAGGAGTCGGTCGAGGCGGAATACGATGGGGGGCCAATGGAGATCGGTTTCAACCTCGGGTACCTGGCGGACGTGCTGAATGTCCTGGAGACCGAGCAGGTCCGGATCGGGCTACGTGACGGGAATTCGTCGATCCTGATTCAGGCGGAACCACCGGGCGGGGCGCGCTACGTGGTGATGCCGATGCGCCTGTAGTTCCGGGGTCTGCGTGCTGGAGTCGCTGTGGTGGCAGGGGGTCCGCAACCTTGAGGAACAGGCCTTGACGTTGGGGCCGGGAATCAATCGGCTGGTCGGCCCGAATGGTGCAGGCAAGACCTCGATACTCGAAGCAGTGCATATCCTCGCGGCTGGGCGCTCGTTTCGTACTCAGCAATTACGGCGTGTTGGGCGGAGCGGAGCCGACGGGTTGTGGATTGGGGCAGTGGTGAAGGATCCGGCCGGGGGCTCCCATCGGCTGGGGATTAGCTGGGATGGTACTCGCCGGTCGCGGCTTGATGGCCGCTGGATGGAAGGCCACGCGGCGGTGGCCGAGTGGTTGCCGGCGCGTACGCTGCATGCGGGCTCCTTCGAATTGTTGACGGGTGGACCGGAAGAGCGCAGGCGCTTGCTGGACTGGGGGTGCTTCCATGCGATCCCGGGGTACCGGGGCCAGTGGCAGCGCTGGAAGCGGGCCCATGACCAACGTAATGCCGCCTTGCGCGTGGGGGACCGCGCGGGGGCTCGCGAGTTTGAGCGACCCTGGCTGGAATTCGGCGAGGCGATCAGTGACGCGCGGCGTCGTTACGTGGAGTCCTGGCAGGCGGCGACTATGGAGGCCGCCCGGCAGTTCGGATTCGGCGAGCGGTTAGCCGATTTGAACTTGAATCCGCGGATGGGCTGGGACCGGGAAAGGAGCCTGAGCGAGGCGCTGGAGCGTAGTCGGGAGGGCGACGAAGAACGGGGCTTCGCGCAGGCCGGGCCGCAGCGGGCCGACATTGATTTGCGGCTATCGGGTCGTCTCGCCGCCGAGGCCTCCCGGGGCGAGCAAAAGCGATTGGTTACGGCTCTCGTGGGCGGGCAGGCATGGATGCTCGAGGCCGAGACCGGGCGGGCGCCGGTGATGTTGCTGGACGATGTAGTGTCGGAGCTGGATCGCGAGGCAGTGGAGGGGTTGATGTCCGGGTTGTGTGCGTCGGGCTGGCAGATCCTGGTGACCGCTGTGGGAGATGACATCCCGGGGCTGGCAGGGGATACCGCAGGGCAATTGTTCCACGTGAAACATGGTCGCGTAACACCCGAATCCCCAGCCTGATGCGCCCGGGCCTTGGGTCTCGTGGCCCTCCTGGACCCCCGCACGTGACCTCACCGGTGCCCCCCGCCTTTGCGCTATACTGGCGTGTCTGCAACTGGCCGGATGACTGACCCGCATGTCCGAAACTGAAGCCCAAGATCCCTCCGTCTACGATTCCTCTCAGATCCGCGTCCTCAAGGGCCTGGATGCCGTTCGCAAGCGACCGGGCATGTACATCGGTGACACCGATGACGGCACAGGCCTGCACCACATGGTCTTCGAGGTGGTCGATAACTCGATCGACGAGGCGCTAGCGGGTCACTGCGACAGTATTGAGGTCACGATCCACGAGGACAATGCGGTCTCCGTTACGGACAACGGTCGCGGCATTCCCGTGGATATCCACGAAGAAGAGGGTATGTCGGCCGCCGAGGTCATCCTCACGGTCCTGCACGCAGGCGGGAAGTTCGACAACAACTCCTACAAGGTCTCCGGCGGCCTGCACGGCGTGGGTGTCTCGGTGGTGAATGCCCTGTCGGAAGAGCTCCGCCTGGAGATCCACCGGGATGGTCAGCGCCACGAACAGACCTATCACCTCGGTGTCCCGGATGCGCCGCTGGCGGTGACCGGTACCACGGAGCGCAACGGAACGAAGATCTGGTTTCGCCCCAGCCCGACCATCTTCACCGACATCAATTTTCACTACGAGATCCTCGCCAAGCGTCTGCGGGAGCTGTCGTTCCTCAACTCGGGCGTGCGCATCACGCTGCGCGATCACCGGGACAATCGCGAGGAGACCTTTGTCTTCGAAGGCGGTATCCGTGCCTTCGTCGAACACCTGAACCAGAAGAAAACCGCGCTGCATCCCACGGTCGTCTACGCCGACCAGATGCGCGAGGACTACGCAGTCGAAATCGCCCTGCAGTGGAATGACTCCTACCAGGAGAACATCTTCTGCTACACCAACAACATTCCGCAGCGCGACGGTGGCTCGCACATGGCGGGCTTTCGCGCCGCGCTGACGCGCACGATCAATCAGTACCTGGAGAACGAGGGCCTGATCAAGAAGGCCAAGGTCGCCACGGCGGGCGACGACATGCGCGAAGGCCTCACGGCCGTGCTCTCGGTCAAGGTGCCGGATCCCAAGTTCTCCTCGCAGACCAAGGACAAGCTGGTTTCCTCCGAGGTCAAGCCGATCGTTGAAAGCGTGCTGTCGGATGCCCTCAACAACTTCCTGCTGGAACACCCGCAGGAAGCCAAGGCCATCACCGAGAAGGTGCTGGATGCCGCGCGAGCGCGCGAGGCCGCCCGCAAGGCGCGTGAGGTCACCCGCCGCAAGGGGGCGCTGGATATCGCCGGTCTGCCGGGCAAGCTGGCCGACTGTCAGGAGAAGGACCCGGCTCAGTCCGAGCTCTACCTGGTCGAGGGTGACTCCGCCGGAGGTTCGGCCAAGCAGGGCCGTGACCGCCATTTCCAGGCGATCCTGCCGCTCAAGGGCAAGATCCTGAATGTCGAGCGGGCGCGCTTTGACCGTATGCTGGGTTCGGCCGAGGTGGGCACGCTCATCACGGCGCTCGGCTGCGGTATTGGCAAGGAAGAGTACGATCCGGACAAGCTGCGTTATCACCGCATTATCATCATGACTGACGCGGACGTGGACGGCTCCCATATCCGTACCCTGCTTCTGACCTTCTTCTTCCGCCAGATGCCGGAACTGATCGAGCGCGGCCACGTGTATATCGCGCAGCCGCCGCTGTACAAGATCAAGCGCGGCAAGCGCGAGCAGTATGTGCGCGACGAGGCCGAAATGGGCGAGATCGTGATCTCCCTCGCCCTGGACGGCGCTGCGCTCTATCCCAGCCCGGATGCACCTCCGATTACCGGCGAGGCCTTCGAAGACCTGGTGAAGGGCTATCAAAAGGCCGCGCGCGCCGTGCAGCGCCTGGGCCGGATGTACGACTCGCGCATCCTCTGGGCGATGCTCGAGGCCGACGCGATCCCCGAGCCCCGAAGCGTGACCAACGCAGCGGTTCAGGCGTGGTTTGCCCGCATCCTGGAGAATCTGTCCAGCGACAAGGCGGGTGCAACCCGCTACAGCCTGGGGCCGGTGACCCAGCATGAAGGCACGGCACAGCTGAGCCTGGACCGCATCGAACACGGCGCCGCCCTGTCGCAGTACATCACCGATGACACCCTGGCTTCGCGTGATTTTCAGGCGGTACTCGACCTGTCCGCCCGTCTTAACGCCCTTCTCGACGAAGGTGCGTACATGAAGCGCGGGGAACGCGTCCACGTGATCGAGGGCTTTTCCGAAGCCATGGAATGGCTCCTGCAGGAAGGCCGCCGCGGGCTGGCAACCCAGCGCTACAAGGGCCTAGGCGAGATGAATCCCGACCAGCTTTGGGACACCACCATGAACCCCGAATCCCGCCGCCTGCTCCAGGTCCGGGTCGAAGATGCCATCCGTGCCGACGAAATCTTCACCACCCTGATGGGCGATCAGGTCGAGCCGCGTCGCGAATTTATCGAGTCGCGAGCCCTCAGTGCCGAGAACGTCGATATCTGACGTACTCGCTGCCACGGTACGACGAATCCCGCCGGCACCATGCAGGTCCTGGCCGCACTCCTGGTCCTGGTGATTCTGGCGCTGGTCGCGTTTCGCCTGTACACCCATCTTGCGGTCCATGAACGCCGCGTCGTCGCGGCCTGGGATCGACTCGATACCCTGCTCACCCAGCGCAATGGCCTGCTGGAGCGGGCTTGTTCCGCGACCCGGGCCGATCCGCCCCTGGACCTGCGGGCGCTCCAACAGGTGGTCCAGGCACAGGAGCGAGCGCGACGCTGCGGTGATCTTCCCGGTCTGGCCCGGGGCGAACGCGCCATCCGCGCCGAATGGGACCATATACGAACGCAAATCCATGATAACTATCATACTTTTCCGGGTTCGACTGATCGACTGCCCCCTCGCGTAGCGGCACTGGACCAAGCAATTACTGAGGCCCTCGGCCGCTACAATGCTGCTGTGGATGCCTATGCCGGGCTGCGCTGCCAATGGGCCTACGGACTCCTCGCCCGCCTCGCTGGCCATGCCGTCTTTCACCCCGTTCGCCCGCCGAGCCCATAAGCTTCGCCCCGACCACCCCGTTGCCGGGAACACCCTGCCGGGCTTTCTGTCCGAATGGCATAATCCACTGCTGGCCCGACCCCTGGAGATACCGTGTCCAACCCCTTGCTGCAGACCGACCGGCTGCCCGCCTTTCGTGCCATCGAGCCCCAACATGTCCTGCCCGCGGTGGAAACCGTCCTGGTGGAGAATCGCGCGGAGATTGATCGGCTGGTCGCGGCCGTCGGGGATCAACCGACCTGGGCCACGCTGATCCAGCCGTTGCAGGCGCTGGACACGCGCCTGGATGCCGTCTGGTCCCCGGTGGGTCACCTCAATGCGGTCATGAACGGTCCCGAGATTCGGGAGGCATACAACGCCAGCCTTCCCCTGTTGTCGGATTACGGCAGCTGGGTTTCGCAGCATCAGGGCCTGTACCGGGCGGTCCGTCGCCTGGCAGACAGTGAAGAGTACGCGCAGCTTTCGCCCCAGCGGCGCAAGGTGCTGGATGACATGCTGCGTGATTTCCATCTGAGCGGCGTCGATCTCCCCGAGGCCGAGCGTGACCGCCTGCGCGCCATCAACGCCCGCCTTTCGGAGCTGACTGCACGTTTCGAAGAGAACGTGCTGGACGCCACTCAGGCCTGGACCTGGCAGACCGATGATGCGGCCGCGCTCGCCGGCATCTCCGAGTCCGATCGGGCCATGCTCGCGCAGAACGCTCGCGATCACGACCAGACGGGTTTTGTCGTGACCCTGGATATCCCCAGCTACCTCGCAGTCATGACCCACGCCGAGGATCGCGACCTGCGTTTCCGTGTGTACGAGGCCTTCACGACGCGTGCGTCTGACCTCGGGCCCGGCGCCGGCAATCACGACAACAGCGAGATCATGGTCGAGATCCTCCAGTTGCGGGAGGAGAAGGCGCATCTGACGGGCTTTCGCCACTACGCCGAGCGCTCGCTCGCGACCAAGATGGCCGATAGCGCCGAGCAGGTCGAAGGCTTCCTCCAGGATCTGGCGCACCGCGCGCGCCCCCGGGCCGAGCGCGACCTGGACGAGTTGCGCGCCTTTGCCCGCGACGAGCTCGACCTCGGAACCCTGGAGGCCTGGGACATGGCCTTCGCGGCCGAGAAGATGCGTGAGCGGCGCCTGGGTCTCAGCCAGGAGGTGTTGAAGCCCTATTTCCCCGCTGACCAGGCAGTCAACGGCTTGTTCGGCCTGGTCCAGCGCCTGTTCCAGGTCCGCTTCGAGCCCGATGACAGCATCGAGACCTGGCACGACGACGTCCGGTTCTATCGCATCTTTGACGCGAATGGTACCGAACGCGCTGGCTTTTACTTCGATCTCTACGCCCGCAAGAACAAGCGCGGCGGCGCCTGGATGGATGTATGCCGCAACCGTTTCATCTCCGAGGACCGCGCCCAGCTGCCGGTCGCCTACATGACCTGCAACTCCACCCCGCCGGTGGACGGCAAGGCGGCCCTTTTCACTCATGACGAAGTGATTACGCTGTTCCATGAGTTCGGTCACGGCCTGCATCACATGCTGACCCGGGTGGACGAACCCGATATCGCCGGCATCAACGGCGTGGAATGGGATGCGGTCGAACTGCCCAGTCAGTTCATGGAGAACTGGTGCTGGGAACGCGAGGCGCTGGATCTGTTCGCGCGCCATCACGAGACCGGCGAGGCGATGCCCGAGGACCTGTTCCAGCGCCTGCAGGGCACGCGCCACTTCCACGCGGCGTTACAGCTATTGCGCCAGGTCGAGTTCTCCCTCTTCGACATGCGCCTGCATGCCGGGCCCGCCCCTGCGAAGGCCGCGGACATCCAGCAGCTCCTGGAGACCGTGCGTCAGGAGATCGCGGTGGTCCATCCGCCGGCGTTCAATCGCTTCGCCCACGGCTTCGGCCACATCTTCGCCGGCGGCTA
>LFIK01000452.1_pt1 | contig 30850 bp, 27 predicted proteins | sample 643401 | NCBI WGS metagenome assembly LFIK01 (sample SAMN03777447, study PRJNA286221) | soda lake metagenome | biome: soda lake; feature: Kulunda steppe; material: water; isolation source: sample T5-Br brine of Lake Tanatar-5 | place: Russia: Kulunda steppe | collected 2010-07
CCACCGGCGCGGACGGTGTCCGCACTGGCCCGGTCACCCAGGGCGAGCCCGAGAGCGTCAAGCAGGATGGATTTGCCCGCACCCGTTTCACCGGTGAGAACGGTTAGGCCGGCCTCGAAGTCGAGTTCCAGTCGCTCGACCAGCGCAAAATCGCGGATCGTGATGTGTCTCAGCATGATGGCGCTCCCTGCCAGCGAACAGAACCATGACGGGCGCGTGGACGTTTCTGCCGAAGGAATCGGGGAAGAATTGCCAAGTGATTGTTTTCCCTAACTATGAGCCAGTCTGCCATTTGACGCTGGGGCGGCTTGTTGCTACCGTTAGCACTCTCTTCAAAAGAGTGCTAAACAGCGATGAAACGCATGGTGCAGGTATGACAGACGGCGACCTTAACGAACGCGCGCGTCATCTATTGCGTGTCATGGTACAGCGGCATATCCGCGATGGGCAGCCGGTGGGGTCACGTACGCTGACACGGGAGTCGGGACTTGATGTCAGTCCGGCGACGGTGCGCAACGTCATGTCGGACCTGGAAGAGTTGGGATACGTGCGGGCACCGCATACCTCGGCCGGCCGGATTCCCACCGACAAGGGCTACCGGTTTTTTGTCGATAGCCTGCTTACCGTGCAGTCGCTCAGCCATGAGCACCTCAAGGATCGAATCATAAGTCTTGATGCGGAGGAGGGCGCCGGGTCCGAAGCCCTTGTTGATTCCGCCTCCAACCTGTTGTCCGGGCTGACGCGGCTGGCCGGCGTGGTGACCCTGCCGCGGCGCTCGACGGTTTCCCTGCGCCATGTTGAATTTCTGCCACTGAGTGACCGCCGGGTGCTGGCAATCCTCGTGCTCAACGAACACGAAGTGCAAAACCGAATCGTGCATACGGATCGGGATTACGGCCCCGAGGAACTGCAGATGGTTTCGAATTTTCTCAACCAGGAGTTCGCCGGGCGCGAGGTCAACTCCGTGCGTGGGGCCCTCCTGCGACGCATGCAGACGGATCGGGAGCGAATGAATGCACTGATGGCCTCGGTTATCGAGGTCGGAGGCAAGGTGTTCGGCGAAGACCGCACCAGCCAGGGCGAGGGCTATGTGGTTGCCGGTCAGACCAATCTGATGGAGTTCGATGAGCTGTCGAACGTCGAGAAACTCCGCGGTCTGTTCGAGGCCTTCACCCAGAAGCGGGACATTCTGCATATCCTCGATCAGTGCCTGGTGGCCGACGGCATTCAGATCTTCATCGGCGAGGAATCCGGCTATCACGTCTTTGACGGCTGCAGCCTGGTGACGTCCCCGTATTCGGCGGAAGGCGAAGTGCTTGGCGTGCTCGGCGTCATTGGTCCGACGCGGATGGAATACGATCGGGTCATCCCGATCGTGGATATGACGGCGCGACTGCTTGGCGCCGCCTTGAATAAAAAGCACTGACCCCCACTAACAGATCAGATGGCGGGGCGCGGCGAAGCGCTCCCCACGGGATTTTCAAACGTATCGGCAACGGATCCGCGAGCGCGGACGGAAGTCGCGCTGGCGGCACTATCAACGGGAGTGGTCATGGCCGAGGACGATCGCAGGACGAAGGAAGAGGTGGCGACACGGGAATCCGAATCCGTGGATAACGCCGGTCAGGCGGAAGATAACGCTGCGCCGGAGGCCGATTCCGATCTCGAAGCCGCGCTGAAGGAGGCACGGGAAAAGGCGGAAGAAAACTGGAATCAGTTTCTGCGCGCCCGGGCCGAACTGGAAAACATGCGTCGCCGCGCTGAGCGGGACGTGCAGCAGGCGCGCAAGTACAGCGTCGAGAAGCTGGCCGCCGATCTGCTTCCTGTAAAGGACAGCCTGGAAATGGGCCTGCAGGCGGCGGATGAGGAGGGCGCCGATGTGGCCAGTCTGCGTGAAGGCTCGGAACTGACGCTGAAAATGCTGGAACAGGTGCTTGAGCGGTACGAGATCAAGCTGGTGGATCCGGCGGGCGAAAAATTCGATCCGGAGCGGCACGAGGCCATGGCCATGCAGCCATCCAGGGAGCATGCGCCGAATACCGTGATCCAGGTGGTACAGAAGGGTTATGCCCTGCACGACCGGCTGCTGCGTCCGGCGATGGTCATCGTCGCACGGTCCGCGGACGACGACGGAATAGACACCCGGGCTTGAAAAGCCCCGCGTTGCCCAAATGTAGAGGGCATTGACGATTCAAGGCGACACAGTCGCAGGAAAGAACGGGAGCAAGACTTATGGGCAAGATTATCGGGATTGACCTGGGCACCACGAATTCGTGTGTGGCCATCATGGAAGGTGGAAAGGCGCGCGTGCTGGAGAACGCCGAGGGCGATCGCACCACGCCGTCCGTTGTCGCTTTCGCCGAAGACGGGGAAGTACTGGTCGGTGCGCCGGCCAAGCGCCAGGCGGTGACCAACGCGGAAAACACCTTGCATGCGGTGAAGCGGCTGATCGGTCGTCGCTTCGAGGAAGACGTGGTCCAGCGGGACGTGAAGGAAATGCCGTATCACATTGTCAAGGCCGACAATGGTGATGCATGGGTAGAGGTCCGGGGCAAGAAAATGGCGGCCCCCGAAATCTCGGCGCGTGTGCTGCAGAAGATGAAAAGCACCGCGGAAGACTACCTCGGTGAAGAAGTGACGGAAGCGGTCATTACCGTCCCGGCTTACTTCAACGACTCCCAGCGTCAGGCGACCAAGGACGCCGGCAAGATTGCCGGTCTCGAGGTCAAGCGAATCATCAACGAGCCGACCGCCGCGGCGCTGGCCTATGGCATGGACAAGAAGAGTGGCGACCGCAAGGTGGCCGTCTATGACCTGGGTGGCGGGACTTTTGATATCTCCATCATCGAGATTGCCGAAGTCGACGGCGAGCACCAGTTCGAAGTGCTGTCGACCAACGGGGATACCTTCCTTGGTGGTGAGGATTTCGACCGCGCTGTCATCGATTACCTGATCGCCGAGTTCAAGAAGGATCAGGGCATGGATCTCGGCAAGGACAAGCTGGCATTGCAGCGTCTGAAGGAAGCCGCCGAGAAGGCCAAGATCGAGCTGTCTTCGAGCCAGCAGACCGAGATCAACCTGCCGTATATCACGGCCGATCAGAGCGGTCCGAAGCACCTTGCCATCAAGCTGACCCGGGCCAAGCTCGAGTCGCTGGTGGAAGACCTGGTCAAGCGCACCATCGAGCCCTGCAAGGTCGCACTCAAGGATGCCGGCCTCAGCGGTTCGGAAGTGGACGAGATCATCCTGGTCGGCGGTCAGACCCGCATGCCCAAGGTGCAGGAAGCGGTGAAGCAGTTCTTCGGCAAGGATCCGCGCAAGGACGTCAACCCGGATGAGGCCGTGGCCGTGGGCGCTGCGATCCAGGGCGGCGTGCTTGGCGGGGACGTCAAGGACGTGCTGCTGCTGGATGTGACGCCCTTGTCCCTGGGTATCGAAACCATGGGCGGTGTCATGACCAAGCTGATCGAGAAGAACACCACGATCCCGACCAAGGCGAATCAGGTGTTCTCCACCGCCGAGGACAACCAGACTGCGGTGACCGTGCACGTGCTTCAGGGCGAGCGTGAAATCGCCTCCGGTAACAAGTCGCTGGGCAAATTCGACCTGAGCGATATTCCGCCGGCGCCGCGCGGTGTGCCGCAGATCGAGGTCAACTTCGACATCGACGCCAACGGCATTCTGCATGTGTCGGCCAAGGACAAGGCGACCAACAAGGAACAGTCGATCGTGATCAAGGCTTCCTCGGGTCTGTCCGAGGACGAGATCGAAGCCATGGTGCGGGATGCCGAGACTCATGCCGACGAGGATCGCAAGGCACGTGAACTGGTCGACGCCCGTAACCAGGGCGAAAACATGGTGCACGCGACCCGCAAGTCGCTCACCGACCTGGGTGACAAGGTGTCTGACGAGGAGCGGAAGACGGTCGAGTCGGCCATTGAGGAACTTGAAACGGCGCTCAAGGGCGACGACAAGGACGCGATCGAAGCCAAGACCCAGGCTCTGGCCGAGCATTCCGGCAAGCTTGCCGAGAAGCTGTACAGCCAGGATCAGGGTGAAGCTGCGGCCGATGAGGCACAGACGGCGGACGTAACCGCCGATGGCGACGACGTCGTCGATGCCGAGTTCGAGGAAGTGAAGGACGACGAGAAGAAGTAGCGGGAAAAGTGCCGTGCCACGGCACGGCCCCGCGCTCTTCGGGCGCAGGATGCGGTATCATCCTGCGCCTTTTGTCGTTCCGGTAGCCGTCGTTGTGCTAACGGCGCCGGTTGCTCTGGACGCTGTCGGGCATAACGCCCTGTGCGGGCCGGACATCAGGGATGCGCCGCACCGCGTTATCCCGCGGCACTCGACATGGACAGGATGTAGACAAGCATGGCGAACCGGGATTATTACGAAGTTCTCGGAGTGCAGAAGACAGCCTCCGAATCCGATCTGAAGAAGGCGTACCGCCGCCTGGCAATGAAATTCCACCCGGATCGCAATCCGGGCGATCAGGATGCCGAGGCCCGTTTCAAGGAGGTGAAGACCGCCTACGAGGTGCTCAGCGATCCGCGCAAACGAGCCGCCTATGACCAGTTCGGTCATGCCGGCGTCGATGGCGCTGGTGGTATGGGGGGCGGTCCCCGTGGCAGCGGCAACTTCTCCGATATCTTTTCCGACGTGTTCGGCGATATCTTCGGTGGACGTCGTGGCGGCGCTGGCATGTTCCGTGGCGCCGACCTGCGCTACAACCTGGATCTGAGCCTGGAAGAAGCGGTTAACGGCACCGAGACCACGATCCGGATTCCAAGCTGGACGCCCTGCGGCACCTGTGATGGCAAGGGTCAACGGGATGGCAAGGCGCCCGAGGTTTGCCCAACCTGTAAAGGTCATGGCGACGTCCGGGTGCAGCAAGGCTTCTTCTCGATCCAGCAGTCCTGCCCGCATTGTGGTGGTACGGGTGCCGTGGTCACTGATCCGTGCCCGGATTGCAATGGTCAGGGGCGAACCGAGCACACCAAGGAAATCGCGGTCAAGATTCCGGCCGGGGTCGATACCGGTGATCGGATCCGGCTCGCCGGTGAGGGCGAGCCGGGCGAGCGGGGCGGTCCGCCCGGCGATTTGTATGTGCAGGTCATGGTGCGTGAGCATCCGATCTTCACCCGGGATGGCGAGCATCTGCGCTGTCAGATGCCGATCGGCTTCGTCACGGCCTGCCTCGGTGGCGAGCTGGAAGTGCCGACGCTCTCCGGCAGGGTCACGCTACGTATCCCCGAGGGCACCCAGAGCGGCAAGGTGTTCCGCGTCCGCGGCAAGGGCGTGAAGCCGGTTCGCGGCGGTCCGCAGGGCGATTTGCTATGCCGTGTTGTGGTCGAGACGCCGGTCAATCTGACCCGCGCCCAGCGCGAGCTGCTGGAACAACTGGGCGAAACACTGGAGGAGGGTGGCAAGCGGCATAACCCGGAAACCTCCTCCTGGCTGGACAAGGCCAAGCGCTTTTTCGAAGAGCTGAAGTTCTGATATGACGCAGCCGATTCGCATCGCCGTTGCTGGCGCCGCCGGGCGCATGGGCCGTCATTTAATGCAGGCGACCCTGGAGCATGCCGAACTGCACCTTGCGGCCGCGGTGGCACGGCCGGGGCACGCCGCGGTTGGCATGGACGCCGGTGCCCTGGCCGGGGTTGAAAGTTGCGGCGTGGCAATCGTGGATGATCTTGAAGCCGCGCTATCCGGCACCAACATCGACGTGGTGATCGACTTCACCCTGCCCGAAGCGCTGGCCGGCAATCTGGCGGCGTGCCGCGAGGCCGGCGTGCCCATCGTCATCGGTACCACCGGGCTGAGTGCAGAACAGAAAGCCGAGCTGGAGCGTGCGTCGACGCACCTGCCCATCGTATTCGCGGCCAACTACAGCGCCGGCATCACCCTGTCGCTTAAGTTGCTCGACATTGCAGCGCGTGCGCTGGGAGACGACTTCGATGTCGAAGTGATCGAGGCCCATCATCGGCACAAGATCGACGCGCCTTCGGGCACCGCCCTGCGCATGGGTGAGGTGCTGGCCGACGCGCTGGGCCGGGATTTGTCCGACTGCGCGGTGTTCGGTCGCGAGGGGCGCACCGGGGAACGGGACAGCAAGACCATCGGCTTCGAAACGATCCGTGGCGGTGACGTTGTCGGAGAACACACGGTGATGTTTCTCGGACAGGGTGAACGCATGGAGATCACCCACCGCGCCAGCAGCCGCATGACCTTTGCCCGCGGCGCCGTGCGCGCCGCCGGCTGGCTGGTCCGCCAGCCGGCGGGGCTCTACGACATGGAAGACGTGCTCGGCCTGCGTTGATGCCGTTGAAGGCGGACTCCAACGCAGACGTGGGTGTAGAGCAGTATTTTCCTGACCTTCACTTTTCCAGCGCAGCGCGGTTGTCCGCCGGTGCCTGCTCTCGTTCGTGCATCCCGTAATCGCGAATCACGCCGGCAACCCGTAGCCTGTAGTTGGCGAACAGTTCACCGCGCCCCCGTGCCTGGGCGACCCGGTGTTCCGCGACGGCCCGCCATTGCCGTACCGCCTCTTCATCCCGCCAGACTGAAAGGGACAGGATCTTGCCCGGCTGGGTCAGGCTCTCGAACCGTTCCACCGAGATAAAACCATCGATATCGCTCAGCAGCGGTTTGAGTTCGCCGGCGAGATCCAGATAGGCCTCGCGACAGCCCTCGGCAGGTTCGACTTCGAAAATCACCGCGATCATGGTTTTTGCCTCCTGCTGGGCTTCCTCCTGGGGCTGCGCCGTAAGCTTTTCTCCAGACTGGCGTTGCTGCGCTCCAACAGGTCCTGAGAAAAGCCCCGCCACATCCTTCGATGCCACTTGAGCCTACCGGGACTCTTGACTGCTTGCACGAGGGCCTGTTTCTGTGGAACGCCTCCGATTGCGGGGTAAACACACGAAAAAGCCCGGCATTGCCGGGCCTTGAGTCTGTTTCAGGGAAACGGCATCAGCCCGCTTTCGCTTCCTGGCGGCGCTGATGCAGGACCGGCTCGGTGTAGCCGCTGGGCTGTTCCCGTCCCTTGAACACCAGGTCGCAGGCAGCCCGGAAGGCCACGCCGTCGAATCCCGGGGCCATCGGCGTATAGCTGGTGTCGGCGGCGTTCTGCCGGTCCACCACTTCGGCCATGCGCTTCATGGTGTCCATCACCTGGGATTCGTCGACGATACCGTGATGCAGCCAGTTGGCGATGTGCTGGCTGGAGATGCGCAGCGTCGCGCGGTCTTCCATCAGGCCCACATCGTTGATGTCCGGCACCTTGGAGCAGCCCACGCCCTGATCGATCCAGCGCACTACATAACCGAGGATGCCCTGGGCGTTGTTGTCCAGTTCCTGCTGGATCTCCTCGGCCGACCACTGCGGATCGCTTTCCACCGGAATCGTGAGGATGTCGTCCAGGCTGGCACGGTTGCGTTTTTTCAGCTCTTCCTGCACCGCCATCACGTCAACCTGGTAATAGTGGGTGGCGTGCAGCGTGGCGGCAGTGGGCGAGGGCACCCAGGCAGTGTTCGCGCCGGCCTTCGGATGACCCAGCTTGGCCTCCATCATCTCCGCCATGCGGTCCGGCTTCGGCCACATGCCCTTGCCGATCTGGGCGTGGCCCTGCAGGCCGCACTCAAGACCAATGTCCACGTTCCAGTCTTCATAGGCCTTGATCCAGGGCTCGCCCTTGATCGCGTCCTTGCGCTTGAACGGACCCAGTTCCATGGAGGTGTGAATCTCGTCGCCGGTGCGATCAAGGAAGCCGGTGTTGATGAAGATGACCCGATCGCGGGCGGCGCGCAGGCATTCCTTCAGGTTCACCGTGGTCCGACGCTCCTCGTCCATGACGCCGATTTTCAGCGTGTTACGGTCGAGGCCCAGCGTGTCCTCCACGCGGTTCAGGATCTCGCAACCGAAGGCTACTTCTTCGGGGCCGTGCATCTTCGGCTTGACGATATACATGCTGCCGGTGCGGGAGTTGCGATGCTTGCCCAGACCCTTCAGGTCATGCAGCGAACAGAGCGCGGTCAGCATGCCGTCGAGCATGCCTTCCGGGATCTCGTTGCCAGCGCTGTCCAGCACGGCCGGCGTGGTCATGAGATGGCCGACATTGCGCACCAGCATCAGCGCACGGCCCGGCAGCACCAGCTCGCTGCCCTCCGGCGTGGTGTAGCGACGATCCGGATTCAGACGCCGGGTAAAGCTCTTGCCGCCCTTGGCCACCTGTTCCTCCAGGTCGCCCTTCATCAGGCCCAGCCAGTTGCGGTACACGCCAACCTTGTCCTCACCGTCGACGGCCGCCACCGAGTCCTCACAGTCCATGATCGCGGTCACCGCGGACTCGATCAGCAGGTCCTTCACGCCAGCGGCATGCTTGCTGCCGATGTTGTCGGTCTTGTCGATCTGGATCTCCAGATGCAGGCCATGCCGGCGCAACAGAACGGCGTCGGGTGCCTCCCCGGCGCCGTTAAAGCCGACGAACTGCGCGGGATCCTTGAGTCCGGACTCGCCGGCGTTCATCCGTACGACAAGCTTGCCCGCATCCACCGAATAGCCGGTGGCGTCGGCATGACTGCCCTGGGCCAGCGGCGCCGCCTGATCCAGTATCGCAGCGGCGCGACGCACGACCTCGGCGGCACGCTTCTCGTTGAAGCCCTCGGTGATGGCGAGCTCGCCGTCCTGGGCAATGACGTCGGTGCCGTAAAGCGCGTCGTACAGACTGCCCCAGCGGGCGTTGCCGGCATTGAGCGCGAAGCGGGCATTGTTGGTTGGTACCACGAGCTGCGGTCCGGCGATCTCGGCGATTTCCGGGTCAACGTTCTCGGTGGTGACAGAAAACGCTTCACCTTCTGGAAGTAGATAACCGATTTCTTTCAGGAATTCCTTGTAGGCGGCAGGGTCGTGCGGCTGATCCCGACGGGCCAGGTGCCATTCGTCGATCTGTTTCTGCATCCGATCACGGGTTTCCAGCAGTTCGCGATTCCGTGGTCCAAGCTCACGCACCATGTCGCCCAGCGCCTGCCAGACGTGATCCGGCGTGATTTCCAGTCCGGCAACGATCTCGTTGGTGACCAGATCATGCAGTTCCTTCGCGACCTTCAGGCCACCTGTTTCAACGCGTTCGACCATTGGAACCTCCGTGATGCGGGGCACGCGGCAATGCGTACCGCTTGAATGAGGAGCGTGGCAGGCGCATGGCGTTGCGCCCACCGGTCCGGACGACGAGTTTAGCCGATGTTGCAGTGCGATGCACAAAAATGGAAACGGTTTCCATTTTAGCCAGGTGGCGATTGCAGGCTTGTGTCAGAGGGCGAGGCGACGCAGCTCCGGATCATCGATGGATCGGTCCCAGCGTCGGTCAAAGTATTGTCCCTCTGCGACTGCGGCTCCGCGATCACCCCGACAGTCCATGGCGAATTTCGCCTTGCTCCAGTCCCAACGCAAAAGACCGTTACGGTCGGCAATTACCAGGCTCGTGGTTTCATCCCGATCTTCGGCGGCGACCCGGCGGAGATCGATCGCCGTTGGCAGGCGGTGAGCGAGCCCAAGCAATTGGTGGCCACCGCGGCTGACGCCGCCGGCATCCTCGACCAGCACGCGAACGCGTGCCTGAGATCCGGCACGGATGACCAGGTCGCGAATCGCACTGACCATTTCGCTGTCGTCGAACAGGGTTCGATCCAGGTCTGGCGAGAAGATATCCAGATGCCGGCGGGCGTCGCCAATAAGACTGAGCAGGGCGGCCCGGGTCTCGGTCAGCGATTCAAGTCGATGCTGGGCGTCCGGTGGTCGCTGTGGCATACGTCATCCTCCCTCAGTCCGGTAGACGCATCGCGCGATGCGGAATGCCGGCGTCGTCGAAGCTCGGCCCTTCAGCAATGAAACCGTGGCTTTCATAGAAGCCGATGGCCTGTTCCTGGGCATGCAGATGTGGTGTCGGCAAGCCGGTATCCCGGGCGTGCCGAACCATGGCGCGTAGCAGGGCGCTGCCGATGCCCCGGCCACGCCAGTCCGGTACCACGGCCATGCGGCCAATCTGGCCGTCCGGACTCAGCCGTGCCGTGGCGATGGCATCGCCGTCGGCGGCGCGAACCAGCCAGTGGGTACAGTCTGGATCATGCAGGTCCAGTTCCAGGTCCTCCGGCACTTCCTGCTCCAGCACGAATACGCCGAAGCGGATCACCACCGCATCACCACGCAGACTGTCCCAGTCGCCATGCTCGATCTGAATATCCTGGTCAGTCATCCATCAGCCACCAATGTCCGCCGCGCAACAAGCCGAAAAGAAGCGCTTCGCCTTCCTTACCGTAGCGCGCCAGAGCGAGTTCGGATATGCGAACCTGGCTCTTTTCGGTGAGCTGTCGGAGCAGGGGCAGGCAGGCCGGCGCCAGCGGCTGATGACTGCCGTTGAGGTAGAAACCATCATTCTGGTCCGGAAGCCGCACGATGCGGCTGACCGGATTGCGCAACAGCATCGCATCCCCGGGAAGCGCCTCGGGCAGATTCGGCTCGGGTTCGTCCTCCGGGTGTGGGAGTCCCGGTTTGGGCGTGCTGAGGGCGCTGGCGATGGCCCGGTCCAGCAGCGCGTCATCCGTTCCGATGGCCTGCCGCAGGGCTGCACGCAAACCTTCCAGGCTGGCCTGATCCAGTTCCGCACGATCGCGGGATGGTTTTCGAAGCCGGTCCGTCAGAACCTGATCGGCGCACTGCGCCACCAGAATCTGGAACAACTCCGCCAGCAGCTCGTCGGGTTTCGGCCCCCGGAAGCCGACGGACCAGGTCTGACAGATACCGTCAGCAACGCCATGGTGTGGCACGCCGGCCGGTAGATAGAGCATGTCACCGGCCTGGAGCAGCATGTCGTCGCTGGGCGAGAAATCCCGCAGCAGCCGCAGCGGGCCACGGTCATCGTCCTGCGGAGGTGCTGCGGGATCGCTGTCGATCAGCCAGCGTCGGCGGCCCTGGGCCTGGAGCAGGAAAACGTCATAACGGTCGCGGTGAGCGCCAACCGAGCCGCCGTCGGCAGCGATGCTGATCATCAGGTCATCCACCCGCCAGTCCGGCAGGAACGAGAAACGGTCCAGCACCCCGGCCAGTTCGGGAAGATGCTTGTCCACGTCCTGAATCAGGAGGGTCCAGTCCTGTTCCGGCAAGCTGCTCAGCGCCGTTTCATCGAAAGGGCCATGTTGCAGCGACCAGCCGGCCTCCGTGGAACCACGTATCAGTCTCGATTCGATGGCCTCGTCCAGGGCCAGCCCGGCAACCTCGTCCATCGAAAGCGGGCAATGGAAATCGCTGAACGCCGTGCGGATCAGGAGTGGTCGTTGCTGCCAGTAGCGATCGAGAAAGGTGGTCGCATCCGGCATGCCATGGACTTCATCCACGGCCATTCAGATGGCCCGGGCCTGATCGGCGGCATTGCCCGTGTAATCCGCAGGGGTCATGGCTTTCAGCCGTGCCTTGGCGTCGTCCGGGATCTCCAGACCGTCGATAAATGCCCGCATGGCCGGGCCGTCGACCCGCTTGCCCCGGGTCAGGGCCTTGAGTTTCTCGTAGGGTTCCTCAACACCATGCCGGCGCATTACCGTCTGCACCGCTTCACCCAGCACCTCCCAGTTGGCATCCAGATCCGCGGCCAGCCGTTCGTTGTTGACCGCAAGCTTGCTCAGGCCCTTCGCGAGTGAGGCGAGGGCGATCATCGTGTGTGCCATGCCAACGCCCAGGTTGCGCAACACCGTGGAATCGGTCAGGTCGCGCTGCCAGCGGGAGATGGGCAGCTTGCTCGCCAGATGGCCGTAGACCGCGTTGGCGATCCCCAGATTGCCCTCGGCATTCTCGAAATCGATCGGATTGACCTTGTGCGGCATGGTGGAAGAGCCGACTTCGCCTTCCACCAGGTTCTGCCGGAAATATCCCAGCGAGATGTAGCCCCAGACATCGCGGCTGAAGTCCAGCAGCACCGTGTTCGCCCGCGCGCAGGCGTCGAACAGCTCGGCGACGCAGTCATGCGGTTCGATCTGGGTGGTGTAAGGGTTCCAGTTAAGCCCCAGACCTTCGACGTAGGCCTTGGCGAAAGCAGCCCAGTCCATCTCCGGGTAGCTGGCGAAATGCGCATTGTAGTTACCCACCGCGCCGTTGATCTTGCCCAGGATCTGAGCCGCGGCAATCTGGTCACGACTGCGTTGCAGTCGATGGCAGACATTCGCGACTTCCTTGCCCAGGGTGGTGGGCGAAGCGGTCTGGCCATGCGTTCGCGACAGCATCGGCGTTGCCGCCTCGGCGTGGGCGAGTTGCCGAAGGTTGCGGATAATGCCGTCCAGTGCCGGCAGCAGCACGTCTTCGCGTGCCACCTGCAGCATCAGTCCGTAGGCCAGGTTGTTGATGTCCTCCGAGGTGCAGGCGAAATGCACGAACTCGCGAATGGGAGCCAGCTCGGACTGCTCGGCCATGCGTTCCTTGAGGAAGTATTCCACCGCCTTGACGTCATGATTGGTGGTGCTTTCGATGGCCTTGACGCGCTCCGCATCGGCTACCGAGAAGTTGCTGATGATCTGGTCGAGGTAACGTCTGGCACCGTCCGACAGCGCCGGCACCTCGGCGATCTCGTTATTGGCGGCGAGCGCCTGAAACCAGCGGATCTCGACGATGACCCGGTGTCGGATGAGCCCATACTCGCTGAAAATCCCACGCAGGGCTTCGGTCTTGCCGGCGTATCGGCCATCCACCGGCGAAATGGCGGTGAGGGACGTCAAATCCATGTTGGTCTCCAGGCTCAAGCAGGGAATGGCGGCTATTGTAGGGAAACGCAAACCGAATCACAGCAGCCCGATGAGGTTCCGGGTGAGGGTCGGGCTGTTCCATGAGGGAACGGAAAAACAACGTTAAGCAAACTGATTTATTCCCGCGCCTGCGTTGGAGTCCGCATTTTTTCCGAGGCAAGGCGCGTTGCGCAACCGGCACCGCGCCTTGCCAGATGACCAAAACCGGTCTCGGGCGCAGACGCGGGAATAAATCAGTGTTTCCTTAAGGAGAATGTCGATGATGATGCGCGATGATGAGGTGGTTGGTGTTGGCAACTGGATGCTGACGCTTTTCCTGGCGGCTATTCCACTGGTGAACATTGTCATGCTGCTGATCTGGTCCTTTGGCAGTAGCACGCCACAAAGCAAGGCGAACTGGGCCCGTGCGACCCTCGCCTGGTTTGCCATCCTGATTGGCCTCGGCATCGTGATGACGCTGGTCAGCGGCCCGGGCGGCGGCTTTGCCATGTCCGGTTAGCAGCAGGGGAGGTTTGGCATGAGCGGATTTCGTACGGAACGCGACAGCATGGGCGAGTTGCAGGTCCCGGGTGACGCACTCTATGGCGCGCAGACGCAGCGTGCGGTGCAGAACTTTCAGATCAGTGGCCGGCCCATGCCAGCAAGGTTCATCGGCGCGCTGGCACTGGTGAAGGCCGCAGCGGCGGTGGCCAATCAGGAATTGGGGCTGCTGGATGCGCCGCGCGCGGCGGCAATCGAGACGGCGGCCCGCGCCGTTGCCGGCGGTGAGCACATCAGTGCGTTTCCGGTGGATGTGTTTCAGACCGGCTCTGGTACCAGCAGCAATATGAACGCCAACGAAGTGATTGGCCGTCTGGCCAGTGAGGCTTCCGGCACGATCTGCCACCCCAATGACCACGTCAATATGGGTCAGAGCAGCAATGACGTCATACCGACGGCCCTGCATGTCAGTGCCGCGCTGGCCTGGCATGGGGATCTGCTGCCGGCGCTGGATCAGCTGCACGGAAGTCTGCAGCGCCGTGCCGAGGAACTGGACGAAGTCACCAAGACCGGTCGCACTCATCTGATGGATGCGATGCCGGTGACACTGGGCCAGGAGATCGGTGCCTGGGCGGCGCAGATCGATGCAGCGCGAAAGCGCCTGCGGCAGTCGGCAGACGAACTGCTGGCGCTGGCGATTGGCGGCACCGCGGTGGGCACCGGCATCAATGCCCATCCTGACTTCGGCGACCGTGTCGCCGCGGATCTGGCGAGGCAAACCGGCCTGGAGTTCCACGTTGCGCCGGATGCCTTCCAGGCGCTCAGCAGCCAGGATGCGGCGGTGGCCTTCTCCGGTCAGTTGCGCGCCCTGGCCGTCGCACTGATGAAGATTGCCAATGATCTGCGCTGGATGAACAGCGGCCCCCTGGCCGGCCTGGGCGAGATTGCCCTGCCAGCCCTGCAGCCCGGTTCCAGCATCATGCCGGGCAAGGTGAATCCCGTGATTCCCGAGGCGGTGGCGATGGTCTGCGCCCGGGTGATGGGGAACGACGGCACCGTGGGTTTGGCGGGGCAATCAGGAAATTTCCAGTTAAACGTTATGTTACCGCTTATTTCTGACACTTTGCTTGAGAGCATCCAGCTGCTCGCCAATGGCGCGAAATCGCTGGCGACCCAGGCGGTGGATGGGTTCACCGTGAATCAGGTCCAGCTGGACGCGGCGCTGGCCCGCAATCCGATTCTGGTGACGGCACTCAACTCGGTGATCGGCTATGAAGCCGGTGCGGCCATCGCCAAGAAGGCCTACGCCGAAGGCCGCCCGGTGATCGACGTGGCCGAGGAGTCCTGTGATCTGAGCCGTTCCGAACTGGAACGACTCCTGGATCCCCGCACCCTGACCCGAGGCGGCATTGTCGGGGGTGACTGAGGGGCACTGAGTCACTCTTCCTCCGGCGATAGAACCTGGTAGCGGGCATAGAACTGTCCAACGTTCGAACCCTGGTCCAGATACAGGCTTTCCAGTCTCAGATCGGCGGGCGGCTCAAACACGGGTCCGGCGACAAAGGTGCCGCCGTTACCCGCTACCAGGCGGTGACGTGTGGTCAGAAACAGTGTGTCCAGCACGTCATCGGCGACGAGGGTATGGAATACCCATGGGCCGGTGGCGCAGTACGCGCGCCGATAGCCCAGGGAAGTCAGCGTGTGGGCGATACGCTGGCCGCTGACCCGTTCGCCGGAGTCCAGCCGATGCACGGTCGCCCCTTCGGCTTCACGCTGGCGCACGCGCTTCGGGTCCGCATCGGCCGTGGTCAGGATGTGAATGCCGCGGCCCTGGTCCAGCAGCAATTGCGGGACCACGAAATCCAGGCTTGCGCTGATCACCAGGACGTCCGGTTGCGGCCGTTGACCGCGTTCACGGCGCGCCGCGTGCAGATCGAGGAAATCAGCATCACCACCCAGTGGCAGGATGTCCTGGGCAGTGCCTGCCTTCAGATCGCGGAGATAGCGCCCGCTGGACAGCAACACATCCGCATGGGATGCCAGTTCCTGAAACAGCCTCCAGTCCCGCGGATCGGCAATGCTGCCAGCCACCCCTTCGATGCCGGTCGTTTCGTTCACCAGTGAGATACGGCCGTCCAGCGTCTGCACGAAATTGGCATAAATCCAGGGGCCGGCGCGACCGCGATCGGGCAGGTCCAGATCACGGTAGAGCCCCTTGAGGGCGCGGGAACCGGGCGGGCCGGGACCGAACAGCGGCACAATGGGATCGTCGTACATGGCGTCCTTTCAAGTCAGTTTGAGCGGGATCGGCCCGCGGGAGTCACTGCGTCGAGGCATGCGCGGCGGCAAAAGTTCCTGCCGGGCGCAGTATCACCGAAGCCTGATAGGCTTGGGGCCGACATTTCAACCAAGAACCCGGGAACAGCATGGCGCCGACCAGCCAGACCGATGATGTCGTTGAACGCAGCTATCGAATCCTTAGTGGCGATGACAGTGACGAACGCAGCTGTGAGGCGATTCCCGACAGTGCCTGCTCCGATGTTCCCGGCAATTATCTGCTGAACATCGGCAATGGCGCCGCAACCAAGCTCGCGGAACAGCTGGCTGGCCCGAACCTTGTGCTTCCATGGCTGCTCTCGGCGCTGGGCACACCGGCTGCGCTTGTCGGTTTCCTGATGCCGGCGAAGCAGATTGGATCGCTGGCGCCGCAGTTGTTGGTGTCCGGACAGATACGACGGCTGGCGCGACGGAAATGGGCCTGGGTTGGGGCCGGTCTATCGCAGGCCGCGCTTCTGCTCCTGATCGTTGTCGCTGCGCTGGTCCTGCCGCCGCTGGCGGCAGGTCTCGCGATTCTGCTGCTGTTCCTGCTGTTCGCGGTCTGCAGTGGTGTGGGCTCGGTCGCGTTCCAGGACGTGACCGGCAAGACCATCCCCAAGGGCCGGCGGGGTCGCCTGTTGTCGGTAAGGGCAGCCATCGGCGGGGTGCTGACGCTGGCCGCGGGCGCCGTGCTGCATGTGTTCTTCGGCGATGCCGACGGCATCGGCGTCTACCTGGCATTGGTCCTGATCGCCGCCGGACTCTGGGCCATCGCCGCTTTCCTGTTTCTGTTGCTCGACGAAACCGCGGGCGCCACCGACGGCGGTCGCAATCCGGTCGACGAACTACGCCACGGGCTCGCCGTGACCCGGGACGTGCCCGGTTATCGTCGCTATATCATCACTCGCGGACTGCTGCTGTCAGTGGAACTCGCGATGCCGTTCTATGCCCTCCACGGCGAGAACGTGTTTGGCGGTGAGGTTGCGGCGCTGGGTATCTTCGTTATCACTCTGGGCCTGGCCAGCGTCGTCAGCAGTCCGTTCTGGGGCTATTTCTCCGATCGCTCGAGCCGCACCGTGCTGATGCTCAGCGGTCTGTTCGGGGCCCTGGCCGGTGTCATGGCGCTGATCATCGCCCTCGGCCCGGAGGTCCTGCAGCAGGCCTGGATCTACACCAGCGTGTTTCTGGTGCTCGGCATTGCCGAGGCCGGTGTGCGTCTCGGTCGCAAGACCTATCTGGTGGATGCCGCACCCAGCAGTGAGCGGCCGCTATACGTGGCGTTCAGCAACACTTCGACCGGTCTGCTCGCGGTTGCCGGCGGTGGTCTGGGCTTCATCGCCCAGTTCTATGGCACTGACACGCTCGTAGCGGTGCTGATATTACTGGCTCTGGCGGGTACGGCAGCGGCCTGGCGGATGCCGGAGGCGGAGCGGATGATGGCGCAATGACCGGCGAGTCGCGTTCAAGTGAACAGATCGCGAAACCATTCGACCCGAACTGTCGGGATTGCCCGCGCCTGGCCGGCTTTCTGGATTCGGTTGCCGCCGAGCGACCGGACTATCATGCCGCGCCGGTGCCGGACTTCGGCGATTCTGAAGCCCGTTTTCTGATTGTGGGCCTGGCGCCGGGCATGCATGGTGCGAATCGAACGGGGCGGCCATTCACCGGTGATCACGCCGGGATTCTGCTGTATCAGACGCTGTATGACTTCGGTTTTTCCACGGCGCCGGAAAGTCATTCTGCCAATGACGGTCTGCGACTGATCGACGCCCGGGTCAGTAACGCGGTGCGCTGCCTGCCACCCCAGAACAAGCCCACGCCGGCGGAGGTCCGCAGCTGTGCGCCGTATTTGCGGCATGACCTGGGGGCGTTGCCGGAACATGCCGTTGTGCTGGCGCTCGGCCGCATTGCACATGACGCCGTGCTTTCCGCGCTGGGCGAGCGCCGCAGCCATTATCCCTTCGGGCACGCGGCCGAGCATCGGCCCGCGGCCGGTTTCACGCTGCTGGATTCCTATCACTGCAGCCGGTACAACACGCAGACGCGACGTCTGACGCCAGACATGTTCCGGGCCGTGTTCCAACGCGTTTGCGAGTTGCTGAATCAGCCGTGAGTTCTGACACCGCACCCCAGTTCGACGCCAAGGCGTTAATCCGTCATCTGCCGGAGAAGCCGGGCGTGTATCGCATGATAGATGCCGGCGGCACGGTTCTGTATGTCGGCAAGGCACGGCGCCTGAAGCGGCGCGTGGCGAGTTACTTCACGCGCAGCAACCGCGGCAGCCGGATTGATGCCATGGTGCGTCAGGTCCGCGATATCGAGATCACGGTGACCCATACCGAAGCCGAAGCGCTGATTCTCGAGAACAACCTGATCAAGCAACACAGCCCGCGGTACAACGTGCTGCTGCGGGATGACAAGAGTTATCCCTTCATCGTCCTCAGTGACCACTCCGATTTTCCACGGCTTGGCTTTTACCGCGGCAGTCGGCGCAAGGGGGGCCGCTATTTCGGCCCGTTTCCCAGTGCCACTGCGGTGCGTAACACCCTGAGTCATCTGCAGAAGGTGTTTCCGGTCCGGCAATGCGAGGACACCTTCTTCCGGAATCGTTCGCGTCCCTGCCTGCAATACCAGATCGAGCGCTGTACCGCGCCCTGCGTGGGCTACATCAGCCCTGAGGATTACGCCCGCGACGTGCAGCATGCAGTGAAGTTTCTGGAAGGGCGCAGCGGCGAAGTCATCGATGAGCTGGCAGCGGGGATGGAAAAGGCCGCCGAGTCGCTGGATTTCGAGCAGGCCGCGCGACTGCGGGATCGGATCAGCAGTCTGCGGCAGATCCAGGAAAAGCAGTACATCAGCGGCGAAAAGGGCGACCTGGACGTGGTGGCCTGCGTCCATCAGGGCCGTCAGGCCTGCGTTCAGGTGTTCTATATCCGGGGCGGTCAGAATCTTGGCAATCGCAGCTACTTCCCGCGCATTCCGGAGGAAACGGATGAGAACGAGGTGCTGACTGCGTTTCTCGCTCGCTACTACCTGGGACGTCAGGCGCCGCGGGAGATTCTGGTCAACGGTCCCGTTCCGGAAAAGGACCTGCTGGAGGAGGCGCTGACCCGCGAGAGCGGCATGCAGGTCAGCATCCGGCAGCGTGTGCGGGGTGAGCGTCGGCGCTGGCTCGACATGGCGGTTACCAACGCACGCGCCGCGCTGGCGGCACGCATGGCCAGTCATGCCGGTATCCAGCAGCGTTTCGAGGAACTGCAGCAGGCGCTGGCGCTGGCCGAACTGCCGGGGCGCATCGAGTGTTTCGATATCAGTCATACCGCAGGCGAGGCCACGGTTGCGTCCTGTGTGGTTTTTGATACCGAGGGCGCACGCAAATCGGACTATCGCCGCTTCAATATCCGTGACGTCATCGCCGGTGACGACTACGCGGCGATGCGTCAGGCACTGACCCGCCGCTACAAGCGGCTCCGCGAGGGTGAGGGTCAGTTGCCCGACCTGCTGCTCATTGACGGCGGACGTGGCCAGTTGAAGCAGGCCATGGAGGCTCTGGAGGAGTTACAGGTGACCGGGGTGGAGCTGGTGGGTATCGCCAAGGGTCCGGACCGGCGCCCGGGGGAGGAGACCCTGTTTCGCGCGGGTCATGAGGATGTCGTTATACTGCCGCCAGACTCGCCGGCGCTGCATCTGCTGCAGCAGATCCGTGACGAGGCGCACCGCTTCGCGATTACCGGACACCGGGCGCGTCGGGACAAGACGCGGCGCACGTCCAGACTGGAGGATGTGCCGGGTTTGGGGCCAAAGCGGCGACAAAATTTATTGAAACAATTCGGTGGTTTGCGCGGTATAGCTCGTGCCGGGGTTGAGGATCTGGAAAGCGTCAAGGGGATCAGCCGTGAACTGGCGCAGCGGGTCTATGACGCCTTTCATGACGACGGCCGGGCACCATAAACCATCCGGGGGACGGGGATGCCACTCAACCTGCCAAATGCCCTGACACTGGGGCGGATCGCACTGATTCCGGTGTTCGGTCTTGTGTTTCTGCTGCCAGTGGGATGGGCGAATATCGCTGCAGCATTCATCTTTGCGCTGGCTGCGGTGACGGACTGGCTCGATGGCTACCTGGCGCGCCGGCTGGGGCAGACCTCGGCCTTCGGTGCCTTCCTCGACCCGGTGGCCGACAAGCTGATGGTTGCCGTTGCGCTGGTGGCACTGGTCGCGGTCAACCCGTCGCCGCTGTTTGCACTGCCGGCGGCGGTCATCATCTGTCGCGAGATCGCGGTCTCGGCCCTGCGCGAGTGGATGGCGGAACTCGGTGAACGTGCCCATGTAGCGGTCAACATGATGGGTAAGGTCAAGACCGCGCTGCAGATGATCTCCATCACCATGTTGTTGTACCGGGAGCCGGTGCTGGGCGTTTCCATGCATGCCCTGGGCTTGTTCCTGCTGTTTGCGGCTGCCGCGCTGACGCTGTGGTCGATGGTTCTGTATCTGGCGGCGGCCTGGAAGGTTCTGGCCCGCTGAGTGGCCTTGCCAGGACCGGGCGATGTCGACGACTGCAGACTCAGGCTTGACAGAAGGGGCACCCCGATTAGAATATGCGCCACCCAAGCGGGAATAGCTCAGTTGGTAGAGCACAACCTTGCCAAGGTTGGGGTCGCGAGTTCGAGTCTCGTTTCCCGCTCCAGATTTCCGAAAGCCCCGGCCCTGCCGGGGCTTTGCGTATCCGGGCGAAGCATGGCGGGGCTCTGCCCGTACTGTCTGTTCGCTGGTACCATGCGTGAAAGATCAGTTCGCCTCCGGCTCGGTGGCAGAGTGGTGATGCAGCGGCCTGCAAAGCCGTGTACGTCGGTTCGATTCCGGCCCGAGCCTCCATATCCCATGTACCGCAGATCCACCGATTGACGGCAGGGGCTCGCGCAGGCAATGCTTTCGCGGGAATAAATCAGTGTTTCCCTAGCGGGTGTGGTGGAATTGGTAGACACATCAGACTTAAAATCTGAAGGCTGAATAGCCGTGCCGGTTCGAGTCCGGCCACCCGCACCAGTCACATGTCCAGTGCCCGCCTTGCCCGCGGCGAAACCTTGGCGTCGCTGTGCCAGTCAGATGCTGCCGAAGCCCCGCGGGATGAATCCCAGGTTGTTATCCACGGACTTGACGCCCGCAGTATTCTCGGCCGCCACCTGAACCGCCATCTTCTCCTGCGAATTCTCCACCAGGCCCCACAACTGGACGCGGCCTTCAGTGACGATGACATTGATGCGGTCGGCCCGAACGCCGGTGTTCTCGTCGACCTCCTGGAGGATCGCCTTGCAGATCTCGCGATCGTCAGCAGTCACGCTGGCGTCGGGCTCGGACGCCGAGAAGCCGCGCAGCAGGTTGGCGCGGCTGACGATGCCAACCAGCCTGTCCGCGGTCACCACCGGCACCCGCTTTATCTGGTGCTTCTCGAGCAGGGTGGAGATCCTGTGCAACGGCATCTCCTCGTCGATGGTGATCGGGTCGCGGGTCATCACCTCGTGGGCCTGGTGACCGTGGTATTTGATGTAGTCCGCAGGATCACGACCAGCCATCAACTTCAGCCACCATGACTCGCGGCGACCGCTGTCGTTGTCGACGCGGCGGATCAGGTCTCCCTCGCTGACGATACCCAGCACCTTGTCCCTGGCATCCACCACGGGCACGGCGCTGATACCGTTCTCAAGCAGCACGTTAGCGATCTCGCGCACCTTGCTGTCGGGCCCCACGGTAATGACATTGCGAGTCATGATATCTGCTGCTTGCATGGCGCGTCCTCTGGGCGTCGCGAACCTCTCGGCGTCGTGAATAGGCGATCCGCGAATCGCAGGCCACCGACTCATGCGTCGATTCCCGGCAGGCCCCATCGGGCATTGCCTTCCATCAGAAGATAGCAATGCCCGCCGCGAAGCGCCGCAGTCATTCTGCGGTCAAGCAGCGCAACGCGGCAATCGGGAAAAATGCGGCCCAAGCCAAGGGGCCCGGCTGATTTTGGCCTCTGACCGACGGGTTGTACTATCCAGCGAGTCGTCTCAAGTCATCGGTCGCGTGACCGCATCCGCCAGCGCGGTGTAAAGCAATATGAAAAAGGCGGATAAAACGAAGGGTTGGCAAGGCTAGATGATGTATTCCCGGGCCTTGCCGGTTCAAGTCCGGCAAGGGCGCAATCCTGTCCCGCGCCGCGCGAGGCGCGCCAGTCGGAACCTGCCATGACCGAGCAACCTGCCCATATTCACTGGAATGCCCGCTATCGCGGGAGAGAACCCGACGCGACCGGACCGTCCGAAGTGCTGGCCTGGCACAGCCATCTGCTGCCGCGCCAGGGGCGGGCGTTGGACCTGGCCGCCGGGCTTGCGGCAAATGGCATCTGCCTCGCCGGCCATGGTCTCGAAACCGAGGCATGGGACGTTTCCGATGTCGCGGTTGCCACGGTCAACCGTTTCGCCCGGGAGCGCTTCCTGCCGCTTACGGCGCGAATCCGTGATGTGCAGGCGCGGCCTCCGGAACCGGAAACGTTCGACGTCATCATCGTCAGCCGCTTTCTGCATCGGCCGCTCTGCTCGGCGTTGACCGCCGCGTTGCGGCCGTGTGGATTGCTGTTCTATCAGACCTTCACGCGGCTCAAGGTCAACGACCGGGGGCCATCCAACCCCGAGTTCCTGCTCGCACCGGGCGAACTGTTGCACCTTTTTGCTGGCTTGCAGCCCGTCATCTACCGCGAGGAGCAGGATCTCGGGGATCTGTCCTCAGGGTTTCGTGATGAGGCGATGCTGGTGGCCCGGAAGGCCACGGAGACCGTGGCTGCCGATTGACCGTCGCCCCTGTCATGGCAGACTGAGCGCGGTTTGCATGAATGCCCGCCAGTTCCATGCCGGCGGCCATGCAGAAGAATTCCAACAGCGCAGGGCAGGGGAGAGTGATGGCGGCACCACGAGCATCCGTCCACGGGGAATGGTCCAGCAGCCTGTTTTTCATCCTTGCGGCTACCGGGTCGGCCGTGGGGCTCGGCAATCTCTGGCGCTTTCCTTACCTGGTCGGCGATAACGGCGGCGGTGCCTTCGTCGTTATCTATCTGTTGTGCATCCTGCTGGTTGGGCTGCCGATCATGATGGCCGAGATCATGATCGGCCGCCGAGGCCGCCACAGCCCTATCAACAGCCTCCGCCTGATAGCCCGTGACGAGGGCCTGAGCCCTGCCTGGCAGGGCCTCGGTTGGCTTGGCGTTGCCGCCGGCTTCATGATTCTCTCGTTCTACAGCGTGGTTGGAGGCTGGGCTCTGTATTATGGCTTCGAGGCCTTCCAGGGCGGTTTCCGGGGCATCGACACCGACGCCGCCGGGACGCTGTTCGAGGGCGTGCTCGCCAGTCCAGGCCTTGTGGTGCTCTGGCATAGCGTGTTCCTGCTGCTGCTGTTCGGCATTGTTGCGGCGGGCGTCAAAAGCGGTCTGCAACGCGCCGTCACCTGGCTGATGCCGCTGTTGTTCCTGCTGCTGTTGTTTCTGGTGCTCTACGGCGCCCTGACCGGGGGCTTTGCCGAGACGCTGGCGTTCATGTTCCAGCCCGATTTCTCGGTCATCGATGGCGGCACAATACTGACGGCGCTCGGTCAGGCCTTTTTCACCCTCAGCCTCGGTATGGGCGCGATCATGGTTTACGGCGCTTATCTGCCCTCGCGCGCCTCCATTCCCGCCAATACCCTCTGGATTGTGGGCATGGACACGCTGACCGCGATCATTGCCGGTCTGGCCATCTTCCCGATCGTCTTTTCTGCCGGCATGGAGCCGGGGCAGGGGCCGGGACTGGTTTTCGTAACGCTGCCGGTAGTGTTCGGCGAGATCATGCTGGGGACCCTGCTTGGCATGGCCTTCTTCGTCCTGTTGTCAGTGGCGGCGATCACCTCGGGCATTTCGCTGCTGGAACCCGCGGTGGCCTATCTGACCGAGCGAGGGCCGCTCGGTCGTGCCGGCGCCGCAGCCATCATTGCCTTTGCCATCTGGCTGCTGGGCATTGCCGCCGGCCTGTCGCTGAACGTCTGGGCCGATGTGCGCATTCTGCCGTTCGCCGATCTGGGCATTTTCGATCTGCTCGAGTTCGTCTCCAACGACATCATGCTGCCCCTGGGCGGGCTGCTGATCGCGGTGTTCGCGGCCTGGCGGATCCGGCCCCGGACCCGCCTTGCCGAACTGGGCATGCAACCGGACAGTCTGCGATTCCGTCTCTGGCTGGTGATCACCCGTTTTGTCGCCCCGCTGGCGGTTGTTTTCGTTTTCCTGAACGCCCTCGGCCTGTTCGGCTGATGCGCATGCGGACGATCTGCCTGTGCTGCCTCCTGCTCTTGCCGTTGACCGCGGCAACCGGGGCCGACTGCCTGGAAAGCACTGCTGCACTGGAATCCATGGAGCAGCGTTCGGTCCGGTTTCTCGGTGGCGGTAGTGAAGCCCTGGAACTGATCGTGCGCGTGGCGGAGACCAGCCGGCAGCGTGCCGCAGGCATGCAGCACCTCTGCGAGCGCAGCGTGCGTGACAATCCAATGCTGTTTCGTTTTCAAGAGCCGGTGCAACACGCCTTTCACATGCAGAATGTCCAGGTACCGCTCGATATCTTTTTTCTCGACGAGAGTGGCATGATTCTCAGCCGGCAGCGGATGGTTCCGGGTGAGGGCTTGTACCGCCCGGACCATTCGTTCCGGTATGCGCTGGAATTGTTGGCCGGTGAGGCCGAGCGGCTTGGTCTCGAGGAAGGAATGCAGCTTCGTCCGCGAAGCGCCGACTGAGGTCTGATGACGGTGTCCGGGGATTCCCAGTTCGTCGAACTTCCGGTGCAGGGCATGCACTGCGCTTCTTGCGTCGCGCGTGTGGAAAAGACCCTTGATGCCCTGCCGGGCGTTTTCGAGGCATCGGCCAACCTGGTCAGCAGCCAGGCCCGTCTGCGCGTGAATCCCGAGCTGTTCCGGATTGATCAGGCCGTGCAATCGCTGGCTTCGGCGGGTTACGACGTTCCCGTGCGAACGCTGCGGCTGGATGTGGAGGCCATGCATTGCGGCAGTTGCATCGCCCGGGTCGAGGCCGCAGCAGGCGCTGTCAGCGGCGTCGCCGCGGCCGAGGCCAACCTGGCGGACAGCAGTTTGCGTGTCGAGGTGATGGCCGGTGACTTCAGGGTGCCCGACCTTTTGCGTGCCCTGCGTGACGCCGGTTATCCGGCGCGTCTTGCCGAGCAGGGAATCTCGGCCCGGCAGCAGCGCGAACAACGGGATCGCCAGGAACTCCGGCATCTGAAACGCGCTACCCTGCTGGCCGCAGTACTGACCTTGCCGATATTCCTCACCGAGATGGGTAGCCATCTGATACCGGGGTTTGCCGACCGGTTGCAGGCTGCAGTGGGCATCACCCCAATCCTCTATACGCAGATGCTGCTGGCCACGGTAGTGCAGTTCGGCCCGGGATGGCGATTCTATCGACTCGGGGGCCCGGCGCTATGGCGCGGCTCGCCGGACATGCACTCCCTGGTCATGCTGGGGACCACCGCGGCCTATGGTTACTCGGTGATTGCCACCGTGATACCCGGTGTCTTGCCGGAGGCGGCGGTCCACGTCTACTTCGAACCGGCCGCGGTAATCATCACCCTGGTGCTGCTGGGGCGTTACATCGAAACCCGCGCCAAGGGCCGGACGGGCGACGCGATCCGGCATCTTCTGGCGCTGCAGGCGCCGGAAGCCCTGGTCCGGCGTGGTCAGGAGTGGCAGCTCCAGGCCATTGAGGCGGTGGCCCCGGGCGATCGGCTGCTGGTACGTCCCGGCGAGCGGATTCCACTGGATGGCACCGTTCTGGTGGGAGAGTCCTGGGTCGATGAATCCATGCTCAGCGGCGAACCGGAACCGGTGCGGCGGGGACCGGAACAGGCGGTGGTCGGCGGGAGTGTCAACGGCAATTCCAGCCTGGAGATCCGCGTTGATCGCACCGGCGAGGATACCGTGCTGGCCAACATCATCCGTATGGTGCAGGACGCCCAGGCCGCAAAACTGCCGATTCAGGCGGTCGTCGATCGTGTCACCGCCCGTTTCGTGCCTGCCGTACTGCTGGTTGCGGTGATCACGTTCGGCGTCTGGCTGCTGCTGGGCGACGAATCCGCGCTCAGTCTGGCTTTGGTGAATGCGGTGGCCGTGCTGATCATTGCCTGCCCCTGTGCCATGGGGCTGGCAACGCCCGTATCCATCATGGTCGGAACGGGCAGGGCGGCCGAAATGGGCATCCTGTTTCGCGGCGGCGATGCATTGCAGAGCCTGCGTGACGTCAAGCTGGTGGCGTTCGACAAGACTGGCACGCTCACCGTCGGCAAACCTGAATTGACCCACCTGGAGCTTGCGCCGGGCGGCCCCTCGGACGAGAAGACGGCACTGCGACTTCTGGCGTCGATGGAACGTCATTCGGAACACCCCCTGGCTGCAGCCATTGTCGCGGCAGCACCATCGGATCTTCTGGATGCCAGTGCCGTTGAGGTGACTGCTGGGCAGGGCATCGCGGCAACGGTTGACGGCCGGGCGCTATGCATCGGATCCGAGCGCTTTCTTGCCCGGCAGGGCATCGATCTCTCGGGCTTCTCTGCGCGCGCCATGGAACTCGCCGCCGAGGGCCGCACAGTGCTGTTCGCGGCAGACGACGGCCAGCCCCTGGCGCTGATTGCCGTTTCCGATCCCGTTCGTGATGGCGCTGGCGAAGCCGTTCGCAGACTGCAGGCCCGAGGACTGCATTGTGTGATGATCACTGGCGATGGCTGGAAGACGGCCGAGTCGGTGGCAGCTGCCCTGGGTATCGATGACGTCCGCGCGGAAACACTTCCGGGCGACAAGGCGGGTGTTGTCAGGGAATTGCAGGAGGAGGGCGGCTCCGTGGCCTTTGTCGGCGACGGTATCAACGATGCACCGGCACTGGCCCAGGCAGATATCGGCATTGCCGTTGGCAGCGGAACAGACGTGGCGATCGAGTCTGCGGACGTGGTGCTGATGGGTAATGACCTGCGCCGCCTGGATGCCGCGATCCGGCTCTCGTCGGCGACGCTGCGTAACATCCGACAGAATCTGGTCTGGGCGTTCGGCTACAACATCCTGCTGATCCCGGTGGCGGCGGGTCTGCTTTATCCACTGCTGGGTCTGCTTCTGTCACCGATGCTGGCTGCGCTTGCCATGGGGATGTCGAGTATCAGTGTGTTGGCCAATGCCCTGCGGCTGAAGCGCTTGCCTCTGGGGGGCTGAGCGGCATGGGCCAGCGCCTGCGACGAATCATTCTGCTGTGCCTGATGCTGCCGCTCAGCGTGGCGGCGGAAACCGCGTTCGAGGCAGATACGCTCTATGTTTTCTGGAGTGAGGACTGCCCCCATTGCCGTGAGCAGAAGCTGTTTCTGGAATCCCTGCAGCAGTCCTATCCCGAACTCCGTGTGATTGACATGGAACTCTCGCGCTCCGACCGCTACCACCAGCTTTTCAGGCAGATGGCGGCCGCACGCGGGATCACCTCGCTGTCGGTGCCTACGGTGTTCTTCAATGATCATGTCTGGGTCGGTGCCAGCGCGCTGATCGAGCGGCAGATCCGGCAGGCGGTCGCCAGTGTGCATGCGCCGGCAACCGCGGTGGCAGACGAAACGGCAGCGGATGGGATCTGGTTCGGTGGCTTGCAGGAAAGCGAGGCGTCCATCCTCCTGCTGACCGCCATGATCGCCCTGGTGGACGGATTCAACCCCTGTTCCCTGTGGGTACTGACCCTGCTGCTGGCACTGGTGATCAATTCCGGTTCCCGACGGCGTATCGCCCTGGTGGGCGGAACGTTTCTGCTGACCACGGCGCTGATTTATGGTGCCTTCGTCGCCGGTGTTTTCAGCGTTCTGTCCTTCCTTCTTTATTTACAATGGGTGCAGTGGCTGGTGGCCGGCTTTGCCCTGTTCTTCGGCCTGGTCAACGTCAAGGATTACTTCTGGTACAAGCGCGGTCTGTCGTTCACCATCGCAGAGTCGCAAAAGCCTGGTATCTACCGGGGGCTGCGCCGCCTGCGCCAGGAAAACCTTGGCGGTATCGCGTTGATCCTCGCCACCGTGTTGATGGCAGCGGGCATTGCCGTGGTGGAATTGCCCTGCACGGCGGGGTTTCCGGTGCTGTGGAGCAGCATTATCTCCGAGCGCGGCGTCGCAGGGGGCGAATTTGCCCTGCTGCTGGGTGTTTACGTACTGGTCTATCTCCTGATCGAGTTGCTGGTGTTCGGGACGGCCCTGTTAACGCTGCGCATGGAGCGATTCGAGGAACGCCATGGCCGGCTGCTGAAACTCTATGGTGGAATGATCATGCTGGCACTGGCCGGGGCACTTGTACTGAAGCCGGATCTCATGGGTCAGTTGCAGGGGTCGTTGCTGCTGTTCGGTGGTGCCTTCCTTGCTGCCAGTCTGATCGTGCTGTTGACCCGTTCCCGCGCCACGTCATCCTGAGCCCGGGACGGAAAGAAGGAGAGGCCGATGTTCCGTTCGGTACTGGTTCTGGGTTCCATTCGCGGGATCCGAGTGCAGATTCACGTCAGCTGGCTGATCATCTTCGCCCTGGTGCTGCTGGTGCTGTCGGCCAGTTTCCACCACCAGCATCCGGACTGGTCGACGCCGACAGTCATGATTACCGCCGCGATCACGGTGCTGGTATTCTTCGCCAGCATTGTCGCCCATGAGTTCGGCCACAGTCTGGTGGCCATAAGGCGCGGTATCCCGGTGCGCTCCATCACCCTGTTCCTGTTTGGCGGACTGGCACAGCTTTCGCGGGATTCGGAGAGCGCCGATGACGAATTCTGGATCGCCATTGCCGGGCCATTGGTCAGTTTCGCGCTGGCCGCGTTGTTCTATCTCACCAGCCAGCTGACCGCAGGAGTCAGCGAACCTGTGGCTGCAGCCACCGCCTGGCTGGCGCTGATCAATTTCGTGGTGGCGGTGTTCAATATGGTTCCCGGCTTTCCGCTGGACGGAGGACGGGTATTCCGTGCCGTGATCTGGAAACTCACCGGGGACGCGGAGCGGGGCATGCGGGCGGCGGTCCTCGGAGGCAGGACGGTCGCCTATCTGCTGTTCGGTCTCGGCCTCTGGACCATGCTGACCCATGGCAACGTCTTTGGCGGTATCTGGATCATGCTAATCGCCTGGTTCCTGCTGGCCAATGCCGAGGCCGGGCAGCAGGGTTTCGACATGCAGCGGCGGATGTCCGGGGTCCGGGCCAGAGAACTCGCGGATCGGCAGGTGCCCACGGTGGCCGCAGGGACCAGCATTACGGATTGGGTGGAGCAGAGCGTGCTGCAACATGGCCTGCGCTCGGCCCTGGTCTGTCGGGGACAGGAGGTTCTGGGGCTGGTGAGCCTGACGGACATCCGCGCCTGTCCCCGGGACGAATGGGCGCTGACCCCTGTGGACAGGCACATGACCCGGCGGGAGTCCCTGCACACGGTGAGCCCGGAGACGCCGGCGCCGGAGTTGCTGCAGGCCGTGACCGAACACAATCTGAACCAGGTTCCGGTGCTGGACGAAGGCCGTCCCGTGGGCTGGATTGATCGGGAGCGCCTGCTGCGGATGGTGAAAATGCACATGGAACTGGGCCGCGGCTGAGACGCCAGTGCCCGGGGAACGACTGAGTTTGCTTCGACTCTGAATGATAGAGTCCGGGGAACGGCTTGTGATCGTCGATCGCCGCCCTCAGATCTTCACCAGGCAACGGAACGGAGCGGAGTCCATGAGCAGGCAGGCGAATGTCAGCCAGATCGGAAGCGACGATGCAGTGATGCTGCGTGGCAATACCGACATTGGCAACCAGGAACAGACCCGCCGTATCATCCGGTATCTTCTGGAGAAGCTTCCCCATGGCGGCTCCTTCGACGGTTCCGACGTGTTGCTGCAGACCCAGGAGACGGGACTACAGGTCTCGCAGGAGCTGATCGCCGGTTCGTTGATGGACATGGCCCAGCGCGGTGAGGCGTCGCTCACCGTTTACGACTTCGAGAATGGCGAGCCGCCGATCTACAACTGCGCGTCCACGGATCTGCTGCGCGAGCGCGACGGCGTGATGATCCACGAACTGGTCATGACACGTCCCGGCGATGTGCCGTTGACGCCGGGTTTGGCCTAGCCAAACGTTTGTCCACGGGATCTCTCCGGTGGATGCCGTTGCATAACCGCGTCGGGAGGTCCAGGCGGGAAACTGACGCGGCAGTACAGTATTACCAAGGATGATTACCGGCCGTTCTGCAGGCCTTTATCGTCGAGGGGTGCGACCGATTCAATGAGCCCCGGATGGTCGTTTGCCGGCTTGTTCACGGCACTGCTGACCGGGTAGGCGTGCAGAAGGTCGGGGTCGATGGGTTTTACCGCCTTCTTTATGGCTGCGCGATCGTGATGGCTGGGGTCGAGCCAGGCCTCCCGGCATTCCGGCTTGAGCACCAGTGGCATTCGGTCGTGGATCAGCTTGAAAGGGTCGGCCGCGGGATGAGTGATGATCGCGAATGACGATGCCTTTCCATCCTCATCCACTTCGTAGATTCCGGCGAAGAACAGCAACTCGCCGTCCCGATGCGTTAGATAATGCGGCACCTTTGCGTCGCCTTCGCGCTTCCATTCGAACCAGCCATTTGCGGGTACCAGACAACGCTGCCTGGCGAACGCCTGCCGAAAATAGGGGCTCTCCGCGACTTTCTCGGCCCGCGCGTTGATCGGCCGTGGTGCGTCAGCCTTCGCCCACCGCGGCTTGAAGCCCCACAGGATCTGCTCGATGAATGCATCCTCGCCCCTCCGGGTCAGGTTCGGCGGGTGGGTGCCCGGTGCAATGTTGTAACTCGGCTCCGTGTTCCCGGCATGGTCCAGGAAGCCCATTGCAGCCGCGATGGTCTCGGTTGCTGAATACAGTGCATACCGTCCGCACATACCCTCGACCTCGACGTGACAAGCGACCTGGTGCACGTTGTTGCTCTGGCCCGCAGATTGCTGGAATTCGAGCGAATCGCGGAGCCCCGTATACACGTTACATGAGCGTAAACGGGAACTGGGCGGTAAGGCACGGATCGCGTTTTCCCGGGTGTTCTCCGAGAGTGGGCCATCGCGCCTGGTTTTGAACGGCGCTGTTCGGAATCAAAAAAAATGCCCCTGGAGGACAGGGGCAGAAGGGAGCTAGCCAGGCAACGCCTGGCTGAGGAGGATCATGCCCCACAGGCGCGTTTAAGCCGCCCGTGGTAGAGGCGTGCAAACAGA
>LFIK01000453.1_pt1 | contig 30850 bp, 29 predicted proteins | sample 643401 | NCBI WGS metagenome assembly LFIK01 (sample SAMN03777447, study PRJNA286221) | soda lake metagenome | biome: soda lake; feature: Kulunda steppe; material: water; isolation source: sample T5-Br brine of Lake Tanatar-5 | place: Russia: Kulunda steppe | collected 2010-07
GCGGACCAAGCATGCCAAGGAGAAAGCTGGTGTACGCGGCGACGGCCATGGCGTAGACCATCGTCGCACCGAAGGCCAGCTGACCACCCCGAGCCTGCTGCTCACTCACCGAGGCTCCTCGTCAACCGGACACCGCCTTGGCCCGGAGGGAAGCAACGCCGTAACGCTTCGGTATCCGAACGGTTAGGTGGGATGTTAGCGCCGCAAACACCGACCGTCATCACGGTGCTGCGTTGCTCACTCGAAGCCGAACCAGCCGGCGAAGGTCTCTTCGAGCAGGTAGGGAGGCCACTCGAGGTTCAAGGCTTCGCGCATGACGAACATCAGCGTCAGGATCGCGACCGTCCCGATCACGGGGACCTTCCACCCGGTACGTGCCTGCAGGAACAGATATCCCATGAGGAAACCTGCGCTAGCGAGCGTGAGGCCCACCACGGCGATAGAGACGAGGAATCCGAGGATCCACAGGAACACGATCCCCGAGCGCTTGAGGACCTCTCCGGGGCCCTCGATCTCTCCCACACGGTCGGGATCGAGGGGGACATCGGCGGGATCGATCGGCGTCCCGGTCGAATCGACGGGCTCTAATGACCGACCATCCCCATCGGCGGACATCGCGCCCTTACCCGTGCTGAGTTTGTGTTCCTTGATCTCAGAGCCTGCCAGCGCGGCGGTCACCGGTACATCGTCGGCAGCCACCACACCCGAGCGTCGGTACGCCACGATGTCGATGAACAGGCCGATCACCATAACGACCAGCGCGAGGAGGGAGATGCTGAACGGGAGGTAGCGGGCGAGCGGCCGGAAGCCCCACGCCTCGTAGGTCGTGTAGGCGAACAGCAAGATCATGCCGGCGTTGAACCCGAAGCGCATCCGCGACTGCAGTGGCATCCGCCGTTTGGTCGCTTCACTCATCGCGGACCCCCTTCCTGCTCGACCGAACGATCGCCACGCGAGGTCGCGGGGGTGCTCGCGCGCATCTTCTTGCGCAGTTCCCGGATGGTCGACCCGAACAGCACCAGCAGTATCAGCGCGAACACCACGAGCACCAAAGGACGTGTGAGCCACTCGTAGCCGTGTAGCGACATCGAAAGGTGCAGGTAGCGCTCGGCTGATACCGCTAGAACGAAGCCGATCAGCATCGGCGCCCGAGGGAAACCAACCTGTTTCATCAACCAGCCCAGCACCCCGATCACCACGAAAGCGATGATGTCTCCCCAGTTCCGGGTGGCCTGGTAGGCCGCCACGGTCATGATGACCAGCAGGAAGGGCATCAGGGTCTTGGCAGGGATCAGGCTCAGGCGGGCCACCCAGCGTGACAACCCCAGACAGGCGAGGGTGCCGAGCACGTTCGCCATCGCCAGGGACCACACGATCGCGAGGGTGACGTCGAGGTTGGTCGTGACCATCGAGGGTCCGGGCTGGATACCCAGCAGCAGCAACCCTCCGAGCAGCATCGCCGATGTCCCGGATCCGGGGATCCCGAACAGCAGGGTGGGGATCATGGTCCCGGCTTCCTTGGCATTGTTGGCGCTCTCCGGACCGATGACACCACGGATGTCGCCGTTGCCGAACTCCTCCGGATCCTTCACCGACTGCTTGGTGACGCCGTAGGCGATCCAGTCCACAACGGAGCCACCAACCCCGGGGATGGCACCGATAGCGGTGCCCATGATCGCGTTGCGTAGGACCAACAACTTGTTGGCAAGTACATCCCGTAGGCCGGTGAGACGTCCACCCTCGAGCTTGGCACTGGTCGAGATGGCTCGGTCGGCAGCGACCAGGTCGATCATCTCCGGCATCGCGAACAGGCCAAGCGCCATCACCGCGATAGGGATCCCGTCGTAGAGGTAGAGCTGGTCGTAGACGAAGCGGAACTCGCTGACCTGCGGTGCAAGGCCAATGATCCCGATCAGCATCCCGAGCAGGCCCGAGACGAACCCGGCCGCCGGGGATCCTCGTGACAGCACACCGACCATACTGAGCCCGAGCATCGCGAACATGAACAACTCAGGGGGGCCGAGCGCGAGGATCAGCGGTCGCGCTGCGCCGATGATGAAGAACAGCGTCACGGCCCCGATGAGGCCACCGATCATCGAGACGATGAAGGCTGCTGCCAGGGCTCTTCCGCCCTCACCGCGTTGCGCGAGCGGGTAGCCATCCATGATGGTGGCCTGGGACCCCGAAGAACCCGGGACACCCAGCAACACCGAGGGGAATGTGTCACCGGTATGGACGACAGCAGCCATCCCCATCAGCATCGCGACGCCCGTCGCGGGTTCCATACCGAACACGAAGGGCAGCAGGATCGCCATGCCGACCGTCCCGCCCAGCCCAGGGATGATCCCCACGACCAGTCCGACGGAGGCACCGATGACCAGCCAGGTCAGGTTGGTGGCGCTGAAGGCGACCAGCATGGCTTCGTAGCCTGATGCGAACACGGCTCTCCCTTCCGCCGCGGACCGCGCTCCCACCGATCCGCTCGGAGTGACCGGAGACCCCCGGTCACCATACGCCACACCGTCCCGTGGTGCGACCGTTCAGGTGGTTCACCAGCAGGGGCGCCGGACCAGCTCCGGCGCCCCTGCTGCGGTATGGATCAGCCGCGTGGATCGACGTAGTCGTAGTTCTCCACGAGCCAGTCGATCAGCAGACCGCGCTGGTCCTCGGGGAAGTCCACGAGCGTTGCCACTGCACCGGCGACGCCGTCACCGGTCACGAGGTCGTAGTCACCGATCACGTCCAGGGCCGAGTCCGCGAAGTCCGGGTCGTTGACCATGTCAGCGAAGCCCTGCAGCATCTCATCGATGGCCTCCTGGGGTGCATCCTGGTGCAGCCACATGACCTTCTGGAGGGTGAAACCGGCGAGCACCAGCTGCTTGTAGGCATCGAACAGCTCTCCCGAGGGAGCCTCCCCGTGGATCTGCTCGTAGATCTCGCCGAAGTGCGGGATGTCGTTGTAGACCGGGTCACGGACCAACTCGCCGTCCTCGATCTGACCGACACTGAACACGGGCACGGCGTCACCGTTGGCCACGAGTTCCTGCACGTTCGCCTCGTAGGCCGCTGTGGTGTCCCAGTTGATGCCCAGGTCACCCTGCTCGAAGCTCACCCGGGCCGGGCCACGGCCCTCGAAGCCCATGATCACGTTGTGATCCATCTCGAGCAGTTCGTAGGCGACCATGAAGAGCAGTCCGAGGCTGTCAGGGGTCTGCTCACCTGCAACGAACGACACACTGCCATCTGCCACCGCGTCCGCGAAGTCGTCAGGGGACTCGATGCCGGTCGTGGCCGGGTTGACGTACACCACACCGCCGGTCTGGATAGCCGCGGTCCCGATCATCTGCGTGTAGTCGAGGTCGAGCGCCGGCTCTCCGAAGATCCAGGGCAGGAAGGACGAGGCGGAACTGAACAGCAGCGAGGTCGCCTCCTCCGGGTCGCGCTCGTTCCACCACTGGTTGTTGCCGATCGTGCCGCCGGCACCGGCGATGTTGAAGACGCCCACGGCGGGGTTGCCAGGCACGAAGTTGGCGAGGAACGGGGCCATGAACCGGGCCTGGGTGTCCGTGCCCCCACCGGTGGAGAACGGGACGATGATCTCCAGTTCCTTGTCGAAGTAGAAGGCCGACTCATCGACCTCCGCCTCCGGGTCGGCCTCGGCGACCTCGCCCTCCTCCAGGCTGTCGTCCTCCTCCTCTTCCTCCTCGGCCGCGTCGGCATCCGGCTCCTCGGCCGGGTCGTCGCCGTTCCCGCACGCGGCGAGCACGAGACCCAGCGTCATGACCAGCGCGGCCACCTTCCAAACGCCTCGCCTCTTCCTGGTCTGCTGCATCCTTCTCCCTCTCCTGGGCCCCTTCTCGGACAGCCCCTCGGTTCCTGTGGGCGGCCATCCCAGCGGGACGACCATCGGTGAACTGACATCTGGCATGAACTACACGATCGGTACGTACCGGCTCGCTACGAGCCGGAACACCGTCTACGACCTCCCTCGTAGGCAGCGGTCGGCAGTTTCACCGCCGCCGACGTCGCCGTCAAGACGGATCTGGCAAATCGCGTGCCGCTGCCGGCCATCACTCATGCGCGCACCGCCAGCGAGCGGTTGAAGGCGCCCTTGAGCCAGCCGCCACGCACCGTTCGGTCGATCCGCGCGTCGATGACGAGCGGCCCGTCCAGGCGCTCGATCGCTGGCGTCAGCGCCTGTAGGGCCTCCACGGAACGCACTGTCGCGCCGGCCGCACCGAGCGCGGTCGCGACCTGTTCGAAGCTGGGGGTGGCGAGGAGCCCGAGGTCGTGGGGCAGATCGCCGTTGTCGAGGATGACGAGCTCGGAGCCGTAGGCCTCGTCGTTCATGACCACGACCAGCAGCCGGATGCCCTCGCGGACCGCGGTCTCCAACTCCGGCAGGCTCATGAGCAGGCTGCCGTCACCGACCACCAGCACGGACAGGCGGTCCGGGCGGGCGACGGCCGCACCGATGGCCGTACCGATGCCGAGCCCGATCGCAGCGAACTCCAACGCGAACAGGTAGCCGTGGTGGTCCGGCACCCGCAGGTGGATGGAGGGGAACCCGGAGCTGTGTCCACCGTCAACGGTGACGGAGCGGGGGTCCGGCAGCACCTGGTCCAGCGCCTGCATGAGCGCGCGGGGATCCACGACATCCGATCCCGGCTGGTGCCCGTTGGTCGGTGGGCGCGACGGGGGGGCCGCGAGGCGGGCAGCCAGCTCCTCCGAACGGACGCGGGCAGCCGGTACACGGCTGGCGACGGCCTTGCGCAGCGCCGCGGCCACGCTGGCCGCATCGCCCGTCAGGGCCAGGTCCACAGGTACGGACGCGCCCTGGGGCGCGGGATCGCGGTCCACCTGGATGACGGTGACGTCCTCGCGGAAGAGCTGTCCAGAGCGCGTGGCCCGGTAGTTGAGGCTCGCACCGAAGGCCACGACGACATCGGCCTGCTCGGCCTGCTCGGTGGCGATCTCGGAGCTGTAGCCCCCCATGACACCGATCGAGAAGGGGTGGTCGTGGAAGTAGCCACGGATCGGAAGGGTCGTCGAGAGCAACGCACCCAGCTCGTCGGCGAGCGCCATCAGCTCCTCGCGGGCACCTGTCGAGGCCAGACAGCCCCGTCCCGCGAGCAGGATGGGACGTTGGGCGGAGACGAGCCGCTCCGCGACCTCTGCGAGGGGTCCGCTGACGGTGGCCGACGACTGCGGCGGCACCACGGACGGCGTGGCGTCCACCTGCGGTGGCAGCGCCGCATCCTGCACATCGGTGGGGAGGAAGATCCCGATGGGGCGGCGCTCGGTACGTGCCCGCTCGAAGGCCGTCGCGACATCGGACTCGAGCCGCTCGGGCCGCAGCACATGGTGCCCCGCACCGGCGACGGCGAGCAATGCCTCCTGGTCGATGCGCTGCGGGTGCCCAGGGAGCGTGGTGGGTGGAAGCCCGGCGAACAGGACCATCGGTAGGCAGGCCTTGGCGGCCGCGGTCAGCGCCGTGATCGTGTTCGTCAGACCCGGCCCTTGCGTCACGGTGGCGAAGCCAACCTCGCCGCTGGCGCGGGCGTAGCCGCTCGCCATCGTGATCGCGGCTGACTCGTGGCGGGCCGCGAGGTAGCGGACACCGAGCTCGCGCGCCAGGTGGTCGGCGAACTTGACGTTGCCGTCACCGACCAGCCCGAAGGCGACGGATACCCCGGCATCGCGGCAGGCGATCGCGAGGGCTTCGTAGGTCCGCACGAGCGTGGACTCCTCGATCTGGTCGTGACGACCCGGTGAGCGCCAGCGTGTGCACACCTCGGGTCGAGACTCTCCCGGTGGCCGCGTCCCAAGCGGTCACGTTCCGACGGACTGTAGTATATATGTTGTTGCGGTAGCCGTCATTCCCCGCTCCACCGGATGCGCCCGACGAGATCCGCGCTCCTCCACGTCCACGACAGGATGCGCGGCCCGAGTCCTACGACCCAGGGAGGCTCTGCATGCCACAGGCCACTATCCGCGGCGTCCTCATGCGCGGCGGGACCAGCAAGGGCATCTTCTGCGACCTCCATCAGCTGCCTGACCCCGGTCCCGCCCGTGATGCACTCATCCTCGAGTTGTTGGGGAGCCCCGACGTGAACCAGATCGACGGGCTCGGCGGAGGGATGTCCTCCACCAGCAAGCTGATGGCGGTGTCCCGCAGCCAGCGACCGGGTGTCGACGTCGACTATCTCTTCGCCCAGGCCGCGGTGCGCGAGCCGGTCGTGGATTACCGCGGCAACTGCGGCAACCTCACCTCGGCCATCGGCGTGTACGCGATCGACGAGGGATTGATCGACGAGATCACGGAACCCGTGACGGTCGTGCAGCTGTACAACGAGAACACCGGCATCCACGTGCGGGCGCACATCCCGGTCATCGATGGCAAGGCCGCGGTCCAGGGTGACCACGCGATCGCCGGGGTACCCCGGCCGGGTGCCCGCATCGTGAACGAGTACCTCGATCCCGCTGGGTCACAGTTCGACGCGCTCTTCCCTACCGGGGAGCCGGTAGGTGTCCTCGACGTCGACGGCGAGTCGGTCGAGGTCTCCATCGTCGATGTCAGTAACCCGGTCGCCTACCTGCGGGCCAGCGACCTCGGCCTGGAAGGCACCGAGCTGCCCGAGCAGCTCAACGGCGACAGCGCCCTCCTCGACCGGCTGGAACGTATCCGGGGACACGCAGCGGTCCTGCTCGGCCTGGTCGACACCCCCGAGGACGCGGTCCGACGCTCAGCGAGCCTGCCCATGCTCTCGATCGTGTCCGAACCCCGCTCCTACGTCAGCGCGGCCGGTACGGACGTCGGCGCTGCTGACATCGACGTGTGTGCGCGCGCCGTGACACTCCAACGGATCCACCACGCCTACCCGATGACCGTGCTGACCTGCACCGCCGCCGCCGCCCGTCTCCGGGGCACGATCGTCCACGACCTCGCCTGCCAGGAGCGTCTCGACGAGGTCCGGGTCGGCCACGCGAAAGGCATCTCCGCGGCCGGCATCACCATCGAAGACCGGGCCGACGGCCCCCATGTCGCCGCGGTCTCGGTCACTCGCACCGCTCGCCGGCTCATGGCCGGAGAGCTGTACTACCGCGAGCCGCTCCAGGTTCCGGCCGACCTCCGCTGAGCTGCCTTCGCACCGTCCCGAACAAGGACCCACACCATGCCGACGATCGCCGCGCACCACCTCCATGCGTTCATGCGCCACGCCTACGAGGCCGCCGGCGTCCCGGCCGAGGCCGCCGCCACGGTCAGTCGGCACCAACTCGAGGCGAACCTGGTCGGACACGACTCCCACGGCGCCATGCGGACACCGGACTACATCGCGCTCATCGAGTGCGGGGACGTGGACCCAACGGCCGTGCCGGAGATCGTGCAGCAGGGTCCGTCAACCGCGGTCATCGACGCGCACTGGGGTCTCGGGTTCATCGGCACGGAGTTCGGTCTCGACCAGGCGTGTGAGCGCGCGAGCGAGACCGGCATCGCAGCGGTGACGATCCGTCGCCAGGGCCACATCGGGCGCCTAGGTGCCTACACCGCCATGGCAGCTGAGCGGGGGTTCATCGCGATGATGACCGCGGACTCCGGTCGTGCACCCAAGTCCGTGGCCCCCTTCGGTGGCCGCGAAGCCCGGCTTGGTACGAACCCGATCTCCTTCGCGGTCCCGACCGCGGAGCACGGTCCGCTCGTCCTGGACATGGCCACCTCGACGGTGGCTGGCGGCAAGGTGAAGGTCGCTGCCAGCCGGAACCAGACGCTCCCCGACGGCTGGATCATCAACCGTCATGGCCAGCTCAGCAACGACCCCCAGGAGTACCTCGACGGCGGCGCGCTCCTGCCCTTGGGGGCGGACCAGGGCCACAAGGGCTACGGGCTGTCGGTGATGGTGGAGATCCTCTCCGGTCTGCTCACCGGGATCGGCTTCGGTGTCTACCCGGACGGTGTCCACAACGACGGCGTGTTCCTTGTCGTGTTCGCGGTCGACCGTTTCCGCCCACGGGAGGCGTTCCTGCGTGAGACCTCGGAGTTCGTCGAGTACCTGCGTTCCACACCGACCGCGGTGGGGGTGGAGCAGGTGCTCACCCCCGGGGAACTCGAGCAGCGCACCCGCGTGACCCGTGAAGCCGAAGGCATCCTGGTCGAGGACCGCACGATCACCCGGCTCGACGAGCTGGCGACCCGGCTCGGGATCGACCCACTGCCACGCTGACCACGGCACCACCACGGGGACCGACCACATATGACCCAACCCCTCTGGAGTCCGCAACCATGAGCGACGCGATCCGACCCGACCCCTACGACCTCATCTCACTCGAGGGCAAACGTGCACTCATCAGCGGCGGCACCCGCAACACCGGTCAGGAGATCGCCTACCTGTTCGCCAGCGTCGGAGCCGATGTCGCGGTGCTCGGCAGCCGTGACGCGGACGCGATGCACGAGACCGTCACGGGCATCGAGTCCTACGACCGCACGGCGTTCGGCGCCATGGCCGACATCGCCGACCCAGCCGCGGTGCACCGCACCATCGACGAGGCCGAGGCCGCGCTCGGTGGTGCCTTCGACATCCTGATCAACGCCGCTGCGATCCGCCCCCACGGCCCGCTCGAGGACCTCACGCTCGAGGAGTGGGACCGGGTGATCGCGATCAACCTGCGTGCGCCCTTCCTCTTCACGCAGAGGATCCTGCCGGGGATGAAGGAGCGTGGCTGGGGGCGCGTCATCAACTTCGCGGGGCTGTCCATGCTGTGGGGCAAACCCGGGCGACCGCACGTCAGCGCGTCCAAGTCCGGCCTGCTCGGCCTGACCGTCGGCATGGCAGCGGAGTGCGCTGAAGACGGCGTCACGGTCAACTGCATCGTGCCTGGCGTCATCGACACCGACCGCGGCGAGGACGCGAAGTGGTACGGCGACCTCGAGGAGTTCTACCAGCGACGCGTGGCGCGCATCCCGATGGCCCGCCTCGGGACTCCCCGCGAGGTCGCGAGCATCGCCCTGTTCCTGTCGTCGGACATGGGCAGCTACCTCACCGGTCAGACCCTGTACGCCTCCGGCGGCGCGTGGCCGATGGTCCGGGGCGCCTGATCCTGACCTTGCACGCCCCGCCGGCCGCGGCCCCGAGACCCGTACGGGGCCACCGGTACCACCACTGGAGCACCCCATGGCACATCACCGCATCGGCATCCTGCTCGGCGACGCGATCGGCCCCGAGATCGTCCCCGCCACAACGCGGGTCATCGACGCCGCCCTCGAGGGTCGCGATGACGTCAGCATGGAGTGGCTCGAGCTACCGCTCGGCGCGGCGGCGATCGAGTCCCACGGTCACCACACACCCACCTCGACCCTCGAGGGGCTGGCGGCGCTCCAGGGCTGGCTGATGGGGCCGCACGACAGCGCCTCCTACCCGGAGGAGTTCCGCGCCACGCTGAACCCCAGCGGGGTGATCCGGCGCCACTTCAAGCTCTACGCCAACCTGCGTCCCTCCCGGAACCTCCCGAACGTGCCGGCACTGGTCCAGGACACGGACCTGATCATCGCCCGCGAGAACACCGAAGGGTTCTACGGCGATCGCAGCATGTTCGAAGGGATGGGCGAGGTCCGCCCCACCGAGGACGTCGCGTTGGCGACCGGGCTGTTCACGCGCAAAGCCATCGAGCGGATCGCCCACACCGCCTTCCGGCTGGCCATGACGCGACGCAAACGGGTGACGATCGTCCACAAGGCGAACGTGCTGCGGATGACCACCGGCATGTTCAAGCGGATCTGCCTGGAGGTCGCGGAGCAGTACCCCGAGGTCGAGGTGGACGACTTCCATATCGACGCGATGGCCGCACTGGTGGTGCGCAAGGCCCCGCACTTCGACGTGATCGTGACCGAGAACATGTTCGGCGACATCCTCTCCGATCTGACCGGGGAACTCGTCGGCTCGCTGGGCACGGCCGGCGGCCTCAACGCCAACGACGAGGTCGCGATGGGCCAGGCGGCCCACGGCTCGGCGCCGGACATCGCCGGACGGGACCTCGCCAACCCGCTGGGGATGATGGTCTCCGCCTGGCAGTTGCTGCGGTGGCTCGCCGATCGCCATGGTGACGCCGCCCTGGCGGCTGTCGCCGATGACTGCGAGGCCGGGATGCTCGGCGCGCTGGCTGCCGGCCACCGCACCGGTGACCTCGGCGGCGGATTGGGTACCGCGGCGTTCACGGAACAGGTGATCGCGCACCTACCGTGACCGATCGATGACGACGGGAGCAACGATGAAGTTCGGAACCTCACTGCTGGGCCTCGTACAGCAACCCCGGGACGAGAACCTCGGCGAGCGGTTCACCGATGTCCTGGACTGGGTACATGCCTGCCGTGACAACGGCTACCACTACCTGATCACGGGGCAGCACTACCTCCTGGACCCGTTCCAGGAGCTGCAGCCCGTCCCGCTCCTGGCCCGGCTGATCCCTGAGTCCGGGGACATGGAGCTGTTCACGACCCTGATCGCGCCGCTGCACAACCCGGTCGAGCTGGCTGAGACCTGGGCCAGCCTCGACCACCTGTCAGGCGGGCGGGTCGGCCTGTCGATGGCGCTCGGCTACCGCGACGTCGAGTACGACGCCTTCGGCGTCGACACCTCCAAGCGCGTGAAGATCTTCAAGGAGGTCATCAACACGCTGATCGCCCTGTGGACCGAGGAGGAGGTCTCGATCGAGGCCGAGCGGTTCACCCTCGACGAGGCGATCTGCACGATCAAGCCGGTGCGCAAGCCCCACCCGCCCATCTGGATCGCCGCGAACGCCGACGTGGCTATCCAGCGCGCCGCCCGTTGGGGACTGCCCTGGAACATCAACCCCCACGCCACCCGTGAGACGATCGAGCGGCAGGTCCCCCTCTACCAGGAGGCAGCGCGCGAGGCCGGTCTGGAGCCGCCCATGCTGCCCCTGCACCGCGAGGTGTTCTGCGCGGAGACCCGGGAGAAGGCGCTGGCCACCGCCGAGCCCTTCCTCGCCCGCAAGTACAAGGCGTACGGCGCCTGGGGTCAGGACAAAGCGCTGCCCGGCGACGAGGACTTCTCCCAGGAGTTCGCGGAGCTCGCGAAGGACCGCTTCATCATCGGCACACCGGATGACATCGCCGAGGAGATCGAGCGGTACCGGGTGCTCGGCATCGACCGCCTGCACATGCGCATGTGCTGGCCAGGGATGGACCTGGAGCCGGCGCTCGAGGGCCTGCGGCTGTTCGGGCATGAAGTCATCCCGCGTTTCGCGGACGACGACTGATGGACGGACCCGGATCAGGTAAGAGCCGGGAGTTCCTCGGGTGCGTCGGCCAGGAGCGCCAGGAACCGATGGAGGCCCACGTTCCCTCCGGACAGGGTGACGCCGACCCGACGTCCGGTCACGTCGAGGTGCCCCGCGAGCACGGCGGCGAGCGCCGAGGCCCCGCTCGGCTCGACGACCACCTTGCAGCGGTCGAACAGGGTCCGCATCGTCGCCCGGATCTGATCGTCGGTGACCAGCAGGACATCGTCGACCAGGCGGCGATTGACCTCGAAGGTCATCTCCCCGGGGATGTCCCCCTGCTGGCCGTCCGCGATCGTCTGCGGGACGGGGATGCGGACCCGCTCACCGGACGCAAGCGAGCGTTTCGTGACGTCCCGCGCTGCGGGTTCGACCCCGATGACCTGCGTCCGCGGCGACGCTCCCTTGACAGCTGTCGCGCAGCCGGCGATCAACCCACCTCCGCCGACGCACACCAGCAGGACATCGAGTTCGCCGACATCTTCCAGCAACTCCAACGCGGTCGTGCCCTGACCGGCCATGATGAACCGATCCTCGTAGGGCGGCACCAACGTCATCCCGCGCTCGTCCGCGAGGGTGCGCCCCACCTCCTCCCGGTCCTCGGTGTAGCGGTCGTAGAACACCACCTCGGCCCCGTAGCCACGAGTGGCCTCCAGCTTGACCGACGGTGTGTCCTCCGGCATGACGATGGTGGCGTGCGTACCGACCAAGCGGGCGGCCAGCGCGACCGCCTGCGCGTGGTTGCCGGAGGAGAAGGCGCAGACCCCCCGCTCCAACGCCGCTGGTTCCAGGGTGGAGATCCGGTTGTAGGCGCCCCGGAACTTGAACGCGCCGGCTCGCTGCTCGCACTCGGCCTTCAGGAAGAGCTGGCCACCGGTGCGTTCGTCGAGGGTCCGCGAGGTGATAACGCGGGTCCGGTTGGCCACCCCGGCCAAGCGTGCAGCCGCCGCCTCGACATCTTCGAGTTCGATCAACGTCGCTCCCTCCAGACAGCAGCATGACCGTAGCCCAGGAACAGCGCACCCCTGACACGTGAGCCAAGGTATGGATGACAACCGTTCGACCGACGGGATGAGGATGCGCCGGCGGGTGCTCGGTGACGAGCACGTCGATCGTGCGATCGCCGGGACGACCCCCTTCTCAGCACCGTTCCAGCAGCACATCACCGAGGTCGCCTGGGGCTCGGTGTGGACCCGGGACCAGCTCGATCACCGCACACGCAGCTGCCTGACCCTCGCCCTGCTGGCAGCACTCGGCCACGAGGAGGAGCTGGCGATGCACGTGCGGACGGCCATCCGACTCGGCCTGACAGCGGAGGAGATCGGGGAGGTGTTGCTCCACACGTCCGTCTACGCGGGCATCCCGGCGGCGAACTCCGCGATGCGCGTCGCGCAGCACACCCTCGCCGACCTCGGTGTCGAGGAGGCGCTCCCCCAGCCCATGCACGACACCGACACCGGACCCCGACCGCCTGCCGCCCCTTCCGACAACGAGGTGACCCCGTGACCGCGATCGACACCACCCCTGCCCACGACACCGCCGGTACAGCCCCCCGCATGAGCCTGGCTGATGCCCGCGCGGCGTTCCCGCTCACCGAGCGGCTGACCTACCTGGACGTCGCGTCGCGCGCGCCGATGAGCGACCAGGTGATGGCTGCGCTGGAGCGTTACCAGCACATCTACCGCACCCAACCGCTGCCGAAGTACGACTGGCTGGACGAGGTGGAACGGGTCCGCGGACGCGTCGCACGGCTGCTGCGAGCGGAGCCGTGCGAGGTGGCCTTCGTGAAGGCCACCTCCGACGGCGTGAACCAGGTCGCCCACGCCCTCGACCTCGAACCCGGCGATGAGGTCATCATCTGCCCGGAGATCGAGCACACGAACAACGTCTACCCCTGGCTCCATCTGCAGGAACGCGGCATCGAGCTCACGATGCTCGAGGCCATCGACCACGCCTTCCCGGTCGAGACGCTCGCCGATCGCATCAGCGAGCGAACCCGCGTGGTCGCGCTCTCCGCCGTCAGCTTCGTCACCGGTGCGCGCGCTGACCTGCGAGCGATCGCCGACCTGTGCGATGCACACGGCGCGTTCCTGATGATCGACGGTGTCCAGGACCTGGGCTCCCGCGTGCTCGACCTGCCGGCATCAGGTGTGGGAGCGCTCGCCGCCGCGACGCAGAAGATGCTGCTGTCGTCCTACGGGTTCGGGGTGCTGTACCTGCGTCAGGAACTGGCAGAACAGATGCGACCGCCGTTCCTGACCCGGATGGGTGTCGCCTGGGGTGACGGGCACGAGTCCGACCTGTCGACCGAGTACCGGTTCGCCCCGGGCGCGATCCGGTTCGAGGTGGGGAACCCGAACTTCGCCGGGCTGTTCGCACTCGACGGGTCCCTGGAACTGTTGGAGGCGGTGGGCCTTGACGTGATCGAGGCGCACATCTCCCGCCTGACCGGACGGCTGCTCGATGGCCTGGATGAGCTGGGGCTCACGGTCCTCACCCCCCGCGATGCGCACGGTGCACTGGCCGTGTTCCAACCAGCGGATGTGGATGTGGTGGCGGCGCGGTTGGCAGACGCTGACGTCTGCGTCGCCGTGCGTCGCGGCGGGATCCGCGCCAGCGTCCACGTCTTCAACGACGACTCGGACGTCGACCGGCTGCTCGACGTCCTCGCCAACTGACCGGACGGTCAGGCCGACCCAGCTGCCGTTGGCGCCCCGGCATCGGCAGTGGCCCATCGCGGTCAGGCTGCACACCCGGTGGGGCTGGACAGGCGCCGACGAGTAACGTCCCACCGGAGCCGCCGGCATCCCGACGGCTCCACTCACCCCAACGGGGCCTCGCGAGGAGAAGGAACGATGGGCGTCACCTTCGGGATCCAACTCTGCGACCAGCACCCGGCCGAAGAGGATCAGCACCAACGCTTCCTGGATCTGGTCGAGCAGGTGCGCCTCGCCCGCGACCTGGGCTACAACACGATCGTCGCCGGCCAGCACTTCCTCTCCGATCCGCTGGCCATGTTGCAGACGATCCCGGTGCTGAGCCGTCTGGCGGCTGAGAGCGGTGACATGCGGCTCGGCACCTGTGTCCTCCTGCTCGGGCTCCAGAACCCCGTGCTGGCCGCCGAGCAGATGGCGACGCTCGACATCATCGCCGGTGGACGGACGGTGATGGGTGCGGCACTCGGCTACCGCGACATCGAGTTCGACGCCTTCGGGGTGCCACGAGATCAGCGTGTCTCGCGCTTCGAGACCAACCTCGAGGTCACGTCCCGGCTACTGCGTGGCGAGCGCGTTACCGTGGACGAGCCGCACTGCCGGTTGGACGACGTCGCGCTCACGTTGCGCCCGATCCAGGACCCGGCACCCCCGGTGTGGATCGGCGCCAACAGCGACAAGGCGCTCCTGCGGGTCGCCCGCCACGCCGACACCTGGGTGATCAACCCCCATGCGCGCTTGGAGACCCTCCAACGGCAGGTCCTTGAGGTGTACGGCCCGGCGCTCGCTTCCATGGGCAAGCCCTTCCCCGACGAGCTGCCGATCCGACGCGAGATCTTCGTCGCCGAGGACCGCGAGACCGCCATGCGCGAGGCCGCACCGTGGCTGCTGGAGAAGTACAAGACCTACCGCTCCTGGGGCCAGGACAAGGTCCTCGCCGACGACGATGAGTTCCACGCCGAAGCGGAGGCGCTCTTCGACGACCGGTTCATCCTGGGCTCACCCGAGGAGTGCATCGCGGAGATCGACCGGTACTGCGAGCAGCTCGGCACCACCGAGTTCATCGCCCGCGTGCAGTGGCCCGGTATGCCGAACGAGCTCGCGCTCCAGAACATCCGCAGGATCGGCGAGACCTTGATCCCGCACTACGCCGGCTGACCGACCCGAGGCGGGCCGTCCTGGCCCGCTCACGCGACGGACGTGTCGTTCACAGGTGGCCGTACCGCTCGATCGCCTCGATCAGTGGCAGCCCGTCGGCGATCGCGTCGCGAGCCGGTCCCTCGCTACGCGCCCACTCGATCGCCCGGCTGGCGACGTCCGCGACGAGCTCCGCCGGCACGACGATGATCCCGTCGGCGTCCGCGACGACGGTGTCGCCCGGGACGATCGTGACCTCGTCGTCGATGGCTCCGCGCACCGTCACCGGCTCCTCGACGGCGGTGACCCGCCACCGGCCGATCGCCTGCGCCGGTGTCCGGTACCGCGCCAGGATCGGAAGATCGAGCCCCTCGAGGAATGCCGCGTCGCGGACGCCGCCATCGACCACGACACCGGTGACCCCCCGGGCCCGCATGGAGCTCGCGAGCAGGTCACCGAAGCAGCACACGCCGCGGATGTCACCACCGCCCCACACGGCGACCCTACCGGCCGGCATGGCATCGATCGCCGCGAGCTTGGGCCGATCGCCGCCCTCGTAGGCCTCGCTGCGGCCGGCGATCGTATATGCCGGTCCGGCGAAGCCCGGGTTGTCCCCGACCGGCGCCAGGTCATTCGCCAGCACCGGTGGTCTACGCCCGAGATCGTCGAAGACATCGGCGATGACGGCCGTTCCGGCCTCCAGCAGATCATCGAGCGTGCTCATGGACTGGTCCCTCCCGGGTGCGGTCTCGGTGGCCCGACGCTAGCGGCCAGGGCGCAGACTGCCGGACTCCAGTGGGACGCCTCCGGCAACCCAGAGCTACGACCACCGAACCGGACGGCATAGTCTTCCGCGACATAGGGACCGTCGGATGGGAGCTGACCCGTGCAGGAGTCGACCGCAGCGGTACTGGCACCGTGGTTGGACCGGGAGGAACCAGGGGTCGACCACCCGCGGGAACAGCTGTGCTGGCAGTTCGCCCAGCAGGCCCGGGCCTGCGACGCCTTCGGCTCCGCGCTCTACCCCGAGCTGCTGGCGAAGGGCATCGAGGATCTCCAGGCGGAGGGCGTCACCTGGCGGCTGACCCGGGATCACATCGCTCCGGGGCGGGGCAAAGCCATCGCGCTGCGGGTCATGGCGGCGGTGCACCGGCTGGTGCTCACCGGTCGAGCACGGTCTCTGGAGCCCTGGTACGCCGCCAGCAGCGGGACCGCAGACCCGACCACCTGCTGGCCGACCTTCCACGAGGTGCTCGAGGAGCAGGAGGCCGTGCTCGCGGAGCTCGTCAAGCTCGGCTGCCAGACGAACGAGACCGGGCGGGCGGCGTCGTTGATCCTGGGCTACCTCCACGTGGCCGAGACCACCCGGCTGCCGATGACGGTGATCGAGGTCGGCGCCGCCGCCGGGCTGAACCTACGCTGGGACCGGTTCCACGTCAGCGGTGGGGGCGCCAGCTTCGGGGACCCGTCGAGCCCGGTGGACCTCACCGACTTCTGGGTCGACCCGGGCGAGGTCCCCGACGTTGAGGTGGAGGTCATCGCACGAACCGCGGTGGACCGGCAGCCGCTGGATCCGACCAGCCACGAGGGACGCTTGGCGTTGACCTCGTCGGTCTGGGGAGACCAGGCCGGGCGGCTCGCCCGCCTCGACGGTGCGATCCAGCTCGCCCGGGAGATCCCCGTGATCACGGTCCAGGCGGACGCGGTGGAGTGGGTCGAGGCCAACCTCGCGACCAGCCCCGGCACGGTCACCGTGCTGGTGCAGTCGGTCCTGCGGGAGTACCTCGCCCAGGAGGCCAACGACCGGTTGGACGCCGCCGTCGCCGCGGTCGGGGCCCAGGCGACCACCGAGGCACCGCTCGCCTGGATCCAGCTGGAGCCGACCTCGGTCAAGCGGCGTCACGGCTTGACCGTGACCACATGGCCGGGCGGTGCGCCGAGGCGGTACACCACCGCCGGCTCACTCGGCGCGGACGTACGGCGCATCGAGAGCTGATGCCGTCAGGCAGGCAGGTGGACCTGGCCGGTCATGATGATCCGGGCGGTCCGCGGGACGGTCGCACGCGTCACCTCGATGTGGTCACCGCCCGGGTCCACGACCGACTCGCTGCGGAGCACACCGCTGGGGTGACCGATCCTGATAGGGGCATCCTCCATCGGGACGTGTGCCACCTCCGCAGGGATCGTGCCGGGCACCCGGACGGCGACACTGGTGCAGGCCGTCGAGGTCCCGGCGTAGGTCTTGTGGGTGCGCTGCATGAACATCAGGCGACCCAGCAGGTCGATCTCCTCGGCGGCGATCGTCCCACCCGCCGGCGTGTCATAGGCCGCCGGTGGCGCGACCAGTCCGAGGATCGGGGCAGCCGGTGTCTCCTGGGTCGCGGCACCCGCCGACGACACCATGCCCAGGCGTTCGGCTGCCAGTCCACGGATCAGTTCGAGCCGGGCCTGCAGTGCACCATCGCCATCCAGGGCCGCGGCCGACTCCGTGCCGCGCACAGAGAGGTCGCTGGCACGCAGGAAGACGTGGGGGTTGCCGACGTCCATGAGCGTGACCTCGAGCTCACCGTGACCTGGCACCTCGAGGACGTCGACGGCACGGCCGGTCGGCAGCACGGCACCGAGCCGTGCCCCGGCCAGACCGGCGAGGTTGACGATGACCTCAGCACCGGTGCCGGGGACCCCGGCGATGTGGGCGTCGCCGCTGGACAACGGCTGCCCGTCGCGGACCGGGGTCTCCACCTCCAACCACGACCCGTTGTTGACCACGTGGACACGGCTGCGCACCACGCTCGCCTCCGGAGCCGCGTGGAGGTAGCCGGCGTGGAGCCCCATGTAGCCGAGCCCCGAGCTGAGGTTCCCACAGACGCTGCCGTAGTCCACGTGTGGCCGGTCGATCTCCACCTGGGCGAAGGTGTAGCGCAGGTCCACGCCCTCGTCGTCACCGGGCCCGACCAGGACGCACTTGCTGGTGAGCGGCTCCGCGCCACCGAGCCCGTCGATCTGCCGGACATCGGGTGAGCCGAAGATCCGCAGCAACAGCCGGTCCCGTTCCTCACCGGGCGGCGGGACGTCCTCCTCGCGGAGGTAGACACCCTTGCTGGTCCCTCCGCGGATGATCGCGCAGTCGATCGATCGGGTCCCCCACATGGTCAACTCCCCGGGGTGTCGGTGGCCGACGCGTCGCGTCGCGCCAGGATCGTGCACTCGGTGCGGTACGGCACAGCGATCACGTCCTGCCCGGCGGTGGCCGGTTCGCCGTCGATGATCGCCTCGAAGGCCGCGGTCAACGCTTCCTGACGGTCTGGCTCCAGTCCCGCGATGGCGCTGCTCGAGCGGAACCGCTGGATCAGGTCCTCGCGACGCTGGTGGTGCGGGTTCGGGGTCGACCAGGCGTGGACGACCTCGACGAGGCCGGAGGTTGCCACCTGCTCGCGCCAGTTGCTGGAGGCCGCGCGGGGGCCCGTCGCGACGCTCTCGACCAGGCGGTCCCAAGCCGCCATCCAGTCCGGGTCCGTGTCGCGCTTGTTGAACAGCAGCGCCGCACGGCCGCCCGGGGCGACCACGCGGTCCAACTCCGCTAGCGCCCGCGGCACCTCGAACCAGTGGAACGCCTGGGCCGCGACGTACGCGGCGACGCTCCCGGCTGCCAGCGGCAGCGCCTCTGCCGTGCCGTCCCGGACATCGGCCCGCGGGTGTGCCCCCCGGAGCGCTTCACGCATGTCAGCCACCGGCTCGACCGCGACCACGCCCATACCGGCGTCGAGCAGCGACCCGGTGCACTGGCCCGTCCCGGCGCCGACGTCGACGACCACGTCACCGGGTCCCAGCCCCAGTTGGGCAACCACCTCCGCGATCACCTCGGGTGGGTAGCCCGGCCTGCTGCTGGCGTAGCGCGCACCGCCGCCGAAGCCAGCGTCACGCTGTTGGCGCTCGTCCACGGTTGCCACCTCTCACGGCCAGACCGACTCCGCCCGCTGCACCGTAGTCAAGCCGTTCGGCCGCCAACTTCGGGCACCGAAGCATCCGGCCTACGATGGTTCCTAGCATCGGCTCCGTCCGATAGCCCGAAGATGGTGCCGCTCACAGCACCGACCCAACCACCGAGGGACCACCATGTCGGATCTTCCCCCGCTCCCACCCGGTTTCCGTGCCGATGACCGGCCCGCCCGAGTCGCCGCCCTGCGGGCCGCGATCGCCGCGGACGAACCGCTGGTCATGCCCGGCGTCGCGAACGCGCTCACCGCCCTCCAGGTCGAGCAGGCCGGCTTCCAGGCCGTCTACCTCACCGGCGCCGGCGTCTCCAACGTCGAGTACGGCGTGCCCGACATCGGGCTGATCGGCCTCACGGACATGGCGGAGGCCATCCGCCGCATCGCGCTGACCACCACGATCCCGCTGGTCGTCGACGCCGACACCGGGTACGGCGGCCCACTGTCGGTGTGGCGCACCGTCCAGGTCTACGAGAACGCCGGCGCCGCCGCGCTGCAGATCGAGGACCAGGAGATGCCCAAGCGGTGCGGGCACTTCGACCGCAAGAAGATCGTCAGCACCGACGAGATGTGCGCCAAGCTGGAGGCCGCGCTGCAGGCCCGCCAGCACGACACCGTGGTCATCGCCCGGACCGATGCGCTCGCCGTCGAGGGGTTGGACGGCGCGCTCGCCCGCGGCCGTGCCTACGCGGACGCCGGCGCGGACGTGGTGTTCATCGAGGCCCCTCCGACGGTCGAGGACTGCCGGACCGTGACCGAGACGCTGTCCGACGTGCCGCTGCTGCTGAACGTGGTCGAGGGCGGCAAGACCCCCGAACTCACGGCGGAGGAGGCCGGCGCCCTCGGGTACGACATCGTGCTCTTCGCCAACGCCCTGCAGCGGGTCATGGCCCAGGCCGCGACCGAGGCCCTGGCCGAACTCCGTGCGGCCGGGACCACGCAGGGCCTGCTGGATCGCATGCTGGACTGGAAGACCCGGCAGGCGCTGGTCGGCACCGACCGCGCCGACGCGTTGGAGGATCACCTGCGCGGACTGGACACCTGAGCCTCACAGGCCGGTGGCAGCTACCTGGATCGCCGCGGCGGAACGCCGCGCCGCTTCGTGGCTGTCACCGCCCTGGGCGTGCTCCATGACCAGCCATCCCCGGTAGTCCAGCGCGTCCAGGACGTCCAACGTCGCGGTCAGCGGGAGAGAGCCGGTCCCCAGCGCCTCCCGGTGGTTCTCGCCGAGCTGGACGTGGGAGAGCCGTCGACCGGCGCGCACCAACGCGCCGAGCCAGGACCGCTCCTCCCGGAGCAGGTGGAAGCTGTCGGCGACGATCGCGACCTGGTCCCAACCGCGCTCCTCGAGCAGCTCCAGCGTGGCCGAGACGGTGCACAGGTACGGACCGACGCCGCGGTGCTGGGGTTCGAGCGTCAGCAGGACCCCGACGTCGGCGGCGTGGACGACCACCTCCCCCAGTGCGTCGGCCACCTGCGCCTGCTCCTGCGGTGTGGACGGCGCCCCCCGGATGCCCCCGATCGTGACGAGCGCGCCGAGCTCGCCCGCCAGGTCGATGACACGGCACAGGCGCGCCACGGTCGCCGACCGGATCGCGGCGTCGCCATCGAGCCGGAGCCCGTCCTCACCGCGCACCGGCCCGGTGGCGAGTGCGGCCGCCTGCATGCCGGCCGCCGCGAGGCTACGGGCCAGCGAGCCCGGGGCGAGGGCCTGCGGGTCGCGGACCTGGATCTCCACCCCGGCGTACCCGAGGCCGGCGAGATCCTCGAGCGCCACCTCGAAGGCAGCGCGGTGCCCCATGGGATGGGGCGCGGCGCACTCAGGCGAGGTGACCGTGTAGGCGAGGGCGAAGCGCTCCACCGCTCAGGCCTCGAAGAAGTCGAGGAAGGCGGCCAGCACCTCGTCAGGCCGCTCCTCGTTGGCGTAGTGACCGGCATCCAGACCCCAGCCGCGCACGTCGTCGCACCGGTCCTGCCAGATCGAGAGCACGTCGCCCCAGACCGTCTCCGTGTGACTGTCCCTGCCCCACAGGACCAGCACGGGCATCGACACCTTCCGCTCGAGGTCGGCGGTGTCGAGCTCGTAGTCGATGGTGGCGGTGGCCCGGTAGTCCTCACAGCTGCCCATGATGGTCTTCGGCGTGAAGCAGCGCACGTACTCGGCGAAGGCCTCCGGCGCGAAGGGGCCGAGCCCCTTGCCCGGCTTGCTCAGCTTCTTCTCCATGAACCAGTCGGGCGGCACGGAGGCCATCATCCGCTCGGGGAGGTCGGCCGGTTGGACCATGAAGATCCAGTGCCAGGACTTCAGCGCCCAGGCCCGGTTCGCGTTCGCGTAGACGTACTGGCTCGGGACGATGTCGAGGTAGGCCGCCCGGGTGATCACCTCGGGGTGGTCCAGACACATCCGATGGGCCGTCCTGGCCCCGCGGTCATGTCCGGCGACGGCGAAACGCTCGAAACCGAGCTCACGCATCAGCGTCACCTGGTCCTGCGCCATGGCACGGAACGAGTAGTTGGTGTGGCCCTCCACCGGTTCCGGTGCTGAACTGTCCCCGTAGCCCCGGAGGTCCGGCGCGACGACGGTGAACCGCTCCGCGAGCTGGTCGGCGATCTTGTGCCAGGACACGTGCGTCAGGGGGTTACCGTGGAGCAGCAGGAGCGGCGGTCCCTCACCGCCGATGCGGTAGTGGATCGTGACCCCCGGCTCGACCTCGCGATCACCGACCTCGAAACGCTCGAACATCCCGCTCCCTCTCCTGCATCTGCCCGGGCTGGTCCCGGAGCCTGAAGAGGCAACCTATAAGATATGGTCTCTCGGCCAACGCCAAAGGGAAACAGGGAGCCTCCCATGAGCAGATGCCGTATCTACCCCGCCGCACCGCACCCGTCGGAGGACAAGCTGGAGGCGCTGCGAGAGCTCCCCAGCACCATCGTGTCGGACGCTCTGGACCGGTACGGCCTGGTGCAGGGGGTGAAGCAGATCACCAGCAACGACCTCGGCATCATGGCCGGCCCGGCGTTGACGGTTCGGACCCTGCCTGGCGACAACCTGGTCATCTACAAGGCCATCGACATCGCCGAGCCGGGCGACATCCTGGTCATCGAGGCAGGTGGCGCGATGGACCGCGCGGTGATGGGCGAGATCGTCTGCCACCACGCCGAGGCGATGGGGATCGCCGGCCTGGTGATCGACGGCTGCATCCGTGACGGTGCGGAGATCGCCGCCGGGACGATGCCGGTGTTCGCCAAGGGGTACGCGCACCCCGGCCCCTTCAAGAACGGTCCGGGCGAGTTGCGCGGCCCGGTCTCGGTCGGCGGTGTCGTCATCCGCAACGGCGACCTTGTCGTCGGCGACGCCGACGGCGTCGCGGTGGTACCGGTCGACCGACTGGAGGCGGCGATCAGCGGTGGACAGGCCGCGCTCGCACGCGAGGAGGAGGCGATCCGCGTCGCCAAGGCCGGTGAGATGGACACCAGCTGGCTGGACGACAAGCTCGAGCTCGAGTTCGTCGATGGCGCGACCATCCCCGACCGCCCGGAGCGGGGCGAGGGGTCCGGTGAGGTCCTGTATCCCAAGCTCGGATAGACCTCCGCACGGACCGATCCCGGGGCGCTGCGGCGCCCCGGGTCCCATGTCCGGCCGTGGCGTCCAGCCCCGGACACGATCGTCGAGAGCATCATGCTGCTGGCCGGCTCGTTCGCCCTGGCGCTCGTCGCCGGGTGGATCGCCCGGCGACTGCGGGTCCCCGGCGGCGCCATCGTCGGCGCGCTGATCGCGACCGCGATCCTGTCCCTGACCCGGGGGGACCTCGTGGTGAGCGACGGGCTCCAACGGGTCATCCTGGTCGGTCTGGGTCTGATCGTCGGAGCACGCGTCGACCGCCCGAGCCTGCGGGCGCTGCCACGCGCGGCGATCCCCTCGCTACTGGCGGCCGTGCTGATCATCCTCGCCGGCATCGGTAGCGCCCAACTGCTTCGGTCGCTGGGTATGGGGTTCCCCGGCGACATGCTCGGTACATCCCCGGGCGCGCTCTCCGTCCTGGCCGCGGCGGCGGTGGAGAACGGCCTCGACGCCGTGACGGTGTCGCTCTTCCACATCCTCCGCATCGTCCTGATCCTGCTCACGCTGCCACTGCTGCTGCTCCTCCTGCCGCGCAGCATCAAGCAGAGCGCCGCAGCCCTCCGTGCACGCCAGTCGGTGCCGGGACAGCGCGACCGGACGCGACCAGGCGTGATCGACGTTGGCCTGCTCGCCCTCACCGCGCTCGGTGCCACGCTCGGGGGGGCGCTCGCCCTGGCCACCGGGCTCTCGGGAGCGCTGATCGTCGGCAGCGTCCTCGGTAGCGCGGCGGTGACCCTCTCTCACCGGCGTGAGGTCTACCGTCCCGACACCTTGCTGTACCTGGTGCAGTCTGCGCTCGGCTGGGTCATCGGCACGTTGGTCACGGAGGAGACCGCCCTGGCACTCACCGATCAGGCCGTCCCCGCGCTCCTGTCCTCGGTACTGCTCATCGTCGCGGGGGTCGTCATCGCGTGGCTGCTGCGCGCGATGGGTATCGCTCCGGAGGGGGATGTCCTGGCCACCTCACCAGGAGCCCTGGAAGCACTCGCTGCCCTGGCTGACGAGCGGAACCTCGGGCCTCTGGAGGTCGCCGTGTTCCACACGGTGCGACTGCTGCTGGTGATCTTCTCGCTGCCCCTGCTGCTGCGACTCTCCGGGATGTGAGCACGACAGGCAGAACCCCGTGCGGCCGCGCCGCTCAACACTCGCCACCGAGCAGCCTGGCGACCACGTGGCCAGCGTTGGTGACGTGCCGCTGACAGGCGGCTTCAGCCGCCTCACCATCACCGGCTGCGATCGCGCCGACGACCTCGTGGAGCTCCTCGACCGTGGCATCCCGCCGGCTCTTCTCGGACAGCGAGGTCATCCTCAGGAAGTTGATCCGCGCGCGCAGGCCGTCGAGGATCCGGGTCACCTCGCCGTTCCCGGCGGCGTCGAACAGCACATCGTAGAAGCGGTCCTTCAACTGGAGCAGCTCGCGGTAGTCGCCACCGCGGTAGGCCACCGCCAACTGCTCGATGACCGCGGTGAGCTGCTCGATGTGCTTCGTGGATGCGCGCCCCGCGGCGAGGCGTCCGGCCAGGCCCTCGAGGACCGCGCGCACCTGGTACAGCTCCGCCGCCTCGTGCGGTGTGATGCGGGCGACGATCGGGCCCTGCGTCGTGACCTCCACGAGCCCCTCGGCCTCCAACTGGCGGAGCGCCTCACGGACGGAGGTACGGCTCACCCCCGTCAGGTCGCAGAGCTGCCGCTCCCGCAGACGCTCGCCCGGCTTGAAGCGTTGTTCGGCGATGGCACGACGCAGTGCGTTCGCCACCTGGGCACGTACCGGCGCAGCTTCGCGCTGCACCCGCATCGACGAGGGCCCGAGGTCCTCCAGCGTGGACTCCGTCATGTCATCCCCCATCGGTCTCGTCCACTACGCCGAACATCACGCTCGGGTGGATCGCGCCAGGTCGCCGGCGCAGCTGTCCTCCCGCTCACGGAACCTCGACCGTGCCTCTCATGAGTACGCGAGCCGTCCGTCCGATCGCCACGGAGGTGAGGGTACGGTCGACCTCGTCCGAATGGACGACCAACTGGGAACACCCGCCGGGGTGGCTGAGAACCACCGACCGCGGGGCTGTTCCGGCTGACGACCTTCGGTCGTCTCGGGATCCAGCGAGCTGCGCTGGCAACGTACCCGGCGTCGCCACCGCGGCCGCCGTGCACACCAGCCCGGTCACCGCGTAGGCACGGAGCATCTGGCCCATCACCACCATCTGGCACCGAAGGTCCACCTCGTCATCGCCCACCGGGGCCGGCGCCAGGAGCGAGAGCTTCGGGAGGTTCGGGGACGTGGTGAGCGCGTCCGCCGCGTCCGTGGCGAGCCCGACCGCGGCTGCACACGCCCCCCGGAGTTCCTCCAGGTCACGAAGCAGGTCCGGGTCGCGGTTGACCTCGGCCGGCTCCTCGGTCCCGCTCAAGCCGACGTCCGCCGCGCGGACGAAGGCGATCGGGCTCGCGGCATCGACGATGCTGACCTCCACGTCACCGAACGCGGCTGAACCGACCCGATCGACGGCCCCTCCAGTCGGTAGGAGGTCACCCAATACCGAGCCACCCGGGCTGAGCCACTCGTTCTCTATCCGGGGCGCGGTCCCCGGCACGCCGGCGATCCGGTGTTCACCCGCGACCTCGGGAGCCCCGTCACGGACCGGAACGTGGAGCCGGATGAGGCGGTCGGTGTTCAGGTTGCGGGCGACAACGGTCGTCACCGGTTCGGTGATCGGAACCATCCCCTCGTCCACCGCGTAGAGCCCCACAGCGGTGGTCAGGTTCCCGCAGTTGCCGCCGAGGTCCACCACCGGACGGTCTACGGCGATCTGGGCGAAGAGGTACTCGACGTCGACATCAGCACGTTCACTACGGCCCACCACCATGACCTTACTCGTCGCCGCGTCAGCACACCCCAGACCGTCCAACTGGTTCGGGTCAGGGCTGCCGATGAGATGCAGGAACAGCCGGTCCTGTTCCTCGCGCGTTGACGGTAGGTCGGCGCGCTGCAGGAACACACCCTTGCTGGTCCCGCCGCGCAGAAGGCTGGCGCTGATCCGTCGGCGGGCGCTCATGATGTCAGTACCTCGCGGAGATCGCGCGCTGGCCGGCCAGGGTCCTCGAAGAGCTCGTCGAGGTTCCAGCCACACAGGTCGACCACCTTCTGGCGGTGCTGGTCCCCGTCCATCGGACGCAGCGGCGAGCCGAGCGCCGCAGTGATCGTCAGGGGCGTGAAGCGCGCACCTGCGACGGGACGGACCTCGATCATCGGCTCCGTCAGCCGCTCGTCAACCACGACCTGGATCGCCCCACTGAAGTCGTCGATCTCCGGATCGATCGCGTCGAAGTGGTGGCGCCGTGGCGCACCGTGGAGGTAGGCGAGGGAGAACACGTATGCGAGGGAGAACTTCGCCTCGAGCCCCGTCGTCGCCTGCACGACATGCGCAGCGCGTCGGGCCATCGGGCTGACCCGGAGCTCGACGGGAGCGGACGCATCGATCCGTACCTCCTCCGCGCGCAACTGCAACGCAGCCTCGACGCTCGTGTGCGTCTGCAGGCAGCAGGGGTAGGCCTTCAGCCAGTTGTCGTCGATCGCCGCATCCACCGGCCGTGGCGTACCGCCCCCGGCGTACAGCTCCAGGAACCCGTTCGCACCCGTGAGGACGGTCTCGGGCACCTCCACGGTGGGTGCTGCCCGAGCCGCGTGCAGCGCAGCGGCTGCGACCAAGCCGACCTGGATCGCCTTCGCATCGTTGCCGAAAGCGGCCTGGAGCCCGCCGGCACCGGTCAGGGACAGGAGACCGGCCGTCTCGATGTGCTCGCCGCCGGCCAGGTACGCGGCTGCGACAGCGCCCCCCACCACGCCACAGGCGGTCGTCGTGTGCCAGCCGGCGGCGTACATCCCTGGGTTGGTGGCACGCCCCAGCGCTGCGGCCGCCTCGAACCCATGCGCGAACGCGTCCAGCAGATCACCCATCGACGCGTCAACCTCTATGGCCGAGACCACGGCTACCGGCGCGGGGACGGCCGAGACGTGAAGCATGCCAGGGAGGTAGGTGTCGTCGAAGTCGAGGTAGTGTCCGGCCGCTCCGAGCCGTACGACGTCCTCCGGCTCGAGCAGCGACGGACTCATCGGCGGGAGCGGAACCTCTCTCCGCCCCGCCACGGCGCAGGCCAGCCAGTCGACGAAGGCTCGGCGGTAGGCCGCCTCACGTGCAGGACCCGGTGGCTGCAGCAGGTCTGAGATCCTCATCGGTCGCGCCTCCTACTTCGGTAGCTGGGTCGAGCGGTACTGGATGAGGCGCCTGAGCCCGTCGAGGTCAGCTCCCGCGGTCACGATCGCGTCGTCGTACCCAGCAGCGTGTAGCCACCGCAAGCGCGCGTCCAGTTCCTCCAGGGGGCCACGGAGGTCGAAGGGCCGGTCATCCGCGAGGCTCGACGCGCGGTCACGGACCTCCAGCGCCACGTTCGTGACGATGGCGCGACCACCGCCGAGGGAGCGGAACCGTTGGACACCCTCCTCGATCGTCTGACGATCGGTCTTGGCCGCCGACGCGATCCAGCCGTCGTGGTGCGTCGCAGCACGCTCGATCCATCTGCCACCGGCCCAGCTACCGATCAGGACGCTCGGGGACGACAGGACCTCCCAGCCCGGAAGGAGCCTGGACGGCACCTCCCTCGCACCGAGGTCCGACACCAGCTCGTCCAACGCCGGCCCGAGGCGGCGGAATCGGTCCTCGAAGGGCAGCGTGCCCACGACCTCGAAGTCAGCGGGCGTCGATCCCGCGCCGACCCCGAGGGTGAGGCGGTCCCCGCTGATGGCCTGCACCGTCAGGACCTGCTGCAGGACCTGAGCACGGTTGCGGAGCGGGAGTTGGAGGACGCTCGTACCCAGCTCGACCCGCTCGGTCACAGCGGCGCACGCCGCCAGAGCGGTCAGCGGCTCGGCGTGGGCTGTGGCCCGGCCGATCATGTCGTAGGTCCACACCCCATCCGCACCGGCCCGTTCGGCAGCCTTCGCGAAACTCGTGATCGTCGCGACGTCCGCTGCCGTTCCGTAGGGGAGCAGGATGCCGAGCCGCGGCCACTTGCCACCGGCGCCCATGTCACACGGCCTTCGCGGTGACGGGTGTAGCCTGGGCCAGCGCGACCTCTATGTAGCGCGTCCGGATCGCGGTCGTCACCGGGCCGGGAACCGCACCGGGGTAGGTGTAGTGCTCCACCTTGCTCAGTGCCGCTACCCCCTCGAGCGAGGAGGTGACGAAGGCCTCGTCCGCGACCAGCAGGTCGTAGACGGTCATGGGCCCCTCCTCGACCCGGTAGCCGAGCTCCGTGGCGACCTTGAGCACGTGCTGCCGGGTCACGCCGTCCAGCACATCGACCCGCGGGGGTGTCCTCACGGTCTCCCCGTGGACCGAGAACACGTTCATCGCGTGTCCTTCGGCCAGCTGCCCCACCTCGTCGGTGAGGAGCCCGACATCGAAGCCCCGCTCCTCGGCTTCGAGGTAGGCCAGCACGTTCGGGATGTAGTTGTTGGTCTTGATCCGTGCGTCGGTGATGCCCGACGGCTTGCGCATCCGCGTCGTCTGGCAGGCCGTCAACACGGCGGGGTCGCCGGTGAGAGCGATGCGCCGGTCTCCGACCTGTGCGATCACGGCGAAGAGCGGACCTTCGAGCTGACTCGACCACTTGATCCCCATCGGCCCCCGGCCGCGCGAGACGATGGGGCGCAGGTACCCCATCGGGCGGTCGGCCATCCCATTGCGGGATGCCGTCGCCACAACGATGTCGCGGACCTCGTCGTGGGTGAGACCCAGCTCGATCCGCAACGCCCGAGTGCTGAACAGAAGCCGCTCCACGTGTTCATCGAGGTGGACGATACGGCCGTCGACCACACCGACACCTTCGAAGCAACCATCTCCGTAGAGGAAGCTGTGGTCGTTGAGCGGGACGACAGCCTGCGCGTCCTCGACGTACTCACCGTTCAGGTAATGGATCATGGTGTGGGACTTCCTCCCAGGGGTCGGACCGGGGGCGGGCACTGGGTGTGGGTACTGGGGTGGGGCGGGGTCGGACGAGCTACGCGGAGGGGTCGACGTCCGGGTGGATGACACGGTGGTACAGCTCCGGGCGACGGTCCCGTCGTAGGGGCGTCGTGACACGGACCTGGCGCAGGAAGCTCCGGTCGCACTCGGCGATGACGACGCCTTCGAAACCCTCATCGGCACGGACCAGGGGCTTCCCGTCGGGCCCACAGACGAAGCTCTCACCGAAGTAGGCGTTGGATGACTCGGTCCCGATGCGGTTGGCGACCCCGACGAAGAGTTGGTTCCCGTAGGCGTTGGCTTGCTGTTCCACGTGGAAGCCGTCGCGGCTTGCCGGGGACGCGGTTGCGTTCGGGATCAGGATGAGCTCAGCACCGTCGAGGCTGAGGGTCTTCGACAGCTCGGGGAAGTGGCGCTCGTAGCAGATGATGACGCCGAGACGTACCCCACGGCGGGTCGTCACCACCCTCGGCGGACTCGTGCCCGGTCGGAAGTAGAACTTCTCCCGGAACCCGCTTGAGAGCGGGATGTGCGACTTGCGGTAGTGATGGACGATCTCGCCATGGTCGAGGATCACCGCGGCGTTGTGGTGGACCCCTTCGGCCTCCGCGCGCTCGAAGAAGGAGCAGACGATCGCGATCCCATGGTCGAAGGAGAGCTGCCGCATCGCCTCTACGGTCGGACCATCGAGCGGCTCGGCGCGCTCGAAGTAGTCGAGCCCCATCTCCGGTGGCACGAACGGGATGGAGAAGAACTCCGGCAGGCCGATCACATCGCTGCCCCGCTCGACCGCCTCCGTCACGTACGTGGCGGCACGCTCCAGGTTCGCGTCGCGGTCCACCGATGCCACGAACTGGGCGATCCCGACGGTGAATCGGTCACGCATCGTCCGACCCACCTGCACTGTCGACGACGGTCAGGACACGCTGCGGGTTGTCGATGAGCATCCGGTCGATGTCGGACTGATCGACGCCCTCCTCGAGCAGGTGCGGGACGAACTCGCGCAGGAGGTAGTCGTAACCACACCCACCCCACACGTGCAGGTAGGAGGTCAGGCAGATGTCCTGCGACAGGAGCACCTGGTCGACGAACCCATGGCTGATCATGTTCTTGATGAAGTGGACGCGCCGCTCGACCTCGTACTCCGTCTTCCCTCGGATGGTGTCGAACTCCACGTAGGAGCCCCGCTCAGCCACCTCGAGGTGGTAATCGGTATCCGGGACCGTGTCGCAGTGGCCGACGATGATCCGCTCCGCATCCATGCCCTCCTGGACCAGGATCCGGTGCTGGTCCAGCCCCACTGGCCAGCGTGTCGCGTGCGTCGTGACGGCGAGACCCGTCCTCACGCTGGCCCGGGCCGCAGCACGGAAGGACCGCTCCTCCCTCGCCGAGAGGTACCAACGGTTGCAGCCGATCTCACCGATGATGCCTGGCTTGATGCCCGTGTCACCGACACCATGCTCGAACTCGCGGACGATGCCATCGGCGATCTCGTCGACGCTGTGGAGGTCGAAGAACTCCTCGCTGAGATACGGGTCGCGGTAGTACCCCGCGCCCATGATGATGTTCATCTCGAGAGCACGAGCGACGGACGCGAGCTTCTCGGGCTCCCTCCCGAGCCCGATGCTCGTGGCGTCGACGACGGTCCTACACCCAGCCTCAAGGAGGTAGCGGAGCTCACGGCTCTGGAGCTCAACATCGAACAGGAGCCCCGGGTCGGGCCGGTACTCCTCGAGCATCGCCATGAAGACGTGTTCGTGCGGAAGGACGACACCGAGTTCGCTCGGGGACCTGGGACCTGTGACGGTCATGACGTAGGACGACATGTTGGAAGCCTTTCCTCGTTCCTGGGTGGACGTGGGTTCCAGAGCCGGTGTCACATGCCCTCCTCCTCGAGGACCTCCTTCGCGATCCGGAAGCCTTCGACACCGGCGGGGATCCCCGCGTACACCGCGGCGTGCATCAATGCTTCGTTGATCTCCGCCTCGGTGCAGCCGTTGCGGACCGCCCCACGGACGTGCAACCGCAGCTCGGCGGCGCGACCGAGCGCGGCAATCATCGCGACGTTGA
>LFIK01000454.1_pt1 | contig 30828 bp, 28 predicted proteins | sample 643401 | NCBI WGS metagenome assembly LFIK01 (sample SAMN03777447, study PRJNA286221) | soda lake metagenome | biome: soda lake; feature: Kulunda steppe; material: water; isolation source: sample T5-Br brine of Lake Tanatar-5 | place: Russia: Kulunda steppe | collected 2010-07
AGGACGAGCACGATCTCTCGGTGCAGGGCGTGCGCGTCCAGCCGGACGGCTCCGTGCATGCGGAGGGCTCGGTGCCGATCCGCGATCTCAACCGGGTGATGGACTGGAACCTGCCCGACGAGGAGGCGACGACCATTGCCGGGCTCGTCATCCACGAAGCCCAGCTCATCCCCGATGCCGGCCAGGCCTTCACCTTCCACGGCTTCCGCTTCGAAGTCCTGCGCAAGGCCCGCAACCGCATCACCTCGCTGCGCATCACCCCGCTGGCAGTGCTGGCGCCGAAGGCGTAGGGGAGGGCATGCCGCTCACGCCGCCGGCGCCTCTTCCTCGCTCGCCTCAGCGCTCTCCTGCGTGACGTCGAAGCCCAGCATGGCGCGGGTGCCGGAATGGGTGGGGTCGTAGCGGATTTCGGTCTTGAGATTGGCCGCCATGGCCCGCACGATGCGGGTGCCCAGACCGCTGCCCTGCGGGGTGCCGGCAATGTCGAAGCCGACCCCGTCATCCTCGACGATCAACTCCACCCGCGCGGGCTCCTCACGGCGCAGGAGCACGCGGATTTCGCCGGAAGCCTCGCCCGGATAGGCGTATTTCGCGGCATTGGTGACGAGTTCGACCACGATCACACCCAGCGAGATCGCCTGATCGGTGGGGGCGACGACGCTTTCGGCCTCGACGCGCACGCCGCTCTGGGCGCCTGATGCGCGCATCGTCTGGTCGAGCTCCTCGATCAGCCCGGTGAGATAGGCGTCGAGCTCGACGCGGCGCACATCTTTCGAGGTGTAGAGGCGGCGGTGGATCTGGGAGATGGCGCTGATGCGCGTCTGGGTCTCGACCAGCGCGTCGCGGGCGGGGCCTTCCGGCACGATGCCCTTCTGCATGGTCACGAGCGAGGCCACGAGTTGCAGCGAATTCGCCACGCGGTGATTGACCTCGCGCAGGAGCATCTCGGCCCGATCGCGCTGCTCGCGCACTTCCCTTTCCGCGCGCTCCTTGGCTTTGCGCACGCATTCCTGCTGCAGCGCCTGGCGGATCGATGCGCCGAGCAGATCGAAGAAGGCGCCGCCGACATCCTTGACGATGTAATCCGCCGCCCCGCTCTTCAGGGCGGCCACGGCGATGCGGCCCTCATCCGCCCCGGTGACGTAGATCACCGGCGCTGGCGCGGGCATTGCGCGGATCTCCTTCAGGACATCGAGCCCTTCCTTGCCGGGCATGAAATGGTCGAGGGCGATGATGTCGAACGTCTCCTGCGCGAGCCGGGCGAGGCCCGCATCACCGCCCTCGGCATAGGTGACCTCCATGCCCTGACGCGTGAGGGCGCGCTCGACAAGACGTCCGAAAGCCGGATCGTCGTCGATATAAAGCACCCGGACTGTCCTGTCGGCGGCCATGGGATCAGCCCTCCGGCACCTGCATGACGGACAGGAACAAGCCGAGCTGGCGGATCGCCTGGGCAAAGGTGTCGTATTCGACCGGTTTGGTGATGTAGACGTTGCAGCCCAGATCGTAGCAGCGCTGGATCTCGGTCTGGTCGTCAGTGGTGGTGAGCACGATGACGGGCGCGCGCTTGGTCGAATCGTTCTGCTTGATCCGCGCGAGGATGTCGGTGCCGCTCATATCGGGCAGGTTGAGATCAAGCAGCACCAGCAACGGCCCCTGACCACGCGTTTCCGGCGTTTCCAGGTGTTTCAGCGCGCTGGTTCCGTCGAGGAAATGCAAGATCTCGTTATTGACCCCGGCCCGGCGCACGTTCTTCTCGATCAGGCGCGCATGGCCTTCGTCGTCCTCGATCATGATGATAGTCACGGGTAGGGCGCTCATACGTCTTCCTGATGTTCTTCGGTCTTCAGAGTTTTGGGCAAAGTCACGATGAAAGTCGAGCCCTTGTCGGGTTCCGATTCGATGTGGATCGAGCCGCCCAGCCGACGCACGAGCGCGCGCACATGCGCAAGCCCGATGCCCTCGCCGGATTTGTCCTGCGTGCCGGCGCGGCGGAACAGGTCGAACACGCGCTGGTGGTCGCGCGGATCGATGCCGCGCCCGTTATCCACGACCTCGTAGCGCAGCATGTGATCCGGCTCGGCCCGTCCGCGCACGGTGATGCGCCCGGGGCGGGTTGGTTCGAGATACTTTAAGGCGTTCTCGATCAGATTGCCGAAGATCTGCTCCAGAGCCACGCGGTCGGAGACGAGATCGGGCATGTCCTCGATGATGATCTCGGCCCCTTCCTCCTCCAGCTGGTGCGTGATGTTGTCCTCCAGCTGCGCGATCACCTCGCGCATCACGATCGGCTCGGGCGTCAGCACCCGCCGGCCTTCTCGCGAGAGCTTCAGGATGGCGGCGATCAGGCGATCCATGCGCTGGGTGGAGGAGCGGATGAAGTCGAGCGCCTCCGGCAGATCGGTCTCGACCGCCATGCGCGCATCGTCGGTGACGAGCTGTGGTGCCTCCTTCGCCACCTTATCCATGAAACCCTCGACCTCCTTGCGCACGGCATCGAGTTCGGCGGTGAAGCCCATGACGTTGACGAGTGGCGCGCGCAGATCGTGGCTGACGATATAGGCGAAGCGCTGGATCTCCTCGTTGGCCTCGGTCAGATCGGCGGTGCGGGCCGCGACCGCATGTTCGAGATTGGCGATCAGCCCGGCCAACTTGGCGCGGGCGCGCTCCAGCTGCGCGGTCCGTTTTTCGACGCGCTGCTCGAGGGTTTCGTTGACCTCTTCGAGCGCTGAATTCGCCTCTTCCGCCATCTCCGTCGCCCGCGCCTGGCTGAGCGTGGCGAGACCGAGCAGCAGGGTGGCGAAAAAGCCCGTCCCGAGCAGCCAGGGATAGAGCACGCGCGCCGAATCGATGGCGAAAGCCGGGGTCGTTTCGATCTGTAATGTCCACGCACGATCGCCGATCTGTAATACGCGTTCCGTCTCGAGGGCGAGAGTGGGATCGGTATCGCCGGTGCGTGCTGCCCGGTAGAGCAGATCGGCGTCATCTGTCGATTCGCCGTCGAAAACGGCGAAGGTGATCTCTGGTGGGCGCTCACGCAGTTCGAAGGAGCGATCGAACAGATCGCCTGCGCGGAACGGGCTGTAGATCCAGCCGATGAAGCGCTCGCGCCGCTCCTCGACCGTCTCGGGAACGGTGCCACCGCGGTAAACCGGCAGGTAGATCAGAAAACCGGGTTGGAGGTCATTCGCCTCGCGCTCCTGAACGAGCTCGACTCGCGCCGTCGTGGCCCGGCCTCCCCGGTCCCGGGCGCGCTCCATGGCGTCACGCCGTACCGGCTCGGAGAACATGTCGAAACCGATCGCCGCCCGGTTCTTCTCGTCCTGCGGCTCCAGAAAGACGATGGCGGAATAGGCATCGCGCTCACCGTCCGGCCAGATGCGGAAATCCGGCTCGTAAAGCTGCATCCGCGCTGTGAGGTTATCCAGCTCCTCCGGTGCCACGGCACGGGCGAAGCCGATCCCCTGAACGCCGGGATACAATTCTTCGATGCGCAGGCGCGCGACGTAGCGGCGAAATTCCGGCAGGCTGACCTCGCCCAGCGGCCGGCTCGCCATCAGCGCGGTGGTGCCGCGCAACAAGGCGATATAGTCCTCCATGCGCTGCGCGACGGCTGCGGCACGCTGATCGACCAGCGCGGTGAAGCGCTCCTCGTCGCGTTCGCGGGCAAGGCGCTCGTATTGCTGGCCGAGAACCAATGTCGCGATGATCCCGGCGATCACCACGATTGCCGGAAAAATCAGTGCCCGCGGCGTTCTGGCCGTGACCTGAAAGAGGCCGAGTCTTTTCTTTTTCAAGGCGCGGTTACTCTCACTGGTCTGACGAAGGGACGAGACAAGGCCCGGGGCAACCGGTCACACGGTAACGCAACGGCCCCGCTTGAGGTTCCCTTCTCCGGGCGAAACCCGTTCAGCGTGCACCAAGCCCCGCGATTGCGCGCGCGATGCCCTGCGCGCGCGGCACCATGGTCTCGACCTCCATATACTCCTCCGGCGAATGCGCCTTGCCGCCGACGGGCCCGGTCGCGCACAGGGTCGGGCAGCCCATGCTGGCGGTGAAACCGGAATCGGCACAGCCGCCGGTGAATTCGCCCTCGATCTGCGCGCCGTTTTCCGCCATGGCCTTCTGATAGACGTCGAAGAGCTCCTTCGAGCCCGCATCCTGCACGAGCGGGTGGAACTCGCCCTTGATGATGAGCTCGGCGCGCGTGCCCGGCACATCGTCGGCTGCGACGATCTCGGCGATGCGCGCCATCGCGGCTTCGCGCTGATCGGGGGTGATGTAGCGCAGATCGATCTCGCATTCGGCGGCGGGCGCGACCGTGTTGACCGACTGCCCGCCCCGGATCAGCCCGACATTCACGGTGATGCCGGCCTCGATATCCGTGATCGCATGCAGGGCGACGATCTTGTGGGCGAGCGCGCCGATGGCGGAGGCGCCTTGCGCGAAATTGCCGCCTGAATGCGCGGCCTTGCCGTGCAGGTTCATCTGCATGAACACACCGCCCTTGCGCCCGGTCACGACATTGCCCGAGGGGCGGCCGGGCTCGGAATTGAATACGGCGCGCGCCTCGCGGGCGGTCTCCTCGATGATCGGGCGGCAGGCCGGCGAGCCGATTTCCTCGTCGCTGGTGATGAGGCCGAGCAGCGGGGCGGGCGCGCCGCCGAATTTGTGATAGGCGACGAGGACGAAGGCGTTGATCACGAGCCCGGCCTTCATGTCGCACACGCCCGGCCCGTAGGCGCGGCCATCCTCGATGCGGAAGGGGCGTCGCGCGACCTCACCCTTGGGGAAGACCGTGTCGCGATGGCCCATCAGCACGATCGGCTTGTTGGCCCCGCCGGAACCCGCCACATGCGCCTTGATCGCCTCGCCATAGGTCTCGTTCGGGATGGTCGTCGTCTCGATCCCGTGTTCTGCGAAGAAGCTTTTGAAGCGCTCGCCCACCGCGTCGACGCCCGCCTTGTCGTAGGAGCCGGAATCGATGTTCACCACCTCCTCCAGCAGGGCCAGCATGGCGGGTTGTTGCTCGGCGAGCCAGGCGTTGACTTGATCGGCGGGATTGGTAGCTGCGGACACGGGATCACCTCAGGCGGGAATGGATCGTCCCGTGAAGCTATGCCCGTATCGTCCTCGCGTGAAAGCGGAAAATTCTCACGGGCGCTTCACCGGTCGCGCCCGTGGCTTTACAGCGAGGCGGCTGCCCGCGCCGCCTGGTCGTAATGGCCCGAGAGCGCGCGCATCATCGCGGCGATCTCGGAGAGCTGCTCCTTGTCGAGCGTCGTGGTGCTCAGCGGCTTGATCAGCAAAGTATCCCGAATCTCGCGGTATTTCTTGCAGATCTCGCGACCTTTCTCGGTGATCACGACGGTCTTTTCCTTGCCGGCCTTCCCGGATGTGACCAGACCGGCGCCTTGCAGCTTCTTTACCCCGTAGCTGACGAGATGGGTCTCCTCGATGGAGAGCACGAGGCAGATATCCGCCAGCCTCTTCGCCCGCCCGCGATGGTTCACCGTGTGCAGGATCAGCACGTCGAGCGGCGAGAGATCCGGCACCCCCGCCGCGGCGATACAGCGCATCATCCAGCGGTGAAAGGCGTGGCTGGCCAGGATCAGGCCGAATTCGAACTCCGACAGGGCCGGCATCGATCCCTCCGCCAGATGGGCGGAGGAGACGATGGGGCCGATGCCGGAGGGGTTCAAACTCTTCGCACTCATGGTGTCTCCGGACAGGTTGCTCTTCAATCGCCGCGCATCAGCGTGCCTCCAGCATGGTGCGCGGCAGCCATAGCGCGATATCGGGATACATCGCGAGCAGGAAGGCTGCCAGACACATGATCAGGAAGAAGGGGGCGGTGTAAAGCCCGAGCCGGAAGATGTCCTTCCCGGTCAGCGATTGCAGAACGTAGAGATTGAATCCGACCGGCGGCGTGATCTGCGCCATCTCCACGACCAGCACGATATAGATGCCGAACCAGATCAGGTCGAACCCGGCGCCGACGACCAGCGGCAGGATGATCGAGGTGGTCAGCACCACCATCGAGATCCCGTCGAGGAAGCAGCCCATGATGATGAAGAAGATCGTCAGGGCCAGAAGCAGCATCCCCTGCGAGAGCCCGAAGCTGCCGATCCACTCGGCCAGGACGCGCGGGATCCCGGTAAAGCCCATTGCCGTGGTCAGGAAGGCGGCGCCGGCCAGGATGAAGATGATCATGCAGCTCGTCTTCGTCGAGGCGACGAGCGCTTCGCGCATGGTGTTCCAGCTCAGGGTGCCCGTCATCCAGGAGATGCCGAGCGACAGGAACACGCCGACCACGGCGGCCTCGGTGGGGGAGGCCAGACCCATATAGATCGAGCCGATCACGCCGATGATCAGAAAGATGACCGGTGCCAGACGGCGCAGCGCCTTCACCCGCTCGATGAAGGGCATCGGCGGCTCGGGCGGGGGCATCTTGTCCTTGTTGAACAGCGCCCAGATGATCACGAAGGTCATGAACATGGCGGTGAGCATCAGCCCGGGGATCACGCCGGCGATGAACAGCCGCGCCACCGAGAGCTCCGTCGCCGCCGCATAGACGATCAGGATGATGGATGGCGGGATCATCAGGCCGATCGTGGCGGAGCCCGCGAGCGCGCCGATCGAGACCGTGTTGGAATAGCCGCGCTTGGCCAGCTCCGAGAGCGAGATGCGCCCGATCGTGGCGCAGGTCGCCGCGGAGGAACCCGAGACGGCGGCGAAGATGGTCGAGCCGACGATGTTGACGTGGATGAGCCGCCCCGGCAGCTTCGCCAGCCAGGGGGCGAGACCGTCGAACATGTCCTGTGACAGCCGGGTGCGGAAGAGGATGTCACCCATCAGGATGAACATCGGCAGCGCCGTGAGATCCCAGGATTTCGATCCCTGCCAGAGAGACGTGGCGAGGATGGTGCCGGGCGGCAGGGTGAGTTGCAGAATGATGGCGACGAAGCCCATCGTGGCCAGCGCTACGGCGATCCAGACGCCGAGCCCGATCATGGCGAAGAGCAGGGCGATCAGCCCGAGGCTGAGCGGGAGCAGGTCCATGGCTTATTCCTCCCGCCCGAGATTGATCGCGTCTTCCGTGCCCGTGAAGCTCGGGCGCCCGGTGCGCAGGGTGATGATGAATTCGTCGAGGAAGGCGATCGCCAGCAAGACGGCGCCCACCACCATCGCGACTTGCGGGATGTAGAGCGGCACCGGGACCAGACCGGGCGAGACATCGTTGAAGCGCCAGCTGGTATAGGCGTATTGCGCCAGATGCCAGGAGGCGTAGCTCGCGGCGATGGTACCGAAAAGCAGGGCGCCGCCTTCCAGCACCGAGCGAACCTTCAGCGGCACGTTGTTGATCAGCATGGTGACCCGGATATGCACACCGCCCTTGAGGGTGGCGGCGAGGCCGAGGAAGCTCGCGGCAGCGAGCAGATAGCCGGCGATCTCCGAAAGGGAGAGGATCACGAAGCCCGATCGACCGAAACCGAAGGCGCGCAGCAGCGCATCCACGATCCGTCCACCGACCTGGAGGCCGACGAGTATAGCGATCGAAACAAGGCAGGCGATCGCGGCCCACAGCGCGATCGCATAGGTGGCATCAAGGGCACGTCGCATCTGTTCGCTCCGAATCAGCGAGAACGTCCGCAGCGCCACCGGACCCGGTGATCCGAAGGCGCCCGAACGAAAAAAGGCCCCTTCCGCAGAAGGGGCCTTCGAGGCTCGGTGTCAGCGCAGGGACTCGTAGGTCTCGAGCACCGTGGCGCCGGTCTCGCCGGCTTCCTCAGCCCATTCGGCGGCGATCTGCGCGCCGATCGCCTGGAAGCCTTCGCGCAACTCGTCCGAGGGGACGATCACGTTGATGCCGTTGGCGGCCAGCTCCTCGGTGGCGGTCACCGTGACCTCCTCCGAAGCGGCCCAGCCACGCTCTTCGGCAGCGGCGGCGGCTTCGAGAACGGCCTCGCGGGTTTCGTCATCCAGCGCCTCGAAGGCGGCGGTGCTGACGATCACCATGTTGCGCGGCAGCCAGGCCTGGGTGTCATGATAGTATTCGAGGAAGTCCCAGAACTGGGAATCGACACCCGTGGCCGGCGAGGTGATCGTGGCCTCGACGCGGCCCGTGGCGAAGGCCGTCGGCAGATCCGCGACCTCGACCTGCACAGGCGTCGCACCCGACAGGGCCGCGATGCGACCAGTGCCGGGATTGTAGGTGCGGAAGCGCAGGCCTTCCATGTCGTCGATGGAGGTGATCTCGTTCATGGCATAGATGCCCTGGGGCGGCCACGGCACCGAGAACAGCAGGGTCAGACCCTCCCCGGCGAGCTGCTCTTCGAGCGCCGGGCGCTGCGCTTCATAGAGCGCGCGTGCGTCGTCGTAGCTGGTGGCGAGGAAGGGCACCGAATCGAGGCCGTAGATCGGCGCGTCATTGGCATGCAGCGAGACCAGCACCTCGCCGAGCGGTACGATGCCGGAGCGGATCGAGCGTTTGATTTCCGGGTGGCGGATCAGCGAACCGGCGGAATGGATGGTGATGTCGAGCCCGCCATCGGTCGCCTCGCGAACATCGTCTGCGAATTGGCTGATGTTGATGGTGTGGAAGTTGCCGTCCGGATACGGGGTCGGCATGTCCCAGCTCTGGGCCGAGGCGCCGGCGGACATGCCGACGGCGATGCCGAGGCCGAGCGTGATACGCGTGAATGCATGCATAAGTCGTCTCCCAAGATTGTGCGCAGACCCCTCTGAAATGTCGGCGCGTAGCTGTATTGCTGCATAACCTCGCCGTCTTTGTCAACAAATCGGCGGATTGATATAGATATTTTGTCGATAAAATATCTATATGAAGTTGCGCGGCTGTCTCCCGGCATTCGGTTGGAAATGGCGGAATTATCGGGATTTTGCCGCATGCGCAGGGACTTGTCCCTGGTTGTTGGTCAATCTCTTGCGTTTCGCCGAGGCGGAAGCGGGCGATTTCGGCTGAGGCGCCTTGGCGGTGCTGCGCTTTCCCGAAAGGGGCTTTTTCGCCGCCGGTTTCGCCCCTGGCGCAGGCGGGGAGGGCGCTTTGCCGGAGGCCGGTTCATCGGCGCCGGCTTCGGGTTCTGTCTGATCGGGCGCGGGCCCGTTCGCCTTCGCCGCACTGCCATTGCCGGTCGCCGCGCTCTTGCGCCCGGTCTGGCCGGGTTTCCCCATGATCTGGTCCGTGATCTCGTCGATCTTGTTCAGGACCAGCGCATTGCCCGATCTGATTTCCGCCTCGAACCGCTTGCGCTCGTTCGACAATTCCTGTTCCAGGCGGCGCCTCTCGCTCCGGGCCTGATCGAGGGCGCCTTCGAGCGAGGCCTTTTCGGCCCGCAGCCCGTCGATCTCGCGACGCAGCGCGTCGCGTGCCTGGTTTCCGCTCTCGGTTTCTTGGCGATGGTCGCGCTGCGTTTGCGCGAGCGTCGATTCCAGATCGGCAATCCGGGCGCCGGCTGCGGCGAGGGCGTCGCGTTCGCTGGACAGGTTGGCGGTGAGCGCGTCTCGCGCCGCCTCGGCTGCGGAAAGCGTCTGTTCCCGCGCTTCCAAGGCCGCGCGTGTCTCGTCCCGTTCGCGCGCGAAACGCTCGGCGCGATGTTCGAGTGCCTCGCCACGCGCTTCCTCATCGGCCAATGCCTTGCGTGTCTGCGTGAGTTCGGTTTCGAGACCGGCGATCTCCTCCCGCCTTGCCCGCGCGAGACGCTCGGCCTCGCCGGCGCGGGCGGTTTCGGTGTCGAGACGGCTCTGGAGATCGGCGGCGCGGATGCGCAGGGTATCCAGATCCGCCAGCGCCTTCGCATGCCGGCCCTGCAGCTCGGCCAAGGCAGCTTCCCGTCGGGTGAGAATCTCGCGGGTATCCAGGAGGTTGGTGGAAAGCCCCCGGGCGCGGTCCTCGCTGTCGGCGAGTGCCGCGCGCAGCCCGGCCTCGACTTCTTCCAGCCGGGCGATCTCCGTGCGTGCGGCATCGCGCTCGTCGGTCAGCGCGGCGATGGTCATCGCGCGACGCCCGAGCTCAGCCATATCGCGTGCCCGGGCCGCACCGGCTTCCTCCAGCCTGATTTCCATGCGGCGCTCGCGTGCGGCGAGAGCGGCACGCAGGGAATCGCGTTCGGCGGCGAGTTCGGCCACGGAGGTGGGCAATTGCGCCTCGACACGCCGGCGTGCGAGCCGGTCCGCGCGCTCGTTGAGCGCCGGCACGATCAGGAGCGCCAACAGCGTCGAGACGAGGAATCCCAACGCGAAGATCATCAGGCTCTCGATCACGCTGTCACGCGCCTTCCCTGCACAAGTGGCTCACCGGCCTACAATGGCACGCTCCGCCCCGCGCCGCCACCCTCGCGCTGCGGCGCGGCAGCGCGGTGTCATGGTTTCAGAACGGGTTCCAGGTGGGGCGCTCGGTGAAGTTCAGATAACCGACATTGGCGCCCAGCCGCAGGCCTACCCCGGTGCGGATCGGCACCACCATGATGTAGTTCGACGAAAGCGCGGTCATGCCGAACCCGCCGACCATGTAGGCGGAGCCGTCGAGGCCGAGGAAGCGGCCATAGATGTCGTCGGTGGAGGGGAGGTCGTAGACCAGCATCATCGTGCGGGAACCCTCCGCACCGAAATCGAAGCCGAGCGAGGGGCCCTGCCAGAAGACCGGGCGGTTGCCGGCATTGCGCGTATAAAGCATGCCTTCGCCGTAGCGCAGCCCGGCGATGAACGCGCCGCCGCCTTCCTGGCCGAGAATATAGCCGTTCGGCTCGCCCCAGCGCTTGAACGCTTCCTGCACCGTCAGCGCAAGGCCGCGCGAAATCGAACCGAAGAAGGCATGACCCTGATCGATGATTTCCTGCGGCTGGAATTCGTCCGGCTGGGCGTGCTGGCGCGGCGGTACGCCGGTGCCCGGCTGGCCCGGCGGCGGCAACTCGCGCTGCTGGGCGATCGCGTCTCCGGTCAGGAGCGGCCAGGCGATCACGGCGCAGGCAAGGGCGACCGAGAAACGGCGCAGGATGTGCCGTAGCTGCACGATGATACGGCCCGGTCCTGAGCGACCGGACGACGCGGAGGGCCGGCGGGTTACACCCATGTCCTGTCTCCTGATTTTCCGGCTCGACTTTCCCGATAGCGAAAATTCGAGCAATTCCATGAACCCCGTTTTCAGCCCCGGGCTGTATAAGATCCAGCTGCGCGAATGCGTCGGCGTTCCAGCCAGACAAGCCTTAACCAAGAAGGGTAACATGTCGTTAACACGACCCCGCATTCTTGCGCGTCTCATGTCGATCGGCGCGGCGCGTATGGGCATCCTCTCGGTTCTCCTGGCCCTTCCCCTCGCCACCGCGCCGGTCGCGGCGGGGCCGATGGCGATGATTGATGCCGCTTCCGGTCAGTCCGGCCGATCAGCGTCGGAGCAGGCTGCGGGCGAGGCGCGTGTGGCTCTGCTCCCGCCGCTCGTCGGTATGGAACAGAAGAGCGGGCGCCATGTGACGTCGGGACTCGCCCTCGAAGGCTTTGATCCGGTGACGTATTTCCTCGGCGGCGCGCCACAGCCCGGGCGCCCCGCGCTGGAGGCGGTCTGGGGCGGTTTCGCCTGGCGGTTCAGCAGCGAGGCGAACCGCGCAGCGTTCCTCTCTCGTCCCGAGGCCTATATTCCGCGCTTCGGCGGTTTCGATGCGAAGGCCATGGGCGAAGGCCGTCTCGTCGAGGGGGGGGCGCGCATCGCGGCGGTGAAGGACGGCAAGCTCTACCTGTTCCATTCCCGCGCGTCCCGGGATGACTTTCTCGACGATGCGCGGGCCGTGCAGCGGGCCGAGCAGGTCTGGCGTGAGCAGAGAGCCCGGCTCGCCCGCTTGTGAGCGCGGCGAAGTCGAGGGTTTTCAAGGGGGCTGAAGGCAGCTAGTGGAATTCCAGACGCCGTTTGCGCCTGATTCGCGAATGGCAGGTGATACCGCGCCTCCGGGAGACCCGATCCATGGCCAAGCTCGACCTCGATTCCCTCGATCTCGCCGCCCTTCTGTGCTCGCGGGTCTGTCATGACGTGATCAGCCCCGTCGGCGCCATCGTCAACGGCCTCGAGGTGATGGAGGACGAAAACGATCCCGGCATGAAGGATTTCGCGCTCGATCTCATCCGCAAGAGCGCGCGTCAGGCTTCGGCCCGCCTGCAATTCGCACGCATCGCCTTCGGCGCCGCAGGATCGGCAGGGTCCGCCATCGATACCGGTGATGCCGAGCAGGTAGCGAAGGCCTTCTTCCACGACGACAAGACCCGGCTGACCTGGAATGCTCAGCGTCAGCTGCTGCCCAAGAACCGGGTGAAGCTGCTGCTCAATCTGCTGGTCATGGCCGCCCAGGGGATCCCGCGTGGGGGTGATATCGACGTCACCATCGAAGGCGACGAAACCGCCTCCACCTTCTCCATCGCCGCAACGGGCAAGAATGCCCGTATCCCGCCGCACGCCCAGGCTCTGCTCGATGGTGAGCCGGAGAGCGAAGGCGTCGATGCCCACGGCATCCAGTTCTATTATGCCGGTCTCGTCGCCAGAGCCTCGCAGATGCAGGTCACGCTGGATCTCGACGGTGAGGCCTTCACCATCCGCGCGCATTCCGTGTGATGCCGTATGTCTGCTGATGGTCGATAACGCGGCAGGTGAACGATCTGTTAAGTATAATGCCTGGCGCATTTACCCTTTTTCTACTTTCCGGAAACGGAACATAAAGAACTTCTGACGACACTCTCTGCCAGAAGCAGGCCTTGCGAGAGTAGAGTGACGTCATGGATGATCTTTTGCGCGAATTTCTGACCGAGACCGGCGAGCATCTCGACACGGTCGACGTCGAACTGGTTCGCTTCGAACAGGATCCGAACAACGAGACGATCCTTCGGAACATTTTCCGCCTCGTCCACACCATCAAGGGGACCTGCGGGTTCCTCGGCCTGCCCCGCCTCGAGGCGCTGGCCCATGCGGCGGAGACGCTGATGGGCAAGTTCCGTGACGGGCATCCGGTGACGACCGACGCGGTCTCTCTCATCCTGCAGACGCTGGACCGGATCAAGGAGATCGTCGCCGAGCTCGAGCGCACTGCCGCCGAGCCGGAAGGCGAGGATCAGGATCTGATCGGCGCGCTCGACGCCATGTCCAACGCCGATCCCGAGGCGCTGCTCGCCCAGCAGCAGGCCGAAGCGAGCGGTGAAACGTCCGCTCCTGTCGCAGAAGCCGCTTCGGAAGAGGCGGCGCCGGTGGCGGAAAGCCCCGCGGAAGCCGGCGGCATCGTCTTCCAGGAACTGGAGCGTGACCTGCTTCCGGGCGAGGTTGCACTCGACGAGCTGGAGCGCGCCTTCATGGAAGCGCCCGGCCCCGATGACGAAGAAGGTGCGCTCGAGGAGGTCGAGGCGCCCGTGGTGATGGAGGGCAGTGTCCTCGGCGAGCCGGATGCGGCTCCGGTCGAGGAAGCTGCTGCGCCGGCCGTCGCCGAGGCACCCGCAGCGGCTGCTGCCCCCGTCGCGGAAAGCAAGCCCGCCCCCGCTCAAACCGCGCCCGCCGCCAAAAAGGCGGAGGCCAAGGACAATCCCAGCAATGCCGGCGCCGAGCAGAACGTCGCCAAGGTCCAGACCATCCGCGTCAATGTCGATACGCTCGAACATCTGATGACGATGGTCTCCGAGCTGGTGCTCACCCGCAACCAGCTGCTCGAGATCGCCCGGCGCGAGGACGACAGCGGCTACAAGGTGCCGCTGCAGCGCCTGTCGCACGTCACCGCCGAGCTGCAGGAAGGCGTCATGAAGACGCGCATGCAGCCGATCGGCACCGCCTGGCAGAAGCTGCCGCGCGTCATTCGCGATCTCTCTTCCGAACTCGGCAAGAAGATCGAGCTGGTGATGCAGGGCGCCGATACCGAGCTTGACCGGCAGGTGCTCGAAGTCATCAAGGATCCGCTGACCCACATGATCCGCAACTCGGCGGATCACGGCATCGAGGATGCCGAGGCGCGCCGCGCCGCCGGCAAGCCCGAGCGCGGCACCATTCGCCTCAACGCCTATCATGAAGGCGGCACCATCACGATCGAGATCGCCGATGACGGCAAGGGCCTGAATTACGAGGCGATCTCGCGCAAGATCGTTTCGCAGGGTCTCGCCACCGAGGCGGAAGTCGAGCGGATGAGCGAGGCCCAGATCGCCAAGTACATCTTCCATCCGGGCTTCTCCACCGCCGCCCAGGTCACCTCCGTCTCCGGGCGCGGCGTGGGCATGGATGTGGTCAAGACCAATATCGAGCTGATCGGCGGCACCGTCGAGATCCGCTCGGAGCAGGGCAAGGGCACGGTCTTCACGATCAAGATCCCGCTCACCCTCGCCATCGTGGCTGCCCTGATCGTCTCCGCGCAGGATCAGCGCTTCGCCATTCCGCAGGTTTCCGTGCTGGAACTGGTGCGCGTCAAGAACGGCTCGGATCATCAGATCGAGCGGATCAACGGCTCCCCCGTGCTGCGGCTGCGCGACCGGCTCCTGCCGATCGTGCCGATCGGCAAGGTGCTCGGGCTCGACGGGGCCGAGGCGAATCCGGGCGACGAGGGTTTCGTGGTGGTCTCGCAGGTCGGGCGCCAGCGTTTCGGCATCCTCGTGGACGGGGTGTTCCATACCGAGGAAATCGTGGTCAAGCCGATGGCGACCAAGCTGCGGCACATCCCGATGTTCTCAGGCAACACCATCCTCGGCGACGGCGCCGTGGTGCTGATCATCGATCCCAACGGCATCGCCAAGATGGTCGGTCAGGGCACGGGCGACAATCAGTTCGGCGTCGAGGCGGCTGACGAGATGGAAGAGAGCAACGACAACGAATCCACGACCCTGCTGGTCTTCCGCGGCGGCGGCGAGACCCACAAGGCGGTGCCGCTCTCGCTGGTCACGCGCCTCGAAGAGATCGACGCATCCAAGATCGAGTGGGTCGGCGATCGTCCCCTGATCCAGTATCGCGGCAAGCTGATGCCGCTGGTTCCGGCCGATCCCGCGATCGCGATCAAGAGCGAGGGCCCGCAGGCGCTGGTGGTCTTCTCCGATGGCGAGCGCGCCATGGGGCTCGTGGTGGACGAGATCGTCGACATCATCGACGACGTGCTCGACATCGAGCTCGTCGCCGACCGTCCGGATCTGCTCGGCTCTGCCGTGCTGCGCGGGCGTGCCACGGAAATCGTCAACATCGTGCATTATCTGCCGCTCGCCCATGACGACTGGACCTCCGGGGCGCCGGTCAGGAATTCCAAGACCGGGCGCACGGTGCTGCTGGTGGACGATTCCTCGTTCTTCCGCGAGATGCTCAGCCCCGTGCTCAAGGCCGCCGGCTACCGTGTCATCACGGCGGCGGGGACCGAGCAGGCGCTGGCCGCGCTCAATGCCGATCGCCGGATCGACGCCATCGTTGCCGATGTCGATATGCCGGGCCGTGACGGCTTCGAGCTGATCAAGGCGGTCCGGGCCCAGGCGCGTCTGTCGCAGATGCCGGTGATAGCCCTGTCTTCCGCCGTCACCCCCGAAGCGATCGAGATGGCGCGCAAGCTCGACATCGCCGAATTCATCGCGAAATTCGATCGCAGCGGCCTCGTCGCCGCGCTCGCCGAAACCGAAGCCCAGCTGGGAGAAGCCGCATGATGGCCGCCAACGTCAACGATGCCGGGCGCGACGGGCGCGCGGTGCAGGATTACGAGGAATTCGTCACCGTACTGGTCGGTGACCAGATGTTCGGCCTGCCGATCGACCGCGTGCATGACGTCTTCATCGCGTCCTCGCTGACCACGGTGCCGCTGGCGCCGCGCGAGATCATGGGCCTGCTCAATCTGCGCGGCCGTGTCGTCACCGCGATGTGCCTGCGCCGCCGCCTCGGCCTGCCGGATCGCGACGAGGGCGCCCAGGACATGGCGGTCGGCCTCGAACGCAACGGCGAATCCTACGGACTGCTCGTCGATTCGGTCGGGGAAGTGATGAAGCTCTCCACCGAGACGCACGAGCCGAGCCCGGTCCATATGGATCAGGCCTGGGTGAAGCTCTCGCGGGGCGTGCACCGCCTCGACGGGCGTCTCCTGATCATTCTCGACGTCGATGCGGTACTCGCCTTCGACGTCGAATCCCGCGCAGCCTGATGATTTCGAGGAGGGCGTGATGAAGCATTGCCTGATCGTCGACGACTCCGCCGTCATCCGCAAGGTCGCGCGGCGTATTCTGGAGGGCCTGTCCTTCCGCACCTCCGAGGCCGAGGACGGCGAGCAGGCGCTGGTGCGCTGCCGCGAACAGATGCCCGATGCCGTGCTGCTCGACTGGAACATGCCTGTGATGGACGGATTCTCCTTCCTCAAGGCGCTGCGCGAGCTGCCGGGCGGTGATGGGCCCAAGGTGGTCTTCTGCACGACCGAGAACGATATCGGCAATATCGCCCGCGCCATGCGCGCAGGGGCCGACGAGTACATCATGAAACCCTTCGACAAGGAGATCATGACGGCCAAGATGCAGGAAGTCGGGCTCGTCTGACCCTGAATCTGCATCGTCGCGGCGCCGGGTTTTGGGCGACCGCGTCGTTGCCCCCGGCAGAAATGCCCCTTCGCCGCGCGCGTTGCTTCCCGCAACGCGCTCCAGAAACGAGTCCGACATGACGAGCGTGCCAGCCCGGGCCCAGAGCCCCGCCCAGATGACACCGATGCGGATCATGGTGGTCGATGACAGCGTCGTGATCCGCGGTCTCACGGCGCGCTGGCTCGAAGAGGCGGGGCATACGGTCGTCGCGACCTGTAATAACGGGCGCGTCGCCGTCGATCAGATCGCCCGGACCAAACCGGAAATCGTGTTGCTCGACATCGAAATGCCGGAGATGGACGGGATCACGGCATTGCCGCTGCTGCTGGCGAAGTGTCCCGGTGTTTCCATCGTGGTGGTCTCGACGCTGACGCAGCGCAATGCACAGACTTCGCTGAAATGCCTCTCGCTCGGGGCGGTGGATTATCTCGCCAAGCCGGAAAGCCATCGCGGCGTGACCACGTCGGTCACGTTCCGCCAGGATCTGCTGCTGAAGATCCAGGGTCTCGCCGCCCGTCACCGCGACGACGTCGATGCGGCCATGACGCCGGCGGTCGCCGCTGGGGGCGCGCGTACGTTCCGTGTGGAGCGTGGCGGCCCCGGAGCCATGCGCGGGGCACAGCCGGCCCCGGCTGCGCGGCAGTTTCTGCGCGCGCCGCCCGCCGGTTCGCCGAGGCCGGGCGCGGCTCCGGTCGCGCGTGGTGCAGTGACGACGCCGGCACGTCCGGCGGCGCCGACACTGCGCCCGGTGGCATCCAACACCGTGAAGAAGTTTCTCGTCGTCGGCGCCTCGACGGGCGGCCCCCGGGCCGTGGGAGAATTCCTGTCGGCACTGGCTCCGACGCTACGCAGCATGCCGGTCCTCGTCGTGCAGCACATGCCGCCGGTCTTCACCGCCGTCTTCGCCGAGCATCTGGGAGCCCAGACCGGCTTGCCCGCCGCCGAGGCGAAGGATGGCGAACCGCTTCAGGCCGGGCGGATCTATGTGGCGCCCGGTGGCAAGCATATGGGCCTGCGCCGCAACGGCGCCGGCGTGGCCCTGCGCCTTGATGACGGAGCGTCGGTGAATTTCTGCAAGCCGGCGGTCGATGTGCTGTTTTTCGACGCCGCGACGATTTTCGGGGCGCAGACGCTGTCCGTGGTGCTCACGGGCATGGGTTCGGACGGCATGCATGGCGCCCGCGCCATCGGTGAAGCCGGCGGCGCCGTCATCGTTCAGGACGAGGCGACCAGCACGGTCTGGGGCATGCCCGGCGCGATCGCCAAGGCGGGCCTGGCACATGAAATCCTGCCGCTGCGCGATCTCGCGGGAGCGGCCAAACGATATCTGGGTGGGGGCAAGTGATGCTGGATGCCGAATTCGACTATCTCCGCGGCTTCCTGAAAGACCGCTCCGGCCTGTCTCTCTCGGCGGAGAAGCGCTACCTGATCGACAGCCGCCTCGGCCCGATCTGCCGGCGCTTCTCGCTGAGCTCGGTTTCCGAGATGGTGGCGAAACTGCGCCAGGGCCGTGATCGCGCGCTCGAGACGGCGGTGGTCGAAGCCATGACCACCAACGAGACCTTCTTCTTCCGCGACAAGACGCCCTTCGACATCTTCAAGGATACGATCCTGCCGCAGATGCTTGCGGCGCGCGCCGGCAAGCGCAAGCTGCGGATCTGGTGCGCTGCGGCGTCATCGGGGCAGGAGCCTTATTCGCTGGCGATGATGCTCGACGAGGCGCGCGCGAAGCTTTCCGGCTGGCAGATCGAGATCGTCGCCACCGACATCGCCACCGAGGTGCTGGAGAAGGCCAAGGCCGGTGTGTACACCCAGTTCGAGGTGCAGCGTGGGCTGCCGATCCAGATGCTGCTGAAGTATTTCCAGCAGAAGGGTGACGCCTGGCACATCTCTCCGGCGATCAAGTCGATGGTCACCTTCAAGCAGATGAATCTCATCAAGGATTTCTCGCAGCTCGGCCAGTTCGACGTGATCTATTGCCGCAACGTGCTGATCTATTTCGATCAGCCGACCAAGACCGACGTCCTGCGCCGGCTCTCCGCAGCGCTGGCGCCCGATGGTGTCTTGCTGCTCGGCGCGGCCGAGACGGTGATCGGTCTCACCGACTCTCTCTCGCCGCATCCGAAACAGCGCGGGCTCTACGTCGCCTCCAAGACCGCGGTGAACCACGTTCCCCTGCGCGCGGCTGCCGGGGGCTGATCAGCCGCCCAGCGTATCGACGAAGCGCACCGGCGCACCGGCGCCGGGCGTGGTCAACTCGCCCTCCCACATCACCACATTGCCGCGCACCAGCGTGCCGACCGGCCAGCCGGTGACCGAGACCCCGTCATAGGGCGTCCAGCCGCATTTCGAGGCGATCCAGTCATTGGTGATGGTCATCTGCTTCTTCAGATCGACGATGGTGAAATCAGCGTCATAACCCGCCGCGATGCGTCCCTTGCGGGCGATGCCGAAAATGCGCTGCGGCCCCGCTGAGGTGAGATCGACGAAGCGCGCCAGCGAGAGCCGACCCTTGTTGACGTGATCGAGCATCACGGGAACCAGCGTCTGCACCCCGGTCATGCCCGAGGGGGTGTTGGGATAGGTGGCGTTCTGCTTCTCTTCCAGCGTATGCGGCGCGTGGTCTGAGCCGAGCACATCGACGATGCCCTGCGTGACCCCGCGCCAGATCCCCGCGCGATGGGCCTCGTCGCGCACCGGCGGGTTCATCTGGGCGAGCGCACCGAGGCGCTCATAGGCTTCCGGCGCGGTGAGCGTGAGATGATTGGGCGTCACCTCGACGGTGGCGACATCCTTGTGATCGACGAGGAAATCCATCTCCTCCTTCGTCGAGATATGCAGCACATGGATCTTCGCACCCGTCGCATGGGCGATGCGCACCAGCCGCTCCGTGCATTTCAGGGCGACTTCCGGCGAGCGCCAGACGGGATGCGAGCGCGGATCGCCTTCGACGCGCAAGCCCTTGCGCTCACGCAGCATCTCCTCGTCTTCCGAATGGAAGGCCGAGCGGCGGCGGGTGCGCTTGAGGATCTCGGTGACGCCGCCATCATCCTCCACCAGCAAGGAGCCGGTGGACGAGCCCATGAAGACCTTGATGCCGACGGCGCCGGGAAGGCGCTCGAGCTCGGGAATATCCTTCGCATTCTCATGCGTGCCGCCGACCCAGAAACCGAAATCGCAATGCATGCGGTTCGTTGCCCGAGTGATCTTGTCGGCGAGCGCCTCGGGCGTGGTGGTCTGGGGGTTGGTATTGGGCATCTCGAAGACGCTGGTGACGCCACCCATCACGGCTGCGCGCGCGCCAGTCTCCAGATCTTCCTTGTGATCGAGGCCGGGCTCGCGGAAATGCACCTGGCTGTCGATCACGCCGGGCAGGATATGAAGTCCCGTGCAATCGATCACGCGCTCGGCGGAGGCCTGCGAGAGATCGCCGATCTGGGCGATGGCGCCGGCACGCACGCCGATATCGCGTACGCCCTCGCCATCGTGATTGACCACGCACCCGCGCTTGAGGATCATATCGAATACAGCCATTGCGCGCCTCGCTGTTTTTGCTTGAAGGATCGTTTGAAGCCAGTGATGCGGCAAAACCGGGGCTTTGTCATCATCCTCATGCCTTGAGTGCGGGTGCCTGCGGGGCTATCTCCAGCCTGAGCGGGGTGACCCCGGGAATTTCCTGACAGGGGAGGTGCGCCATGCCTGTGGCAAGACTGGACGATCGCGCGGTTCTGCATGTCGCCGGCGAGGCGGCGCATGGTTTTCTCGACGGGCTGATCACCAGCGATGTCGATGATGCGCATCCAGGCAAGCCGGTCTTCGCCGCGCTGCTCACGCCCCAGGGCAAGATCCTGTTTGATTTCTTCCTGCATGTGGCCCCGGAGGCGGAAGGCGGGTTCTATCTCGATTGCCGGCGCGACATGCTCGCCGAACTGGCCAAGCGCCTGAAATTCTACCGCCTGCGCGCCAAGGTCACCCTCGACGAGCGGGCCGACGATCTCGTGATCCTCGCCGGCTGGGGCGATGCGGCGCTGCCGGAGGAGGCGCTCGCCGCCGGTCCTGATCCGCGCCTCGCCGCGCTGGGCTGGCGGGCGATCGTCAAGGCAGACGATGCGACCATCGCCGATGCCGGTGCCGATGACTATACCGCGCATCGCATGGCGCAGGGTATGCCGGAGGGCGGTGCGGATTACGCTTTCGGCGAGACCTTCCCGCACGAGGCGCTGATGGATCACAATACGGGCGTGGATTTCGCCAAGGGTTGCTATGTCGGGCAGGAAGTCGTCTCGCGCATGCAGCATCGCGGCACCGCGCGCACGCGCATCATTCCCGTTGAAGCGCTGTCGGGGTCATTGCCGGAGCCGGGTACCGGCATCACCGCCGGTTCGAAGGCTGTCGGGTCGCTCGCGGGCGTGCGGGGATCGCGCGGGCTTGCCAAGCTGCGACTCGATCGGATCGGGGATGCGATTGCCGCCGGGGAAGCCGTGCGGGCAGGGGATGTGGATATTGCCCTGATTGCGCCGGATTGGCTGGGCATTGATATACCCGGGCGGAGTTGACGTCTCGACAAACGGTTTTCGAGGCGCTAAACCGACCTGCGTTAACAGAGCGTTGACCGTTTACGCGGCATTATCGCTACTCAGTCAGAGTTGCGTAACCATTGGATCGGTGATGACCCCAATTCTTCGTTTCCCATCCTTCTGCCGCCGTTTCGCTGGTCGTGCCGCCCTCGGGGCACTGATCGGCATTGGTGCCCTGTCGTTCTCCTCCGGCGACGCTGCCGCACAGAGTGCGCTTTCCGGCGACTGGACCATGACGATCGGCGCCGAAGGGCGCGTCGTTCCCCAGTTCGAAGGCGCCAGCAGCTATCGCATCCGTCCGATGCCGATCTTCTCGATTCGCCGGGCGGGCGCTCCCTCGCGTTTCAAGGCGCCGGATGACGGTATCCGCATCGGCCTGATCGAGGTGGAGAACGTGCGTGTGGGCGCCGTCGGCAAGTTTCGCGGGCGCCGCGCCGAGAGCGATGCCGCCGCGTTGCAGGGGCTCGGCAATGTCGGTTTCGCGGTCGAACTCGGTGCCTTCGCCGAAATCTGGGCGACCCAGAATTTCCGCCTGAGCGCGGAAATCCGGCACGGGCTCGGCGGGCACACGGGCGTGATGGCCGATCTCGGGGCGGATGTCGTGTTGCGGCCCGATTCGCAACTGACCCTGTCGGCGGGTCCGCGCGTCGCATGGTCGAATGCGGAATATAACCGCACGTATTTCGGTGTGAACGCGCAGCAGCGCGCGCGCGGATCGCGGCTTGCGCTTTATAACCCCGGTTCCGGTTTCCGCTCGCTCGGCTTCGTCGGCTCGGCCAGTTATGCGATGACGCCCGACTGGTCTATCCAGGCTTTCGCGCGCTATGACCGCCTCGTGGGCGACGTGCGCAATGCTCCGTTGGTGCGCGCGCATGGCTCGCCGAACCAGTTCTCTGCCGGTCTCGGCTTCTCCTATTCCTTCCACGCCAGTACGCGCTGAGCGCGCCGGCTTCATGAAGCACGTCGTGTCGATCATCCGCCATCCGGATGGTCGCACGCGTTGCTGGTGGCCTGGCGAGGATCCGTTCTACGTCGCCTATCATGATGATGAATGGGGCGTGCCCGAACGGGATGACCGCGCCCTGTTCGAAAAGCTCATCCTCGACGGCTTTCAGGCCGGGCTGTCCTGGATCACGATTCTGCGCAAGCGCGAGGCTTTCCGAGCGGCCTTCGCGCAATTCGATCCGCAGCATATCGCCCGGTTCGACGCCCACGACGTGGATCGCCTGATGGCGGATGCCGGGATCGTGCGCAATCGCGCCAAGATCGAGGCGACGATCCGTGGTGCGCAGGCCTGGCTTCGCATCCAGGAGCGGGAGGGGTTCTCGCAGTTTTGCTGGAAATTCGTCGATGGCAGCCCTCTCCAGCCGCATTATCGCGAGCGCGAGGACGTGCCGGCGGAAACGGATGTTTCGCGGGCGTTGTCGAAGGCCTTGAAGCAGGAGGGGTTCGGCTTCTGCGGGCCGACCATCGTCTACGCCTTCATGCAGGCGGTCGGCATGACCAATGATCACCTCGTCTCTTGCTGCCGCCATCAGGTCTGCCTCGAGGCGGGGAGGGGGCTATGAGCCGTCGTGTGCCACAGCCGCCGCGCGCCTGGCAGCGCATGCTCTCGGGCCGCAGGCTCGATCTGCTCGACCCGTCGCCGATCGATATCGAGCTCGAAGACATCGCCCACGGGCTCGCCCGCGTCGCCCGCTGGAATGGTCAGACGCGCGGCGAGTATATTTTCTCGGTGGCGCAGCATTCCCTGCTGGTCGAATCGGTGGCGCAGGACATCGCGGGAGAACTGACCCGGGCCGAGCGGCTCGGCATCCTGCTGCATGATGCTCCCGAATACGTCATCGGCGACATGATCTCGCCCTTCAAGGCGGTGATCGGTGATGTCTACAAGGAGGTCGAGGAGCGGTTGCTCGCGGCGATTCGCCTGCACTTCGGCCTGCCGGCGAAGCCCGCCCGGGCGATCGCTTCGCTGACCAAACGCGCTGACGGCGCCGCCGCCTGTCATGAAGCGGTGCGGCTCGCCGGATTCGCGCCCGCAGAGGCCGAGCGCTTCTTCGGCCAGCCCCGCAAGCTCGGCCCGCGCAGCGAGGATCTGCTGCGACCGATGCCCATCGAGGTCGCCCAGGCAGCTTTCCACGAGCGGGTCGAATCGCTTCAGAAAGCCTGAAAAGAACGCTCCCGGAAACGAAAAAAGGCCCGGATTGCTCCGGGCCTTCTCTGTGCTTGTTGAGCGGATGGCTCAGAAGCGGAAGTTCATGCCGACGCGGGCGATATGACCGGTATTCTCGAAACGCGCGGTGTTCGAGGTGCCGGTGAATGTGCCCTGTGCAGGGCCCGCGGTCACGCTGTTGCGGCCGAGATCGTAGTAGAGGTACTCGGCCTTCAGCGTCAGATTGTCCATCATGGCAAATTCCGCACCGGCACCGAGCGTCCAGCCGAGGCGGGTATCGCTGTTCGTGCCGCGATGTGTCGTGCCGGTCGGGCCGGTGAGCACGAGGCGCTGATCCGGCGCACCGAAGGCGAGACCACCGGTACCATAGAAGAACACGCGATCGAAGGCGACACCGGCACGGGCGCGTACGGTGCCCAGCCAATCGAGGCGGCTGGAAGCGCTGACGCCGGTCACGAGGCCCGGAAGACCGGATACGTTCGCATTCCCCGTGGTGCGGCGATTGCCGAGGAAGCTGACATCCGCCTCGATACCGGCGACGAACATGTCGAACTGCTGGTTATAACCGGCCTGCAGACCACCGATGAAGCCGTTGCTGCGGGCGCTGAAGTTCGGGTAGGCGCCGGCGCCACCGGTGCCGCTGAAGCCGCGATTGCGGGCGCGCACTTCATTTTGCGTCCAGCCGATATTCGCACCGGCGTAGAAACCCGTCCAGGTGAAGGCGGGCGGCGCCGTGAAGGCCTCGGGAGCCGGGGCAGGGGTGCGGGCCGGAAGATCGGCCGCGAGAGCCGGGCCGGCGAGAAAGGCGAGTGCTGTGGAAGCAAGGAGAGTACGCTTCATTGGGAACATCCTCTGTTTCGAGTTCGCTGCAAACTAACGCAGCATGATTGGTCGGAGAAGTGGGAAAAGAGTAAAATTTTCTTCTTTCGAAGCCTTCGTTGCAAAAGAGCAACGTTAATCTAAGCTTAACTATAAGGCAGGTTGAAGTGCTCACGCGAATGTGAACTTTTTGTGATCGCATGAATAAATTGTGGCAATTCCGGGGCAGGGGTGAATTCTGAATTTTTGTTTATAAGAGTGGCGCGCCGCTTGGCTGATACTTGCGCGGCAATACGCGCTTGAAGCGCTGGCCGGGGCGGGTCATAACGCCGTTCATGCCGCAGCTTCATGTTTGTCCCCTCGCTGATCTCGATTCGACGATGGCGCGCATCGCGCCGTCGCACGTCATCAGTCTTCTGTCCCCTTCAATGCCGGAACCTGCCCCCGGTTCCATCGCGCGGGCGCATTATCTGCGCATCGACGTCAATGACATCGCGCTCGCGACTGACGGGCTGATTCTGGCCGAAACCGATCATGTGTCGCAGGTTCTCGATTTCGTGCGCGACTGGCCGCGTGAGCAGCCATTGCTGATGCATTGCTGGTTCGGTGTCAGCCGTTCGCCTGCCGCCGCCTATGTGGCGGCCTGTGCGCTCGCGCCGGATCAAGACGAGGCCGCTCTGGCTGGCGCCTTGCGTCGTGCGGCGCCCTTCGCCACGCCGAACCGCCGAATCGTCGCCCTCGGTGATGCGCTGCTCGAACGCGACGGCCGCATGATCGCGGCGATCGACGCGATCGGGCGCGGCTGCGAGGTGTCCACCGGGGTGCCCTTCGTGATGGATTTTCAGGAACCGTAGCGGGCGAGACATTCGAACGCAGACCGGCTATCAAGGTCATCCAGTTGGCTTGCACCAGCCGGGGGGCGGTCTTGATCGATATTGAAATCCTGATTGTGTTTCTCGCGCTGGGTCTGCTCGCCGTGCCGGTGGTGGCCGTGATCGCCCTCGTCCTCGTGGTGGATGCGCGGCGCGAGATCCGCATGTTGACGGCCCGCCTCGCCGGTGCGGAGGCAGCGCTCGCGCGTCTCGCGCAGGCGCCGCCGGAGGCGCCCGCGCCCGATCAGCCGAGTCCGGAGCCGGAAGCATCCCCCGCCATGGACGAGGCCTCCCGGGTTGCACGCTCCGAAGACGATGCCGCGCGGGAGAGCCCGCCGGAGTCGCCTGCGACCCCTGTCGAGCCCTCCCAGGCGCAAGCCTTGCCCGAGGCCGGGGCATCGCGTCCGGGCCTTGAGGAGCGCCTGGGGACGCGCTGGGCGGTCTGGATCGGCGGTCTCGCGCTCGGGCTGGGCGGGATTTTCCTGGTGCGTTTCTCGCTGGAGCAGGGGTTGCTCGGCCCCGGGGCGCGAATCGGGCTCGGCGCCGCCTTTGCCGCGCTACTGCTCGGCTTGGGCGAATATCTGCGCCGCCGCGATCTCGCGATCGTGATTCCCGGTCTCGGACCGGCCCATGCCGCAGCGGTGGTGACCGCTGCCGGGGCCGCAAGCGCTTTCGGCACCGCTTATGCCGCTTTCGCGCTCTATGGCTTCATCGGCCCGGCCATGGCCATCATCCTGCTCGGCGTGATCGGCGTCGCGACCATGCTCGCGGCTGCCCTGCACGGGCCCCTGCTGGCATCTCTCGGGTTGATCGGCGCCTTCGTCGCGCCGATCCTGACGGGCGGGGACGGCGCGCAGACATGGCCGCTGGTGCCGTATTTCGCCGCCGTGGCGGGGGCCGCCTATGCGGTTGCGCGCCTGCGCGGATGGCGGGGGCTCGCCCTGTGGACGGCGGTCGCGGCGCTGATCTGGGCGGCGCTCCTGCTCGACGGGCCGGCGCTGCCCGCCATGCTGCATCTCCTGGTGCAGACGGGTCTGATCGTGCTGATCTTCGCCATCCTTCCCTGGCGCGGCGTGCCTCGGCACGAGCAGCCGCTCGACCGGGTCGCCCATGGCGTGCTCGCCGGGGCGGTTCTGGTATTCGTTCTGGCAAGCGACGTGATCGCGCCCGGGGCGTCGATGTTGTGGTTCCCTATCGGCATGGTTCTGATCTGCCTCGCCGCAGCGCACAGGCCGGCGCTCGCGGGTGGGGCCATGCTTGCGCTCGTGGTCACGCTCGCTGCGCTCTGGTTCTGGCCCGTTCTGGCGGAGGCGGCGCGCGAGCCGACGCGCATCCTTCCGGGCCCCGCGGGGCCGGTTCCGCAACCGGCCAGCATCGCGACCTTCATGCTGTTTGCGGGGATCGGCGCTTTCCTCATCGCCGGCTTCGGGCTCTGGCAGCTGTTGCAGCGTGAAGATGCCGATGGGCGCGTGATCTCGCGACCTGCAATGGGAAGCTACGCTGCCGCCTTCGCAACCGCGCCGACGCTGATCCTGATGATCGTCTATTGGCGGCTCACCGGTGCGGGCAGCGTGTTGGCCGGGGTCGCCGATCCGCCGTTTGCCCTCGCCGCAGCCGGGCTGGCCGCACTCTACGCCGCCGCAGCCCGCGCCTTCTACAAAGGTGAATCGTCCGGGGAGGGGGCGCAGGGCGAAGCGCGCCATCTGCTTGCGGGATTGGCGGCCAGCGCGGCGCTCGGGGCGCTGGCGCTCGCCCTGGTCTTCCAGCTCGATCGGGGCATGCTGACCATCGCTTTCGCGCTGGCGGCGCTGGGCTCGGCCTATGTCTGCGCACGGCTCGACCTGCCGTTGCTGCGTTACGGTACCGCGCTGATCGGCCTGGTCGTGGCCGGTCGTCTCGCCTGGGATCCGGGGATCGTCGATGGTGATCCGGGTGCGGTCATCCTCTTGAACTGGCTTCTGCCCGCCTACGGGATCCCGGCCCTCGCTTTCCTTGCGGCTTCAATCCTGCTCGGGCGGCAGGGGCGGGATTGGGTGGCGCGCCTTTGCGAGAGCCTCGGCCTCGCCTTCGCCGCCTTCCTTGTCCTTTTCCAGATGCGCCACGCCCTGCATGGGGGCGATCTGCTCGCGCCGACGAGCTCGCATCTCGAAATGGGGACGCTGACCCTGACGGCGCTTCTCTTCGCCTTCATCCTCGTGCATGTCGATCGCCGTCGCCCCGATGCGGTGAGCCGGATCGGCGCGCGCGTCTTCGGCCTCGTTGCCCTGGCGAGCACCGCTTCAGGCCTTCTGTTCGCCTGGAATCCCTTGCTGACCGGCGAGCGCATCCTCGGCGGCCCGGTCTTCAATTCACTTCTGCCGGCTTATCTGTTCCCGGCGATCGTCGCGGCTGGTATCGCGCTTTATCTGTGGCGCTTTGCGGAAAGCTCGTTCTTGACGCGCCTGCAATGCGGCTGCATGGCGGGGCTGGCGCTCGTGCTGCAGGCCGCGTGGAGCGTCATGGCGATCCGCACGGCGTTCCAGGGGCCGCATATCGGCCTGTGGCGCGCGACGGGAGACGGCGAATTGTGGAGCTATTCGGCTATGCTGCTGTTCGTCGGCCTCGCCGCCCTGTTCGTCGGTCTGCGCCGTGACTGGCCGTGGTTGCGGCTCGTCGCCGCAGCCTATCTGGCGATCGCCGTGCTCAAGGTGTTCTTCGTGGATCTCGCCGGCCTGCAAGGCGTGATGCGCGCCGCTTCCTTCATCGTGCTCGGTCTCGTGCTTGTCGGCGTTGGGCTGATCTACCAGCGCCTGCTGGCACGCCGGGTACGGGAGACCTAGTTCGCGCAAGCGCATATTCATTGCGCATGATGGGGTTTCCATCCGGGGTAGAAATGCACTACGTATTTTCCCGAAGCGGTCATTCGCGTAAGCGGATCCGATTGATCATACCGAATTCATGGAGAGCCGAATGAGCATCAAGGTTGGCGACACGCTTCCCGATACGACGTTTCGTGCAATGACGGCCGAGGGGCCGGCGCCGCGCACCACCGACGAGGTCTTCAAGGGCCGCAAGGTCGTCCTCTTCGCCGTACCCGGCGCCTTCACGCCGACCTGCCACAAGAACCACCTCCCGGGCTTCCTGACGAATCTCGAAACCATCAAGGAAAAGGGTGTGGATGCCGTTGTGGTCACGGCGGTGAACGACGTCTTCGTCATGGATGCCTGGGCCAAATCCTCGGGCGGTGAAGGCAAGATCGAATTCCTCGCCGATGGCAGCGCCGAATTCGCCAAGGCCACCGGCCTCGAACTCGACGCGACGGGCGGCGGGCTCGGCATCCGCTCCAAGCGCTATGCCATGATCGTCGATGACGGCGTGGTCTCCTGGCTCGCCGTCGAGCCGGCTCCGGGCCAGGCCGACGCAACCAGCGCCGACGCGGTGCTCGAAGCGCTCTGATCCGCATTGACCCCGCTGCCGGTTCCGGATCGTCCGGGCCGGCAGTGCGGATGACCCGGAGCGTACCGCGTTTCGATCGCGCTCATTGCAGCGGGCCGATGTGTGGAATTGCAGGTGCGCGCCATGCGCGAAACCCGATGGATTCCGCCGGGGCGGTCATTTCATATCGACAATCATTGTATTGAGATGTTGCGGGAAGACGACGCCATGGAGACGTTTCCGTTGCTCGCCCGGCGTGAACCGCTGGAACGCAGATATCGCAGCGACCCGGATGCAGCCCGTGTGACCTTCCGGTCGTCCGGCAGCGTGGATGCGGACAGCATCGCCTGCCGCGTGGAGACGGGCCACGCGATCACGGTGACCGGGATGCACAAGGCCACCGGTGGAACCGGCGCCGATCGCGCAGCCGAGGACATGCTTCTCGAGGCGCTGGTGGGGTGCGCCGGGGTGACGCTCAAGGCGCTCGCCGCGAAACAGGGCATTACCCTGCACAAGGCCGAAATCTTCGCCGAGGGCGATCTCGATTTTCGCGGCACGATGGGCCTCGACGACGCAGCGCCCGTCGGCTTCACGGCGATCCGGCTGCGTTTCGTCATCGACTCCGATGCGGATGATGCGGCGATCGACGATCTGATCGCACTCACCCGCGAGCGCTGCGTGGTGTTCCAGACCCTGACCTGTCAGCCGGAGTTGATGGTCGAGCGCGCCTGAGCAGCTTTCGGGTGTCGCCCGCCTCGGCTGTCGCTAGACTGCATGACAGGAGGTGACACCGCCATGCCGTCAGCCGAGCCGATCAATGCCGCTATGATGCCCCCGCAGCCGGATCTGCGTGAGGGGGTGCGTGATTACGAGACGGTGCGCGAGATCATCGCCTTCATCTCCGAAAACTGGCGCGATCAGCCGGATCTGGAGGCGATCTCCGCCCATGTCGGGCTTTCCACCACCCATGTGCATCATCTGTTTCGCCGCTGGGCCGGGCTGACGCCGAAGGCGTTTCTTCAGGCCGTGACACTCGTCGCGGCGAAAAAGATGCTGACGTCCTCTGCCAGTGTGCTCGATACGGCGCTCGAGACGGGCCTCTCGGGACCCTCGCGCCTGCACGATCTCTTCGTCACCCACGAGGCCCTGTCGCCGGGGGAATTCAAGAGCGGGGGAGGGGGCGTGACGATGCGCTACGGCTATCACGCGACCCCCTTCGGCGAGGCGATCGTGGTGGCGACGCCACGCGGCCTGGCGGGTTTGGGTTTCGTCGATGACGGGGCGCGCGACGAAGCGCTGAACGATATGCGCCGGCGCTGGCCGAATGCGGCTTTCGAACCCGATCAGGGGGGCACGAGCGGCTATGCCGCCCGGATCTTCGATCGAAACCAGTGGCGCCCGGACCAGCCCCTGCGCATCGTCATGATCGGGACGGATTTCGAGCTGCGTGTGTGGGAGACCCTGCTGCGTATCCCCTTTGGACGCGCGGCCACCTATTCCGGCATTGCCGAGACGATCGGGCGCCCGAAAGCCGCGCGGGCCGTCGGGGCGGCGGTCGGGCGCAATCCGATCTCCTTCGTCGTGCCCTGCCACAGGGTGATCGGGCGCTCGGGCGCGCTGACCGGTTATCACTGGGGGCTGACGCGCAAGCGCGCCATCCTCGGCTGGGAGGCCGGAATGAAAGGTGGCGACGCGGTTTGAATCGTGCTGGCAGCGGCACGCCTGTTGGAAAGGGCGCGCCCTCGTCTGTGAAGAAACGCGGGCGGGCCGGCCTTGCCGTTCGGCCTGCGCTCATGCACCTTGCAGATATCGTCTTCCCGTGCGCCAAGCACCATCCCGATCGTTCGAGAGGTATCCATGTCCCGCATCGTTTTCGTCAACGGTGAGTTCGTGCCCTATGAAGAGGCGCGCATTTCCATCATGGATCGCGGCTTCCTCTTCGCCGACGGCATCTACGAGGTCGCGGCGGTGCTCAACGGACGGCTCGTCGACAACGAGGCGCATCTGGCGCGGCTGGTGCGCTGCCTCGGCGAGATCGGTATCGAAAACCCCTATCCGATCGCGGAATGGACGCAGCTCGAGGAGGAACTCGTCAAGCGCAACGGGCTGGTCGAGGGTCTCGTCTATATGGAAGTGACGCGCGGCGTCTGGGAGCGCGATTTTCCGTTCCCGCCGGCGGATGTGAAACCCACCGTGGTGATGTTCACGCAGGAAAAATCGATCACCGGCTCCAAGCTCGCCGAAACCGGCGCGAAGGTGATCACCGTGCCGGACCTGCGCTGGAAGCGTCGCGATATCAAGTCGGTCGCGCTGCTCGCCCAGGTCCTGGCCAAGGAGGAGGCGGCCAAGGCCGGCGTTTCCGAGGCCTGGATGGTGGAGGACGGCTATGTCACCGAAGGCGGCTCCTCCACCG